>WOR8_10002486_pt1 | contig 23983 bp, 13 predicted proteins | sample DeeMarSeWOR38_10_FD_19890 | JGI IMG/M metagenome (IMG submission 19890) | reverse complement strand
CAACTTATTTTTCTCCATCTTCTTATTTCTTTATGCACTAAACATCTTTTTTGATTACCAGGCTTCATTAGCAGGAGAAACATTAGAAGGTTTGGTTTACTTAAGGCTGCATCGTGCTGTAATGCCTTACAATTCTATCTTAGCGCTATTATTTGTTTACTTTGCTTTTAAACAAAAAATTCCAACACATTATTGGTTCATCGTTGCTGCTCTTGTGATAACAGGATTTTTAGCAGTTCTGGAGCCCATGCAGAATTTCAATTACGTGCTATATGCACAAATTGCTGTTCTTTTTGAAGCCGTTAGGATATTTATTGTTGCGCTGAAGAATAAAATGTATGACGCCTGGATACTTGCTTCTGGATTTATACTGCTTTTCCTGTTTTCCACATACGATTTGTTATTAGATTTAGATCTAATGGAACCATTTGGTGAAATAGAAAATGGTTATCCATTTGGTTTTTTATGCTTAATAGTTTTTTCTTCAATTTATTTAGCCAGAGATTTTGCTAGAGCAAATAAGACTATTCTTATAAAAGAACGCGAGGCAAAAGAAATGGAAATTTCACAAAAGCTTCTTGAAGCCGAAAATAAAAGAAAAGCTAAAGAGCTTAACGATGCAAGAGAATTGCAACTTTCACTGCTTCCTCAATGTGATAGAAATATAGGCGATTATGAATTTTGTTTTGGTATGCGAACAGCATCAGAAGTCGGAGGTGATTACTATGACTACAAGGTTTCTGAGGATGGTGAAGTTGCAGTTGTCGTTGGTGATGCTACAGATCATGGAATGAAAGCAGGAATGATGGTCTCTATAATTAAAAGTTTGTTTATAAGTCTTGTGAGTTCTACAGAGATAAAAGACTTTTTAAATAATTGCTCTCATACAATTAAGCAGATGAAGCTAAAAAATCTCTACATGGCGTTGATGTTATTAAAAATAAACAACAATAGCATAATATTTTCTTCGGCAGGAATCCCGCCATTATTTGTTCATCGGAAAAATAAAAATCTTATTGAAGAGCATAAGATAAAGGGAATGCCATTGGGTGCATTGGATTCATTTCCTTACGAAATAAAGAAATTACAGTTAGACGTTGGAGATACTGTGTTAGTGATGACAGATGGACTTCCTGAACTATTTAACAGCGAGAGACAAACTTTTGGATACGAAAACATTAAAAATGTTTTTACGCAGAATATTGGTGAAACTGTAAATGAAATTGTAAACAGGTTGTTTCTAGCAAGTGAAAAGTGGCGGGGAGCCGCAAAGCAAAATGATGATATTACACTTGTTGCATTCAGATTAAAAAATGAAAGATAAACTACTTAATCATTCCTTCTAATTTTTTTATTTCATCCCTTAGAGAAGCGGCTTTTTCAAATTCCAAATCCTTGGCAGCATTACGCATCTGTTCACGTAATTGCTCAATTAAATCTTTCTTTTGTTCGTTATCCATATATTTTAATACGGGTTCCGCAACTTTAGAAAAACTGTAATCCTCTTTTTCATCTTTTTTCCTCACATCCGCAATAGAGGTAGATGCAAGAATTTCTTCCATACTTTTGTAAATCGTTGTGGGAGTAATATCATGCTCTTCGTTATATTTTTTCTGAAGTATCCTCCTTCTGTTAGTTTCCTTTATTGTCTTTTGCATAGATTTGGTGATAACATCACCATACATAACGACTTTTCCGTTTACATTACGCGCGGTTCTTCCCGCAACCTGCATTAATGATTTTTCGCTCCGGAGGAATCCTTCTTTATCGGCGTCTATTATAGCTACCAGTGATACTTCCGGTAGATCCAATCCTTCTCTTAGAAGATTAACCCCGACAAGCACATCAAACTCACCTAATCTTAAATCTCTTAAAATTTCGACCCTTTCCAATGAATCAATATCACTGTGAATATATCTTACCTGAATATTTATCTTATCAAGATAATCAGCCAGGTCTTCTGCCATTTTTTTTGTTAGAGTTGTAACGAGAGTTCGCTCTTTTCTGTTTACTCTTGTTCTGATTTCATCGATCAAATCATCAATCTGTCCCTTGATTGGTCGGACTTCAATTTCAGGATCAAGCAAACCTGTTGGACGAATAATTTGTTCTATAAATTTGCCGTTAGTTTTTTCTGCCTCGTAATCTCCGGGAGTTGCGCTTACAAAAATCACCTGGTTAAGCTTTGCCTCAAATTCTTCAAATTTCATCGGCCGGTTATCGAGTGCAGAGGGAAGTCTGAAGCCATGCTCTACTAAAGTCTCCTTTCTTTTCCGGTCGCCGTTGTACATTGCACGCAGCTGAGGAATAGTAACATGTGATTCATCGATTATAAGTAAAAAATCTTCCGGGAAATAATCAAATAATGTGTACGGTCGTGTACCTGCTTCTCTGCCATCCATGTGCCGTGAATAGTTTTCAATACCTGAACAATAACCAATTTCTTTCATCATTTCGATATCAAACCTTGTTCGCTGCTCTAACCTCTGGGCTTCAAGATATTTTTCATGCTCTCTGAAAACCTCAAGTCTTTCTTTCAGCTCAACTTCAATATTGTAAATAGCCCTTTGCAACTTGTCCCGGTCGGTTACAAAATATTTCGCCGGATAAATTGGTGCAGATTCAATTTCTTCAATTACTTTTCCGGTTGTGGAATCTATTACTGAAAGCCGCTCGACTTCATCATCCCATAGTTCGATTCGATAGGCTTCTTCATACTGATAAGCGGGGATAATTTCTATAACGTCTCCCCTCGCTCTGAATGTTCCCCTGGAGAAATCCGAGTCGTTTCTTACATAGTAAATATCAATTAGATCTCTCAGCAGTTTTTTCCTTTCAATTTTTTTTCCTTTTTTAATAAAAATAATTTGATCGGCATATTCCTGAGGAGCACCAATACCGTAAATACAGCTCACGCTTGCAACGACTATTACATCTTGTCTTCCTTCAATCAAAGAGGTGGTTGCTTTTAATCGAAGACGATCAATTTCTTCATTAATTGAAAAGTCTTTTTCGATATAGAGATCGCTGGAGACCACATAAGCTTCCGGCTGGTAGTAATCGTAGTAACTAATAAAAAATTCCACGGCATTGTTAGGAAAAAAAGATTTGAATTCGGAGTAAAGCTGTGCGGCAAGGGTTTTATTGTGCGAAATTACCAGAACGGGTTTATTTACCTTTTCAATTACATTGGAAATTGTAAATGTTTTACCGCTGCCTGTAACTCCTAATAAAGTCTGGAATTTTTTACTCTGCTCGAGTCCATCAATCAATTTTTTTATAGCGTCAGGCTGGTCTCCTGAAGGTCTATAGTTCGATACTAGTTGGAATTTGCTCATAAAAATTAATCGAGCAGCACATCGTGCGCGTGAAAGCTGTTTTGGCTTAAGTGACCGCGAAGTATTACTATCTTGGCATTTTCAATTCCCTGTGGCACTTTATCGGCATTGACTAAAAACACATTATTATTTTTATCTGCAGCATAAAATTGCGCTCCGCCATGAGAGGTTCTTTCAAATCCTTTCTCCGCAACAACTTTTACTCTTATATCTTTTACTGCACTGTTGTTAGGATCAAAATCAGCAAATGAACCAAGACCTTCTTTAGTGGAAAAATAGACATTGTAAACCAGCAGTATTGCTGCAACAATCAGTACCGGGAGAATTAATTTCTGTGCGTATTTCATTTTAGTTTTATTGTTATTTGCAAAAAGTAAATTTAGTAATTTTGTTTCTAACTATTCAATGTAAATTGAGGATGACATATAATGAACAATATTAAAACCTGGATAATTATTTGCGGATTTTTAGGTTTTGCAGGGGTTGCTTTAGGTGCATTCGGCGCGCACGGATTAAAGGATGTTCTATCGGCAGATATGCTTGACACATACAAAACCGGCATTTTTTATCATTTAGTGCATACCGTGGTTATAATTGTAATTGTTTTTTCTTCAAAAGTTGCAATGCAAAAATCGGCTTTTTTCTTTCTGACAGGAATAATTCTCTTCTCGTTTTCGCTTTACCTTTACTCATTTACTCAGGTAAAACTATTTGCAATTATTACTCCCTTTGGAGGTGTTTCATTTTTGATCGGGTGGGTTTTATTAATATTTGAAGGAGTCAAAGGTGTTAAGAACAGGTAAGTTTACTTAACTGTGCGCAATTTAAAATGTACCTCTTCAGGTGAAAAAATACCGGCGAAGAATCTTTCATAAATTACAGGCTCAATGTTCACAAAGAAGTCCATCCATTTGAGAATTTTAAAGTGGGAGGTAATAAACTTTTTTTCTATTATTTCAAATTGTGCTTTCCCCTCATAATTAGTACGATGTTTTAACTTCCACTTTTCGTAGAATTTCAGTTTTTTATCTTTTATGTACTCGTAATTATCAAATGTTCTGATTGAAAAGGGAATTTTATGATCGGGTTCACCGAAGTATTTTGTGTTTAAAAAAAAGGGTGCGTAGACTATTAAAAGTCCATCCGGTCTTAGGATTCGGTAAAGTTCAGTGATTGCGCTATGGAAATTGTTTAAATGTTCCAGGATGTGTGAGGCGTAAATCTCATTAAAATAATTTTCTTCAAATGGATAAGGGAAACTATTTAAATCATGAATCTGATTACCACCGTAATCCACTACATCAAGGTTAATGTAGCCTTCTTTAAGATCATTCCCACAACCGAGGTTCAGCTTATTCATTTTATGGTTCACCTTTTAAATTCAGAATAGTATATAACTCAAATTTAATAAAGTGGCGGATATATGTGTTTATATAAAATAGAAAACACGGGTTTTGTTAATAAATGCTGGTTGATAAGAGAATAGTTTGGTATGGTTTTCAATACATATATCAACTGATCAGACGGGAGTCCGATCCCTACATTTTTATACTTTTAGGGGATTGATGTAGGGAATGTACTCCCGTTCATTCCGTCTCATAAAGAACGGATGGATTTTAAAATAAAAAACCCGGCTTAAAGCCGGGTATCTGCATGAATGATATGAATTTTAATTTACTAGCACATTGGGTTTGCTGTCCGATCCCAATTTGATTTCTTCGACCTCAAGCTTTGCAACGCCGTTCTGAATCATCCCGAGCTCCATAGCTACAGCTTTTGATACATCAAGCTGTCTCCCGGGAATATAGGGACCTCTGTCATTTATTCTGACTATTACAGATTTTCCGTTCTTTTTGTTTGTTAGTTTTAATAATGTTCCGAATCTTAAAGATTTATGAGCCGCAGTAAACGCCATTTGGTCATAAATCTCACCATTAGCTGTAACTTTTCCGTGAAACCTTGGTCCATACCAGGAAGCCTTCATTGTTCCACGGGTTAGATATTCAACAAATGAAGTATTAACGGTGTTTTCCTTAACAGTAACTGGAACGAATTCTTCAACTAGAAGTCGTTCTACAGTATCATTGCTATCACTGTTTATTACACTAAAGCCAACCAAACCACCAATAGCTACAACAAAAAACACTATACTTAATAACTTCAAATGACACCTCTTAACTTATTTAACATATAGGATTTACGTTTCAAATGTACTCATTGATTACAAACCGACAAATTATTTTCAGGTGATGCAGATCAATATCCAATAGCACCAAATTTTCGACTATATCAGTCTTATGTTCGATTTATGAGAAAAATAATTTAAGCACCATGTTTAGATGTTGAACTGCTGAAAAGGTTCGTCCGGGTAGGTCTGCTATTCAATCAAATACTTTTTTTACTTACATTTACTTAAAAAAGAACTAAATCTTCTTGATGTATTTGCAATTGCAACTGGGGCAACATTAAGTGGTGGATTCTTTTTATTACCGGGAATAGCTTCAATTCAGGCTGGATCATTAATGTATTTAGCTTACTTTCTGGCGGGCATTCCACTGATACCGGCCATCTTAAGTAAAGTCGAGCTTGCCACTGCCATGCCAAGATCCGGAGGAGTTTATTATTTTCTTGATCGCTCACTGGGACCGCTCTTTGGAACCATAGGCGGAATAGGGATATTTCTTACATTATTGCTCAAAGTTGCTTTTGCTTTAATTGGGATGGGTGCATACCTAAGCTTGTTTATTAGCGATCTTCCAATGATACCAGTTGCTATAGGATTAGCACTTCTTATTGGATTAATTAATGCGCTTGGTGCTAAAAAATCAGGAGCTTTTCAGATTGCGCTTGTTGCTGTCCTATTGGCAATTTTAACTGTCTTTCTCTTTTTAGGAATTCAGCAAGTTGATTTATCCGGATATAGACTTAAAGGTGATGTTGAATTTCAGAGTCTTATAGCTACAACTGGTTTGGTATTTATGAGCTACATTGGAGTAACGAAAATTGCCAGTGTTTCTGAAGAGATAAAAAATCCGGAAAGAAACATTCCTCTCGGAGTCTTTCTTTCGTTTATTGTAATAATGATAATTTACACTATTGGAACATTTATAATGGGTGAAATAATTCCTTCAGATAAACTGATGGGAAACCTTACACCAGTAGCTACAGCGGGTGAATTTATTTTAGGTAAATCCGGTACTATAATTCTTTCAATCGCAGCACTTCTTGCTTTTATATCGGTAGCAAATGCTGGTACACTAAGTGCATCCCGCTATCCTCTTGCAATGAGCCGTGATCACATACTGCCAAGAGTGTTTGGCAAAATAAATCATCATGGCATACCACTTAGCGCAATAATAATAACAGTATCTATTATAATTATAATGCTTCTATTACTCGATCCGATTAAGATAGCCAAACTGGCAAGCACATTCCAATTGCTGGTTTTTGCCTGCTTATCTCTTGCGGTTATTATTATGCGCGAAAGCAAAATACCATCCTACGATCCTGGTTTTAAGTCACCATTCTATCCTTGGGTACAAATTTTCGGGATATTGGTTTCACTTTGGCTTATAGTTCAAATGGGCTTCCTACCAATAGTTTTTTCAATTGGATTGATAACCGGTAGCTTTTTGTGGTATTGGTATTATGCAAAAAACAGGGTTTTACGTACGGGTGCAATTTATCATATTTTTGAACGGCTTGGCAGACAAAGATACGGTGCGCTGGATAGTGAGCTTAGAGGAATTCTGAAAGAAAAAGGATTGAGAGAATCTGATCCGTTTGATGAAATTGTAATCCGCAGCCATGTTCTGGATTACATGGAAAAAGAGGAGTTTAGGAATGTTGTTCGGAATGCATCCGAATGGATATCACAATTTGTGAATGAAAGACCAGCACAAATTGAAAAACAATTTTTGGAAGGCACTAGAATGGGCGCGACACCCGTAATGCATGGCATTGCACTACCTCATTTGAGGCTTTCAGGGCTCTCACAGGCGGAAATGGTTTTAGTCAGGGGAATGAAAGGAATTCATATAAAATTTAAAGATCCCATGAAAGATTTAGAGCACGAAGAAGAAGCTGAAGTTAATGCAATATTCTTTTTAGTTAGTCCGGAAAAAGATCCAACACAACACCTTAGAATTCTCGCACAGATTGCCGGCAGGGTGGAAGAAGAAGGTTTTGAGCAGGAATGGCAGAATGCAAAGGATGATCAGGAATTGAAAGAAGCGTTAATACATGAAGACCGAAGCTTATCACTTTTAATTGAAAAAGAAACAGCAAGTGAAAATTTGATTGGAAGAGCACTTAAAGATGTTAAGTTTCCAGAGGGCTGTCTTGTTGCAATTTTAAGAAGAACGGGTCAGACTATAATTCCCACAGGAAATACAGTTATTGAGGAAGGGGACAGGCTTACGATAATTGGAGATCCTAAAGGAATGAAAGAGGTTAAAAAACTGTATGGAACAGCTAATTTAATCTGACAACATCACCTGTTATTTTAATCGAATCTCCTTTTGAATCACCTACTTTTCTACCCAACGATTTAATCATTAAAGTTAATCTACTGCCGCACTCAAACGGATCATCTGAGATACATAATTTATCAGGATATATTTGATAATTCTGCCTGTATGGATTTGGTGTATAGTTTGGCATAATCACATTTGCACCGACTTTCAGTCCTTTTTCTCTTCCTTGTTTATCTAAAGTGCCTAATGCAGTCGTTGCTGGAATGTGAACATTCTTCAAAACAATTCTGGCTACTGCCATGGCTTTTAAAGTTAAATCTATATTCGCCTTTGCTTCGCTTCCATACGGAGTTGCAGGTGATGGAATAAAAGGGCTGATCGATGCCATATCAACATCGAGCGATTTTAGCAGAAGCAAATCCTCTGCTATATCTTCTAAAGTTTGCTTGGGTAGCCCTACAATATTGCCGCTTCCTGTTTGATAACCAATTGATTTTAAAAATCTTAAGTGTCGTATGCGATTATCTAATTCATCTCCCTGATGATAAATTGAATACAATATTGGATTTGCGGTTTCATGCTTTAAAAGATAGCGATCAGCACCTGCAGCTTTCCATATTTTATATTCGCTAAAGTCTCTTTCACCTAAACTTAAAGTAACAGCTACATCGAGTTTATCCTTAATTTCAATAATGATTGATTCAATTTCATCGCAATCATAGAAAGAATCCTCACCCGACTGCAGGACTATTGTACGTATACCCGCTTTTATTATGAAGTGTGCAGTGTTGAGTATTTCATCCTTACTCATTCTGTATCGTGGAAGATTTTTATTGTGCAGCCGCAGTCCGCAGTAAAGGCAATTTTGATCGCAATGATTTGAGAATTCAATTATCCCGCGAAGATGAATTTCATCGCTACAATATTTTTTCCGTACTTCATCCGCTTTTGCAAAAAGTGTCTTAACATCGGTTAAATTATTTAGTGAGAGAAGAAATACAATTTCATCTTTTACCAGAGTTTCTTTACGAAGTATTTCAAGAAGTCTCTTATCGTTCATTTGTTATTTTATTAATGTCAGCCTAAAGATTCCCGGATTCATTATTCGCAGAATTATCGAATGTGGGACACATAATATTTAATAACAATAATTATTCCCGGCAATATGATTGAAAGATCATTTTACAAATAAACATCTCTTTCTCCTGCATCAATACGCTCAATCATAGTCTGGGCTTTCTTCTTTGTGATACCACTTATTTTATCCAGCTCTTTAGACAAAAAGTCTTTCCCAACCTCTTTAGTCTCATCCGAAGCAAAGTCATTAAGATACTCTTCAAATGTTGTCATTGCATTCGGCACGCAAATTTTCCCGATATTTCCGGATTTAGCAAGCTCCATAAATCTATCACCGGTTCTTTGGGAGCGATAACAAGCCGTGCAGAAACTTGGCATATAACCAAGGGATGTAATATCCCTGACAACTTCGTCAAGCAAACGATGATCTCCCAATTGAAATTGTTCAAGCGCGTACTTATCTACACTTTGCTGTGATTCTTTATAAGCTCCGGGGGCCGTCCTGCTGCCCGCACTAATTTGTGATACTCCAACTTCAAATAGTTCTCTCCTGAGTTCGGCTCTTTCACGGGTTGAAAGAATGATTCCAGTATAAGGAACTGCCAATCTTATTACGGCAATTAATTTTTTAAAAGATATATCATCAACCGCATGCGGAGGATTCAGTGCAGCTGGTGCATTTAAAGCAGGTTCCAATCGTGGAATCGAAATTGTGTGTGGACCGATTCCGTATTTATAATCAAGATCAAATGCGTGCATTAACAAAGCCAGGGTTTCAAATTTGTATTCTGTTAATCCGAATAACGCACCTATTCCCACATCATCAATCCCGGCTTGAAGTGCTCTATCCATAGCGTACAATCGCCATGCATAATCTTTTTTGGGTCCATCCGAATGCATATGCTGGTAAGTGCTGAAACGATATGTTTCCTGGAAGCATTGGTAAGTGCCGATTCCAAAACTTTTTAGTTCTTTAAATTGTTCCACAGACAGTGGGGCAGTGTTAACATTTAATCTTCTAATATTATTACCGTTAATATTAATGGTGTAAATTCTGTCAATCGCTTCGCCAATAAATTCAACGGTAGCCTTTTTAGGATGTTCACCGGCAACGAGTAAAATTCTTTTCTGTCCGGTCAGAACAAGGTATCTTGCTTCTTCTTCAACTTCATCAAGGCTTAAAGTTTTGCGATGAAGCTCTTTATTGTCTTTTCTGAAAGCACAATACAAGCAATTATTTACGCAAAGGTTTGTTACATAAAGGGGGGCAAAAAGCACCAAGCGGTTTCCGTAAATTTTCTCCTTTACCTTTTTTGCTGAATAAAATAGCTCTTCTAACAACTCGGGGGAGTTTATGTTAAGCAGCGTTGCTGATTCTTTTAAGCTTAATCCCCTCGCATCTAATCCTTTTAGAATTATTTCTTTCTGATAGCCTTCATTAAGCAGTTCTTCGCTTTGTAGTAATGAGCTTATATAATGTTCATTAATAAATTCCATATCGTCGATCTTTATTAAAACTTATTTCGGAGTCGAATAGTATCAATTCTTTGAAGGCAAGTAATATACCATTAGTATAAATTCAATTTCCTTGACAATTCAATAGTTCTGAATATTAATTCTTAAAAAAGAGAAAATTTTTTCTATAATTGATATCTTCAAAAGTGTGGCCGAAGCGCATTAATCAATACAAATTTATATTTATTAGGTTTTTAATTTTAAATGCTGTGGAACACTTTTTGACTCTCCTTGACAATACAGTTACTCAAAAAATAAAAATTCTGTTTAGATATGGCAATTAAACAATACTTGGCAATCACAGGAACTGATTTTGAATAGAGTCGCAAAAGCGGAGCGTGTGCACATTGCAATTGTCGGAAAAAGAAACGTTGGCAAGTCTTCTTTGATTAATGGCCTGACAAATCAGGAGCTGTCAATTGTAAGTGACATTGCCGGAACAACTACGGATCCGGTGAGTAAAGCAGTGGAGCTTCTTCCGTACGGTCCAGTTGTTATAGTTGATACTGCCGGTATCGATGATGAAGGTGAATTAGGAAGGAAAAGAATAGGCAAAACAATCAAATCTCTTTCAAGTGCGGATTTTGCGATTATTGTAATTGATGCAAGTGAACAGCTTGATGATTGCGAAGCGGATTTAATTACTCACATTCAAAGAATCGGAATTCCTTTAATTGCCGTTGTAAATAAAATTGAACTGGGAACTAATCCGCTACTTTTGGATGAGTTAAGAGCATTAGAGGTAAATCACTTTGAAGTTTCTTGTAAAGAAAATGTTGGAATTGATTCTCTGAAAAGAAGTCTTATTCAACTTTTACCCACCGATGTTGAAAATTCCCTGATTGGCGATCTGGTTGGAAAAAGCGATGTTGTGGTTATGGTGGTTCCAATTGATTTAGGAGCTCCTAAAGGTAGAATAATTAAACCACAGGTTCAGGCAATTAGAGAAGCCTTGGATGAGAATACAATTTGTATGGTTGTTAAAGAAAAGGAACTTAGTTACGCTTTAAATAGCTTAAAAAATCCACCCGACTTGGTGATTACCGACAGTCAGGCAATAATGCATGTTTCAAAAGATGTCCCGGAAAGTGTTAAGTTAACCACGTTTTCAATTTTAATGGCAAGACAAAAAGGTGATTTAACTGAGCTGGTAAATGGATTAAAAAAGGTAGATGATCTTGAAAATGGTGACAAAATTTTAATTGCAGAAGCTTGTACTCATCACGCACAGGCAGATGATATCGGCACTGTAAAAATACCACGATGGTTGAAATTACATACGAAAAAAGAATTAATTATTGATATAAAGCATGGTTTGGATTTTCCTGAGAACCTCTCTGAATATAAATTAATTGTTCACTGCGGTGCTTGTATGTTAACAAGAAAAAAAATGAGTGTTAGAATAAAGCAGGCAAAACTCATGAACGTTCCCATAGTTAATTATGGTATTCTAATTTCGTATATGCACGGTGCGATCCCGAGGGTTTTAGAACCATTTCAAAATGCATATACTCAGTGGCAGAACTTGAGCTTGGCCAGAGTTTGACCTCTAATTGACATCTGCTCAATAAAATTTTTCCAGTGACTTTTTCAGTTTGAAAAAAAAATCTCACTTTAAAGCGAGAACAAAATTCTCCCCGAAAATTTTTAGCGATTTTTTATCAGATGAAAGCTTTAATAATAATTATGGCTGGCATTTTAAATGCAGAGTATATTAAATAAAAGTAACAAGGCTTTACATTTGGCAAATATTGTTAATTAGACAGAATTAAGTCCGTTTCTTGTTTTTAAAATGTGAAGCGACTTTATTTAACAGCAAATTAATTTTTAACTTCTTTATATTGTGAAAAAAACTACTTCGCCAATATATAAAAGGGGCAAAAATGAACAGGAACATTTTCTACTCTCCGATTTTTTACTTATTAATTTTCTTTGCATTTAACAATCTTTCAGCAAAATCACCCGAAGGAATTAATTTAACAAAAACCTCTTCAGGTTATAAAATTAATTTTTCTTTGCCAGATTATCAGCTAAAATCTGTTTTTGCTGAGGGTGAAGAATATTTTAATATAGTTATCCCCGGCTATGGTGTAACTCCGGAAGTTGGTTTACCTGCGCTGCCATTAGTATCATTTAATTTATTTATTCCAACTGAAGAGAAGCAGCCGGAATTTGAAATTGAAAATATTGGGTATAATGAACAATTTCTGTCCCATAAAATCTTTCCATTCCAAATGCCATGGGAAAAAAATCAATCCCTGTCGGAGCGACCATTTATTATAAACGAAGAATATTATAATTCAACAGGAAAAACAGATCAGCCTTTAATTACGATTTCCGAACCTTTTATAATCGCAGGTCTTAAGGGTATAACGGTAACAATTTATCCTTTTAGTTATAATCCTATAGAAAATAAACTAATTCTTTTGAATTCCGGTACCTTCAATATTTTGGTTGACCAGCCGGTAACAACAGTAACAAATAAGTCCAATTCACTTCAGAAGTTTTTCGAAAAGATATTTATTAATTTTCAAAGCACGCCCGATAATTCAGCAATGAAGTACTTGGTTATTACGGCTCCGGCATTTGAAGCCGGTATGCAGCAGTTTTTAAATCATAAAATAAGCAAGGGTTTTGATGCGGAAATGTTTAACACAAATGCTACAGGAACGACAAATGCTTCCATTAAGAATTTTATCCAACTGCGTTATAATGATCCGCAAACAAGACCCGAGTTCATTTTGCTTGTCGGGGATGTAAATCATATTCCGGCCTGGACAGGTTCAGGGAGTGGTACACCTTCTACCGATCTTAATTATGTGCAGCTTGAAGGAGGAGATTATTATGCCGATGCCTTTATCGGGAGGTTTTCTGTCGCAAACACTGACCAGTTGCAAAATGCAATAAATAAATCGCTTTACATGGAAAACTATATCGGAACTTTGACCAAGAAAAATATTTTTATGGCATCGACAGATAACTGGCAGATTTCGGAAGGCACACACAATTATGTTATTGATAACTATTTCGGACCAGCTAACTATACAAACTTAAAACTTTACACATATACTTACAGTGCGACAACACAGCAATTAATAGATGCACTGAATGATAACCAGATTTTTGCAATTTACTCCGGACACGGTAGTGAATATTCATGGGCAGACGGACCACAATTAAATCAATCTCAAGTGCAGGCCTTAACAAATACATGGTATCCTTTCGTTTATTCTTTTGCCTGCGTTACAGGCTCATATCATCTCAGTGAATGTTTTGGTGAAACATGGCTTAGAACTGAAAACGGCGCATCAACTTTTTATGGCTCTTCCGTAAACTCTTATTGGGATGAAGATGATATACTTGAAAAAAATATTTTTAAAGCAATGTTCGACGATGATATAACACTTATGACTCCAATGTTTGTACAGGGAATGATTTATTTGGTAAATCATTATGGTGGAATTACAGGTACTACTTTGCGGTATATGGAAATGTACAACCTCATGGGTGATCCATCTATGCCCGTGATTCAACAGATTCCCCCGGACACAACACCGCCTGATCCGATTACTGACCTTTCTGCTGTAAATCCGACTTCAAATTCAATTACGCTAAACTGGACAGCCCCTTATGATTCAACATTCGGCGGAATAGCTACTTATGACATCCGTTATTCACTTACGATGATTAATAATGATAATGATTTTAACAATGCACCGCAGAAATTATTAACTGGTCAGTCAGATAGTGCTGGTACACCAAAAACTTTTACAATTGACGGACTTGAATTCAGTACAACATATTATTTTGCAATCAAAGCAAAAGATATTTGGGACAATACTTCAGAAATGTCCAATGTTCCAAATGAAATGACTTTCTCGGCACCTGAACTTGAGCTAAGTGCTGATTCATTGCACTGTATTGTTTTACAAAACAGCACTCATAGCGACAGTATAATGATATCAAATGTTTCTACTCAAAACTCAACACTTGATTATAATATCGAATTAACAAACAACACTTTTCCGAATGATGTATTTATAAAGTTAGTTGGGATGATACAGGAGAATATTGTTACAGGCGGGACAAAAGATGAACCAGTTGAAGGTCCGGGCCAAAGCTTTAAAGGAAGCGGCGGACCCGATTTGTACGGCTATGAATGGATAGACAGCAATGAGCCAAATGGACCGCAATATGTTTGGAATGATATCTCTGCCACCGGAACTGAAATAACAAACTGGGTTCCTACAGGAACCTTTGATCCGAGAGATGAAGGAACTGCAGGGCCAATTCCGATTGGATTCGATTTTAAATTTTATGGTGACCTAAAAACAGGACTTTATGTCAATACAAATGGAGTAATTTCATTTATAAATATTGCAGAAAATATTTTTTCTAATGATCCAATACCAACCCCAGGCGTTCCGGATGATATGATTGCTCCTTTCTGGGATGATCTTGATGGAACAGCTCAGGGTAATGTTTATTACAAGCAGGATGGAAATAAATTCATTATTCAGTTTACTAACTGGCAAAAATATCCGTCAACCGGCTCATTAACCTTTCAGATTGTTCTCCAATCTAATAATAGAATTTATTTCTATTACGAAAACATGGCCGCCAGTTTAACATCTTCCACGGTTGGAATTGAAAATTATAACGGAACAGATGGTCTGCAAATTGCCAATAATGCTGCGTATATCGAAAACCAGCTTGCTGTTATGATTGCAGCTGATCCCGAGTGGCTTACACTTAACCAATATGCAGGAAGATTATATAATGGAAGCACAGCAGCAATTATTTTAAATATTGTTACTGAAGATCTTGCTATTGGTGATTATTCAATGGATATGGAAATTACCACTAATGATCCGAACAATTCATTTGTCGTAATTCCAATTACTATGACCGTCACGAATGAAATTCCTGTCGAACTTACTCTGTTCACAGCAGAAAATATTCTGGATGATATAATATTACGCTGGGAGACAGCAACTGAAACAAATAATAGTGGATTTGAAGTGCAAAGAAGTCAAAAGACAAAACTACCAGACGGCAAGGCTGGAGTTAAAAGTCAAACAGATTGGATTGGTCTCTCATTTGTAGAAGGGAAGGGAACTACAGCTGAATCTACCGGTTATATGTTCAAGGATAAGATAAACGAACCGGGCACATATACCTACAGGTTAAAACAGATTGACTACGATGGAACATTTAATTACAGCAACGAGATTGAAATTGATGTTAACATCCCAACTGAATTTGTGCTCTATCAGAATTATCCGAATCCTTTTAATCCATCTACTTTAATTAAATTCTCACTGCCTCAACAAAGCAGGGTTAAAATTAAAATATTTAATTCGATCGGTCAGCTTATTGACACTTTGATTGATACGCAAATGGATGAAGGTTATCACGAAGTTCGGTTTGACGCAGCGAATTTTGCAAGCGGAGTGTACTATTACCGAATGGAGACAGAAAATTTCACATCAATAAAGAAAATGCTATTGATAAAGTAATTTATTAATCAAAATATCCGGAGAAAATATGAGAAATTGTAATTCTACCATTTCAGGTTGTCGATTATCTGTTGTTGCAATATTTACGCTTATCTTTTCCTTAAATCTATATGCACAATGGAATAATCCTGATGGAATTAAGACTAACATCCTCAGTGCCGGTTCAAACAGTACTATAGTAGAATATCTCTTTACGGATTATAATGAGGAATTCGTATTTATTAATGGAACAAAACATGTTCTATATAAGATTCCGGGAAGTATCTGGCTTATGGAGAGTGGACTGCCACAGTTACCTACGGACAGGCAGAGTATAATTATTCCGGATCTTGCGGCAACAGACTTTTCAATTCTGGAAACTGATTTTGAGCTTATTGAAACACTCCCGGTTATGCCTTCAAAAGGACATTTTACAAGAAACATTGATCCTGATTCAGTTCCTTTTATTTTTGATGATTTTTATTCAGAAGACAAGTGGTATCCCGAGCAGAATATTTCTCTCGATGTGCCCTACATAGTTCGTGATTTAAGAGGTCAGACAATTCAATTTAATCCGATGCAATACAATCCTATCGAAGCTAAAATTAAAATTTGCAGAAGGATTGTTGTAGAAGTTTATACTGATCCACATGGGGTCGCGGTAAATCCATTTGAAAGAATAAAACCCTTTGAAGGAGTTACAAAAGAATTTGATGAGACATATAATATGCTATTTATTAATTATGGATACGGAAATTATGATTATACTCCTTTGGAAGAAACAGGAAGACTGTTGATTATTTATTCAACAGAGTACGCGAGTAACATTACACCTTTTTATGACTGGAAAGTTGAGAAAGGTCTGCCTACTCTGCTCGCAGAATATCCAACCCAGACAGGAACAGGCTCTGCTGCAATAAAAAATTATATCCAAAATCTTTATAATTCTCCGGACGGATTAACATTTATTGTTTTAATTGGAGAATCAAATCAAATACCTACACTTTACGGACAGTACGAAGGTGCACCATCGGATCCATGTTACGTTAAACTTGCAGGCAGTGATGCATATCCCGATGCATTCATTTCAAGGTTATCACCTTCTTCTGCAGCAAATCTTGATTATGTTCTATGGAAGATGATCAAGTATGAAAAATTTCCCGATACTGGTCCCAGTGCTGTTTGGTATCTTAAGGGAACAGGTGTTGCCAGCAACGAGGGTAGTCCGCCTGACTGGGAGCGTGCAAATTGGCTGCGTGATATGCTTATTAATAATATGTACTTCACTGAAGTTGATCAGATTTACGATCCGGGTGCAACTTCTATACAAGTTACTAATGCACTTAACGATGGAAGAAGCGTTTTGAATTATCTCGGACATGGATCAGGTACCTCATGGTCAACAACTGGTTTCAACGTTTCCCAGATACATCAATTAAGCAATGGTTATAAAAATCCCTTTATTATTGATGTTGCATGTGTTAACGGTGACTTTACTTTAAATGAATGCATGGAAGAGGCATGGATAAGGGCAGGCGACATGCAGAATCCAAAGGGTGCAATTGCAGCTTACGGCGCATCTACAAATGCAAGCTGGGTGCCGCCCTGCGATATGCAATATCATGCAATTGAACTTTTAACTACCAGAGAAAAACAAACTGTAGGCGGGGTTTGCTTTAATGGCTTGATGTATGCAATGGATTTATGGGGCGGTAGCACCGGTGAAGGATTGAAATTAATGGAGCAATACAATATCATGGGCGATTGTTCTATGATGATGACTTTCGGCATGGAACAAGATACTATTCCTCCTGAACAAATTACTGATTTGTCTGCTTCAGATCCGACTTCCAATTCAGTTACATTAAACTGGACTTCACCTCTTGATTCTTCATTCCTTGGTGTTGTTAGTTACGATCTTCGTTACTCGTTAACTCCAATAGTAACGAATAATGATTTTGAAAATGCACCGCAGGTAATTGTACCGGGCGGACCGGACACGGCAGGAATATCTAAAAGTTATTTACTGACGGACCTGGAATTCAGCACATTATACTATTTTGCAATTAAAGCACTGGATATCTGGGGCAACACCTCAGAAATGTCTAATGTGACATCAGAGTCTACCTGGGGAGCACCGGAAATCTCCGTTACTCCCGATTCGATTCATTGTATACTTTTGCCTAATGTTACACACACTGATTCAATAATAATTTCAAATATCTCATCCGGTATTTCCACTCTTGATTACGAAATAGAGCTTGCAAATAATACTTTCCCTGGCGATGTAATAGCACGAATCATTGAAGTAAACGAAGCAAGTTTGAATCATTATAGTAAAGAACAACCCGATTTAAGTAAAGGAACAAGCTTAAGGGGTTCTGGCGGACCTGATCTATTTGGATACACCTGGATAGATAGTAATGATCCGGAAGGTCCCGAATTTATTTGGAATGATATATCAACTACCGGAACTTTGGTTACAAGTTGGGTGGCAACCGGCGTATATCCGGCTGTTGATGAAGGAAAAGCCGGTCCTTTTCAATTAGGATTTTTATTTAAGTATTACGGAATAGAATACAGCGATATATGGTTTTGCTCCAATGGTTTTCTAAGCTTTGTCGATATAGCGGATGCTGGTATGAGTAACGATCCAATTCCAACGGTCGATGTGCCGAACTGTATTGTTGCAGGAATTTGGGACGATCTTGACGGTAAGACAACCGGAAAGGTGTACTATAAACAGGAAACCGATAAATTCATTATTCAATACGATAACTGGCCCGGCTATTATTCGGGAACAGGACCATTTACTTTTCAATATGTGCTTAATAAGAATGGAAAAATTCTGGTTTACTACAAAACTATTTTAGGCACCGCTACATCCGCAACAGTTGGAATTGAAAACCACCAGGGCAACGATGGTTTACAGGTCGTAAGAAATGCAATTTACCTTGAAAACGACCTTGCCCTTCAATTTTCTGCTGAACCAGAATGGCTATTATTAGAAAGTTTTGAAGGTACAATCTATAATGGAAATTCAATTGCAGTTGTGATGAATTTTATTACTGAAGGACTCGAAATGGGTGAGTACTCAATGGATGTTATAATAAGCAGCAATGATCCGAATAATTCTCAAATTACGGTTCCTGTTAGAATGACCGTTACCAATGAAGTTCCAGTTGAGTTTGTATCATTTAATGCAGAAAATAATTTAGATGAAGTTACACTGCGATGGCAAACGGCAACGGAAACAAACAATAGTGGGTTTGAGATTGAGCGATTACAAAATTACAAGATTGAAAAATTACAAGATTGGGAAAGGATTGGTTTCGTAGAAGGAAAGGGTACAACATCCGAAATCTCAAACTACATATTTAAAGATAAGATTAATGAACCGGGAAATTATTCTTATAGGTTAAAGCAAATTGATTTTGACGGGAGAGTTTCTTACACTTCTGAAATAGAAGTTGAGGTTGCGGGTCCGACTGACTTTGCATTGTATCAGAATTATCCGAATCCTTTTAATCCGACCACGACAATTAAATTTGCCCTGCCTGAAAAGACAGATCTGGAGCTTTCAGTTTACAATTCACTGGGAGAAAAAATCGCGGATATATTTAAAGGTGAGCTTGGTGAAGGATACCATGAAATTGAATTTTCTGCGGCAAATCTTTCTTCCGGAATATACTTTTACAGGCTGGAAAGCAAAAGTTTTGTAAGCGTGAAGAAAATGATAATAATGAAATAGACAATATCTCACTGTTAAACAAATCTTAACAAACCCAGTCCCTTTAAGGAACTGGGTTTGTCACTCTGATGGATGATTCCAATTTGGAAACACAGAATTAAAATTTGTAATCACTAATTTAATTCGGGGTATTTTTAATATTTTTAATAATACTATAGCAATTAATATTTATAAGAGAGCGCAAAATGAAAATAATATTTTCTCTTTTGTCATTGCTCCTCATTTCTTTGCTTATTTGTTCAGGAGTAAATGCACAGGTTTTAGGTGAAGGGGGTTGGAGATTGAATGAAAAGCAGATCAGAATTTCTGCCGAGAGTCCGGCTCACATCAGGCAGTTATCCGACCTTAAGCTCAATATGGATTTTTACGGTCCGGAGTACGATCACATAATTGCTTACGTCACACCTGAGGAATTGGTGCAGATTGAAAATCTTGGAATACCATATACCGTGGAGATTGAAGATTTAAATAATAACAATAAGGATTTTTGGCTTATGCCGGATCAATATCATACTTACCAGCAGATAATTGATCTTGCCGATAGTCTTGCGGGTGCTTTCCCATCAATTTGTCAAAAAATTATTTTTGGATATTCAATGCAAAATCGCCAATGTGCAGCTTTAAAAATTAGTGATAACGTTGCAATTGATGAGCCGGAGCCCGAAGTGTTTTTTGATGGTGGAATACATGGTGATGAAATTGGCGGACCGGAAAATATAATTCGTTTTGCACGTGATCTTTGTTTACAGTACGGAACCGATCCAACAGTTACAAATCTTATCAACACCAGAGAAATCTGGCTTTACTTAATGGTTAATCCGGATGGTAGGTACAATATGTCACGTTACAATGCTAATGGTGTCGATTTGAACCGTGACTGGGCTTATATGTGGGATTCTTGGGGAGGAAGCAGCGGTCCTTGTTCGCAAGTAGAATCGAAAAATTTGAGGAGCTGCATGTATAGCAACCAGTTTGTTGTACATACTACCTATCATAGCGGAACAGAATATATTTCCTGCCCGTGGAGCTATCGTCCCGACCAGCCACTCGATTGGAATCATATAATTCAGTTAGCCGGATTGTACTCATCCGTTTCCGGTTATTCAAGCTTACAATTTGGCCAGGGCTATAACGGTATGTATGCAATAAATGGCAGCACAAAAGATGGCAATTACGGTATGATGGGTGCTATATCCTGGTCAATGGAAATTTCTTACAGCAAGCAGCCCCCAACATCACAAATAATGCTTTACTACAACCGCAACTATCCATCAATGCTTGCAATGATTGAGTATGCCGGCTACGGGTTGGAAGGTATTGTTACTGATGCAATTACAGGTTTACCCGTTACCGCATCAATTTTTGTAAATAATTATTATCCAACTTATACGGACCCAACTGCGGGCGATTATCATAAATATGTGCTTCCTGGCACTTATTCAATTACAGTCGCTGCAAACGGATATGAAAGCCAAACTGTAAACAATGTTGTAGTAACTGCAAACAGTTCAACGGTTACAAATTTTCAATTGCAGCCCGGTGGCGGACACTACGTTTACAAATTTGCAGCTTCGCAAATTCCTGATAATAATTATGCTGATGAAGGATTAACTTACGCTGTAATTGGGGAACCGGATGACGTGAATTATTCAATCGGTAAAAGCGGGTGGTGTGTACTGGATATGCAGTATCCGGTACCTGATGTAACGGGAAATGATTTTACTGTTTACGAAGGCGATACTTCTCCTGAAGGTTATTACTGCTATGCCGGTTCTACAATTGATGGTCCCTGGATTTTATTGGGAACCGGAAACGGAACAACTCAATTCGATCTTTCAGGCTCGGGTTTAACTCAAGCACAGTTTATAAGAATTCTGGATGATGGAGACGGCACAGCTGTAACTGCTAACGCGGGTTTTGATCTCGACGCAATCCAGGCTACAGATGTGATTCCTGTTGAATTGATTTCGTTCACTGCTGAAAATTTAGAAGATGAAGTTATTTTAAAATGGCAAACGGCAACTGAAACAAACAACAGTGGGTTCATTGTTGAACGCGCTGCATCAATTTCGAATTTCGAATTTCGAAATTTGAATTTTGAACAAATCGGATTTGTGGAAGGTGGGGGAACAACTACTGAAAAGACAGATTATATTTTCAAAGATAAGATTAACAAACCCGGGAATTATTCTTATAAGCTAAGGCAAATTGATTTAGATGGAAGTGCTAGTTATAGTCAAATTGTTGAAGTTAATATTTCTTCGCCAACAGACTTTGTGCTTTATCAGAATTACCCAAACCCTTTTAACCCTAGCACAACGATAAAATTTGCTTTGCCTGAAAAAGCGAACGTGGAACTAACAGTCTACAATTCCCTTGGTGAAAAAGTAGCGGATGTATTTAGCGGTGCGATGGATGAAGGATACCACGAAATAGAATTAAGAGCCGAATCCATCTCTTCCGGAATATATTTTTACCGGCTTGAGAGTGAGAAGTTCGTTAGCGTAAAGAAGATGATAATTCTCAAATAGTGATAAAACAACAGAACTTTGTAGGGACAACCTGCCTTGCCGTCAAGCAGGGTCGCTGACTTCCCCTTTTCTTTATTAAATGATGGTCTGTAAAATAAGACTTGACAGTTAAGAATATTTTAACGACGTTTTCAATAAGTAAAAAGAGGAGCTTGCTCATCATATAATTTTACCTTTCTTTCAACAACCAATAAAAGAGGTAAAAAGATGAAAGGGCTAACATTTTTTCTGCTTCTCGTTTCTTTCTCAGAACTTCACTCCCAGCCGGTTACACTTCGCGATACAACAAACCAATACGATTACATAATAATAACAGTTCCTGAATTTGCGAATGCCTGCGAACCATTCAAGCAGCACAAAGAAACCGTTAGGGATTTTAGAACTCTTATTGTGGATACAACACAAATCTATGCCGAGTTTGATTCGAGTGCAACAACGCAGGACAACATAAGAGATTTTATCAGCTACGCAGGAACGTTTTGGAAAGATCCGAGACCAAAATATTTCCTGATTGCAGGGACTGTAAACGATGTCCCAAATTTTTTAATTCCGTCTAATGTCCCACCATATAATACCTTTTTCAACTCTGATTATTATTACGGTCTGAGTATTTATGATACCGATACTACAACAACTGAATTTTATATAGGAAGAATACCAGCAAAAAATGTGGAAGAGCTCGAACACTATTTTTCCAAAGCGATTGATTATGAAAGTAATAACACACTTCAAAGCTGGATGAATAATAATTTATTTATATGTCACAATGATACAATTTTTGGGTTCTTTCAGGCAGCTCAATACTTAGCGAATGATAGATTACCTGATTATATAAGATCATATTTTATTCTTGACGACACTAGTTCAATAAATTATGGGAACAAAGATTCTATTATCAATTTCGTAAATAATAAAGGTTGTTCAGTTATTTGGTTTGAAGGGCAGCATACCGATTCATTTTTTATCTCGCAGGATTATTTTGATCTTGATGATATTCAGGGATTTAATAACGATCACAAATACTTTTTTACAATTTTTGTTGCTTCTCAGCACTCAATCCTAGATACAAATACAAATTTGACCAAAGAAATGCTTGTACTTCAAAATGCTGGATCACTTGGTGGTAGCGTTTTTGTTGGAACAGCTTTTTGGGGGCTTGGAAGTACAATGCGAGGAGAGTTTGCAGAAAGACTTTTCGACCAAGAAATTCATTCAATTGGCGAAGCATTCACTTTAGATAATTTAATTCCATCAGGTGGTTTGTATGGTTTTATGAAATTGATCACAAATCTCTGGGCAGATCCGTCCTTACAATTAAAATATGATACAACAGTTGGTGCTGAAGAAATTGCAAATGAACAACCAGAAAGGTTTACACTTTACCAGAACTATCCAAATCCATTCAATCCTTCAACAACAATAAAATATGCCTTGCCAGTTGAAAGTAGAGTGAGGATAAATATTTATAACACTCTTGGACAGTTGGTTGTAATGTTGGTTGATAAAGAAATGGAATCGGGGTATCACGAGGTAAATTTCGATGCATCCCCAATGTCAAGCGGCGTTTATCTGTACAAACTGCAAGCTGGTGAATACGTTTCCGTTAAGAAGATGTTGTTGATAAAGTAAAATATTTGTAGCACAGATTATTAATCTGTGCTACAACACTAACCCACCAAGAATTTTATGAACAGTATTCCGACAATTCCCCAGGCAACTTTGGTAGAGTACTTCGGAAATTTCACTTTTGTCCATCCCCAGAGTTTTGCTATCAGCACCATTAAAATCATTAATATCA
>WOR8_10003137_pt1 | contig 24037 bp, 20 predicted proteins | sample DeeMarSeWOR38_10_FD_19890 | JGI IMG/M metagenome (IMG submission 19890) | reverse complement strand
TTATCGGCGTCGGGCAATACCAGCACGACGTCAACCAGGCGGCCCTGAAAAAGAGCCTGGAAGACGTGGTGGAAAGCTGCGTCAACAGTGTCGGCGTGGAGGTCAATACCGCGAGCATGGAGCTGCTCACCCATGTTTCAGGCTTGGGGCCGGTCCTGGCCAAAAACATCATTGCCCATAGAAACGAGCACAGACCGTTTGGGAACAGGCGCCAGCTGCTGAAGGTCCCGCGTCTCGGGGCCAAGGCCTTCCAGCAATGCGCCGGATTTTTAAGGATCCGGGGCGCCAAGAACCCCCTTGATTACAGTGCAGTGCATCCCGAGCAGTACGCAATTGTGGAGCAGATGGCCAGAGATGCCGGCTGCACGGTTGTTGACCTCATGCAGCAGGAGAGTGCCCGGAAACAGGTAGATGTATCCCGCTATGTCTCGGATGCGGTGGGACTGCCTACCCTGGGCGACATCATGGCTGAGCTTGCCAAGCCGGGCCGCGATCCCCGGGCCGGATTTGCGGTCTTTGCCTTTGCCGAAGGGGTGAATTCGATCGAAGATCTGCAGCCGGGCATGAAGCTCCCGGGAATCGTCACCAATGTCACGAAATTCGGCGCCTTTGTCGATATCGGCGTGCACCAGGACGGCCTTATCCACATCAGTCAGCTTGCTGACCGTTTTGTCAGGGACCCGGCCGAGGTTGTCAGGGTGCGCCAGCAGGTCATGGTCCGGGTGCTGGAAATTGATGCACCGCGCAAACGCATAGCCCTTTCCCTGAAAGATGTGTAAACGGCTAAAATGTTACTGACACGAAAAGAGGATTATGCAGATTTGAGTTGATGCCGATGCGTGCCCCAACGTTATCAAGGAAATATTGTTTCGTGCTGCCGAGCGGGTGCAGATCCCCCTTATCCTGGTTGCCAACAAGATCCTGCAAACCCCTCCATCACCATACATCAGAACGATGCGTGTGGGTGCCGGGTTCGATTCGGCAGACAAGGCAATAGTCCGGGAAATGGAGTCCGGCGACCTGGTCATCACTGCGGATATACCATTGGCTTTCGAAGTGATAGGCCAGGGCGGCCACGCCCTGAACCCACGGGGAGAATTCTACTCCAAAGAAAATATCGAAGAGAGGTTGACCATGCGTAATTTCATGGACGAGCTGCGGGATGCCGGAGTGAATACCGGCGGACCGGCTGCCATCGGACAAAAAGACCGGCAAGCCTTTGCCAACGGGCTGGACCGATTTCTGGCCAGGTATTGCAGGGAATAACTTTCTGCTTGAGAGAGATCAGGGTATGAATCCCAACTTTGTTAAGGCATCCACCAGGCTCTCGCGATGATCACCCTGGATTTCAATAACACCGTTCTTGACCGTGCCGCCTGATCCGAACTTCTTCTTGAGCTCTCCGGCAAGTTTTTTGAGCTCCGCCTCGTCCAGGTCCAGCCCGGTTATGAGGCAGACGCCGCTGCCCTTGCGGCCTTTGGTCTCCCGGCTGACCCGTACCACGGTGTCGCCCTGTGGCCGGCTTTTCCTGCAGCAGCAGCATTGCTTCACCGGATGTCCGCAGTCCGGACAGGTTCGGCCTGTATCGGTCGAGTAAACCAGGCCTTTTGTTTTAGGTCCTTTCATTTTCGTCTGCTTCGTCTGTGGCCTGTCTTTGCCTCGTTCCTCTTTGGCCGGCGCGGCTCACCGCCGCCGGGTGGCAGGATGCTTTTGTCCTCCGAAGCCACCCATAAAAAACGTGACTGCGATTTACTCCCCTTGTAGGCAGGGACCCTGTAGCGGCGGACATGAAAGCCGCAGCGTATCAGGAGCTGCTCGTATGCTTTACTGGGTCCGGCCGACCACACGGCCAGGCACCCCTTGTTGCGCAGCGCACGGCGGCAGGTCATAATTCCTTCATAATCGTACAAGCGCCTGTTCCCTGAATAGGTCATGGCGCTGGGACCATTATCGATATCCAGCAGGATTACATCGAACCTGCCTTTGGAACGTGAGATAAGCTCGACGATATTGCCGGTCTCGAGTTCAACCCGTGCGTCCGCCAGCGGCCGGCTGTTGAGTTCACCGAAGAACTCACGGTTCCACTCGACCACGGCATCCAGCAGTTCACCCACCACCACTTCAGCGTCGGCGCTGAGCATATCAAGGGCCTGGCGCAAGGTATAGCCCATGCCCAGGCCGCCGATGAGTATGCTGGGCGCCTTGCGGCCGGCCAGATGCGCGCAGCCCAGGCGCGCCAGCTCCAGTTCCGATTCATGGTGACGGCTGAGCATCAGATCCTCACCGTCGAGCTCGATCAGGAAATCACGGTCATGTTGATAAAGCAGCATTTCGCCGCCGTCAGGAGTCCGGGCGGAGGCAATTTTTATTCTCGGTTTCATGGCGGCATTCCAGGAATATTACCGGGGTGTAAGCATTATCCCTGGCATATAATCCGGGGACACGATACTTAATTAAATGTAAAATTGAGAAAGCAGAATGCAGAATGTAGAAAGGGGAGCCTCGCTTAGTTCCCGTTCTTGTTGCTGGAAGCGGTTAAAATATATAAGCGAAAAGTCGAAGGCTTATTTCTGTGAAAAATTATTCGCCTGCTGCTGATTTTGCTATGCCGGCCAGGGCCTTTTCTATTTTTGTTATGACTTCTTCACACCCGGAAATATCATGCCTTTTTTCTAGATATCTTGGATCGTTATACGATATCCAGACCTTGGCATTCTCATCTTCCCAGATTAATGCCTTCTGAGGTAAGTCAATAGCAACACTCTGCTGACATTTCATAAGAGGGCTTCCCACTTTGGGATTTCCGAAGATCATCAGTTCTGTTTTTCGAAGTTCGATGCCGATATTGGCAGCAGCCTCGGAATGCTTTATGCGATTGAATATTGTCATTCCTTTTTCATTCAGGACGCTTTCCAGTCGATCTGCAGTTTCTTCTACAGTAAAGGTGCTTGGGACATTAATTAATCCATCTGCTGCCAGTGCGGGGATAGCTGTGAATAGTATCGCCAATGCGGTGAGGACTGCTTTTTTCATGTGTTTCTCCTTGTTTAATGAAAAATTGAAAATGTAAAATGGAGAATTGAATTAAATGTAGAATGTAGAATTGAGAATGGGAAGGAAAAAATGAGGAGTAAGGTAACCAAATGTAGAATTAAGAATGATTTGTAAATGTAGAATGGGAAAGGAAAGGTGTCTCGGATGCCGATACACCTTTCCTTTCCAAGTATGGAACCTGGCACAAGTTGTGTGTGGCTGTGGCTGGAAAAGTTTATTCTTTTATTTCAGGTTTTTCACCGGTATTCAATCCGAAAGCCTTGAGTAGATCCATCGGTATGGGAAATACCAGGGTGGTTGCGTTTTCACTTGATATGTCATTTAAGGTCTGCAGGTAGCGGAGTTGCAGTGCCTGAGGGTTCTGGGAAATTACATTGGCTGCTGCAAGCAGCTTTTCAGAGGCCTGTAATTCACCTTCGGCATGGATGACCTTAGCCCGGCGCTCACGTTCCGCCTCTGCCTGTTTGGCAATGGCTCGTATCATGTTCTCATTCAAGTCAACATGCTTGATCTCAACATTGGTTACCTTTATGCCCCAGGCATCCGACTGCTTGTCGATGATCTCCTGGAGATCGGCATTCATCTTTTCCCGCTCAGCCAGCATCTCGTCAAGTTCATGCTGCCCCAGTACGGAACGCAGGGTTGTCTGGGCCAGCTGGCTGGTGGCATTCAGATAGTCTTCCACCTGGATGATGGCTTTTTCCGGCTCAACCACCCGGAAATAGAGAACGGCATTAACGCGCACAGTTACGTTGTCCCGCGAGATGACATCCTGGCTGGGAACATCCATGGTGATGACACGCAGATCTACGCGGACAGCCTGCTGTATACCGGGGACAACGATGCGCAGCCCCGGTTTTTTAACGCCCTGGAAACGCCCGAGGAAAAAAACGACAAGGCGCTGGTATTCCGGCACGATCTTAAGGGACATGAAGAGAAAGATGATGACCAGCACAATGGGGAAAATGTAGGGTGCAAAGTTCAGTGGTAGTATCATGACGCATCCTCCTGTAGAATTTTTACTTTCAGCAGCAGCCCGTCTTTTGCCGTTACCTGGATTCTCTGGCCTTTTTTGACCGGTGCAGTGGACTGTGCCTGCCAGGATTCACCGTGGACCCAGACCCGGCCTTTTTTTGTAAAATCCTCCATGGCTTCACCGGTAATGCCAATCATTTCTTCTGAGCCGGTGACGACTTTTTTCCTCCGCATGGTGAAGAGCCTGCTCATCACCCACAGGAGGAACCCGGCAGAGACTAGTGCGGTGCTTCCTATTAAGAAGAGTGATATGCGCATGCCTTCTTCATCCATCAGGATGATTGAACCAACAACAAAGGCAATAATCCCGCCGATTCCCAGGGCGCCGAAACTGGGAACAAATGCCTCGGCAATCAGGAAGGAGATGCCCAGGGCAATGAGTGCCAGGCCGGCATAATTAATGGGCAGGACCTGGAAGGTATAGAGGGCGAGAAGCAGGCAGATGGTGCCAACGATGCCCGGCAGGATGAAACCAGGATTGGCAAGTTCGTATATAAGCCCGTATATTCCCAGCAGCATGAGGATATAGGCGACATTGGGATCGGTGATCACGGTCAGGATCTTTGTGCGCCAGTCGGGTTCAAAGGGTTCAATGATTAGTCCCTTGGAGGCGAGAGTGATCCTGCCGGTTTCCATGACCACTTCCCTGCCGTCAAGCTGGAGCAGCAGGTCTGCATGGCCTGCCGCCACCAGGTCAATGACGTTGATTGCCAGAGCCTCTTCCGCAGTCAGGCTCACCGCCTCGCGTACAGCCTGTTCAGCCCATTGTGCATTGCGGCCGTGCCTGTTGGCAAGCGCCTTGATATAAGCCACGGCATCATTGACCATTTTGCGTTCCAGGGTATCAGCAGGGACCGGTGTTTCCTTTTTTTCTTCTTTTCCTTCCTCTTTTTCCGGGGGGGTGGGCTCCTTTTCCGGCTTGCCGGGGAGTCCCCCGACCTGGATCGGGGTCGCGGCACCCAGGTTGGTGGTTGGGGCCATGGCAGCTACATGGCTGGCGTAGAGGATATAGGTCCCAGCGCTTGCCGCCCGTGAGCCTCCCGGGGCAACATAGGACACGACCGGGACCGGGGAGGAGAGGATGCTTTTGATGATATCCCGCATTGAGTGGTCAAAGCCGCCAGGGGTGTCCATCTGCAGGATAATTATGGCGGTGTGCTCTTCTTCAGCCTTTTTAATGCCGCGTTGGACATAATCACTGACTGCCGGCCCGATGGGGCCCTTGATATTCAGCAGGACAGCCGTTTCCGGACCGCTGGCATGGGACAGTATAGGCCCGCTCCCGACAAAAAGGGCGATCAGCAATACCAGGACGAAGAAGAGCAGTCGTCTTGAAAGGTGTAAGATGCTTTCTGAAGTTGCAGTATTAATAGTACACCTCCAGGAAAAGTTGAGCGGGTGTACTATTAATTTAACCATTAAAGGCCGAATATGCCATTCCGATCAATATCAGTGAATGTAGAATTCAAAATTTAGAATTAAGAATTGATAATTAAGAATGTAGAATGCAGAATGGGTCAGATAAGAACTAGTTCGGGTTTATAACATTTAATAGTTGGCTGCTTCGCTGGCAGGTGTACTGTTATTGATCCACGCAACAATATCTCTTAGGACATTTTCTGCCTGCAGGTCACGCAGCAGCATGTGATAGCCGTCCTCGTATAGGATCAATTGTTTCTGGGCGCCAGATGCTGCCGGGAAGCGCTGGAAGGCCTTCAATATCGGTTCCTTAGGAATTATCTCGTCGTGTTGGCCATAGAGCACCAGGGTCTTGAGGGTATAGCGGTCAGCTGCTCCATATGCTGCGTCCATCAGGTTCTGCAGGCCATAAATGGTGTCAAACCTTGTTTCCTTGATCACCAGTGGGTCGCGGCTCAACTCCTTGAGCGCTTCTTTGTTGCTGCACGCCGTTCTTTCAAGTATTTCGCCGGTCACCGTGTACCAGGGGATGGTATGAGCCACAAGCCAGAGGGAGGCATACTGGTAAAACGGCATGGCGGAGCGGGCCCAGACAGCAGGTGCAGCAAGAATGACGCCGCTGACAGCAGGCTGGTTCTCGCCAGCCATGGCCTGGATGATTACAGCGCCTCCCATGGAATGGCCTAACAGGTAGATGGGCAGGCCGGGATGCTTCCGGGCCAGGAGTTGAACCAGAGATTTCAGGTCCTCGGCCATGGCGTCAGTGGAACTCCAGAGGCCTCTGATCGGTGCCTTGCCGAAGCCGCGCTGGTCATAGGCGTATACCGCGACCTGGTGTTTGGTGAAATAGCGGGCCGGTTCCCTGATGAAGTTTGAATAATCGTTGAAGCCGTGTAGCGCGATGATGAGGTACTTGGCACCATTTATGGAGTCCTGGGGCAGCCAGGTCTGCAGGGGCAGCTCGCTCCCGTCAAAGGAGATGAATGATGCTTCTTTCAGCTCGGGTTCAGCCAGGGAAGGACTATGAGGGGGTATGAAGCGGGGTGGGCAGCCTGTAAACAGGGTCAAGGTGAAGAGAAGGAGAATGAAGTGGAGTGGTTTTGTTGGCATGGCGGGGATTGTAAAATGTCAAATGAGAAATGTCGAATGTGAATTGTTATTAAATGTCGAATTGAAAATGTAGAATGGAGAACTTTACTAAATGTAAAATGTAGAAGGAAAAGGATAGGATTCTAGGGTTCAAGGGTCAAGGTTTGTCAGCATATAAAACTGCCGATGATTGCCACAAGGGTTCAAGGGGAAAAGAATAGAAAGAAAAAGATTGTCGGAATCCTCTGCTGGATGCGATTGGATGTCAACGGTTTTAGTGTTTTCTGTAGAACTGAAAAGAGCCGATCAGTGCCATAAAAAGCGAGATCAATACAAGCAAGGAAATATTCGGATAGGCGATGAGCATTATAACCGGTGTTAACAGCAACCTTGTTATTGCCTTGAGTGCTTGACTTTCCCTTATAAAGTCGGCCAGTGGCGGTGAGTACTTGTAATAGAAATCAATAAACTTCCTGCCGGCCGGATTTGTCATGAGATGTTTGTCCCGGAACTGTCTTAATATCACAACCTCTGGGGCGAGATAGCTTCCATATGCCGCTGTTGCGATGAAGCAAAAACCTCCACCTCCACCACCGTTGAAGGCAGCAGCGGGGGAAGGTGCAGCAGGTGCAGAAGCGGCCGAAGTCGAAGTGGAAGCATATACCTCGTTTGAGTAGTCGGAGTTGCCGCCAGTGTTGTAGGCGCGCACCCTGTAATAGTAAGTTGTAGAGGCGGAAAGGCCCGTGTCTGCGTAGGAAGTGACATTTGCGCCGACGCTTGCTATCTGGGCGTATGTGCCGCTTGCACCGGTCCTTCTCTCTATCCTGAAGCCGTTCTCGTCTGTAGAGTTGTCAGTCCATGCCAGGTTAATCCCGGAGCTTGATGCTGCCGTGGCTGAGAGGCCTGACGGGGCAGCGGGTGCTGGAGCGGCCGGAGTCGAAGTGGAAGCATTTGCCTCGTTTGAGTAGTCGGAGTTGTCATTTGTGTTGTAGGCGCGCACCCTGTAGTAATAGGTTGTAGAGGCGGAAAGGCCCGTGTCTGCATAGGAAGTGACATTTGTTCTATCCTGAAGCCGTTCTCGTTTGTAGAGTTGTCAGTCCATGCCAGGTTTATCCCGGAGCTTGATGCAGCTGTGGCTGAGAGGCCTGACGGGGCAGCGGGTGCAGGAGCGGCCAAAGTGGTATCATTTGCCTCGTTTGAGTAGTCGGAGTTATCGTTAGTATTGTAGGCGCGCACCCTGTAATAGTAAGTTGTAGAGGCGGAAAGGCCCTCTATCCTGAAGCCGTTCTCGTTTGTAGAGTTGTCAGTCCATGCCAGGTTTATCCCGGAGCTTGATGCAGCTGTGGCTGAGAGGCCTGACGGGGGAGCAGGTAAAGTGGTATCATTTGCCTCGTTTGAATAGTCGGAGTTATCGTTTGTATTGTAGGCGCTCACCCTGTAGTAATAAGTTGTAGAGGCGGAAAGGCCCGTGTCTGCATAGGAAGTGACATTTGCGCCGACGCTGGCGACTTCGGAGTATGTACTGCTTGCACCTGTTTTTCTCTCTATCCTGAAGCCGGTCTCGTTTGTAGAGTTGTCAGTCCATGCCAGGTTTATCCCGGAGCTTGATGCAGCTGTGGCTGAGAGGCCTGAAGGGGGAGCGGGGGGGGAGTTGCGCAAGGCTTCGTATGCGTTCAACCTGCCTCCTGTCAGCACCCGGCCTGAAAGATCCGGGATCGGATCAACGTTATTCAATATAATATCCTTCAGCTGCAGATTTGTAAGGGTGGGATTATTTGCAAGCAGCAGCCCTGCTACTCCTGCAACATGGGGAGCTGCCATGGAGGTACCGCTAAAATTGGCGTAGTTGTAGGATGAGATGGAGATGACTTCGGAGGTCATCTTAATATTGTCAATGTAGACGCCGTCTCTTGTATTCTGGTTGTCAGAGTCAACCCTGAAGCCGAAATAAAATTCGTCAAATGTCTCAGCAACCGGTGTGTAGTCTGTGGTATAGGAAGTGAAATTTAACTGGGACCCGGTGCGGTAATCTATCCAGTCCCAGGCGGAGGCGTCATCAGAGTAAATTATATCCAGCCGGTCGTAGTCTTGCTCAAGGTTTCCCTTCCAGTCAAATGTGAGCAGGTAGCGTTGCCCTTTTACCGATGAGTCAACAGGGTTTTCATAATACGCCCATGAATAGGTATTATTGGCATAGTTGGTGCTGGGGCTGTCTTCCAGACTGTTGGTCCCTCCAAGACCGGTTCCTGCTGTCACTCCCCAGGTGGAGTTTGTCCCGCTCCTGTTCCAATCCTGCTGGGGAAGGGGGCCGGTTGCACCCTCAAAATCCTCTACTGCTTCTGCGGGTGGATAAATCGTGATAGGCGCTCCGTAGCTGAATTGCGGGATGGTGCTGTATATACTGTCCCCCGGTGCCGCTAGATCAACACTTATAGCGTCGTAGCTGGAAAAAGAGGCAAGCACGTCAGCATTATCGGTTGCCGCAACAGAGATTATGTTGAGGCAATCGTAGCTGGCAGGATAGGCGGGAGAAGTGTCACCGGTGTTGCCCGCTGCAAAGATAAACAACGCATCTGCTGCGTATTGCTCTATGGTGTCTTTAAGGGACTGGGAATAGCCTTCTCCTTCCCAACTGTTATTTATTATCCTGGCACCATTGTCATAGGCGTATTTTATAGCGGCAATGGCACTAAATACGGAACCACTGCCGCTTGGGCCGAGGAAGCGGACAGGCATGATCTTCGCGTCCCACATCACACCTGTGACCCCCTCGGCATTGTCTCCCTGTGCCGCTATGATGCCTGCCACATGGGTGCCGTGCTGGTTAAGGTCAAGGGGAAGGCCATCGCCATCAATAAAATCCCAGCCGTAAAAGTCGTCGACATAGCCGTTGTTGTCATCATCAACAAGTGCTGTGCCGTTTAATTCAGCATTATTTGTCCAGATATTATCGGCAAAATCCGGATGATTGTAGGCAAGGCCCGTATCGACAACAGCGATTACAATGTTTTCTGAACCGGTCGTTATGTCCCAGGCCTCGGGCGCATCGATGTCAGTATCATCTATATTATTTAAGCCCCATAGCTGGTTGAATGATGGGTCGTTGGGATTTGTGGCAAGGGCATGGACTATATAGTTTGGTTCTGCATATTCGACGTTGGGATCCTGTTCGTATTTTTTGACAGCATCTTCAACTGACATCTGCTTCGGAAGCTTTAAGCGATGCAGCTTCAGTTTGTGCAGCTCTCTTTTTTTAGAGGTTTTTAAAGTGGCATGAAGGTTGGAGGCATCTTCGGCAAGCGTCCCGTCTTTAAACTTTACCAGCACTTCTCCTGGGACATATTGGGCCTCACGGCCATAAAGATGGTTAGGGATAAGGATGGAAAGACCAATGAGCATTAAGACGGTCAGGATTGTTGTGAGGTTCCGCATCTTTAAACTATAAAAAATATATGATGAAGAATAAAGGAAGAAAATGAAAGGGGAAAGTGCGAAGAGTAAGAAGAGGGGTTGTGGGCTTATATGTGCAGAATTAAGAATGTAGAACTTTACTAAATGTATAATGGAGAATGAAAGTATAAAGGCATAGAGATGAACAGTGAACAGGGAAGAGTCAGGAGAAGGACTGGGGGAACAAGAAATTATTAAAAAATTATGTATTGTCCGGGCGGGCTGGGCTATAATATCACGATATGAAAAAGTCCAGGCAATGGGCGGTTTATGTACTGCTTCCCATCATTATATTGCTTGCAGCTGCTTTCCTGTTGTGGGAGTCGATAGGCTACTTTGCCCTCAGGAAGGTTGCAGAGCACTATGCAGGCAAGGCGAATATTGTTCTCGAAATCGACGGGATTGCAGGCAGCCCCCTGTCGAAGACAACCATTACGGGTCTTTCCATGCGTCCTGCTGCGGGAGAGCCGCAAACATACCAATTCAAGGTTGAATCCATTACCTGCACCTATAACCTCTGGGACCTGCAAAAGGGTATTTCTCCCTTTTTGAAGGGGCGCAACTGCACGGCAGTTGGACCGGAATTCTCCTATGATTTCAGGATGGAAACACCGGAAGGCCCGGAAGGCGAGGAATCGGTCTTTTTTGTGCCGGCAGTAATGCCGTGGATTGAAGTAGAAAACGGCAGGGTCATCCTGACTTTTGAAGAAGGGGTTGCAGAAATGCAGGGGATTGACGGAACCTTGCACTCGGTTTCCGATGCAGTCCATGAGCTGCAGCTGGATGTGGGCAGCCTGCGTTTCAGCCAGGAGGATGAGGTAAGGATAGAAACCGGATTTACGGCACTTTTGCGCTATGCAGATGCAAAGCTGTCCATCGCTTCTTTCGAGGCCGGAGATGAGCAGATAGCGGCAGCCGGTTTTATCGACCTGGCCCGGGTGGACGAGAGATATACGGGATTTGCACTGGATGTTTCGTTTGCTGAAAATCTCCTGCATGTTTCCGGGGATCTGGATAACCTGGTTGTACGGACGCATGTCCGGACAGACAACTTTGATTTTGGCGAGCTGCAGAAACGGCTGGGCGGCGTTGGCTGGGATATTTCCGGCAGGATCAGGGGCGGAGCGGAACTTGTCTATGATCTTGAGGCAGAATCAGGCTACAACGGTTCCTTTGGATTCGATGTGCAGGAATGCAGGATACACGGCGTGGATATTAACACGTTTGTTGTAAAGGGGGACTTGGCCGGGGGAGCCTTGCGTATTGCAAAAGCCGAGGCTGCAACGTCCGGTAATCTTGTGAGCCTGCGCAATGCAGCGGTGCCCATGGGACTGCTGCAGAGCGGCGAGGTGTTTCCGATCCTCGGGGGAATACAGGCGGAATTCGCGGCCGAGATTGGCGATGGGGCACAGCTTCTGCAAGTCTTTGCGCTTGGGGATGAACTGCTGCCAGAAGGGATTACGCCGCATTCCCTGGCATTGGAGGGAAGGCTGGCAGGCGGAATTTTGCAGGTTGAGAAGGCCGATGCTGAAACCCCCGGCAATCATGTACGCTTAAGCAATGTATCCGTGCCCGTGGGACTGCTGCAAGGAGAAGAGATCCTGCCCATTCTCGGAGGGACGCAGGCAGAGTTCGGGGCCGAGATTGAAAATGTAACAACGCTTCTGAAGCTGTTCAAGGTTGAGGATGAACTACTGCCGGAAAGGCTGGTGCCGCATTCCATATTATTGAAGGGCAGACTGGCAGACGGGGTTCTATACCTTGATAAGACCAGGGGGGATGCAGCTGCCCTGAGCCTGGAAATTAACCGGGGGGACATCCCTGTGCCTGCCACCGCAAAAGGTTTTGCCACGGTGCCGATCAGCCTTACTGCCAGGGTTGAAAGCGCAAACCTGCAGGAGATAGGGCTGCTCACTGAGATGGAGGTAAGCGGCCGGGCTGCTGCGAATATGACAATAACAGGCAGCGTTAAGGAGCCAAAGGCAGCTATAAAACTTGCCGGTGAGCAGCTGGGATACAAGCAAAAGCAGCTCGGTTCCCTTGTCCTCCAGGGAGAGATACAGCTCTTCCAGGACAAACCAGGCAGTTTAAAAGATGTACGTTTTAGCGTTAGGGAGTTTGCCCAGGCAAACGATTCCGGCAGCCTTGCCTTGCTTTCCCCGGTTGAAGGGAATTGGCAGCCCGGAAGTATTGCAGTCAGCGGAGCATTTCAGGTAGACGGAGACGGTGAAGTCGCCATTAAAATTACGCGGCCCCACGGACAGGATCTGGAAGCAGAGTTCTCGACACGAGGCCTTGACAGTGACGGCTGGCTGGCAGGCTTTCTGGCCGGGCCCTATTTTTTCCATGATGCCGATATTAACACTGTTTTTGCCGGGCTGCCGGGAAATCCGCAGGTGCAGGTTGCAGGCAGCATGGGCGAGGCCGGCTGGGAAGGCATGCCTTTCCCGATGTCCGGAAGATTCGGACTGCAATACTCGCCCAAAGGGGTGGAGATCTCTGAATTCACCTGGAAGTCGCATGGCAGGAACGAGATCACGCTGACAGGTTTTCTGCCCTTTGATCCCATGGCCCGGGAACCTTTCCTGGACGGTGAACTAACCCTGAACAGCCATATCGATTTTACGGCCCTGGAAGATATCGGGGTTTTTCTGGAACCCCTGGGTATACGCAAGGGAAGTATTGCCCTGGACGTGGGGCTGACCGGCACCTGGAAACAGCCCCTCGGTCATGTCCAGCTCCAGGGGGAAGGGATCGAGGTGCCGGATACGCTGAAAGAGTATTTTGATGCACCCATTGATTTTACCTGTGAGCTGGCTGCTGAACCCGGTTTGATTGTTTTACGTTCCGCCCGTCTTGAATCAGGCGTCTATGTCTCGCAGGCTGCCGGATCCTGGCAGCACGGGTATACTTTTGCGGAACTCCTGCAGAAGCGCTGGCCTGACCTACAGGGCGAGGTGCTGCTCGATGCTTCCCTGCGGTTCAATGACCTGAATTTCCTGAAGAAGAAACTTCCCTGGCTGCGCCGGATAGATGGTGACACAGGGGTGAAACTTCATGTAGCAGGGCCCGCATTCGATCCTGCCATAAAGGGCTCATTTTTCCTGAAGGACGGTGAGATCAGCCATACCTATAATCTCCCAATGCTGTCCGCAGTTAACCTGGAGGGAGAATTCGATGCAGATTCCATAACCATTACCAGCATGCAGGGGGAAGCGGGCGGCTCTCCCGTCACCCTGAACGGCAGGATAAGCAGAGTCCCGGAAGGGATTGACGTGAACCTGCAGCTTGGAGGCAGAAACGTTCTGCTCCTGCGCAATAACGACATGCTGCTGCGCGGTGACGTGCAGCTGGAAGCGTCCGGCCTGTTGGGGAGCCTTGTTATAAGGGGCACCACAGGTCTGACAGGTGGATATTACACCAAAAATATAGATTTTCTTGGTAAGATCGGCACCACAACAGCCCCGGTTTCAGAGGGCGGCACTTTTCTTTTTTCGTTTGAGGAACAGCCGCTAAAAAATGCCGTTCTTGATATCAGGATCACCACCATCGAACCATTCAGAATACGCAACAACCTTGTACGGGGCACACTGCGGCCGGAGCTCTCTCTAAAAGGAACGGGGGAGCTGCCGTATCTCGTAGGCGCGATCTACATCGATCCCTCACGGGTCCTGCTGCCCTCCGGCAGGCTGCAGGTTCAGTCCGGCCTGATTGGCTTCCTGGAAAGAAATCCGGATAGGCCGCAGCTTGACCTGGTGGCCACTTCAAAGGTGCTTGGCTATGACATCAATGTTGTCATACAGGGCCCCTTAGATGAGCCGGTCTATACCCTCAGTTCGAGTCCTGCCCTGCCCAACGATGACCTGCTGCTGCTGCTGCTGACAGGGCAGCCTCCAAAAGAGGAGACGGTAACTACCCAGGGGACCTTGGGCCGGGGCGCCACGAATGTAATGGTCTACTTGGGCCGGGATTTTCTCACCAAGTGGCTGGAAGATGAATCAGGTACGAGTGATGAAAGCATCCTGGACCGCTTTGAACTGGATTATGGCAGGGCTGTGACCAAGAGCGGTGAACAGACGGTTGAGTCGACCTTTCGGTTGTCTGAACAGCAAGCCGGAAAGAAAAGGGTATATTATCTGTCAGGTGAAAAGGACAGTTATGATGCCTACAACTATGGACTGAGGGTGGTTTTCCATTTTGAGTAAGAGCGCACCGGCAATAATGTTCCGCTTCCTGGTCCTGTGCTGCCTCATGGGAGCCTGGTGTTTCACAGCTGATATAGGCGCCTGCAGGGCAGATGAGGCAGAGCAGCCTTATACCATAACCATAAAGGGCAACAGCAGCATTTCGGAAAAGGATCTTCACAAGGCTGCTTCAGGCGAACTGGAGATGTTTGAAAAAAGAGGGTACAGGAAGGCGGATATTGATGATGCTGCCTTCCAGATGCGAGCAACATACCGCCAGTCCGGTTTTGCCTTTGTGCAGGTGGATTATTCCTATGAAACGGAGGGGGAGCGCATACAGGTAACCTTTGATATCCAGGAAGGGCCGCAGGTATTCGTCGAGAATATCCTTTTCCAGGGCAACCGGAATATTGCGGCAGAAAATCTTTCAGATTTTTTCCAGGAAACGGAGAAGAACCTGCTCCAGAAGCAGAGAATGGTATTTGTTGAGACCGCGGTCAGGGATGGCATAAGCAGGATACACGACCATTACCGCGGGGAGGGATTTGCCGATGTGGTTGTGAAGGAGCCGGACCTGACATTCAATGAGGATCGAACCGAGGTCGTAATTACCATTATCATTGAAGAGGGTCCGAAACATATCATAAGGGATTTGAAGTTGAGTGGTGATCTTATCCCTGAACTTGCACCGGAACTGGACAAGATCAAAAATGACCTGCTCGGCCAGCCTTATTACGTACGGCAGAAGCTGGTCCTGCGCACCAGCCTGGAAGACGCCTATGATACTCTCGGGTATGCCGGAGCAGAAATTGTGGTCGAGGCGGTGCGGCTGGATGAGCCCGGCAGGGTTATCATGCTTGCGGGAATAACGAGCGGGGAGCGGGTGAGGATCGATGCGGTCGTCATTTCTGGCAATAAAAGCACGAAGGAGTCTTTTATCAGGGGCAGGCTGCAGCTGAAACCCGGAGATATATATTCCAGGGCCAAAAGATTGGGAAGCTTCAGAAGGTTATACGAATCAGGGCTTTTTGCAAAAATCAGCATAAATCTTCTGCCTCCAGAGGATAACGGCAGCCGGGTCCTTGCGGTGGAAGTGGAGGAGCTGCCGACCAGGGAGTATTATATTGAGCCCGGCTGGGGATCCTACGAGAGACTGCGGTTGCGGGCCGGGGCATTTGAGAAGAACCTGTTCGGCACCGGGAAGAATGGCAGGCTTGACGGCATTGTTTCCACCAAGGGGGAAACAATTATAGTGAGCTACACCGATCCCTGGCTGCTTAGGACTGATATTACAATGAATGTTCCCCTGTCTTACGAACGCAGGGAGGAGCCCTCCTATACCTCCAAGGAAACAGCCCTGTCGGCCTTGTTATCAAAGAAGCTCAGCAGAAATCTTACGGTTTCCACAGGCTATAAGTTCAAGATGACCCAGCTGCTTGACTTGAACGAGGATACACCTCTGGAGAAGGGAGAGGATGATTACAACCAGGGTACGCTGGGACTTCAGGGAGTCTGGGACACGCGGGATGATATATTCTTCCCGGCCAAAGGTCTGCGGGTGGCCAGCAGCTTTGATATTTCACTCCCTGCCCTTGGCAGCGAAATTGAGTTCAGCCGTGTCACTCTGGGATGCCGCTATTTCATTGAGCTGCCGCAGGAATATATCCTCGGGCTGCGGGCCACCACAGGTCTTATCATCCCTGTCAGCGACCAGTTTTTCATCCCGATCAGCGAGCGGTTCTTCAACGGCGGCGACAATACGGTCCGCAGCTATGAGCATTCGCAGCTGGGCCCGAAAGACGAGAACAATGAACCTATCGGCGGTCTTGGATACAATGTGTTCTCCATTGAGCTGCGCAAGAGACTCTATAAGAATTTTGCTGGAACGCTCTATATTGATGCCGGAAATGTCTCGCCCAACAGATCACTGTTGGAAAAAGGTGGGGTGCCTTATACTGAAAGGTCGGAGCTCATGGATGATACGCTCAATGATTTTTTCAGCGAGTTCAAGTTCGGTGTGGGGGTTGGACTGCAGTATCTCCTGCCCGTAGGCCCAATGCGGTTCGATTTTGCCTACAATCCAGATCCTGCGGAGGTCTGGGTTGAGGATTCCTGGGTCTTTCATTTCAGCCTGGGAATGGCGTTTTGAAAATAATTTAGAATTTAGAATTAAAAATTTAAAATAAAGAGGAGATCTTTGAAGTGTGTGGGAGAAGGGAGAGTTGGAGAAAGAAGGATGACAATAGGGTGTGAATATTTTAATCGTCTTCAATTGGAGGTCACAAATCGAAACCTCCAATTCTGGCTGAGCACTGAATACTGACCGCTAAATGCTATTTTCACTCTGACTTCTGGAGTTCAAGCTTATACCAGTCCTGGAGTTCGATCTTGTCGGTGTCGCCGCCGAGGTACTGGACCTTCACCACGCACCTGACCTCATCAATGTCAGTGATCTTGAAGTTTTTGCCCTCGTCAAAGCGGTAGTACCATTTGCCTTCTTCCGGTTCAATTCTGTCTGCCATCATAATTCTCTTTTATTAACGGTTCTGGCCTGCTGGGGCCGTCTTGATTCCGCCTCCACAAAGACGCGCTTGACAGAGGGGAAGCTTTGCTTTATCTGCGTATCCATCCGGGCGATCATGTTCTCAAGGTCGCCGGCATGGATGTCGTCCCGAAAGTCGATGCTGACGTTGACCAGGACAAAATCCGGACCCATGTGCATGGTGAGCACCTCGTTGATATTGTCAATGCCTTCATATCTGAGGATGATCTCGCGGATACCGTCTATTACCATTTTATTCGCACTTTCGCCAATGAGAAGTCCCTTGGTCTCATAGGCAAGCCAAACGGCTGTGCCGCCTAGGATAAAACCGATGATGATGGAGGCGATGCCGTCAAAGATGAGAATACCGGTGAGATCAACGAGAAGGACGCCAAGGAATGCGGTCACGATGCCGAGCATGGCTGCGGAATCCTCGAAAAGGACCACGAACATGGTGGGGTCCTTGCCGCGCTGTACAGCTTCGATGTAACCCCATTTGCCCTTTGTCTTGGTGAACTCGGTGAGGGCGAAAGACCAGGCCAGGCCCTCGAACAGCATGGCCAGGACGAGAACGATGTAGTTGACCATTGGGCTGCCGATGGGTTCGGGATGGATGGTGTGGATTATGCCTTCGTAAAGCGAGACGCCTGAACCCACGGCAAATATGAGGATGGCCACCGCAAAGCTCCAGAAGTATATCTCCTTGCCGTGGCCGAAGGGGAAGCGGTCGCTGGGAGGTTTGCGTGCCTTGCGCATACCGTGCAGAAGGAGGACCTGGTTGCCGGTATCAACCACCGAGTGGATACCTTCAGAGAACATGGCGGAACTGCCGGTAACTCCTGCAGCGATAAACTTGGTGACCGCGATAAGTGCGTTGCCTGCAAAGGCTGCGTAGATTACTTTTTTAGAGGAGCCGGGCATTGGTTAAATTTAGAATGTAGAATTAATAAAAAATAATTTGTTCACTTTCATTTTTATTGCTGAATTTTCAGGCAGAGTTCAGCAACGCGCCTGCCGAGTTTGAAGCCATCCGATGAAGCGGTGTCGTCGGGCGCCCCTATACAGCCCACGCCGTAATGACCGGATGCGTCCATGGGGTCGCCGACAACGATCATGCCGTAGATCAGCATGCACTGGATAATGGACATCATGGTAGTCTCCTTGCCGCCGGTATGGTGGCCGCCCGTGGCAAAGGCAGCTCCCACCTTGTTTTCCATCTTGCGCCGGGTGGAGACAAATTCATCGAATATTTTCTTGAGCTCTGCCGCCATGACCCCGAAATAGACCGGCGACCCAGCAATGACGCCTGCAGCATTCAGGAAATCATCCTTGGTGACTTCAGCAGTCGTTTTGACTACTGCTTCACTGCCGCCTGCCTCAACGCCGCTGGCAATGCTTCGGGCGAGTTTTGCGGTGTTGCCGCCTTTTGAGAAGTATAGAATAAGCACCTTCATGAGAACCCCCATAAAATGAAAATTAAAAATGGAAAATGGAAAATGGAAAAACTGTGAACAACAGGTCCTTTTTTTATTTTTACTATCACCTTTCATCAACCTGAAAGCCAATGCGTCTTTTCCGGGGGACCGGTTCGGGTTGGAGGAATTCTTTAATCGCCTGAATCAAGGCAATAATCTGCTCGTCATGATCTGCAAGATGTCGTTCAATCTGGGAAATTTTGCGTGAGAGTTCTTTGTGATCGGCAATCATGGCGCGGAGTTTCACAAAGGCCCTGACAATGAAGATGCTTGTTTCCGTGGCCCGGGAAGAATTAAGCACGCTGGCCGCCATGATCGCTCCATGTTCGGTGAATGCAAAAGGCTGTGTCGTTGAAAATTTCAGCCTGGCAAGGTGGTCGCATTTTGCGACCAGTTCCATTTTTTCTTCAGGGGTGAGCTGGAACATGAAGTCTTCAGGAAAACGTTCCTTGTTGCGTTTGACCTGTTCATTCAGCCTCTTGGTGGGTACTCCATAAAATTCTGCCAGGTCTGCATCGATGATGACTTTTTCGCCGCGAATCATCAATATGCGGGTTTCTATTTTCCCGGTTGGAACAACTGATTTCTGCGCCGGCATTATTGGTCCTTCGAAAGTAGTGGTTGTTTACCTGTCTGGGGTTTAGAATTGAGAATGTAAAATGTAGAATGTAGAATTAAGAATGTGGAATGTAGAAATACAAACTATTTTTTTAAAATCAGTTTTTGTTTTTCAATTATCGCGGCAAATATGGCGACAAGCCTGTTCTCCCCCTTCTACATTTTACATTCTAAATTCTACATTTGTTACAGCTGCTCACCGTTCACTATATACTTTGCCATTCTGTCCCTTGGAACCTCGCCCCCTTGACTCCTTGAACCCTTTTCTCCCCCCTTCTACATTCTGCATTTTAAATTCTACATTTGTCACAGCATGAATCCTCCGCCGTTTACCGGGATGTACTGGCCGGTGACGTAGTCGGACATTTCCGAGGCCAGGAACATGATGACGCTGGCAATATCCTGGGGTTCAGCCACCCTGAGAAGGGGGGTATGTTCCGCAGTATGCCTGAAGACATCGGGCGGCAGTCCTGCAGTGGCATCCGTCTTGGTCAGGCCGGGACCAACCACATTGACATAGATGCCTGAGGGGCCGAGCTCCTGCGCCATGGTCCGGGCCAGGGAGTCCACGGCCGCCTTGGCAGCACAATGGGCTGCAAAGCCGTAGCCCGGCTCCCGGGAAAGGGTGCTTGAAACCAGGATGATCTTGCCGTATTTCTTCGCCATCATGCCGGGGATGACCGCCTGGCAGCAGTTCACCATGGCGCCGATCTCACCTGTCAGTTTAGCCTCGATATCAGGCCAGAGCATTTCGGCAAAGGGTTGCATGGGAAAGTCGATATTGGCGTTGTTCACCAGAATGTCGATCTTGCCCAGCTCCTTTTCCGCTGTGGCTATCATCCTGTCAACGGCATCACGGTCGCGAACATCGGCCTGCACCGTGATGGCCCTACCGCCTGCCGTGCTGATCTCTTTCTTGAGGGCTTCGGCCTTATTCTTTGACTGCAGATAATTGATGACAACGGCCGCGTCGTGATCAGCCAGATCGCGGGCGATTGCCGCGCCGATCCCCCTGCTTGCCCCGGTAACCAAGGCGACTTTTCCCTGCAGATCAATACACATGGGTAGTACCTCCTTTTAAAATGTAAAATGTAGAATGTAGAATGATGAAATATCAATTTATAAAGAAAATTATTTCTTTTTAAAACCGGTTTTCGTTTATTTATTATTTTGACAAATATGGCGGTTAATTCATTTGATGCCATATTTTTCCGTTCACCGTTAATTATTCACTTCTTTGCCCCTTTTCCCCTTGTGTCTGACAACCAATCATTGGTCGTTTCGTAGACCAATAAACGAACCAGCGACTTACACTTATACCGGCAAACCTCGAAATCTTGAAGCCTTGTATCAGTCGTCGGCAGTTGCTTATGCCGACAACTTTTCACTATTCATCGTTCACTCTGTGCCTTTGTGCTTCTGTATTTCATTCTGTGTTTATCATTTATTAATCGTTTCCTGGTAGCGGCATTTTTTCCGGTTCGCAGAGCAGGGCAGCGTTGATGGCGGCCTTGCCGCAGTTGGTGCAGCGGTAGCGGTCATTGTTAACCCTGTTCTTGCAGAGCTTCGCCCTTGGTAAGTCCTTGGAGCCACACCAGTCGACCTTTCTCAGCTTACCCTGCGGGTTGCAGATATTAGCTGCACTCAGGGAGACTACCCCGCAGTTGCCACAGAAAAATGCCGGGGTTTCCTTTGGCAGTGGCACGTGTTTCTTAATGTTTGTTTTTAACATTTTTTCCCTTAAGAATTTTTTTAATCAGCGGTTGATTGCAAAAAGAAAAGATCATCCAATTCCAGGACTATTGCAGCACCGATGCCCCTGCTTGCCCCGGTTACCAAGGCAACTTTCCCTAGCAGACCAATACACATGGGGAGTATCTCCTTTTTAAATGTAGAATGCAGAATGTAGAATTGTAAATTTATATAAAAAATATTTCTTTTATAAATTGTCTTTCGTTTTTATTTATTAGAACAAATATGGCCATGCAATTCATCTGCTTCCATATCCAATAATTATCTTACACTGTTCCCCGCTCCCGGTTCACTCTTCACCTTTAAATTGTTTCATTCTGCATTCTGCATTCTTCATTTTAAATTTAATTACCTGGCTCCGAATACTTTCTGCAGAAGATCGGTAGTCCGCTTCACCGGGTCCTGGCGGATGGCGGCCTCCTCGATAGCGATATAATGAAAGATGCCGTCTATGCCTTTTTCAACTACGTAGGAAGTAAGGTCGGTCTTCACATCCGGGGCAAAGGGAATAACCTTGTATTCCGCCATGGTATTATCATAGGCCTTTACAGCGCCGACCTCGGCAAGGCTATCTGAGACAATGGGACTCATTTCCTCCGCAAGCGGGGCCGACATCTTGCCCTGAAAATACTTGGTTGCAGCATCATCGGGCCCGTTGTAGATGTTCATCACGTCTTCAAAGGTCATCTCGCTGATGGCCTGGAAGAACAGGTCCTTTGCCTTGGGGGTCGCGACTTCGGCAGCGCGGTTGAGTTTTACCTCAAGGTCGTCAAGAAGGCTTGACATGCCGACTTTGCCGAGCCAGGTCTGCACAGTGGTCAGCTGCTGGGGCAGCGGTATGTGAATTGCCGGGTCCGCATTGAAGCCGTCTTCCCGGCCAAGCTGGGCAACCACGGTCTCAGAGCCGACGCGCAGGGCCTCTTTCAAGCCGGCGCCGATCTCTTCACTGGTGAGACTGCTTTGCGTTGCGGTTGATCCGGGACCTTTGAGCAGGTCCATACCTTTCTGCAACCAGCTGCTTTCCGCACGTGAGGGGAGATGCACAAGGGAAATTGCGATGATTGCCATAGCAAGGATAGTCATGGAAAGGTGTTTGATTGATTCCGGGGACAGTATACTCATGGCAACCTCCTTGATTTGTGAATGTTTATTTTGCATAAAGGTTTGGAGATAACCCGTTACGTACCTGCTGCCGAAGAACAGGCAGGTCTGTTTCAATGAATAACTGTTGATTATACCAATAATATGCAAAATTTCATCAGGCATAAAAAAGCCGGGATGCCTTGTGGAGGCAACCCGGCTGTCTCTGTCTGAAGATCGCTATGTTTTGCGCCTGCACGGGGCAGGCAGGTCTTCAGCAATGGATGTCTGTCCTGCGCAGGTGTACTACATGCAATCGGACCGCCAGCAGCAGTTTGCCTGGTCACAGGAAGTAAGCCCGGTCTGGAAGCAGGGACTGTTCCCCTCTGCCATCTGGATCGATCTGATCAGGTCGATCTTTTTCATCTTGCCGGACTGGATTCCCACCTTCTTCGCTACTTCTTTAACCTCTTTCATGTTCATAACCGCCCTCCAATAAAAGTTATTATTTCCTGGAAAAGATCACGCCAAAAAGTGTGAATATAAAGTAAAAAATGTTTATACTTCTTTGAGGATTTTTTGTCAATATTTTTAATAATATTAGACATTTGTGGTAGTGAGAATTCTTTTCAGACCGACTGCAACTATTTATTTTGATAGACAAACTTAACAAGAGTGAGAGAGAAAAAATTAGCGCAGGATGGAAGGTGCCAATAAGAAGCTTTCGACCATGTTTTCCTGATAAGTATTGACAAAGCATAAATTCCGCACCATTATAGATTTTGTCTATTGATTTTTTATAAACTATTTTAAAAGTCTATAATAAGGCAAAACGCTTCGTGACGCTTTTCAGTATCATCGGGCTTGCCAGTTTTATTTCAGGTTTTCTTTCCGGTTTGTTGGGTATAGGCGGCGGCATAATCATGGCGCCTCTCCTGATATTCCTGCCTGCCTGGCTGGGCCTTCAGCCGCTATCCATGAAAGTTGTGGCCGGGCTTACTATCACGCAGGGCCTTGTTGCCTGCCTGTTTGGTACTTTCTATCATAAGAAATTTAACTTTGTTTCAGGCCGGTTGTTCGGACACATGGGTATACCGATTTTTCTGATGTCCTTCCTGGGGGGCTACTTATCTTATTTTGTCTCCAATGACCTGCTGTTAATCCTTTTTGCCACACTGGCACTTTCCGCTTCCTTCCTTATCATGGTCCCGGTCAGGGGAGACTCGGAAAATCCTGATGTCAAGAGCCTGGATTTCAGCAGAGCCAGGGCGGTAATGGTATCTGCCGGGGTTGGTCTGCTGGGCGGTATGGTGGGCCAGGGTGGCTCATTTATTCTGATCCCTCTCATGACATCCTTTGTGCAGATACCCACCAGGATCGCGATCGGCAGCAACCTGGCAATTGTTTTGCTGGCGTCGTTAGCGGGATTCCTGGGAAAAGCTGTGAGTGGGCAGATCGAGTGGTTATTCACCATACCGATCCTGATCGCAACAATCCCGGCAACACTTTTTGGCAGCATGGCAAGCAGGAGAGTCAGTTTCATTTATCTTAAGCGCATACTTGCAGTTCTTATTGCCATTGCCGCTGTGCGAATATGGCTTTCAGTGCTTTAGGTTTAAACGATCTGTTGCTTTCAGCCTGAAGTATCATCCTTGTTCACCAGCACTTTCCCGGCACGGTCATAGGTATTTTTTCCTAGCATTTTTTGAGAATTATTCTCGCCTAATAGCTTCATATTATTACAAAAGTGCGACAATTTGCCACATTGTTATATGTGGAGCAATGTGGTAGCCATGTGTTGCCACAATGTGGCAGATGCGTCTGCGTGTCCGCAAAAATTTGCAACCTGGTTTTTGGGGAGCGCAACAGGGCCTTTGGGTTTCCGGTTTTGGGACTCACAAGGTTGGGATGGTCTGTCCTTAACGGATGGATGTAATTATGAGTAAAAGACTGCGAGGTGGAATGACAAATGAAAGATGAGAAAAAAGAAATTTCAAGAAGGGATGTTTTGATCGGCGTTGGAAAAGTAGCAGCAGGAGCAGCCATTGTATCTGTTGGTGTATCAAGCTTTATGTCAACTGCTAACGCAAGCGGTACGGCCTACACTTACAAGAAACTAAACCTTGATGAGGTAGGCAGGATTGCCCATGAAACCTATTTTACGAAGTTCTGTGCCGAGACGGTTATGACAGGTCTTTTTAAACCCCTGGCAACAAGTGTCGGCGACCCATATGCCTCTTTTCCCCTTAATTCTATTTTTTGGGCCCATGGAGGTATGATGGGCTGGGGTACCGCCTGCGGCAGCCTGATCGGCGCCGGTACGGCCATTGGCCTGATTA
>WOR8_10001996_pt1 | contig 24064 bp, 23 predicted proteins | sample DeeMarSeWOR38_10_FD_19890 | JGI IMG/M metagenome (IMG submission 19890) | reverse complement strand
AGGGATTGCAGAATGCTTTTTTCATCATCAATAACAAGAATTTTTTTAGGCATGGTTGTTATTTTTTACTGTGCCGCCCGGCTGCGTTCAAGAGTTCGTGGCGTTCAGCATAAAGTTGTTACTCTTAAATTTTTTAGGAGTCAGATTGCGCTTGGTAGTTGAAATCTTTACTGCGATCTGCTTATCTGACAGCTTAAAACTTCTATATTTCCCATCTTCAGTCACTTCAAACTCTACCCGCAATAATCACTTCAGATTTCTCATAATCACTTCAGATTTCTCATTGAGTCTATCCTGAATATAGGAGAGTGACAACTTGAATTAAGCGGTCATGGGCAGTTCAACTAAAAAAATTGCCCCGCCAGGCTTGTTATCTGTTACCCGTATCTGGCCGCCATGGTCGGAGACAACAGTGTTTGCAATAGCCAATCCCAAACCTGTGCCGGACTTCTTTGTCGAGTAGTAAGGTTCGAACAGTCTCAGTTTATCTTCATCTGCCACTCCCGGGCCGTTATCTTTAACGGCCATGAGAACGACTTGTTTTTCATTGTCATATGAAAGCACAATTTCAATAACTCCACCATCATGCAAAACTGCTATTGAGTTTTCCAGCAGATTGATCAAAACCCTTTTCATCTGCTTGAGATCAAAATTAAAACGCGGGATATTATGCTCAACTATTTGACGAAAACTAATATACGGATGACTTTCTTCATAAAAAACCAGTATCTCCTTGACCATCGCGACAAGGTCATTGGGTGATTTCTGCACAATAGGCATCCTGGCAAAACTGGAAAATTCACTTACAAGGCGTTTAAGTTCTTCAACCTGGTTGATAATCGTCTGGGTGCAGAGGTCAAAAACCTCCTTGTCGGATTCCAATGTGTAAAGATATTTCTTGCGCAGCCGTTGTGCTGAAAGCTGGATTGGCGTTAGAGGGTTTTTGACCTCATGGGCAATGCGTCTGGCAACCTCACGCCACGCTGCAACTCTCTGGGCCTTTTCGAGCTGAGTAAGGTTGTCAAAAACAAGTACTGTTCCCAGAGGGTTTGCTGCTTCGTCATAAAGCTTGGTTATATTGACCAGCAGGGAGAAGGTTTCCTTCCCCAGCGACAAACGCAGGGGACGTTGTATCGTCGTTTTGCCTGACTCCTCAAGTTCCTGGAGGAAGTTTTCAACGATGACCCTGTGATTCGGCATAAGGGTTGTCCGAAAATCCTGGTGGAGATAATCGTTTCTGTCTATATGCAGCAGGTCTTCGGCGAATTTATTAATGCTGGTAACATTGCCCTGTGCATCAAAAGAAATAACACCCGCGGGAACGTTCTGGAGTATTGTTTCAATATAATGCCGCCTTTCATCCAGTTCAATATTGCTATGTTGGAGGGCCAGGTTGACTGATTCCAATTGTTTCTTACTGGCCTGCAGATCATTGGTCATTTGGTTGAAAGAATCAACGAGCAGGCCCATCTCATCATCTGATTCTTTTTCCAGTACAAAATCGAGTTCGCCTTCAGCCACCCGGCGTGTTGCTGTTGCCAGCTTGCCTATGGGGCCGGTCAAACCCTGTGCGATATAAAACCCAAACCAGACTGCACTGAAAATAATGAGCAGGGTCACAATGAGCAGCATGACCAGCAAACTTGTCTTGAGGGGATTTTTGAGCAGCATGAGCTGGCGGTAGCCCTCGATGCCCCTGGAAATTACGGTCATGCGCTGTAGCTGTTCCTGTGGAATGAATACAGTTGTAACCAAAATATGAGGCAGGGAATTCTGTTTTTCTTTGAAGAAAACCGGCATGACACTTCTGACAATCTCTCCCGTAGCAATTGGTTGTATTGTTGTCTGGTCTTTTTCGCCGGCCTGGCTTAAACGAAAAAGTTCCGTAGGAATATCCGGCAAAGACTGCAGGTTAATTTTGTCACTCATTACATCGGCAATTACCTGCCGTTGCTCTGAGATGAGTGTCACACCGTCGAGATTGCGTGCTGCAAGAAGACCTGACAGAAACGATTGAATTGATTTTGAGTCATGATTCTGGAGTTGGGCCGATACAAGCTGCTCGGCAATGGACTGGCCTGTTTCAATGGTGCGCGTCAGGTTTTCCTGATAAATGTCCTGCGCAACCTTTAATGACTCATCAAGTGAAGCTTCAACATTTGAGTTGAACCAGTAATCCATGCTGGTGGAAACAAACTGCAAAGCAATAAAGAAAAGCAGTATGGTTGGTATAAGAGAGAGGGAAATAAAGGATACGACCAGTCGTGTTCTGAGTGATCTGCCCAGGGAGATCTGCCGCTGTTCAAAGACAAGGCGCACCAGGTTTCTGAATACCAGAAAGACCATAAGCAGCAGCAGGATTACATTAATATTTATCAGGGAAAAAACCAGAACATTGCCACTGACAGGGAAGGTCACCTCGCCGATCTGGAATACAACGGTTTCAAGGTAGGTCAGGACCGGTATGAGGACAAGGCAAATGATAATTGCATAACGTGTCCGTTTTTTTCTTATTTCGTGTGGTTCCATAGTCATAAGGCAAGCCGAAGTGTAAGTGCATGCCACTCTGTTTCAAAATCCCAGGGTGAAGAAAAAGGAATAAGGTAATGGAAGGAAAGCGGCATGGTTTTACGGGCCAGCTTTGCTTTTGCCCGTAAAATGTATGAAGTCCGGGCATCAAGTTCATCAAGCCGCAATACCTTGAAGCCATTGATCTCCGACATTAGTTTCTTGGCTTCTTCAAGAGAGGCGGTAACCTTGCTGTCCCCTTTCTCATTGCGCTGAATACGGTATTGTTTTTTGAGGCTGTCATACTCCATGACATGGCTGAATTCATGTTTTCTGATTTTCTTGTCCGGCCATTTGGGCCGTTTTGCAAAGAGGTCAATGGTGAAGGCAATTGTTATGGGTATGCCGTTGTGAATGGCAGCTTCCATATCCTCGGTCAACCAGTCTGTAACTGCCAGATATAGCAGCAGGCTCTCTTCAGAGTTTGCTACCGTAAAATCAGAGATTGCTGCTTCCTGCCCGTAGGAATTGCGCACGTCAAAAAAAACTGCCAGTGTGAAGAACAAAAAACTCAGCAGTAAATAACGCAGCAAAAGGCGCAAAAAGTTAATATCAATCCGCATGGTATCTTAACAAAAAGTAAATCTTCAAAAAAAATGTTTCCATAAGTCAATTATCACTGATTCATGAAGGAGGTTTACACCAAGGTGTGCGGTGGTCCAATGTAACTGAATTTTACTCTCCTGTCTACGCGATAAAGAGTAGAGATATGAATGCATGAACCGGAGCAAGGAGTTTGATTTACACTATTATTTCACCAGGGACGTATTAAACAAAAGATCCTGCGGAGAAACCTCGAAGAAAAGAACCTGATTTGTTGACAGCCGGACCATTATCGTTTATCGTAAATAAACGATAATGATGAATTTGAATAAAACACAGCGTAAGCACTTATCGTTGCTTGCAAGGATTGATGCAGAGTATCTGAATAAAACGAAGTTTGTCGTCCCTTTGAATCACGTTAGCGTGGCAGGAAATGAAATCTAAAAACAAGTTCTTGACAGAAATGGTTCCTGGTCAAGATACCGAGCTTTTTGCCTCCATGTGCAAAGCCCTCGGACATCCCGCCAGGATAATGATTATTAACTATCTGAAAAAAATTGACCGCTGCCTCTGCGGGGATATCGTGGAACTGCTTCCTCTGGCCCAGTCAACTGTCAGCCAGCACCTTAAATGTTTAAAGGATGCAGGACTCATAAAAGGAGAGGTTGAAGGTCCCAAGACCTGTTACTGCCTTGACAAAAGAATGCTGGAAACATTTACCATTATGGTTGAGGCCCTTAACAAGTCGTAGGGTCGATAAAATGGAGAGAAAATGGAATGCAGGAACTTTTTGTAACCAAACATGATGCCGATGCAGGTGACACTTCATGCTGCAACAGAAGAGATCAAGGCATGGAATGTTCACCACAAATACAGCCTCTTACAGTACCAATGGCAGGGCCGATTGATGATAGCAGTCCATGCTGCGGCTTCAAGCCGGGTCCGCCGAGCAGTCCATTTGAAAAGCCGGGTTATAGGATGTGGCACTTTGTTTCTGATTTTGTGGAAACAGCGGTTGGTGCAATACCTAAGATAGATACGACCCTGAAGATCCGGGATCGTGCTGGAACTGTGCGGGCACGGCTTGGTATCTCACGTGACAGGTACCGGGTTGCACCAGGTCTCTACTCTGTCGGCAAACCTGGAGCTGCCTCACCGGTTCTGGTCACTGCAAATTACAAGCTCAGCTTTGACAGCCTGCGCCGGGAACTGACCACCATTGACGCCTGGATCCTGGTGCTTGATACACGTGGCGTTAATGTCTGGTGTGCGGCCGGCAAAAAAACGTTTTCCACAGATGAAGTCATCCGGCAGGTTAATCGTGTTGGCCTGGACCGGGTGGTTTCGCACCGGGAGTTGATCCTGCCTCAGCTAGGAGCTCCGGGTGTTTCCTCACGGGCAGTCAAGAAAGGATGCGGCTTCAAAGTGATATGGGGCCCCATCAGGGCAAGTGATTTGCAGAAATTTTTAACTAACGGACGTAAGGCGGAAACAAAGATGCGGCAACTTACCTTCTCTATTGGAGAAAGATTAATTCTAATACCCGTGGAGTTCTCATTGATTGTCAAGCCATCTTTGGTAATTCTCTTTGCTGTATTTGTGCTTTCCGGGATCAGTCCCGATATTTTTTCTTTTTCAGCAGCATGGTTCCGGGGCTTAAATGTGGTTGTCGCCTACCTGCTGGGAATAGTAGCCGGTGCGGTATTTGTACCGGTCCTGCTGCCATGGCTCCCCATGCGCCAGTTTTATCTTAAGGGCATACTCACAGGACTGGTAGCTGGTATTATTGTGAACCTTTTCCTGAGTAACAATATCAGCCGCCTGGAATCACTGACGCTACTCCTCTTAACAACGGCGGTGAGTTCCTATGCTGCCATGAATTTTACCGGTGCAACCCCTTTTACTTCCCCCTCAGGGGTGGAAAAGGAAATGCGTCAGGGCATACCCATTCAGATCATGGCAGTTACAACTGCAATATTTGCCTGGGTGGCATCGCCCTTTGTTAGCTAGCCCGGTTTTTATACCCAGCGATTTCTTTCCGGGAATTGTTCTGGGCAGAAGCACCTCTACAAAATTGTGATACTACATGTGAATTATTGATAAATGAGGATTAATACAATGCAGAATTTCAGATACTTGAATAATGTGACGACCTTGCAGCTTGATGTGGAAAAGTGTATCGGCTGCGGTATGTGTGGAATTGTCTGTCCCCACACGGTGTTTAAAGTAGGGGGTTCAAAAGCATGCATTGCCGACCGGGATGCCTGCATGGAATGCGGGGCCTGCGCGGCTAACTGTCCAACTGCGGCAATAAGTGTAACCCCTGGGGTCGGCTGTGCCTCCTACATCATCCAGACATGGATTAAGGGCAAGGATACGGTGATAGCATGCTGTTGAGCAGTATTCCTTGTTTAACCCATTGACATCATGATACTTTTGTTACATATATAAGTATATAATTTTTTTCTATAGCTCCAATCCCTCTAGCCCTGGAAAGGAGGATACATGCCTCGACACAGTTTTCGCTGGTTCATCATCCTGTTCCTGGCCGTCCTCGCCGGCGTATTTGTCTGGTACAAGATGCGCCCCAAAGATATTGAGGTAACAGTAGCGCAGGTAACCCGCGGTACCGTTGAGAAAATTGTTGCCAACACTAGGGCAGGGACATTAGAAGCCTGCCGAAAGGCAAATCTGTCTCCTGCTGTTGGCGGTCAGATCAGCCTTCTCACTGTTGACGAAGGTGACATGGTAAGATCAGGCCAGTTGCTTCTGGAGCTGTGGAATAATGACCTCAAGGCAGAGGCTGTCTTGGCGGGTAAACAAATAAAGGCGAGTGAAGCAAAAGCGGCAGCTGCTCAACTGCAGGCTGAAATAGCGAGCCGGGAAGCTGAGCGGATGCAGGAGCTTATCCGGGATAATGCCATATCTGAGCAGGATGCCGATAAGGTCATAACAGAAGCCAAGGTGAGGCAGTCAGCATATGATGCTGCCGTTACCGAAGTCGCATCCAGCCGTGCGCGATTGAGTGTTGTTAAAGCCAATTTGGAGCGTACTATGCTGGTAGCACCGTTTGACGGCATCATCGCTAAGATAAACGGTGAACTGAATGAATACGTCACTCCTTCGCCTCCTGGTATACCCACACCCCCTACTATTGAACTTCTTGATACCTCATGTTTTTACGTGGTTGCCCCTATTGATGAAGTTGACGCGCCGGCTGTCAAGGTTAATATGGAGGCCCGCGTGATTATGGATGCATTTGGTGCTAAACACTTCCCGGCCCGTGTGCGCCGCATTGATCCCTATGTCCTCGATCTGGAAAAACAGGCACGGACTGTTGATGTAGAGGTTGAATTTATTAACGGTGAGGACGGTGTTAATTTTCTCGCCGGTTACAGTGCAGACGTGGAGATCATTATTGCAGTGGAGGAGAATGTGCTGCGCATTCCAACCCAAGCACTGCTTGATAAAAACCTGGTCTATATATATCAGCCCCAGGATCAACGGTTGCATGAAAAATCGGTCCGTACCGGTTTGTCAAACTGGGATTATTCCCAGGTGATGGAAGGTGTGCAGGAGGGGGATTATGTTGTCATTTCCACCGATAGACCCGGCTTAAAAGATGGTGTCCGGGTAAAAATCTCCACAGAATAATGATCAGGCTCCAGCATATTGAAAGGGTTTTCCAGGTGGGAGAAGAAGAGGTTCATGCCCTGCATGATGTCGACTTTTCTGCTTCCAAGGGAGACTATATTGCGATCATGGGGCCATCCGGTTCGGGCAAGTCGACACTGTTAAATATTATCGGACTGCTTGACCGACCTGACGGAGGAACTTACGAACTCGACAATATCATGACAACAACACTGGATGAAAGACAGCAGGCGGATGTCCGACGCCATAAGATCGGTTTTGTTTTCCAGTTTTTTCACTTGGTCCCACGACTCACAGCTGAACAGAATATAGAATTGCCCCTTCTGTTGGCAGGTGTTGAAAAGAACGAACGCAACAGGCGCGTACAGGAAGCCCTTGAAGCTTTCGGCATAGGCGACAGGGCGCGGCACCGTCCGGATCAGCTTTCCGGTGGCCAGCGGCAACGGGTTGCCATTGCAAGGGCCACCATTATGAAGCCATCGGTCATTCTTGCCGATGAGCCCACAGGCAACCTTGATCGGGCATCCGGGAATGATGTTGTTGAGATTCTTGAGGAATTAAATGCTCAGGGTATCACCCTGATTATGGTGACCCATGATCCGCAACTGGGAGAGCGGGCCAAGCGCAGGATAATAATGGTCGACGGAAGCATTGAAGGAGATACAGGCACAAAGAGTTAAGGCACTTGCAGCCTGGTATAAAATTAATTCCTTCCATTATCAGAAGGGGTGTAAAAAAGAATGCAGGCCAGGGACATTATACTTTTCAGCTTGCAGGCAACTGCAGCCAGCCGTGGCCGTACCATTCTCATGCTTCTTGCCATGGCCATCGGCGTTTCTTCTGTTATTCTCCTCATATCCCTTGGCGACAGTGCCAGGCGCTATGTCGTAGACCAGTTTGCATCCCTGGGAACAAATCTTCTTATAGTTCTGCCGGGCCGATCTGAAACTACCGGCGGTCCACCGCCGCTTCTCGGAGAGACACCACGCGATCTTACGTTAGATGATGCCATTGCCCTGACCCGCTCCACAGCCATAAGTCGAATTTCTCCAATCGTGGCCGGCTCGGCACCTGTATCCGTGCAGCAGCTTGAAAGGGAGATGATCATTCTTGGCGCCTCAGCCGATCTTCTAGAAATACGTCATTTGAAAATGAGCCAGGGCAGTTTCCTGCCGCCCGGCGATATAAGCCGCGGTGAAAATGTCTGCGTCATAGGCTCAGAGGGGAAAAAAGAACTGTTTGGCAACGAGCAGGCCCTGGGGCAGTGGCTCCGGATCGGAGACCGCCGTTTTCGGGTAATCGGGGTTTTGTCCCCAATAGGTGTTTCTCTGGGTGAGGACATGAGTGAAGTTGTTATCATCCCCGTAGCAACGGCCCAGGCGCTTTTTAACACGGAATCACTGTTCCGCATCGTGGTTGAAGCATCCAGTGAGGATGCGATCGTACGAGCCAAGGAAGCAATCCTCTCAATAATCCGGGCCCGGCACGAGGGCGAGGATGATATCACTGTCATCACCCAGGATGCAGTACTTGCAACATTTGACAGGATATTCAGGGCCCTTACCATGACAGTTGGAGGCATTGCCGCCATAAGCCTTGTGGTTGCTGGGATCATGATCATGAATATCATGCTTGTGGCAGTTTCCAACCGGCGTGCGGAGATCGGTCTCCTGAAAGCCCTGGGATCTCCTAGGCGCCAGATTATGGGCTTATTTCTCACGGAGTCAGCCCTGCTTTCCATTGCCGGAGCAGCAATAGGTTTTTTCCTGGCCTATGGGGTCATGGAAATCCTGGCACGCTTGTTCTCCGAATATTCCCTTGCCCTGGCACCCTGGTCACCGTTCATTGCATCTTCCCTGGCCCTGGGTACGGGAATTATTTTCGGGGTCATGCCGGCACGGCGGGCAGCTTTGCTGGAGCCTGCCCTGGCCTTATCGCGCCGGTAAATTGGTTGAATACGTGATAATCCCGACTCTTTATGGATTCCATGTACATATAAAAAAGTGAAGGATATGCAGATACAGGATTTTGTCCAATTGACCCTGAATGCAGTGCGCTCACAGAGGATGCGCAGTTTTTTGACAGCGCTTGGTATCGCTGTCGGTATAGGCTCTGTTGTTCTGCTCACTTCACTTGGCGAAGGATTGCACCGTTTTATGCTGGCAGAATTCAGCCAGTTCGGCACCAATCTCATCGCGATTAACCCGGGCAGGGTTACAACACACGGGATTTCCGGTGGTCTGATCAGCAATGTGCGGCCCTTGAGCATCGAGGATGGCCAGGCCCTTACCAGGATTCCCCAGGTTCTTGACGTGATTTCCGTTGTCCAGGGTAATGCTGCTGTTGAATCCGGCAAGAAGCATAGAAGAACAACGATTTACGGTATTGATCCGGCAGCGCCCAAAGTCTTGAAGCTCGATATCGCCGCAGGACGTTTTCTACCGGATGATCCCCCGCGGGCTGCACGTTCATTTGCTGTCTTGGGCAGCAAGGTAAGGAATGAACTGTTCGGCACAGGTCAGGCCTTGGGAAAGCTGATCCGTATCGGGTCTGAGCGTTTCAGGGTTATCGGTTCCATGGAATCCAAAGGACAGATGCTTGGTTTTGACCTTGATGATGCCGTCTATATCCCGACTGCCAAAGCCCTTGCCATGTTCAATCGGGAAAGTCTCATGGAAATAGATGTGCTTTACGAGGAAGGCAGTTCGGCAGATGAAGTGGCGGCCCAGATCAAGAAACTACTGATTGCCCGGCACGGCAACGAGGATTTTACCATTACCACGCAGGAAAAGATGCTCGAGGTACTCGGTTCAATACTTAATATCCTGACCCTTGCAGTAGGAGCTTTGGGTGGGATATCACTCTTTGTAGGTGGAGTAGGGATCCTTACCATTATGACCATAGCTGTCAATGAAAGGACGAATGAAATTGGTCTGCTGCGGGCGCTGGGGTCAGAAAAGAATCAGATCCTGGGTTTTTTCCTGGGAGAAGCAATTATCCTTGCTTCAATTGGCGGCCTGGCAGGCTTGGTTCTCGGGGTAGGAGGAGCATGGTTGCTTGGTTTTCTGGTGCCGGCACTGCCTACGCATACTTCCTGGACCTATTTACTTGCCGCTGAATTACTTGCTGCTGCCGTAGGGTTGGTGGCAGGAGTGCTACCGGCCCGCCGGGCTGCAGCCTTAAATCCTGTGGATGCCCTGCGCAGCGAGTAAAGAAAAATATTGGATTTTCTCTCTCCTGGGTTCTGAATCACACATTGAACCTAAATTCTATGATATCGCCATCCTGTACCGCATAAGTTTTGCCCTCCAGCCGGACCGTACCCTTCAGGCGGGCTTCCTTATAGGAACCGGCATCCATGAGATCCTTATAGGCTATGACCTCGGCCCGGATAAATCCCTTCTTTATGTCGGAGTGGATTACCTCGGCAGCGTCAACAGCCGTGGTTTCCTTTTTAATGGTCCAGGCGCGGACTTCATCAGGACCCACTGTAAAGAATGAAATTAAGCCCAGCAACTCATAGGACAGGCTGATCATTCTGTCCATGGCCGAGGTGGTGATATTAAATGCCGCCAAATACTCCTTGGCCTCGTTCTCAACCATCTGCGCCAGTTCATGTTCAAGTCTGCCGCGGATGACTATACATTTTTCGCCTGTTAATGTTTCCCCGAGCGGCGGAATTTTTTCTTCTTCATCTTCGTTGTTAAAGATGGTCAACATTGGTTTGCCGGAAAGAAACGTAAAGCCTCTGAGTTGGGGTGCTGCGGCCAATTCAGGATTATGGCGCAGAGGTATCTCCTTTTCCAGCATTTCCTTGCATGCCGCCAATAGTCTGAGTTCTTCCGGGTCCGCCTTCTTGCCTCTTTTCTGATCGAGCCCCAGACGCTCAAGACGTTTTTCTACGACCAGCAGGTCTGCAAAGATCATTTCTTCGTTAAGCCTGGAAAAATCCTCCAGTGGTGTTGGAGGTTCTTCGCCAAATCCCTTGAAGTTGCGGATAATGTGTATTAGGGCATCGCAAACCCTCACACTGGTCCAGACAGTTTCATCGCCTTTCTGTCCGGGTTTTTGCATGGGTATGTATGGCAGCAGGTATTCAACCTGTGCAAAGATGGTTCTTTTGGGATTGAACATCGCGCTTAAGCGGTCAACCCTTTCATCAGGAACCTTGATGGTTCCCAGACGGTCTTCTGGTTTGCGGGAAGCCTCATCCATTACTATTTTTGTCAAGGCTTCAAAGAGGGTTGACTTGCCGGCCCCAGGCAGACCAATTATTCCAAGTTTCATGAGCGGGTATCCTTATTGTTATGAAATCCAAAGTAATGCGGCAACCCTTATACTGGTTTGGCGGTAAGGTGTCAACAATGGAACTGTTTTTACACTTGCCAATAATTCACCGGGTTGGCGATTTTGGTCAGATTGCCATTCTGGTCATTTATTGTAAACAGAAAGCGGGAAAAGGACGTTCCTGATATATAAAAGGCCTCTCTATGATGGATAAATCGCAGGAGCGGAAATGTGAGATATCCCCGGGCATGGTGGTAAAAATAATTTTCCTCATTAGACTTCATGGGTATCCATTTAAATAGTTTTTTGTTATTGTAGCCTCCATAGTAATTTTTGATTTGTGTCGTGAGCTAATTTGCATTTTAATGACATAAAAAATGGAGTCAACAGTGATAAGGAAAATGAAGGTTTTTTGCCCAAAATGCAAGGCAAAGCTTAAATTCGATCCGGATAAGCTTACCGCCGATGTTGTCAAATTTAAGTGCCCGGGTTGCGCAGCAGTTCTGAGCATTCGAAAACCTCGTCTCCAAGTGGATTTGCCACCTTCTCCGCCGGCAAGTCAGCCGGAAAGAAAGGCTGGAAAAATGATGGTGCACCCTGAAACGGAATTCTTGGATCTGGCCAGAAAGTATGAGGCTGAAATGGGTTCTGCAGGGGTTGACCAGGCAGATGAACCCGAAGAAGTTGGACAGCATGAAGAACCTAATGCAGCAAAACAGGAAAAACCTTCTGTAATGATAGAAGACCATGAAGATGCCCTAGAGAAGTCGGCAGTAAGGGGGGGCAAGGGGCAGGACTCCAGAAGCTTGAAACGGGTCAAATTTAAGAAAAAGGTCCTGGTGAACAAGCAGATAATGGTTGAAGCCCTGGACATCAGCGAAGGTGGACTATTCTTGCACACCGGCCGTTCTTTTGAGGATGGTGTCATAGTTGAGGTTGGCATTCCTACCATGCCGGGAAATTTTGATCTGCTTGTTCAAGCTGTGGTGAAGCATAATCATCGCGGCATCGGCATGGGACTGGAATTTGTCGATTTGGATGACAAACAGATATCCAAGCTGAAAAAACTAATCAGTGAGCTGGATAAAGCAGCAGCAAAAGACTTGGAGGGCAGAAGTAAAATTCTCCTGGCGGGCGGCACTGATACAGCACGGAACATTAATAAAAGCAAGCTGGTGCTGGACGGTTTTTATGTCATGCAGGCTAAGACCGCTGACGAGGTTTTCCATATTTTAAATACTGAAGCACCGGATGCCATTGTCCTGGAATGGCAGGAAACAGCTTTCAACTGCAAAGGTGTGCTTGCAAGAATCAAGGCGAACCCGAAGTATGGTGCAATAATCAAGGTGGTCCTTTCTGCTTTGACTGATTCCGCAGTACAGCGAGAAATCTTGAATGCTGGCGCCAGCCGCTGCATGGCCAAAATGGACACCAACCCGGGCAAGCTGTCGCAAATCCTCAAGCAGTTGATTGAGGAGCGGGACAGTTCCATTTCGGTTTGACATATAATATTGTTCTTACAGCGCATGCGATAAAAGATGCAATGGCAGAAGATAAGGTGCGAATCGATAAATGGCTGTGGGCGGCAAGATTTTTCAAAACCCGTTCCATGGCGGCCCAGGCAGTCACCGGGGGCAAGGTCCATGTTAATGGAACCAGGATTAAACCTGCAAAGATGGTACAGCCTGGTGATGAGCTGCGGATCAGGCGCGGAGATCTTGAGTTCATTGTAGTCGTAAAGGGTCTTGCCGAGAAGAGGAGAGCTGCCAAGGAAGCGCAGTTGCTCTATGAGGAAACAGAATTCAGTGTCCAGCAGCGCCAGGAGACCCGGGAGCAAAAGCGGCTGGAGGCTGCCAATAAGATGTACGGACCGATGAAACGCCCTGATAAAAGGGCGCGAAGGCAGATCAGAAGTTTCACCCGCAAGGATTGAGATTGCTTTTAAGAAACATGGTTAATTTGAAGGATCATTTATATAATAGGAAATTACCGGCAGCCGGAAACAAAGAGGAGGAACAATGGCAAAAATGAAACGAGCGTTGATCAGTCTGACCGATAAATCAGGAATTGAAGATTTTGCCAGGCAGCTCGAGGATCTTGGCATTGAAATTTTGTCAACAGGTGGAACTGCCAAGAAAATGCGGGAAAATGGCATTGCGGTAAAGGATGTCTCGGAATTTACGGGTTTTCCGGAAATGCTTGATGGCCGTGTCAAGACTTTGCACCCAAAGGTGCATGGCGGTATTCTATATCTGCGGGGAAATGCATCCCATGAAGAGCAGATGGCGGCTCACGGATTGCAGCAGATAGATCTTGTTGCGGTAAATCTTTATGCCTTTGACAAGGCCACCCGGGACACAAGCTGTACAGTGGCCAATGCCATTGAAAATATAGACATCGGGGGGCCAACCATGCTCCGGGCTGCGGCCAAGAATTTTCAGTATGTCACCGTTATTGTTGATCCTGCCGATTATCCCCAGGTGCTTGCTGAGGTAAAAGAGCATGGCAATACCACCCTTGTGACCCGCTTCCGGCTAGCGGTCAAAGTGTTTCAGCTTACCAGTTCTTATGACACGGCAATCGCTGCGTGGCTGGCCAAGGTTGATACGGCTTCCAATGCACATTTTAAGGGGGAGGCATAATGCAGAAAATGGCAGTGCTGCTGTCCGGCAGCGGCAGGACTCTGGATAATTTTCATGAACGTATACATGATGGCAGCCTAAATGCTGAAATCAAAGTTGTCATCTCCAATGTCAAGAATGTACTGGGACTGCAGAAAGCGGAAAATTACGGCTACCCGAATTATCATGCGGTGGGCAATGGGGCAATCAATGCCATTTTAAAGGATTATGACATCAATCTTATCTGCCTGGCCGGCTATTTAAAACTGTATGAGCCACCGCCGGAGCTCCAGCGGAATGTGTTAAATATCCATCCGGCCCTGATACCAGCCTTCTGCGGCGACGGTTTCTATGGCATGCGCGTCCATCGGGCGGTCAAGGCAAAGGGTGTAATGGTGAGCGGCTGTACCGTGCACTTCGCTGACAACAAATATGATGAGGGGCCTATAGTCGTGCAGAAATGTGTGCCTTTGGAGTATGATGATACTCCGGAGCAAATAGCAGCCAAGGTTTTTGATATGGAATGCATTGCATTCCCTGAAGCCATTAACCTTGTTGATGAAAAAGGAATAGATTTTTTCTGGAGGCGTGTTGAGAATGGCGCGTAAGAAAAAAGTAATAATGTCTGCTCAGGATATTGAGCGGGCGCTTGACAGGATTGCCCTGCAGATTCTTGAAAGAAACCTCAGGTTAGAGGATATGGTCATTGTCGGCATCCATACAGGTGGTGTTTTTCTGGCAGACCGCATTCATCGCATTATTGAAGAACGTGAAAAGACAAATCTCCCCGCAGGAAGTCTTGATATCACCTTGTACCGGGACGACTGGAGCAGGGTAACCCAGAATCCCGTTGTCAAAAAAACAGATATATCCTTTGAGGTTGAAGGAAAAACAATGATACTTGTTGATGATGTAGTCTACACAGGCCGGACAATCCGGGCAGCCCTTGATGCAATAATGGATTTTGGCCGGCCCAGCAGTATTCAGCTTGCTGTGCTGGTTGACCGGGGAGGGCGGGAACTGCCTATTCAACCAGATTACACCGGCATGGAGATAAAGGTTGATACCAACCAGCATATTCACGTACTTTTGCTCGAGGATGCCGGCATTGATGAAGTAGTGCTGGATTACAGCAGTTGAAATACAGCATAATTCTTCAGGAGACCATATTTTTGCTGCAGGTTGTATCAATCATTTACAGGAGATATCCAGGGCAGGTTTTCATGTGCGATCGTGCGCACTCAGGTGAGGTTTTTCATGGCAGAAGAAAGTGCCGATAACAGATTAGACCTGCTTCATATTCAAAGCCGGGTGCGGGAAAAACTGAAGGATCATATGCGTTATGATTTCAGTCCGCTGCAGAATAACCTCTTGAAGAGTTTTTTCGACCTGGTGCAGGAATATGACCGCCTGGATGATTTCTACCGCATTTCGGTTGTCGTGCTCCTTGAATCCATGCAGGTTGAAAGCGCGCTCTACCTCCTTGATGCTGAAGAGAAACATCTCAAGTTGGTCTGCAACAGCCAGGAGGGCATTATCCGCGAACCACGTCCGGTGCCGACAGGCATCTACCTGAGCGATCAGGCCTATAAGGCTGAAAATTCCTTTGTTATACCTATTTATCGAAAACCACCACAGGAATCGCCAAGAGATGAAAATTTTCTGAACCCGGTCCGTCAGCCGTGGCAGGAAAATATCAGGATTCTTGGCATGTTTGAGATTTCCCCGGTGGAAAAACTTACGGAAACGGATCTGTTTTTCCTGAAAAAATATGTTAACCGCATCGGTTTCAGGCTACACAACCGCCTTCTGGCCCAGCAGAACATCAAGCATCTTAAATTCATCAACAGCCTGGTGATGGATATTGAGCACAATGTCATAATACCCAATATGTATTTTAAGCACCTCTTCAACCAACTCCGCAAGAAAATTGGCGAGATGCAGGAGCTTGAAATGGAAATGACAGAATACAGAAAAGCCTCTGAGGTGAGCAGTGAAGTCTGCAACGCTATTATTGACAGGATGTCGCACCTGCGGGAAGATCTCATTGGCTACCAGCAGGAGATGCTTAAACACCATGCCAATGTCAGTCTATTTCTGGAAAGCTTGTTCCGTCGCGAACATTTCGAGCGGGGGCATCTTGTTCTGCGTCCTAAACTCTGCAAGGTAGAAAAGGAGATCATCCTGCCCCAGCTTGGGCAGTACAAGAGTCGCTTAAATGCAAACAAAATAAACATTGATAGTCCTCAGGGCATGGATGAAGAAGAAATCCCGATCATGGTTGACAAGGGGCTTCTGGCGCAGGTGTATGCCAATCTTTTTTCCAATGCTGTTAAATATACGGAAGAGATTATTGATGAGAGAGGCCTTTCTAGAAAAGCAATGGCTTATGGCCGTGAAATAATTGATGACTACTTTGGGCCAAACCAGAGGGGTGCCAAGTTCAATGTTTTCACCACTGGTCATCACTTGTCCTCCCATGAAGTGGCGGCCCTCTATTCAGATGGATTTAGGGGGATAAACAGCTACAGTAAACCAGGAACAGGGCATGGGCTCTCCTTTATCAAGCATGTAATAGAACTCCATGGCGGCAGGGTAGGCTATGAGGCCACAGGCCAGGGCAACAATTTTTACTTTGTCATTCCGCTGCCCACCATCAAATTTTTACGCCCATGGCCCGAACAATTAGATTTTGATGAGGAGCTGTAAGAGTCATTGTTTTTTTACTGCAATGCAAGAATATTGCTTTCCCTGATCTCTCTGGCAGGATTTTCCCCGGCAATCCCTAATACAGAACTTCATTTTCATTTGAATAACTAATCTCTTCCTGCACTGATGTTTCCCCTGAAAGATAATATAAAGGCTTATAATTTCCCGATCGTCAATATCGGACTGATTGTCGTTAATATCTTTTTTTTCATGTACCAGATATCCATTGGTCAAAAAGCTGAGGAGCTGATTTTTGCATTTGGTTTTGTTCCGGCACGTTTTTTTGCCCAACAGGCCCAAAGTTGGCTTAGCCTATCCAGTATTGTGCCTGTTTTCAGTTCAATGTTCCTGCATGCCAACCTGCTACATCTCATTTCGAATATGTGGTTTCTTTGGATTTTCGGGGATAATGTCGAGGACTGCATGGGGCATTGGCGCTATCTCCTGTTTTTTTTACTGTGCGGCGTTGCATCAGTTGCTGCCCAGGCTATATTCAATCCCCAGTCCACAATACCGATGATCGGTGCCAGTGGGGCCATTTCAGGGGTTCTTGGAGCCTATTTTCTCACCTACCCGCAGGCAAGGATTCTTACACTGCTGCCCATTTTTATCCTGATATACTTCATTGAACTGCCGGCCTACTTTTTTCTTGGTTTCTGGTTTGTCATGCAGTTTATAGAAGGTTCGCTTTACACGCTGAATTCTAAACAGATGGTAGGCGGAGGGGTGGCCTTTTGGGCCCATGTGGGAGGTTTCGTAGCCGGTGTGCTACTGCTGCGGATATTCCGCTGCAAGGACTGGCACCGGCCGGTGATACAGTCCGGGAAAAAAATCCGGCGGTTAGGCCGCGGATAATGTCGCTGATGAATGACAAGCTGCACAAAAATATCGAATTGCTTGCACCTGCCGGCTCCATAGCTGTCTTTGAAAAGGCCATAGAAGCCGGTGCGGATGCTGTATATATCGGGGCACCGGCCTTGAATGCCCGGGCCTTGTCCAGGGATTTTTCTCTGGCGGAAATTGCTGCCATGATACAATTTGCCCATGATAAGGGAATTAAGTTGTACCTGGCAGCGAACAGTCTCTTGAAGGAAAACGAAATTCCGCAGGCAGTGGAAACCCTTGCCATGCTGGAAGCGCTGCAGCCCGATGCCTTAATTATCCAGGACCTGGGAATCTATCATCTCTGCCGGACATACTTTCCCCATTTGCGTCTCCATGCCAGCACTCTATTCGGTGCCCACAATTCCTTGGCAGTGCGGCAGTTTGAAATAATGGGCTTTGAACGAGTGGTATTAGCCCGTGAACTTACAATGAAGGAGATAGGCGCCATAGGAAAGCAGAGCCGGGTTGAACTGGAGGTTTTTGTTCACGGCGCCCTCTGCTTCAGTTATTCAGGCCTGTGCCTTTTCAGCAGTTATCTTGGGGGTAAAAGCGGGCTGCGCGGCCGTTGTGTGCAACCCTGCAGGAGGCGTTATAACTGGAGCCAGAAAGGGCAGAAGCCGGGTTATTTTTTTTCAATGAATGACCTCAGTTCCATTGAACTTGTACATAAACTTGCCAGGGCAGGAGTTTCGTCCTTTAAAATAGAGGGGCGCTTGCGCAGCGCCCACTATGTAACATCAGTTGTCAAGGCATATCGCATGGTTATTGATGGACCTGCCGATGATAAGAAAACCCTTGAAAGTGCAAAGGAACTCCTGCACCAGGCCATGGGCAGAAAAACAAGCCAGGGATATTTCAGCACTCCCCAGCCAGCAGATCTTATATCACCATATCATTCAGGCAATATCGGCATGTATTTGGGGCGGGCCGGGAAAGGGACAGGAAAAGGCAAGGTGTCGTTGCTTGTCAAGGAAGCGATACAGGCTGGAGACCGGTTGCGTTTGCACCAGGAGGAAACCGGCGAAAGGGTTGCCTTTACTTTGCGCAACCTGACCAAGAATGGCCGGAAAATATCCCATGCCACTCCTGGTGAGCACGTCATGCTCGAAGTCCCTGCAGGTGTAAAAAAGGGGGACAGTCTCTTTTTGGTAGATACTCGTGCAGCGCGGGAGTCGGAAAAAGAGCAACCGTCACTTGTGCCCCATGCGTTCAATCAAACGGTTAAAAAAATGCACCATCAGGTAAAACAGAAAGTTTCTGCAATTACGAAAAAACTTAGGCCTGGAGAGGACAGAAGAAAGAAAGCAGGTGCTGTCCCCATGAAAAACCGACGTGGCCGGGATGGTGCCAAGCCGGCCCTTTATTTCAAGGTTGATGATCTGCAGGTTCTCAAACTTCGTTTGCCGGTTGTGCCTGAAATGTACCTCGTCGGGTTGAACCGTAAAACATATAGCGACTTTAAAAGCATGAAAAAACTGGTCAAAAAAATCCAGCACAAGATGGCCTGGTGCCTGCCTCCGGTTATAATGGAAGACGAACTTGACTTTTTCAGGAAGTCAATCGGGGAACTCCTGAAGAACAATTTTAGGACCTGGCAGATTGGCCATGTCTGGCAGCAGTTATTTCTTGATGGGGAAAAGAGGTTGAAGCTGTCAGGTGATTACACCTTGAACGTTCTTAATTCGCAGGGCCTGTTCGTCCTGAAAGGGTTTAATCTGCAAAGTGTGCAAGCCGCCATAGAAATTGACCGGGAATGCCTGCGAGACATTTTAACCAGCAAATCTGCGAAATCTTCCGGGATCGACCTTGGAATGACGGTTTATGGCACGCCGCCTCTTTTCACTGCCAGGCCCATGGCGGCTCATTTCATATATGCACAGCCATTTGTTAGTCCAAAGGGAGAGTCATTTGTCCTGCATAAAGCCTGGAATTCTACAGTGGCACTTGCTGAAAATCCCTTTTCTCTCCTGGCAAAGCTGACAGAACTGGCGGAAATGGGTATAAAATATGCGGTCATCGATCTATGTCATCGCAAGATCACCAGAAAAGAGGTTGAAGAGATTGGCAGAGAATTGGCAGGCAAAAGGTACAGGCGAAAACTCTCAACGTTCAATTATAATGGCAGACTGTTGTAGGTTCTTTCTTATACAGGTTAAACTCAAAATATTTTTCTGAAATAGTGATTCATTATGAGTCTGCCAAAATCCAATATTATGGCAAGAAGTATTTAAGTCACCATAGAAGGAGGATAAATGTCTTTTGAGTTTTTTATTATATATTCGGCAACAGTATTTGTTGCTTCAATTATACCTGGCCCGAGCATGTTGTTGGCATTAACTCATGGCATGAAATATGGGGCAAGAAGAACAACTGTATCAGCATTGGGCAATTTATCTGTAACATTACTTCAGGCAGCTATCTCTATTGCTGGCTTGGGAGCAATTCTACTCGCTTCAGAAGGGCTGTTTAATTTTATTAAATGGGCCGGGGCTGTCTATTTAGTCTACATGGGTATAAGTATTTGGCGTTCACCCAATATGTCTGTCTCTGAAAAAACAAACAGCAGTCATCCTTCTAAGGTGTCTCTCCGGAAGATGTATCTGCAAGCGGCTTTTGTTACTGCAGGAAATCCCAAAGCAATTGTATTTTTTACAGCTGTTTTTCCTCAGTTTATTGATCCGAATGTTGCTTATATTCCTCAGTGTGGAATGCTAATGGGGACTGGAGGTGTTATTGCATTTGGCTGTTTCATGATTTATGCAATAGGTGGCCAAAATATAATGACACTTTTTTCGAAAGCCACCGTTGGTAAATATTTCAACAAAATAATCGGTGGAACTTTTATTGGAGCAGGTATTGGGTTAGCATCCAGTAATAACTAAAATAATATTTTATATTGCTAATGAAATTACCCTGAATCAGAGGCAAACAATGGCAAGGATGTTTAAATAGGCGACTTTCAATAAATGCAATTAATCTGGACTAGCAGCATCCTCTAAGCAAGTTACTGTTGCCAGTGCACCTTAACTGGTAATTTTCATTTCTGATTCAACATTGTGGCAAGCTATATACACCTCACCTGACAAACATTAACTCTATCAAAAAGGATTTTTTGTAGTGAGTAGCCAAATAGTAAAATGTCCTAGTTGTGGGATAGCAGGACAAGTAGGAGAAGCCTGTTTTAAATGTAATACAAAGTTGTATAGAAGTTTTACTCATCCGCTTTATGTGATTGATGTCAAAGGTATTGAAATTAGTCTTAATAGAAGCCATAGAGGGATTAAGGTCATTCATGGTCAAAGTTCAAAGTCAGGTCAGGCAACAATAAAGAATTGTGTGCTCCCACTATTACGAAAAGAGGCTAAGCGATTAAATGCAAGGCTCGTTCAAGAGAAAAATAATCCAGGTGCACATATCTTGTATTTTGATTGATGCTGTCGAGTGGCTTAAGAGCTAAGGTGGCCAGAGGACATTTTGTTGGTAAACATTCATCTCAGATCAAGATTATGGCAAGCCTTATTTGAGCTGGTTTAACAAATAATACAGGTAAAAATTACATTATGGGAAAAATAAACCAATCATCAGATTTTATTTTGCCAGAATGAAAAAGGAGTTCATGGACCTTAGTGAAGAAGAAAAAATGGCATTTATGCGTAAGGATCGTGAAAATCTTGATGAACTTGGAATGAAAGCAGTGATCAAATGAAGAGTGGGATTATATTGGAGTAGAAGAATGGCCTACTATTGATGCCATTAAGGAGCGTGAGAAGTTTGAAAATGAAGAACTGAAAGTACACAAATATGCTGAATCAAAAACCTGCTTGGGTTCTGCTGAATCCTTTTCTGAATATGGTAAGGATAGTTGATATCTAATGGACATAATAAGCTTAGATCAAGACATCTGGGAAATAATATTGGAGAGAGAACATGAAGAAAATACTGATAGGAATTGCCGCTGTTGTAACTGTGGTTGTCTTGGCGGTAGTTTTTTTGCTGGGCAATATAGACAAGATCGTCAAAGGGACTTTAGAGGATGTCGGGTCAGAACTCCTTGGTGTGCCAGTAAAAGTGGCATCTGTGGAAATTAAACTTAAAAGTGGTTCAGGGCAGATAACAGGCCTTACCATTGCAAACCCAAAAGGGTATTTAGCCAAGAATGCCTTCCAGATGGACATGATACGTCTTGGACTCAACCTGGGTTCTTTGGGCAAGCAACCACTTGTTGTTGATGAACTGAATATTAAGAATCCAGTTGTACAATTGGAGGCGAAAGAGGACGGCAGTTCAAACCTTAAGACTTTATTGAATAACATTGATAAAAATAGTGCAAAAGCCGATAAAAAGGCCGCCGAACAAACGGCCTCAGATGCAGCACCAAAAGGCGAGCCAATACGAATATCAATTGGTAATATGGCCATAACCGGTGTGACTGTCCATGTCAATGCACCTGGTCAGGAATCAAAGAAAGTTGTCATCCCTGATATTGTTGAGAAGAATGTCGGAAATGGAACAGGACTTACTCCCGGCGAAATAGGCAAGTTGATCATCGGTAAAATTATTAGCAGTAGTTTGGAAAATACCATCAAGAAAAGCTTAATAAAGAAAGCTGAAGAAGCCACCAAAGGTTTATTTGATGGGCTGAAAGATAAGTTTTGATGGCGTAGCAGATTACCCTTTATTAAAGATGTCCAGCAAAGCCTCTCCATTCGGAGGGGCTTTTTGTTCAAGTTGACATTGCCAGTGGATATCTTGGATGGTAAAAGAACTCTAAGGGATTAAAGATTGTGGCAAGCTATAGTAACTTTTTACGTAAATATATTGAAATAACAAGAGCTCTTCGTGCAAATCCTAACTTACCAATGTAGAGAATATTGAAAATTTTAATTCGTAAATATCGACATTTTTTTCTTGGCTTTACTCTTCTTGGAACATTTTTTTTCGCTGCGACAGCATGTTATCACATATACAAACCCCTTCCCAAAGGCATTTCATTTGCAGGTAGTGTTCATCCAATTGAAGATATAGCCTTTTATAAGGATATCACATGGGTTGACAATGAGGGAAAACGTCACTCCCAACAGGAGATTTTTGACAAAATCTTGTTGATGATTGATGGCGCCAGAAACATTGTTGTTTTGGATATGTTTCTTTTCAATGACTTTATTGGCAAGGGGCAGTCTCCATACCGCAGACTCGCTGAAGAAATTACAGAAGCTCTTGTGGCCCAGAAAGTTAAATTTCCTGACATGTTGGTTGTGGTTATTACTGACCCTGTAAATACAGTTTATAATGGTCTGACCAATAGATACTTTGAGAGGATGAAGTCTGCAAATATCCATGTGGTATTTAGTAATTTAGAACGCCTCCGTGATAGCAATCCTGCTTATTCAGCTTTTTGGCGCATATTTATAAAGCCATTTGGGAACAGTTCCGGGGCCCTGTTTCCAAACCCATTAGGCAAAGGCCGTGTTTCACTGCGCAGCTATCTTGCCATGCTGAATTTCAAAGCCAATCATCGCAAACTCATAATTTGTGATGACGCAGACACCTATTCTGCTTTGATAACATCCGCTAATCCCCATGATGGGAGTAGTGCTCACGGAAATGTTGCTATCTATTTTAAAGGTCCGGCTGTGTTTGACCTTTTGCAGAGCGAACAGGCTGTTCTGGATTTTTCTGGAGGACCTTCCTTGCCTAAAATGCATGCAAAAAAAACAATTGATCTGAAAACAGATATAACCACCCAAATATTAAGCGAAAGAAAAATAAAGGATGCCTTAATAAAAATATTAAAACAAGCTGGCAAAGGAGATAAACTAGCAATTATGGTTTTCTATCTTTCAGATAGAGAAATCATAAACCAATTAAAAAGAGCTTTTAACCGTGGAGCAGAAGTGCGTGTAATTCTAGACCCTAACAAAGACGCTTTTGGGCGTACAAAAAATGGTATCCCGAACAGACAGGTAGCTTCAGAACTTGTGAAGCTAGGTATTCCTGTCAGGTGGAGTAATACACATGGTGAGCAGTCACATACAAAAATGCTATTGGCAGAATATTTCCATGGACAAAGTGTTGCAATATTGGGATCGGCTAACTTTACGAGAAGAAATCTCAACAATCTAAATCTTGAAACTGACATCGCTGTATACGGGCCAGCAAGTTCATCACTATTTATGAATATTAGAGAGTATATAAATCTCCAATGGCACAATAAAGATGGGATAAAATACAGTCTTGGCTATTCTGAATATGAAGATAATTTTTTTTATCGCAAGCTTATTTATCGTTGGATGGAAGAAACAGGTATGTCAACATTTTGATAATATATATCTTAACGCGACCTGTACCATCCAAAAGTTTAAATGTTGACAAGATATTTATTACGTATAAGTGGATTTAAACCCTGTTTATTTTGATGGAGTGCGATAATGAACTTAATTGCCTGGTTGACTCTTATTGGTGTCTGTGTCATGGGTGCCATGTCTCCAGGTCCAAGCCTTGCGATTATTTTACAGAATAGAGTACAACGTAATCTTAGTAACGCCCTGATTGCAAGCTGGGCCCATGCAGTAGGAATTTTTTTCTGGGCTTTGGCAGCTAGCACCATTCTCGGTAGCTTATTTCAACGTTTTCCAATAGTTAAGGACTACTTGACACTCGTAGGAGCAGCTTTCTTAATCTATCTGGCAATAAAGTCCTGGGGAACTCATAGTACTGATGACTCTGCACAAAATATACAATTGCCAGCAGCTTGGCTTACTGGCCTTAGCATTTCATTTCTCAATCCCAAAATTTTT
>WOR8_10004514_pt1 | contig 24067 bp, 20 predicted proteins | sample DeeMarSeWOR38_10_FD_19890 | JGI IMG/M metagenome (IMG submission 19890) | reverse complement strand
ATCTCGAGTGAATTTTTAAATATTGCCAAAAGCTTTGATCAGCTCAAGTTTTATGATCCCTATCCGTATAAAGAAATCTTGACCCTTGTTCCCAGCAAATTGAACGAGGTTGAAATCAGGCGTTATGAAATGCTGGTGCACAATCTGCAATCCTCTTTTGACACTTACGTTATCCACGGTGGATTCAGGTTCGGTAATCGCGAACTCAAGCAGTTGAGAGGGAATTTTTCGGTTGTTTTGCATCTTCTCCAAATGGTAGGCCGCCTGCTTCATTTTTATGAGCGCCACCTGCATGAAGCCGGATACAAAACGATTTATAAAAAAGTTCAGATCCGGTTGTCCAAATTGGTTAATCCTAAAACCCTTCTGGACCGCACCATTAATTACGGTCTATTTTACGCCTGCCACTTTTTAACCAACGGAATCGAATTGGCCCAGAAGATACTCAATGAAAACATTGAGCGATCATCGATTAAGGTCGGCGTACCGGTAAAATTAGGATTTCACAGCCGGCCCTGCCTGCTGGTTGCCAAAGTTGTTCAGCAATATGGCGGGCAGGTCGAGTTGTGCGTGGGATCGGATCGATTCGATGCCAGCAGTGTTCTGGATCTTCAGTGGGCCGGCGGCAAAATACAAAAGGAAAAACTCGAACATGTGATTTTTGAAGGCGATGTCCGCACCTTAAAAGATATTGAAATTCTTGCCGGCGTAAATTACGGCGAAGACACCATGGGCAAAGGCGTGCCGTTGCCAAAGGAGCTAAGCTACTTGAAGTGAGCTAAAGAGACTAGAGTGACTAAAGTGCCTATAGTTATTGAAATTGCCTAAAATGAACTAAAATGAGCTAAAATGCCTAAAGTTGAGGAATTCTGTCCATTTTATTAAAAAAGACAGAGCGTAGCGACACCATAAATTTAGGCATTTTAAATTTTAGTCACTTTAGGCATTAGTCTCAATAAGGACAGGCGCTAAAAAAGAATTACATACTTGGAAAATTCAGGGACAATTCAGTGAAGTCAAAGACATACGCCATTATCGTGGCGGCAGGCAAAGGGATCCGTATGAGCGGTTCTGTACGCAAGCAGTATATCGCTTTGGACGGAATGCCGATGTTAAGTCGTACCCTGGGTGTATTTAACCGTTGTGATCTGATAGATCGAATTATTGTAGCGGTGCCTGAAGATGACATCGATTTTTGCCGGAATGAAATAATACCTGCTGCCAATATGGAAAAAGAGCCAATTCTTGTCATCGGAGGGGCAAGACGGCAGGATTCGGTATACAGCAGCCTGAAAACCATCGAAACGGACGACGGTGTTGTTCTGATTCATGACGGGGTGCGTCCCTTTGTGAACCCGGAACATCTGGTCGCTTGTATCAAGGGCGCCCAAGAACATGGCGCCTGTATCCTCGGCATTCCGGCGTTCGATACCGTTAAGCATGTCGATGCAAAAAACGAGATTGTTCAAACTCAGCAAAGAGACACACTGTGGTTGGCCCAGACACCCCAGGCCTTTCAGTTGCAACTGATCAAAAAAGCCCATGAAATTGCAAAGCAGGAAGGATTTGTGGGGACCGATGATGCCTCCCTTGTGGAACGTCTGGGAGGGGTTGTTAAAATTATACCCGGCAGCCGCAGCAATATAAAAATAACCAATCAAGAAGATCTTAAACTCGCCCAGGCGCTGTTGCAAATCAGTGCATCTGATCTTTAGCCTATACCTTATGGCAATCGAGAATGAGCCGGGCGTCAATTTTGTGCCTGCCGGATTGTTATCGAATAAGGACAATCGCTTGAAATCCATGATACAATTTTGGTATGTTACGTGTGAGTTGAGACATGTAACCTTCAATTAGAATCTATTGCGCTTGAAGACTCGGGCTCAAAGTCAACCTTTTTGCCAAGAAAGAGATGCGATTATGTTGAACAGGTTTAAAAGATGGTGCCTGGCGGCAACCATACTGATGCTGACCAGCCTGATGATCATCCCTGCGGCTGATACCGGGGAGTTCGCGCAGTCGTTCAGACAACAGAACGGGCTCCTGGTCTATGCTCCTCCCGCCTGGTTTTTAGAAGGATACTTCATTGCACGGGAAAGGAATCCAGGTTACGTTTTCGGACCAGTGCAGGATTTTGTTCGGATTCTGGGCAGAAAAACAACATGGTTGATCGAGGATCTGGAATTAGAACGTGTAGAGCGAGCCTCGGCAGACGGAAAGACTCCTGAATATTCATTGTTTCTGGAAGCTGTTTCACCTGAGCGCACCGAATATTGGGTTTTTGTGATACTGCCCCATGAAAGCGCCGAGGAGTGGTTCGCAGCCAGGCGCGCATATCATGGGAGAAAGGCTGAAGGTTATTACGGAAAGACCCAAAGTATGCTCGAGCGCGCCCTTAGCCAAGGCCTTAAAATTAAAGCTGAGATTCGTTTCTTTATCGAGAAAGGAGAGATCAGCTTAACGTCCCCTGAGGAGATCATCATGAACAGAAATACATTCCAGCCGGTTTTCGATCTTAACACCGGTAGTTGGTTGGATCCGGCTGCCAAGACCCAATAGCCTATATCTAAGGAGAGATGAATCATGTCAGGCAATAAAGATAAAGATGAAAAACTCGATCGCCGCGGCTTTTTCAAAAAAACTGCAGCTATCGGACTGGGCGCCACAGTGGGTGGTTCCTTTATCTGGCGCCCCAGACGGGCCGCGGCCCAGATCACCATTCCTAAGGCGCCCGTACCGCGCAGACCCTTTGGTCGTTCGGGCACAATGGTCTCCACTCTTTCACTGGGCGGGATGTTCGACATTCTAAACAACCGGTTGGCGCTCGCAAAGGCGCTTGATTGGGGGATCAACTACTGGGATACCGCAGAGGGCTACGGCCGGGGTCGCAGTGAAGAGGGCATCGGTCGCTGGTTTGCCCGCAACCCCCATACCCGTAAGCAAGTTTTTCTGGCGACCAAACTTTCCAAGAGAAGAGATGGCGATTTTACGCCTCGACTGGAGGCGTCGCTCAAAAGGCTGCACACGGATTATGTGGACCTATTTTTCGTTCATGGAATCCGTGGCATAAGTGAGATGGAATCGAGTCTAAAATCCTGGGCACAAGCCATGAAAAAGGCCGGTAAAATAAAGTTATTCGGCTTCAGCACACATTCTAACATGGAAGAGTGCCTCGAGGGGGCAGCCAAACTTACATGGGTAGACGGCATCATGTTTACCTACAATTATCGTCTGATGCATGAGTCCCGCATGAGAGATGCTGTTGAGGCCTGTTACCGATCCGGTATCGGTCTTACGGCAATGAAGACCCAGGGCGGCGGCCCGGTCAAAAGCGACAGTGAGTCTGAAATTAATATGGCGGGTCATTTTATGCAAAAAGGATTTTCAGATAATCAAGCAAAGCTCATGGCTGTTTGGCAAGATAAGCGCATCGCCAGCATTTGTTCGCAAATGCCCAACCTCGCCATTCTTGCCACAAACGCGGCGGCGGCAGTGGAACAAATCCGCCTGTCAAAGGCAGATCATGCCTTGCTGGCCCAATATGCCGAAGAAACCAGCGGCGACTATTGCGCCGGATGCGAACGTCTCTGTTCTGAGGTGCTACCCGAAAGGGTGCCGATCGGCGATGTCATGCGCTGTCTCATGTACTTTAATTCCTACCAGGATTTCGGGTTGGCACAATCCACCTTCGAATCCTTGCCGATACAGACAAGAGCGCTTTTGACTCAACTGGACTTCAGCGAGGCTGAAAGGTCTTGCCCCCGCAAATTGCCGATCGGACGATTGATGCGAGAGACGACAAACCTGTTTGCCTGACTGAAACGATAATAACTCCGGGTCAGTGTAAAAATTCTAAAGCTTTTCAGATTTTCTCTCACTTTAAGACAAGCGCGTTTTGAATTAGAATCTTACGGGAAGAAGCTTTTTCGCTTCCTATGGAGGAAATTATGAACATCGGCAGACTGCTCAATAGACACGCAAAATTTCGCCGCCAACATCCGGCACTTATTTTCGGCGACGAACGGCTCACCTTTGGATCTTTGAATTCCCGTGTCAACCAACTGGCAAACGGTTTCTTAAAATCGGGTATAAAAAAAGGTGACAAAGTCGCGACAGTTTTGAATAATTGCGTTGAACTTCTGGAAGTTTTTTGGGCGGCTGCCAAAATCGGTGCGGTGGCTGTTCCGCTAAGTCCACTCCTTCGCGGAAAAGGTCTTTCGAGCCTGATTCGGGACTCGGATGCGGTTTTGGTCATTACCGAGACCGAGGCTGCAGAAATTTTAAACGCAGTAAAGCCGGATCTGTCCCATATTCGCTCGGAGCGCTATTATACGGTCTCCGGTGAGCATACCGGTTACATGGATTATCAGACCCTCAAAGTCGGTCCGAAAGACATCGAACCGCAGGAAATAGAGATTCATCAGAATGATCCGGTGAACATCATTTACAGCAGCGGCACCACTGGACTGCCCAAGGGAATCGTCCATACCCACTATATTCGAGGACTCTACTGTTCGACTTTTGCCTCGTCGTGGCGCATGAGGCCCGAATCTATTTGTCTGCATACGGGCTCGGTGATCTTCAACGGTGCGTTCATGCTCATGATGCCGGCTATGTACCTTGGATCAACTTTCATTTTCGGACGTCACTTAGACGGCCCACAGCTTGTCGAAATTGTTGAAAAAGAAAAGATAACGCATGTTACAACAGTTCCAGCCCAAATTATTGCTATGCTCAATGCACCTAATTTTTCTGCTAAAGCGCTGTCTTCAATAGAAGCAATTTGCTGCATGGGCGCCCCGCTTCATAAGAAGCATAAGGAAATGTGGAATCGGCAATTGCCCGGCACCTATTACGAAGCCTATGGGTTAACGGAAGGATTTTTTACCGTTCTGGACAGATACGATTATGAAAAAAAACCTGATTCCGTTGGCTGTCCGACGCCTTTTTGCGATATTAAGATCGTTGATGATCAAGGCAAAGAATTGCCAGCCGGAGAAGTGGGCGAAATTATCGGTCGTGACCCTCTCGCGATGGCGGGCTATTATAAACAGCCCGAGCTTACCAGAAAAACCATTATAAATGGATGGATCTACAGTGGCGACTTAGGCTTCACTGATGATGAGGGTTTCCTGCATATAGTCGATCGAAAGAAGGATATGATCATTTCCGGTGGCATCAACGTCTATCCAAGAGATATTGAAGAAGTTCTTATTCAGCATCCGTCTGTGCGAGAGGTGGCGGTATATGGGGTTCCCAGTGAAAAATGGGGGGAAACACCGGTAGCTGCTGTGATTTTGCAGCAGGAAGCTGCAGCCTCCTCCCGAGAGCTCCTGGAATGGGTAAACGAGCGGGTTGCGGCGCGTTTTCAAAAAGTAAAAGAAGTCGTCATCACTGATGAATTTCCGAGGACCGCAACCGGTAAAGTTCTCAAACGGACCCTGCGCGATAGGTGCGGTTAAACCCGGTTGACACACAACTTTGTTATACTTAAAATAATGTGTTCAACAAATCGGATAAAATATCTTGTAGGTGCCGGTTAAGATAAGAGAAGCACCGGCTTAAAAATAGAAATAAATGGAAGGACATACAATGCAGCAGAATACGTCTTATAAGGATCCCAGGGAAAGCGAGATGGCCAGTCAAGCATATCTTCAGCAGCTGAAAGCGACTTTTGACCAATTGCCCAATGAAATTCCGCTTTATCTGTTTACCGCCAAAGGGCATGAAGATGTTTTTACCCATGCCAACCGGGAGGTAATTCGTGCCTTTCGCCAGCTGAGCGACAAGATTACGCTGCGCGAGTACGATCTGGGCCATGAGTTGGCCAAGCAGTGGAATGTGACCCATTCTCCCACACTGCTGATTGCTCCGGAAAAATATTCGATCCAGTGGCTGGGGGCGCCAATGGGAGAAGAGGCCCGAACGTTTCTTGAAATATTGATTCTTGTCGGTATGGGGAAAAGTCAGCTGAGCGATCAATCCTTAAAAGTGATCAAACGGATTGATTCCGACAGACGGATAAAGATATTTGTCAGCCCGACCTGCCCCTATTGTCCCCAGCAGGCCATCAATGCGGTTAAAGCTGCCATCGAGATGCCGGAGCGGATTTCGCTAGAAATTGTTGATATTCAGAGCGAACCGGAACTGGCCAATCAATATTCGGCCCAGAGTGTGCCCCAGGCATTTGCCAACGACGTCCTTATCGGACAGGGCGCACAACCGGAGGAAGTTTTTGTCCTCTCCCTGGAAAAATTGGAGGCCCAGACCATCTTTATTCCGGAAAGTGATGCCGAGCTAATTGAAACCGATCTGCTGATAGTGGGCGGGGGACCGGCCGGTTTAACCGCCGGTATTTATGCAGTTCGCAGCGGCATGCGCACGGCCATTGTCGAGCGCGACGCTCTTGGCGGCCAGGTGGCCACCACCCCGATCGTGGAAAATTATCCCGGGTTTACGTCGGTGGGCGGCAAATCTCTGGTTGACATCATGGTCAGCCACGCCCTGCAATACGTGCAGATTTTTCAGGGTGAGGCGGTGGTGGATATCCAGTCCGGTCCGCCGTTTACCGTCAAAACCAACCGCAGACAATTTCAAACTAAGACCATCCTGCTGGCTACCGGTGCCAGTCATCGCCACCTGAACATTCCCGGTGAAGCCCGCCTGTCCGGAAGAGGGGTCAGCTATTGCAGCACATGCGACGGGCCGCTCTTTAAAGGCAAAAAAGTGGTGATGGTGGGCGGCGGCAACAGTGCAGTTACCGAAGCCCTGCACCTTTTCCACATGGGTATTGATGTGACCCTGATCCATCGACGGGACAAATTACGCGCCCAGGAATTTTTGGCCCGGCAGCTGACTGAAAATAATATCCCCATACTCTGGGACACCGAAGTCAAAGAGATCCGGGGAGAAGAACGCGTAGAGCAAATATTACTGGTTAACAATAAAACCGACAAGACAACCGAATTTGAAACCAGTGGAGTTTTTATTGCCATCGGCTATACCCCGGCGGTCGAATTGGCTCAACAGGTCGGCCTGGAAGTCAATGAAGAAGGTTTTATTAAGCAGGACGGCAAACACCGCACCACGATTCCCGGTATTTATTCAGCCGGGGACGTGGAAGGGGGCTACAAGCAGATTGTCACCGCTTCAGGCCAGGGTGCCGAAGCTGCGATGACGATTTTCGAGGATCTCATTAATCCCTATTGGCTGGATGGTAAAAATTAACAATGTAATTAAATAATAAAAATGCAGGATTAATATCTAATCCTGCATTTTTGTTATCGACCCGAAAATTTCAAATGCTCTAAATTATCATAAAAGAGCCCCGTTTTTGACATAACCAGGCCCCATCCAAATGTAAAAGAAAGTTTGATAAAATTTATCTATCGGATTGGAACCAGGATAATTTCTATCCTTCGATTCTGTTTTCGTCCTTCGGGTGTCTCATTTGGTGCAACTGCCCGATAAAAACTATACCCGCTGGCTGTTAGTCGTTTTGGCGAAATATCACCTTTTTCCTGTAAAAAACGGACCACTGCGGTTGCCCTTGCTGCGGACAACTCCCAATTTGTCGGGAATCTATCGATCAAAGCCGAACCGATTTGAACATCATCGGTATGGCCTTCTACGGCTATATTTCGATCTTTGCTGTCCCTGAAGGAATCTGCTAATTTTAACAAAACTTCCTGGCCTTTAGGCTTGATCGTCACGCTGCCCGAATCAAAAAGAATTTTATCCACAAAAGTGACTTTTAAATTACCTTCGATTTCCTCCAGTTTTATATCTTTCTGAGCGATTTGCTCTTTCAGGTCGGATTCTATTTGCCTGCGGGTTTTGTCTAATTCTGAAACTTCCCTCTCTTTTTGTTGGACGGCAAGTTTTTCCTGCTCCAACTCCGTCTTCAGCCCTTCGACCGTATCTAGAAGACGATTGTTTTCGCTATTTAATTTGGATATTTGGGCCTGAAGATTTTCTTTATCCAGCTCCAATTGAGCCTGCGTTTGATTCGATTTGGTTTCAAGTGCCACATACTCTTTTTTGGATACACATGCTGAAAGAAAAATCAAAGACAGACACAAAGCAATGAATGATAGTTTCTTGAACATAACTTTCCTCCTCAGTAGTTCAAATTATTTTATTTAGTTAATTTTGTTATCAGGGCCTATGTTCAAATTCAACCCGTCGATTAAAACATCTTCCTTCCTCTGTTCACGTATCGCTGCTGGCCTGGGCTGTATTATGATACCCTGATTCATAAGTATTAGTCAAATTATCCTGAATGATAGCGCAACCTGTGGTGGTAAAAAAAACACAAGATATCCCATCCCAATAAAATGAAATAAAATTTGAAATTATTCAGGATTCAGGTATTAAGCGCCGGTGATCAAGCGGGGTTTAGTGGTTTTTCGTTCGCTGATTCCTTTGGTAATGACTAATTTTTTTCCGAGCTTTTTGCCGTCATTTAAAACTCGGATATCCTGTCGGGATGCTGATTTTTTTACCGAGGCGGTATGCGGATATTTTAACGTGAAGTATTTCTGCAGTTGCGGGTCTCCCTTTTGAATGAGGGCAAAATTGCCCTTTTTTGTTTTCTTTTTTAAGACACATAACTCCAATTTGTTGCGAAATCCTTCTATGATGCCAACTGAAAAATCGGTTTTGCGATAACGGTTCAATCCTTTTTCGTGGTTGTATTTGCGCCACTGTGTATCAATGAACTGAACGATAAAATCATGGACATAATCGGCGATTTTTAGATTTTGGGCTGTGCCACTGATTTCCAGAACTCGACCCATTTTTTGTTTTTCGATGACGTAAGTCGGTACCCAGATTCCTGAGACGAAATAATAATCCTGCAACAAATTGGCCAGATGGTAATCTTCACGGGGGTGGCGCAGGGCAGGGGAGCCAAGAAAAATACTCAGAAACCGGCGCTTGCCCTCATGGTGGTTGAGCTCGATATTATGGCTGGCAATTAACTCGTGGGCTTTTATCATGGCCGCTTCGGCTTCAAAACGATTCTTGCTTTCAGCCAGTGCCAGTAATTTTTTTACTCGCAGCATGCGCTTGTCATGTGCATTGGAAGTGTCCCGCAGCAAGCGGTCCTGAAGCGGTACATAATTAACAGCAGCTGTAGAATCGATGTGAAGAAGTCGACAGGCCCGTTTGAAGGCCGAACCGTGCGGCATTTGCCCGGATGTGCTCCACAGCTCCTGCGCCATTTGATGGGCCATTTCATGCAGTACAACATCACGAATCGAATCCCAGGGATAATTTAGCACCAGCTGCCGGCTCAAAGCGATTTCCCGTTTGTCCGGCGACCAGGTTCCCCATTGGCTTTTTAGCTCCTTTATCGCAAATGTTGGTCTCTGGATCAGCCGCTTTTTGTCCGCTTCCAAACCGGACCACGCCGCATCCCATTCGCAGGCCATCCCATGCAGTATACGATGTTCAAGATCCTGCTGAATTTGGATTTTTGTTGATTTTGCAAGTTCCTTTTTATTCAAATTCGACATAATCTTTCGGCAGCGCTTTCAAGGGTTTCGGTCTTTTTGGCGAAACAGAAACGTAACACCTTGTGATCATCTTTTTGATGATAAAACGCTGAGGGGGGAATAGCAGCCACGCCATGTTCTGCGGTCAACCGTTTTGCAAAGATGAAATCCGGTTCGTCTGAAATTTGCGAAAAATCCAGCATTTGATAGTAGGTTCCTCTGCAGGCAAGGGGCTTAAAACGGGATTTGCTTATCAGATTTAAAAACAGGTCTCGTTTTTGTTGATAAAAATTGGGCAGGTCCAGGTACAGGTCTTTGTTTTGCATAAATTCGGCATAGGCAAGTTGGATGGGCGTATTGGATGCAAACGTCAGATATTGGTGAATCTTTTGCAATTCGATTGAAAGCGGTTCGGGTGCAAGACAGTAGCCGATCTTCCAGCCGGTGGTGTGATAGGTTTTGCCAAAAGAGCAGATCACAAAGCTTCGCCGGGCAAGTTGCGGATACCTGGAAATACTTTCATGCTGCAACCCGTCGAAGATAATGTGCTCATAGGCTTCATCGCTGATAATAAAGGTTTGGGTGTCTGCAACGATCTGCGAAAGACTTGAAATATCCTGTTTGGACAGAACAGCACCGGTGGGGTTGTGCGGATAATTTAAGATGATAAGTTTTGTTTTGCTGTTGACCGTATGTTTGACCAGGTTCCAATCAATCTGATAGTGCGGAAATTTTAATTGAAGAAAGATCGGAATACCGCCGTTTAATTGGACGACGGGCGCGTAAGCATCATAGGCCGGTTCAAATATAATAACTTCGTCATCTTTCTGTACAATTGCGGAAATCGCTGCAAAAACGGACTCGGTGGCGCCGGATGTGACCGTGATTTCGGTTGCCGGGTCGTACTGAGCGCCATACATGTCGGATACTTTTTCAGCAATTCGTTCGCGCAACGTCATGACCCCCTGCATGGGAGCATATTGGTTATGGCCCTGACGCATATATTTTTCCACCAGTGAGATGAGCTCGGGATGTGTATCGAAATTCGGGAACCCCTGGGAAAGGTTGATCGCGCCGTGCTCAATGGCCAGCTGAGTCATCACCGAAAAAATTGTGATCCCGAGGTCCGGCAGTTTAGATTGGAATTTCATAATGGCGGCCTTTAAAAAATCAAATGTTTTAGAATGACGATGGTTTCAGGTTTCAGGTGTCAGCGTTTCCAGTCGCTGCCCGCTGGTCACTGGTCACTGGCCAGAAACCATTAGCCAGGGGCCCGGCACCAAAAATACGGACGTGATTTGTAAATTATTTGCGGGAATCAATGCTATCACGCAATCATCCGGCAAAATCGTAACCCTGGGACCATAGGTCAAGGATCGTCTGGTGTCAAGGATCCTAAGAGGCAAAACCCAATATTCCAACATTCCACGATTCCATTATTCCAATTGTGAGTATAGCGAGCGAAGTTCTTTCTTGATTATTTTTCAGCGCCTGATAGTTTTAATTTGAATCAAATGACTACAGGCAAATCGATCTTGGCTATCGGTCGGGCTTAAATCTAAATTATGAATAGATCCAATACGCCAATTTTTTTAAACGAAGAATACCTGAACCATGAAAAACCACCAGCCAAAACAGAAAAACGATTATCCCGGCAAACCTCGAGTGGCTGTTGGTGCTGTGGTATTCAAGGATGAGTGTGTTTTACTGGTTCGCAGAGGACAGCCGCCCGCCGAAGATCTATGGGCTATCCCCGGCGGCAGTGTGGAGATCGGTGAAACGCTTCAGGAGGCTGCCGAAAGAGAGATACTTGAAGAAACCGGTATACAAATTCGGGCCTTAAAACCGATTTATACCTTTGACGCTATCGATCGTGATAAGGCCGGAAAAGTGCGATTCCATTACGTGATTGTTGATCTGGCCGCAGATTATGTCAGGGGGGAGCCGAAACCGGGAGATGATGCGCTCGAAGCCCGCTGGGTATCTGCCACTGAGATCAAATACCTTGAGGTGAGTCCAGCGACATTGAAATTATTACAAACCAAGTTTGGATTCAGCGAGTAAAAGGCATAGTCTCATTATAAAAAAGATAGAATACATTAACTTTAGGCACTTTTAATTTTAGGCATTTTAGGCACTGGTTGAATTACCCGGAAATTTATTTAAAGGGAACAGCCTTAAATGGTTAATGCGATGTGGGGGATTAGTACTACGAGCTATCGAGATTGAGCTCAATTTCCACCCGGCGGTTCATTTGTCTGCCCTTGTCCGTTTCGTTACTGGCAATCGGATTTTTGGGGCCCAGGCCCAGCGCTTTTATTTTAACCGGCTCAACCCCTTTGCCGACCAGGTAGCCTTTTACCATATTCGCCCTGAACTGAGAAACACTGACATTATAGCTATATGCTCCGATTGAATCCGTATAGCCGTTGATATTGATATTGGTTTCCGGATTGTGGACCATAAAATCAGCAATGCGGTCCAGCATATCATAGGCCCTATCCGGAAGATCATTTGAGTTACGCTTGAAATAAATTACTATTTTCCGATCTGGAAAAGGGCTGACCTGCGGTTCGTCTGATAATTCATCTTTTTGGTTTGCGATTATCGACGAGTCGGACGCTGCAGAATTATTGTCTGCTACCTCATGTTCATTGCCCTCTATGGCCTGCTCATCAAACCGTTTTACAGCCGGCAAATTTTGTGCGGTCTCTTTTTCACCAACCACTCCGGGAACAAAAGATTCTTTGGCTTTTAAGGCTGGAGAATCGTAAGTTTGAGGGGCGATGTCCTCCATTTTCCAACGAGGTGCGTCTTTGGACTGCAAATTAAATAAAAAATAGCCGGTAGCGACGAGCAGTAAAACAATAACAGCGAAATACCCAATTCGTTTGCCCGTAGATTGGTTTTGAAGCACGGAGAAGGGGCTTTCCCTGGGTTCAAAGAATTCCTGCTCATTTTTTTCTTTGTTCGTCTCATTGAGGGGGATTTTGAGTTCTTTTTCACATTCCTTGATCACCCCGGCATCGATGCTTTTTTTTCCAACGGAATATCCGGTCAGCAGTGCATGATCACAAATGATATTTACCAGTCGCGGATATCCGTGGGAAAAGGCGTAGACTTTTCGCACCGCTTCCGGTTTAAAAAGCTCTTGGCTGCATCCCGCAACCTTGAGGCGATGGTTAATGTATTCGCGCGTCTCCTGCTCAGTCAGCGGATCAATATGATAGCTAACCGTTATTCGCTGTCTGACGGCCTTATTGCGTTCTTCATTCAACATCTTGTTGAATTCGCTTTGTCCGACAAAAAAGATGTTGATCAATTTACGGTTGTCCAGCTCAATGTTTGACAAAAGCCTTATCTGCTCGATGAGTTCGTGGTTTAGCCGCTGGGCTTCGTCAACGATCAACAGGACTTTCTTGTCGGTTGCCGAGGCTTTGTGCAGGAAATGTTTTAAATGGATCAGAAAGGCACCTTTGCTGTCAAAGTGCCGGTTCATTTTGAACTCTTCAGCAAGAAAATTAAAAAAATCAATACTGCTTAGTCCGGGGTCCGGAATAGTGGCCACAATTGCCGCAACGTCAATGATTTTTGTCAGGCCATGGATTAAAACGGTTTTGCCGGTTCCGACATCGCCGGTTAACAGCAGAAAGCCTTTATTTTCCAAGATACCGTATTTAAGCGTTGCCAGGGCTTCTTTATGTTTTTCACCGAGCCACAGAAATTTTGGGTCCGTAGTGATTTGGAACGGCTTAATTTTTAAGTTATAAAATGACTGATACATGAGGAATCGGTTTTCTTTATCCGTTTTTAATATTTTTATGGTTGCGAATGACCTGAAAAAAAATGGATGTTCCTTCTCAAAGGTCATGGAACCGGTGATAAAGCCGCGACTATAATAGAAATAGATAACAATCCAGAGTACGAAAAAGAGGATAATATAGGCCGTTCTTTGGCGTACGAGTTTTTTGCGTCTTTTATCAATCAAATTGACAGAATTTTTAAGCTCTCTTTTTACAATCTCTAGCTCATTCATCAGGGCTTGCATATTGGCGTTTTCTGAATATTTTACCAGGCGCTTTGATTTACTTTCAAAGTCACGAACATTAAATGAATCGAACAAAATTTTTTGCTTTTCCGTTAAGTATGACACTTCATGAATCTCTTTTGCAAATTCGGCGCAGTAGAATTTTTTGTAGGGATTAATGGCGGGCACTTCTCCCAGCTGATTAATTCTGTCGTCGATGCCGCTTTCCAATTCAGCCGTAATTTCCAAAAGGTTTCTATCCAGATCTTCAATGAAGCTGTTGTTTTTAATCAGATCCTCTCCGGACAGCGATGAAATGAAGAAGATCAAAAAAGCGGCAGTCAAACAGCTGGTAAATATTCGGATAAGTGCAACAACATCGCGACTGACTGAAAGCATAAGCGCCTGGCCTTTCGAAAACTCGCAAAGCACAAAGCGGCTTTGCGGGGCTGGAACTGAGGATAATATAAATAGTCTATATTACAATATAATTTGTTAAAATCGTACAGGAAAATTGCGCGATTGTCAATAAAATGAATAATGCAATCGATAGCGATAAAGTGCCGCCGTTTTTGGCAGTATCAGGAATGACGGGGGTCTACCGGGTTGCCTGCATTGTTCATACGCAAGGCCTGACGCAGAGTCGCAGCGGCCTCCGACACTTGAATCTATTGCGAAGTTTCAATTTCCTTTCGGTTTGCCAAATTTTGATGGATTTCACTAAGGTTGTTGGTGGTTCCCATATATTGCTGGACCCATTGCGGCGTCCGTTCGTATTCTTTGGCCATTGCAGCGATTGCTTCTTGGAATGAATTGTGCTTTGAGCTAGCACTCGTCCAATATTTCTGTGGTCTTCGCGGATTGTAGAAAAGCGTTTCAGGTACCTTTTCTTCTTTGTCATCCGGTACTGCCACCGGTGCATTTAATTTGCCCTTGCTCAAATTTTGATGGATTTCATAAAGGTCGTTGGTTTCACCCATATGATGTTGAATCCATTCCGCAGAACGATCATACTGTTTCGCCAGCGTTGCGACAGCTTCATTAAAAAAATGGTGTTTGGAAGTTGCACTGGTCCAGTACTTTTGCGGACGTCTGGGATTATAGAATTCCAATCCCTTTGTCTTAGATGAATCCGGATTCGTTAAAACAATTTCGGAATCTTTTGGGGCTAACGGTTTTTTCTCTGAAGGAGCGGGCTGTTTAATTTCCGGAGCCGGTGTCGCCTGTTTTGCAGTGTCCTTGATAGGTATCTCGGGATCCTTGCCAGCAAGACCGTCAGATTGTTTTTCAATACTTGTTTTCTGGATCCGTATTACATCTTCTTTTTGATAACTGAGAATCGCGCCATCATATTCACATCTGACTTCTCCCTTCTCCTCCCAGGCTCTGTCCTTGCAGACGGTTTTCATGCCGTCTTTAAAAAAAATGATATCGGCTGCCGTATTGAACGGAAAGAAAATAATGACAGAGAATATTAATGCGAATATCTTCACGTATTTTTTTCCTTGATCCAGCATGCGAATCGCAGGGGAGACCGCGGATTTTGGCCTTAACAGTTTTCTTTTATAATAATCCGAAAAAATTTGCAAAGTCAATTAGGTGAAAATAGGCGGGCTGAAATGCCGGGTGAATGGTCCAGCGTAATGCAAAAAGGTCTCTGTTCCCTTTTGGTAAAAATTAGATAGCAATCGCCAGAAGCCGAAAATGAGCCGGTCATTTTTCGGCAGTTTTTTTATTTAAACAGTATGGTGAAATTCCTTCATGCAGACGACTCAGCGGCAGTGGTGCCTTCTTTCAAAGTTTCTTTAACCGCCGTCAGCATCTTATCTCTATCAATGGGCTTTGTGAGGGTGCGGTTGGCGCCCAGTTTCTTGGCGCCGTCAAGATAACCTTCAGGACGATTTACCCCTCCGCCGGACATGGCAATGATTTTTACCTCGGGAAATTCTTTTTTTAGATCGATGATCATTCCGATGCCGTCTTTATTTGGCATAATTAGATCCGTGATGATGAGGTCCGCCGGTTTTTCTCGGTATTTTCTAATTCCTTCGATGCCGTCAGGGGCCTCGACGACCTCATATCCCACTCTTTCCAGCATCAATCGGAGCATCGATCGGATTTGAGATTCGTCATCGATAATAAGAATGCGTGCCATTAAACACAGCTCCTTTCTAATTCAATTAAACCATGACAAATACCGGTGATGTTGAATGCCGGTTATCTCAAATTAAATCATAAATTTAGGTGTCTTTCAACACCAAAAAATGCAATTATACCATAACATATTGTAATTACGAATTTTTAGCTATTATGTGCAGATCGGTTTTTCGATGCTTTTGGTGTAACCGTATGGTTAGCCGCAACGGGCCACAATATATCAACCGATCGTTCGACCCAGAGGCTCTCATCGGTAGAATTCATTCATTATTGGAATCAAGGACCCTTTTTTAAATTTGAAACGCGCAATTTAGATTTGATTTATCATAGCCATATGATAATATCTTATGTTAATAACGGTGATAATTAATTGAAATATCCCATAAAATTACGACTTATCAAATGAGAACGGAGAAGATTTATGCAGGTTTCAAGGGAGAAAGAAAATTCACATCCAGAAGTGCCGGTTTCGGTTTGCCCGCGTGGTGAAGTTTTTCAATTACCTCTGGAAGAAGATTATTCAAAAGAATTCAAGCGCCTTAAGCGCATCGTGAAAGAGCAGCGATTGAAGGGTAGGGAAATCGTTGTGGTCATGGGCGTTGGTTTCGTCGGTGCTGTGATGGCCGGTGTTGTAGCCGATTCGGTTGATGCCGATGGCAGCTCCAACAAATTTGTCATCGGCATGCAGCGGCCATCAACCCGCTCCTTCTGGAAAATACCCTATATCAACAAAGGCATCGCACCGGTTGAAGCTGAAGACCCCGAAGTTGCCCCCCTGATTAAACGCTGTGTCAAAGAGAAAAAAACCCTGATTGCCACCTTTACCCATGAAGCGCTGAGTCTGGCCGATGTTGTCATCGTCGATGTGCAGTGCGACTATTTTAAAGAAACCTTCGGCGATGTTCGCCAGGGTCATGCCGATATCGCAGCGCTGGAAGCCAGCCTTAAAATCATCGGGGAAAAGATCAAACCCGAATGCCTGGTTTTAATAGAAACCACGGTACCGCCGGGAACCACCGAATATGTGGCCTATCCCATCATCAAAAAGGCCTTTGGCAAACGCGGGCTATCTGAGGCCGAGCCGCTTTTGGCCCACTCATTTGAGCGCGTCATGCCGGGGCGCAATTATGTGGCTTCGGTGCGGGATTTTTGGCGGGTTTGCAGCGGCATTAATGATACGGCCCGGGAGCGTGTGCGCGTGTTTTTATCGCAAATACTGAATGTGGAAAAATATCCGCTGACAGTACTGGACCGTCCGATTGAAAGTGAAACCTGTAAAATCGTTGAAAACTCTTACCGGGCCACCACGCTGGCCTTTTTAGATGAATGGAGTGTATTTGCCGAACGCAACGGCGTGGACCTGATCAAAGTCATTGAAGCCATTAAAATTCGACCGACCCACAGCAACATGATTTTCCCCGGCCCCGGTATTGGCGGCTATTGTTTGCCAAAAGATGGCGGCCTGGGGGTGTGGGCCTACCATACCCTGATGGGTTTTGAAGACAAGGTGTTCAAAATAACGCCGGCTGCCATCGATATCAATGATACACGCTCATTGCGGGTGCCGCAGCAGGTGCGCGATGCACTGCGCAACATGGGAAAGATCGTAGCGGCTTCAAAAATCGTTCTGCTGGGCGCGTCATACCGCCAGGGAGTCGGCGATACGCGTTACAGCGGCTCTGAGATTATCGTTCGCAAGCTAACCGAAATGGGAGCGGAAATTGCGGTAAACGATCCTTATGTCAAGCACTGGTGGGAACTTGAAAAACAGGATACCTATCCGGCACCGGATCATTCCATGAAACGATTTTTCCGCAATCAGGACAAGCTGGACGAAACCCGGATCGAAGCGGATTTGTCCAAAGCCCTTGAATTTGCCGATGCGGTGATTTTTGCCGTTCGGCACCAGCAGTACCTCGACCTGGAGCCCGACGCAGTTTTCAAAATGATCGGACGCCCGGCCGCCATCGTCGATTGTTTCGGCGTGCTGGACGACAAAAAAATACGCCGTTATTTTGAACTGGGCTGCGAAGTCAAGGGGCTGGGTCGCGGGCATGTCAAGCGCATTAAAGATGATGTGAAACAAAAAAATCAAGGCGGATCTTAATATTACAGCGATACTTTGTCACAAGGAAATATTTTTGATAGCTCTATGACACGCCAAAAAAGAACCAAGATTGAGCAGTTAATTGCCAAGGGAGTCCGGATCGCCTGTCCGCAAAGTGTCGAAATCGGAGCAGAAGTTGATGTTGATAGAATCTCGGGCGACGGTGTCACGATACATGCGGGTTGCAAGATCTTCGGCGATGCGACGGTAATTTTAAATGGCGCTATCATCGGGTTTGAAGCGCCGGCTACCGTTAAAAACTGTCAGATCGGGCCCGGGGTTGAACTGAAGGGTGGTTTTTTTGAAGATGCTGTTTTCCTGGCAAACGCAAAAGCCGGTCTGGGATCTCATGTGCGGGAATCCAGCATTTTTGAGGAGCAAGCCAGCATTGCCCACACCGTAGGGACCAAACATACGATTCTCTTTCCGTTTGTCACCCTGGGAAGTTTAATTAATTTTTGTGATTGTCTGATGGCCGGTGGCACCAGTCGCAAAAATCACAGTGAGGTGGGCAGTTCCTACGTCCATTTTAACTTTACACCCAATCAGGACAAGGTGACGGCGTCTCTGATCGGTGATGTGCCAAAAGGCGTGATGTTAAATCAACCACCGATATTCCTGGGCGGGCAGGGCGGGCTGGTCGGTCCCTGCCGGCTGGCTTACGGGATCACAGTGGCTGCCGGTACGATTGTTCGCAAAGATGAACTGAGGCCCGGACGCCTTTTGTATGGGGGTGCCTCGAAAGACGGCAACTTACCATATCAGCCCGGGCGGTATCGAAACGAAAAACGGGTGGTGCTCAACAATATCATTTATATTGCCAATCTGATTGCCTTGGGCCAATGGTACCGCCAGGTGCGCCGCCAGTTTATTTCAGAATATTTTCCAGAAACGCTGTTGGCCGGGCTCGAAGAAAAACTGAATCGAGCCATCACAGAGCGGGTCAATCGGCTTGAAGCCCTTTGCGACAAGATACAAATATCTCTGGAGATGGAAACCCAAAAACGCAGTGAGCGCGGCCGGTCATCTCCTGCACGGAAGCAAAAACAGGAATTGGTTGCCCGGTGGCCCCGCTTGCAAGATTTGCTCAATCAGGGTCGCGACGAAACCGGAGAGGTGGGCGACCGCGATTCCTTTCTTGAAAAAGTCCAAAAAGGGATCAAGAAATCCGGTCTGGATTATATTTCGGTCATTCAGGGACTACCACCGTCTGATGGCGTCATCGGAACCAGATGGCTTCAGGGAATTGTTGACCGGGTGGTCAATGAGGCATTAAAGCTTATTCCATCGTTTCGGTGATAACGATTAAACCTTACATAGTAGCCCAGTTTAGGAAAATCCGCAGATTATCGCAGATTACTTTTCTGCGTAATCTGTGGACGTTTTTATGATGGACAGACTTTTTGGCACAGATGGTATCCGCGGCGTCGCAAATCAATACCCGCTGACAGCTGAGACTGTCTTCGGAATCGGCCGCGCGGTAGCATCATTTTTCGGCGGCAGCGCCATCCCAACAAAAATAATCATTGGAAAAGACACCCGTGAGTCAGGTGACATGATTGAAAATGCCCTGGCATCCGGGATCTGCTCCGTTGGCGCAGATGTCTGTCTGGCCGGTATTTTACCCACACCGGCCGTGGCCTATCTTGTATCATCAAACGCTGCAGCAGCCGGGATTGTCATATCCGCTTCACATAATCCGTTTGGCGACAACGGCATCAAGATATTTGATGCTGACGGCTACAAACTTTCCGACGCCAAAGAAGATGAGATTGAACGTCTTTTGCCGGCCCATAATATCGATCTTATCCCAGACAAATCCAGTCATCGCATCGGAAAAGTTGAAACCATGAAGGATGCGCCTGAACGTTACCTGGCCTTTTTGCGGAACACCCTGCCCGACGCAAAGCTATTCAACGCTATGAAGATCGTTTTGGATTGTTCCAATGGAGCGACCTATGCTGTTGCCCCGAAATTATTTCAAGATCTCGGTGCGCAGGTCGTAGCGCTCCATATCCGCCCCGACGGTAAAAATATTAACGCGGACTGCGGATCCGAGCACCCTGAAACGTTAATTGATGCGGTTGTGGCCCAAAAAGCCGATATCGGGCTGGCTTTTGATGGAGATGGTGATCGATTGGTTGCCGTGGATGAGAAGGGCCAAGTCATTAGCGGTGACCGCACACTGGTCATATGTGCCCGGTCTTTAAAGCGCAAAGGATTGTTGAAAAACAATTTGGTCGTGAGCACCGTCATGAGCAATTTAGGGTTGCGACTGGCCTTAAAAGACCTGGGCATCAACCATATGATGGCCCAGGTCGGTGATCGCTATGTGCTGCAACAAATGAATGCCAACGGGGCCATCATCGGCGGAGAAGATTCGGGCCACATGATTTTTCTGGATCAACATACCACCGGTGATGGGATGCTGACGGCCATAAGGCTTATTCAGACCATGTGCGAAGAGAACAAGCCGCTATCGGAATTGCGCCGGGTAATGACCGTATTTCCCCAGGTTTTGCTGAATATCGAGGTTCAGGAGAAACCGCTGATTGAAGATGTCCCGCAGATTATGGCTGCAATTCGTTCGGTCGAGCAGCGCCTGGGTGAAAAGGGCAGGGTGCTGGTGCGCTATTCCGGGACCCAGCCGCTATGCCGGGTAATGGTTGAAGGGCCTGAAAAAGATGAAACCCGGCGTTACTGTCAGCAGATCGCCGACGTTGTCAAAACGGCTCTTGGATAGCATCCGCGAATTTCGTAGAATAAATATTATCCGCAGATTACGCAGATTTACGCAGATTTTCAAAATAATATTCCAAAAAAAAGGATGGATGGGTTTTCGAGAGATTTATGTGGTTAGATTTTTTATAAAAAGAATCTGCAATAATCTGCGTAATCTGCGGATAATTATCTTTAGAATTCGCGTAATCTGCGGATACTGTTACTCTCTATTGCCGAGAATCCTCAGCAACATCAGAAACAGGTTAATAAAATCCAGATACAATTTCAGGGCGCCCAGGATTGCCCCCTTGCGTATCGCGCTGGCTCCGACATCGGCAGGCTGTGAAACTGCCATGGCTTTCAGATTCTGGGTATCATAAGCGGTCAAGCCGACGAAAACCAGTACCCCGATATAACTGATGATCATGTGCATGGCTGAACTGCGGATGAAAATGTTGACCAGCGAAGCGATGATGATCCCGATTAAGCCCATCATCAAGAACCCGCCGAGGGAAGTCAGATCGCGACGTCGCGGCACAGACAAAGAAAGTAGAAGCAATCGATGCCCGGGTATAAAAAATAAAAATAAACGACAGGGTTGCTCCGTTCAAGGCTGAATAAAGCACAAACAGGGCGGTGGCTGTGGAAGCCTGCATGCGTTGAATACGGGAACTGATGGTAAACACCAATGCCAGTTCAGCGATAATCAGGCCGAAAAAAAGAATTTGATTGCGATATATAAGGTTCAACAGAGACGGGGTGCTGGCGACGTAAAAGGCCACAAAACCGGTCAGCGCCAGCCCGATCGCCATCCAGTTGTATACACTGCGGATAAAATCATTTACACGAACCTGGACTTGTGTCTGTTTTGTTGATATGGACTCCATAAAAGGCCTCCTGCGCGTATTGTTTTAAGTGGTATACGCAGATTTCGCAGATTGTCGCAGATTTTTTTAAAAAAATTAAATAATTCTTATTTTTTTTCTGCGTAATCCATGTAATCTGCGGATGATAAAAAGCGATAAAATGTGTGTTAATAATAACACACAGACTGCAATTTTCAAGGGGTTGTAGCGCTTTAATGTTATGAAACCCGATCAATTTTATCAAGAGCTCAAAGACCTGGCGGAACGAATGCAGATTACGGTATCCGAACAGAACCTCAAGGTTTCGGGGATCAAGGTCCGAAGTGGACTTTGCACCGTTAAGGGCCAGAAATTATTTATCATGGACAAACACAAGTCGGTGCATAAAAAAATTAAAATTCTGGCCACTCAGTTGGCCCTGATACCCCATGAAGAGATGTATATTATTCCGGCGGTTCGAGAATTGCTGGAAAAATATGCTGAGAAATAAAAGATTTTATCCACAGATTACGTAGATTTCCGCAGATTATTATCTGTTTAATCTGCTTAATCTGTGGATGGCTATTTTTTGTTTAATCTACCGACAGGGAAGACAAAAACCGTGTTTTGAGATTTAAACAACCTGGTTTTCAGGCACCCTTGCATAAAGTTTACATAATATAACTTATCAGACGTTAACTAAGGATCTCAGCGGGGCATCCGCTTTAGGGACAAGATGATTTGCATATGACCAGCCACAATTCCGATAAAAACCTGAGCGATTCACGGGACGGGTCTGATGAAATGGACCCGATCCGGAAAATTTATACGGTTTCCGAGCTTAATGCCAATATCAAATCTCTGCTTGAAGAACAGTTTCCTTTTATCTGGATTGTCGCGGAAATTTCTAATTTTCGGACCCCTTTATCCGGTCATTTCTATTTTACCCTGAAGGATGAAGAATCACAGCTGAATGCCGTCATGTTTCGCGGTCAGCAGCAGCAGCTGAAATTTAAGCCCGAAGACGGAATGCGTATCACCGGTATGGGTCGTCTCAGCGTTTACCAACCAAGGGGCACCTATCAGATCATTCTGGAATATTTGGAACCGTCCGGAATCGGTGCGCTTCAGGTTGCTTTCGAGAAACTGAAGGCACAGTTGGCGGCTGAAGGTCTGTTTGATGAAAAACACAAGAAAGCCATCCCATTTTTGCCCCATAAAATCGCTTTGGTCACTTCGCCAACCGGTGCGGTGGTTCACGATATGCTGAACATTATCGATCGGCGCTTCTGCAACATGAATATACTGGTTTTTCCCGTCAAAGTTCAGGGCAACGGAGCTGAAGAGGAAATCATTGCCGCCCTCAAGCAGCTGGATCAAACGCTTGACACGGATGTGGCCATTTTGGCCAGAGGCGGCGGATCACTGGAGGATTTGCAGGCATTTAACAGCGAGGGCGTTGCCAGGGCCGTATTCACAGCTGAAATTCCCATTATTTCCGCGATCGGGCATGAAACCGATTATACGATTGTTGATTTTGTGGCGGATTTGAGAGCCCCGACACCTTCAGCAGCGGCCGAACTGGCAGTTCCTGTAAAAAATGAATTATTACAGAAGCTTAAAGACATTTCTGAAGATCTTAAATATCGGATGACAAATACTATTAACCGGTTAGGATTAAATTTGCGGGATCTGTCCAAACGGCTGGTTGATCCCCGAAAGCAGATTGAAGATTGGCGATTGCGAATGGATGATTATACGACGCGACTGATCCGTTATATGCAGATTCTGTTGAATCACCGAAAAGAACGATTTCAATGGTGGACAGAGAGACTGTTGAATAACAGCCCGGCCCATCAATTGAGTAATTTGAATGTGATAGTTGAACAAAATACATATAAACTAATAAAATCATACAATAAAAATATCGATAAAAAGTTGGCCCGTTTACGGGAGTTGTGCATTCAGCTGGAAACACTTAGCCCGATTGCCATTTTAAAACGGGGTTACAGCATTACACGCACAATTCCTGATTTAGATTTGGTTTTGGACCCCAAAATGGTTTCCATTGAGCAAGATCTTGAAGTAATGGTTGCAAAAGGCACGTTAACCTGCCGGGTAAAAGGAAAATCTGAAAATGGCCCAGAAAACATTTGAACAATCAATGAAACAGCTTGAACAAATTGTCCAGGAACTCGAAGACGGGGATCTGCCTCTGGAAAAAGCAATTAAAAAGTTTGAAGAAGGCATTAAGCTGACAAAATTATGCTCTGAGAAGTTGGACGAAACGGAAAAGAAAATTTCTGTTTTGTTGAAGAATACCGAAGGTCAGTTGACTGAAAAACCGCTGGTTGCTGAAGACGAGACAGATGATGATTAGGGTATTATGTTTGATTTGAATGCATACCTTGCGGAGAAGATTGAACGCATTGATGCGGCCCTTGAATCCATTTTAAAAACATCTGAGCGCCCGGACCGCCTGCTGGAGGCCATGACTTACTCTTTGATGGCCGGGGGCAAGCGATTTCGCTCGGTACTCTGCGCGGCCGCTGCCGAGGCAGTCGGCGGTGATCTGGAAGATGTTTTGCCGGCGGCCTGTGCCCTTGAGATGGTTCATACCTACTCTTTAATCCACGATGATCTTCCGGCCATGGATGATGATGACCTGCGCAGGGGCCAGCCGACCTGCCACAAAGCCTATGATGAGGCCACC
>WOR8_10004964_pt1 | contig 24083 bp, 20 predicted proteins | sample DeeMarSeWOR38_10_FD_19890 | JGI IMG/M metagenome (IMG submission 19890) | reverse complement strand
CAGAAAAGCTCTTTAATCGATTACCCGGGCAAATTGAGTTCGGTCATTTTTTTATCGGGCTGCAACTTTGACTGCCCCTTCTGCCATAACCCGGCCCTTGCCAGGGGCAGCGCCGCCTGCCCGGCTGACTTAACCGCTTCAAATATCTATGCGTTTCTCAAGCAACGGCAGGGTTTTCTGGATGGTGTCGTCATCTCCGGCGGGGAGCCGACCCTGCAACCCGATCTGGAGGATTTTTGCAGGCAGATCAAAGGCTTCGGCTTTGCGGTGAAGCTGGATACCAATGGAAGCCGTCCGAAGGTGCTGGAACGGTTGATTGTTGAAAAACTGGTCGATTATGTCGCCATGGATCTAAAAACCGATCCGGTGCTGTACAAATCTTACATCAGAGCCGGCTATGGTCCGGATCCCATCCTTGACAGCATCCGCATTCTCATGGCGTCCGGGATCGATTATGAATTCAGGACCACCTGCGTCAAGCCGATTGTTACCCTCGAGACCGTCGAAAATATCTCCCGCCTCATTCAAGGCGCCCGGCTGTATGCCCTGCAGCACTTTCGCAGCAGTGATGTGTTGCATCCCGAATTTTTCGGTGGGGTTGAAAATGAATACAGCGATGAGGAGTTGCAGCAATTGAAGGCGGTCGCCTCCCCTTGGGTGACCGAATGCATCCTCAGATAAAAACCTTAAATGGCAGGGCGCTCCCACGCACGTTTACGGGCTAGTGGGAGCGGCTTCCAGCCGCGATTTATGCTTGTTGACGCCCGGAATCTTAAACTAAAAAACGACCGTAAGCTATAATGATCCACACCAGCGCAGCCGCAACCATACTGACAAATGCGGCGGCAGAGCCCAGGTCTTTGGCGCGTTTTGATAATTCATGCCTCTGCGGCCCGATGCGGTCCACCACTGCTTCAAGGGCTGAGTTCACCAGTTCAGTGATCAGAATCAACAGGAGAGATACGATCAGCAGGGCCCGCTCGGCAGCCGATTGTCCGAGCCAGATGCCCAGGGGCAGCATGACAGTGACCACCGCCACCTCACCACGAAAGGCCAGCTCGTTTTGCCAGGCCGATTTGAATCCGGCAAAGGTATATCTAAACGCGTTGACGATGTGGTCGATCAGGTTTTCATTTTTGTTTCCCATACGCGTCTGCCTTTTTACCCGAATGAATTCTAAACTCCTATAAACTATTTTCTATATCAGGAGTCAAATTATTTTCAGCGGCCCCAAATGAAGCGAGGCAGACATCAGATCTGCCTCGCACGAGTTTGGCAATGCCGCTTCATTTGATCCCCGGGGGATGTTATCCAAACTTGGAGCCATGCTTTGCCGATCCCTGTACCACCGGAATACCCAGTTCCAGCATCTTCTCTACTGCCGGCAGGCCGGTGCAGTGATTGCAGGCCGCCGTAAACCCCATACAGATTGTCTCCGCCGGCAATTTTATTTTGCGCAGGTTCCGCCATGGTCAGTATATTCTGGTGGCAACAACCGGTTTCATGACCGTCCCGCTTCAGTGATATTAATGCTTCGTTAAAGACAAGAAGGGTGGGTTAATGGTTATGAGCTTAATCTCAAAATAAAGGGTAAGGGATTTGCTGTCAAGCCTTGTTTTACATCGGTCTTGTTTTCAACTGATTGCCGGAGAGCAGACAGAAAAATTCTTGTCATCGATTATGATTCATGTTAGGTGAGTTGTTTAACGATTTGAATTAAGCGGCAGCGTCAGGCCCTTTCCGGCAGCATTAAAAAAGGAGGTAAATCCAATGGGTAGCGGCAGCAAATTCGTGGTGTTAGGGGCAGTAGTTATCGTGTTCTTCATCCTGCAGATCGCATTGATCGGTATCGATCGGCATGAATCCCCCGGAGCGGTAGCCGTTGATTTCAGCAAGGCCTATTTTTATCTGGATGCCGACATGGCCGACATGCTGTGCGCCGAGTTGGCAGGCGATGAAGATACCAATGTCGTTGATGATTATATCCATCGCGTTGCCACCGAAGCCCGAGCCGAGGGCTTTGATCCCAGCTGGAAGAAAATGGCCCTGTCGCACCTCGAATTGCAAACCGAGATGGTGGATGAAAACACGGCCAAGATCCAAATTACCGGCGAACGCCGAAGATCGATCAATCCGGTTTATGCGGCGGTGGCCAAAATATTCTTTCTTGGCGATACCTATAAAGTTGAGGAAACCCTAACGGTGGTAAAAGAAGAAGACGGCTGGAAAGTTTGCGGTCAGCCCTTTGACCTGACTGAAGGTTGAGGCCGTCTGGGCGTATTTATAATTTGGTTGAGAAGCCATTCCAGAAGACGTTTTAAATTAGAAGTGGTTTCAAAACATCAGATCACGTCCAAAGACCCCGCCTAGCGGGATGACATGCCTATTTTAAATAGATTAAGGTATGCCTCAAGGCCGCGAGACGCCGTAGGGGTCAATGCTTAACATCTTAGAAAGCGCAGCATACACGGTAGTATTGAGCATTTCTAAGAGACGCGCAACGCCGTATCTGGGCGTTGGATGGGGTTTTGAAACCGCTTCTATCTTCTATTCGGTTCCGGCCCGCCGGGCTTGAGGCCCTGAAAATAACCAGCGGGCCGGCTTATACATTAACCGCCAACTTTCTGCCTTTTATTCGGGTTTTTTTTAAGCATGCAATCGATCTATGCTCGTTTGCGCGAGCAGGCACGCCAAATCGTCTCCAGCTTCCCCCCTCCTGATTTTTATAAAGATCATTCACAAGCCTACGAATATTCCAGCCGGCTGTTCAGAGCCGATCCGGAGATTCGAAAATTATGCCGTTTTGTCAGCGACAACCTGGACGATGATTTCGGTCACGGGTTGCAGCATGCCATCAAAGTGACCATCGATGCCGGTGCCTTGATGAATATCGAGGGGCAGGCCGCCGGCTATGGTGAATCCCAGCTCAGGCGCCGGACCCTGATCGTTCAGTGTGCCGGGCTGCTGCACGACACCATGCGCAAGAAGAAAGATCATTCCAGGCACGGAGCGGATTATGCCCGTACCGTGCTCGAAGGCTATTCACTTTCCTATGATGAAATCGAGGACGTGTGCCGGGCCATTGAAGACCACGAGGCCTTCAAAGACAATATTCCGATCGAGACCGCCGAAGGCCTTCTGATAGCCGATTGCCTGTACGATGCCGATAAGTTCCGGTGGGGCCCGGATAATTTCACCGACACCCTCTGGGACATGGTGTCATTCTTAAATCCGCCCCTGTCAAAATTCATGGCCCGGTATCCGCAGGGTATGGCAAGCCTGGAAAAAAGCAGTACGGCCCTCAATTCCTGGATCTGGGTCTGGCCATCGGGCAGAAATTGCACGATCTGATCCTGTCCGAATACGCCGAATATCTCTAAGTTCCATTATTTATTGGTTGAATTTGGAGGACTTTCTTGTTTGACACCTATCCCTGTTTTCAATAGCGTCGACAGTTCAATCTAACCATCATCACAAGGAGGTAAAAATGGTTGCTACGACTTGGCCGACTCCCAACTGGCCGGAGGGTGTGGCGCGCGATGTCACCGATTACGAAAAACCCCTGTTCACGATTCTAGACGACTCTGCCAGGGATTACCCCAACCAGGTCTACACCATATTTAACGATGCCACGCGGACCTATGCCCAGGTAAAAGATACCGCTGACCGGATCGCCAATTTTCTGGTTTCCCGCGGCATTCAAAAAGGGGACCGGGTGGCGATCTTTTTACCGAATATCCCCCATTATCCAGCCATTTTTTTCGGCATCCTCAAGGCCGGGGCCGTCTGTGTGACCTGCAACCCCCTGTATACGGGCAACGAATTGAATTACCAGTTGAAGGATGCCGGCGCCAAGGCCGTATTTTGCATGGATCACCCCCAGTTTTATCCGACCACGGCCCAGGCCATCAAGGATACCGATGTAGACACGGTGGTGGTCTGCAGCGTCAAATCTTACCTGCCCAAAATAAAGGCAATTCTGGGCGGACTGTTGGGCAAAATTCCAAAAGCCGATAACCACCAGCCGGGCCACCTTTTCTTTGATGACGTGGTGGCAGGGGCCAGACCCGAGCCGCCAGCGGCTGACATCAATCCGACCGAGGATCCGGCGTTGATCATCTATACCGGCGGCACCACCGGGGTTCCCAAAGGGGCGGCGTTGACCCATTCCAATTTTATGTACAACCTGGCGGCCCTGGGTGAATGGGGCGTGTTCGTCCACGAGCCCGGCGGACAGCCCGAAAAGCTTCGCAAAGGCGGTTTTCACACTTATCTGGGGGTATTGCCGTGGTATCATAGTTTCGGTTTGACGGTGGCCATGATGTCCTCCTGCTCGATCGGCGGCAGCCTCATCTGCATCCCCGATCCCCGGGCCGGCAACCCACCGTTCACCGAAGTGCTCAAGGCCGTTCAAAAATACCGGCCCACCGTTATGCCGGCGGTGCCGACCATTTTTGTGGCGTTTACCAATCATCCGCAGATTGACCAGTACGACCTGACATCGTTGATCGGATGTTTTTCAGGCGGCGCGCCGCTGCCCCCGGAAGTCTGCAAGCAGTTTGAGGAAAAAACCGGCGCGGTTATTTTTGAAGGCTACGGCCTCAGCGAGACGGCACCGGTGGCAACGTCGAATCCAACCAGCAAGGAAAAACGCAAAATAGGGACCATCGGTTTTCCGATACCCGGCACAGACGTTAAAGTGCTGGATATCGATACCGGGACCCAGGCCCTGCCCCAGGGTGAAGACGGTGAGATCGCCATTTGCGGTCCCCAGGTGATGCAGGGCTACTGGAACAGACCCGATGAGAACGAAAAAGTATTTCGTGAGGTCGACGGCAAGCGGTATTTTCTGACCGGGGATATCGGCCATGTCGATGAAGACGGGTATATCCTGATCACCGACCGCAAAAAGGACATGATCCTGGTCGGCGGTTTCAATGTTTACCCGCGGGATGTGGAAGATATCCTGTTTACCCATCCCAAGGTGGCACTTGCGGCCGTTGTAGGGGTGCCGGATGAGAAAAGCGGCGAAGTCGTCAAAGCCTACATCGAGCTTAAACCGGGAGAAACGGCAACCGAAGAGGAAATCCTTGAATTCTGCAAAGAGAATATGGCCGGATATAAACGGCCCAAAATTGTCGAGTTCAGGGACACCCTGCCGGTTTCAAACGTTGGTAAGATCCTGCGCAGGGTGCTGAGAGACGAGGAGCTCGAGAAGGCTAAATGAAAAAGTGGATAACGGATCGTCCCTATCTGGTTACCAGCGCCATTTTCTTGGTTATTATGATCATCGGCTGGCAGGTGCTTTACTGGCAGGCCGAAGATTTTACATTCCTTCTGCTATTGTATTTCATTGTCACCCTGGGCATCCGCCTGGATGACATTTCCCGCAAAATCGGCAGCGGTGCCGGCCAATCACAGGCCGGCGCCGCTGACCGTGACTCCATTATCGGCCAATTGAATGATATCAAAGCGTCGCTTGGGGCAATCAACGCAACCCTGAACAAATTACTGGCAGAAAAAGAGCGGTTGGATAAATAAACCCTTTGATATTCACCGGTAAGTGTCTTTATCCGCGTAAAACCTCCATGGCATGATCCGGGGTGGATCCCTCATGAATGATAGATTTAAGGGAAGTGACCATTCTGGTGGGGTTTTCGGCCTGGAAGATATTTCGTCCGTAGGCGACCCCAAGTGCGCCGGCTCGGATGACATCATAGGTAACCTTGAAGAATGACTCGGTGTCTTTCATTTTGGCACCACCGGCTACCACCACGCGTCCATGACTGGCTTCCACCACCCTGGCAAAAGAATCGTAATCACCGGTGTACCAGGTTTTGACGATATCGGCCCCGCACTCGACGGCCGCCCGTACCGAGTATGAGACATGCTCATAGCTATAGCGCTCATCCTCCTTGATCAATTCGCCTTTAGGATAGGCGTGCACGATCAGCGGCATGCCGCGCTCCTCGCACTGACGAGAAATGCGACCCATGTGGGCGAACATGGCCGGTTGGTCCCTGGTGCCGGTCAAAAGGCCGATCGAAACCGCATCAGCCCCCAATTTTTGTACTTCTTCCACATCGGCTACCGGCACATCCAAGTTAGGATGGTAGGGTGAGAAGGTCGTGCTCTTGACGGCCAGACAAATATTGGCGGCGTAGGGAGGGAAGTACTTTTTGGCCAGGCCCTTGTGCATAGTCATCACGTCCGGGCCGCCATCGGCGATTTTTTGGATAGCCGCCGCTATATTGTCTATTCCCGGTAGCACACCGCGATGAAATCCGTGGTCGATGGTGGCGAAAAATACTTTGCCGGATTTAGAGTTGATTATTCTATTCATCCTGATTTCTTTGCCTACATTCATTGCTTTCCTCCAATTAGTCCCAAAAGACCTGCTTTATTTTTTCCAACCGCGCGAACATGTTTTCGTTGGCGGCATATAAATCGTTGTAAAGTTGAAATATCTCGTCGTATCTGCCTGTGTTGCGAGGATCGGCCACGTATTCCTTCTTGATTTTGCTCAGACGCCTGACTGCCGTTTCCGGTTCCGGGGCCATGCCGATAGCTGCAGCAGCCAAGGCCATGGCCCCGAAAGAAGCCGAGTCAGAGACATTCAAAGTCACCACGCGCATACCGGTAACATCGGCCTTGATCTGATTCCATATTTCACTTTGCGATCCGCCGCCTATTGCTCTGATCTCATGGGGTGCAAATCCGATTTCCCGGAAAAGCTTCAGAGCGGCTTTTTCTTCGAAAGCGATGCCTTCCATCAGGGCGCGGATGATTTCTTTGTCTTTGTGGACAAAGGTCAGGCCGAAAAGTGCCCTGGTAGCGCGAGGGTTCCAGCGGATCGAACGCGCACCCATGAAAAAAGGCAGCATGATCAGGCCGTTTGAACCCGGCGGCACACCGGCGACCTGGGCTGCGATCTGCTTAAAATAATTTTCGTCACCCCTGAAAAGTTCCCGGAAATACTCCATTGCCAGACCGGAGGTGTTGATAGTGACTTCCATCAAAAGATGATCGGGAACCACATGAATCGAGCGGACGACTTTGGGGTGCAAGGTTGTGCCTGCTGCAGGTCCGGCCAAGGAGATATTGGTCGCGGTGCCGGTTGAATCCATAGCCCGCTTTTCCGACACCATGGCACCGAGGGCTTCGCACTGCCGATCCCCGCCGCCCAGAATCACCGGTGTGTCGGGCGGCAAGCCGAGTTGACGGGAGACTTCGGGTTGGAGGGGTCGAAATGACAATGCAGGGCAAAGCTCTGGAAACTGTGAGGTCTTGATTCCCAGCAGGTCGAACATAGCGTCCCACCAGGTGCAGGTTTTCTGGTCCAGCATCATCGTGCGCGAGGCCATGGAGTAGTCGGTCAGCAATTCCCCGGTAAGCCTGAAAAATACGTAATCTCTGGGCTGCAGGAAATAAGCGCAGTTTTCAAGCTGTCCGGGTTGATGTTTCTTGAGCCAGAGAATTTTGCAGGCGGGAAAAGTTGGCCCTATGACCATCCCGGTTTTGCGGTGAACGCTGGCGGCGTCTAACTGCGCTGCGATTTCCTCAGCTTCGTTTATAGCACGGGTATCCATCCATAGAATTGCATTTCCCAGTGGTTGGCCGTGGTGGTCAATCGGAATGACAATGTCCCGGCAGGAAGTCAGGCCTATCGAACAGATCTGAAGATCGCCCATTTTGGAAATGGCCTGCTGCAAAGCGGCCCTTATGGTGTATCGGGTATTGTCCCACCAGAGTTGGGGTGTTTGCTCGGCCCATCCCGGTCGTGGATATATTGGCTGGTTCATACGCTGGGCTCTGGCCAGAATTGCACCATTTGAATCCCACACCAGGGTTTTGCAAAAAGTGGTTCCCGCGTCAACGGTTATGATGGCCTGATGTTTCATCTTTGCGCTGCCAGCCAATCCTGCAGGTCATGCTGATCGGCTGCAGAGGGGTTTATCAGGTTATCTTGCCGGCCTTTTTCAAGGAAGTCAGCCAGATTTTTATAAAGAAGTTCCATCGAAAGGCGGTACGTGTCCTGGGTGACGCCAGCCAGATGAGAAGTCAGCGTGACGTTGTCAAGTTCCAACAGCGGGCTGCCCGGAGGCAAAGGCTCAAGCTCGAATACATCAAGCGCGGCTCCTCCGATGCGCTTTTCTGTGAGCGCAGTGATGAGCGCACGATGATCCACCAGACCGGCGCGTGCCGTGTTGATGAAATAGGCGGAAGATTTCATTTCTGCGATGAGTTCGGCGTTGATAAATTGTTTGGTTTCAGCGGTTAATCGGGCGTGAAGCGAGATGAAGTCGCTTTGTCTAAATAGCTCACCAACGCCGATCGGCTCGCAGCCGTCTTCAAGAATCGTGCTCGCAGGCGTGTAAGGGTCATAAACAACGATACTCACACCAAACCCTTTGAGTTTACGTGCCACCAGCCGGCCGATTCGGCCGTAGCCCACAAGGCCGACCGTTTTGTCCAGCAGCACTCCGCAGTAGGAAGTGTTAACAAACTCTTTGCGCCATTTTCCCCGAAGCAGGGCCACGTGGGACCGGGCGATGTTGCGAGATTCGGCCAGTATCAGTCCGACGGTGAAATCTGATACCGCTTCGGCATTGCGGCCGGTTACGTTGAAGACCAGAACCCCTCTTTGATCGGCGGCCTCAACATCGATATTTTCAACTCCGGCGCGGGCGACACCGATAATTTTCAGCTCCGGCAGACCCGCGATGATTTGCGCGGATACCGGTGCAAAATGCACCAACAGGATCTGCGCTGCGGCACCCTGTTGCAGGATGTGTCCCGGAACGGGGACGGCCTCCGGGCCGTTTGCTTCATAGAGGCTGCGCTGGTGTTGCAACTGGGATTGATCAGTGACACCCCATGTAATTTTTTGAAATTCGCCCCTAAGGCGATCTTGTTGCCGGAAGATTTCCTGCATGGTGTCCGCTGTAATAACCGGATCACCAACGCCAACTATTTTCAGCATATTGATTACCTAACCCGGCCAAGCCGGCAAACTAAACATTCTCGCTAGTGCCTGAATGCCATATCTTCCCTGGATGGGCATGGTCTGTCGTGTCGTTTCTACCCATATGATATTGCTAAACATCAATTCCAATGGAAGGGCAATTCATGCATTTAAAATTCTTTAGGGGGTATGTCCTTTTCTTTGAGTTCCAGATTTTTGCTGAATTTAGAAAAGGTTTGGCCAAGATGGTTTAGCATGCATTTGGACAGTTCCTCGCTGCTGCGCGCTTCCAGCGCTGCTACCATCTCCTCATGCTCGTCGACTGCCGTGCCCCACAATTCGTTTTGCAGATTCGACTGATAACGCACACGATATAGCTGGGCATTGATCCGACCGTGGGTTTCGATCAGGGTTTGGTTGCCGCTTGCCGCAACAATAGCCAGATGGATACGTTGATTGAGCTTGAAATATTCCAGCCGATTCTTTCGGCTGAACCATGCCAGCATTTCATAATGCAACGCCTTGACTTCTGCCAGTTCTGCGTCCGTTGCGTTCTGACAGGCCAGTTTGCCGGCCAGGGCTTCCAGCACCGCCAACACCTCCAGTTTTTCTTTGACTTCTTCAACGGTCAACTCCATTAGCACGGCGCCGCGATTGGGCAATAACCGGATGAGACCGTCGAGCTCCAGCATCTTAAGGGCCTCGCGCAGTGGTGTGCGCGAGACACTCAATTTGTCTGCCAGCGCCTGTTCGCGAATCCATTCACCGGGTGTCAGCAGATCCTGGATGATCATGTCACGAATTCGGGCGGCAACCTGTTGCGCCAAGGGCTGAATGGTGTTTTCCCTGGTCCCTTTCGGATGGAAATGATCCGCGGAATTTTCATCTTCCAGCGATTTCGATATGGTGTTTGATGTGGTCATCTTAGCTCATCCATTTGGTTTCACGGCATACCCTCAACGTTTGCATAAACTAATTGCATGCAAAAATCAAATATATTTTCAGATTAAAAAAATCAAAAAGTTTTTTCGTCTAATAAGTCAGTTATTAATATCTAAATAATTCAATTAGTTATATATATTCAAAAAAAACGCATAAAAGGGTTGACAATAAAAATTTGATGATATAACAAAATTGAATACAATTTAATGCAATTTTTTAGATTTTTAGATAGCTTTTAATAGTGCAATAGCCTAATTTAGTCAAGTCTTTAAAAATTGCATGCAATCTACAACTCGAGGAGGTAGTTATGAAAAAAGTTTCTTTTCTTGCTGTGCTAGCCATGTCGGTTGTATTCATCTCCAATGCGATGGCCCAAACTGAAATCGTCTTCGCTATCAGTGCCGCACCGGGTTCAACCCAGTATATCACGGCTGAAGAGTTCACTCGCCGGGCCAATGATCTGCTCGGTGATAAAGGCAAGGTTACTTTCTACGGTGCAGCTCAACTGGGCAAAGACAAGGATCTGATGCAAAAGCTCAAGCTTGGCACGGTGCATCTGTCCATGCCTTCTTCCATCATGTCTTCAATCGCCGGAGAGGCCGGTCTGTTTGACATGCCCTTTCTGGTCAAGGACCGCGCCCACCTAAACCGCATCGAACACACTATTTTCTGGCCAATGATTGCGCCTGCCATCGAGAAAAAGGGATACAAGGTAATAGGATTCTGGGAAAATGGCATCCGGCACATCACCAATAATGTTCAACCTATCAACACCCCGGCCGATCTTAATGGTGTTAAAATCAGAACCCCCAAGAGTACCTGGCGCATTAAAATGTTTACCGCCTGGGGTGCCAACCCAACCCCGATGTCGTTTTCTGAAGTATTTGTCGGCTTGCAGACCGGCGTCATAGATGGGCAGGAAAATCCGCTGACTAACATCTCCGCCGCCAAGCTCAACGAAGTGCAAAAATACCTCTCCATCACCGGTCACGTCTACACGCCGTCATACCTCACCACGGGTGCCAATCAGTGGAACAAGCTGCCGGCGGACGTCAGGGAAATTCTCGAAAAAACAGCACGCGATGTGCAGGGCTGGATGTACGCTATGGGAGCCCAGGGAGATCTGGACCTGATCAGCAGGCTGCAGGGCAGCATGGAAATCAACAATGCCAATCGCGCAGCTTTTGTAGAGGCCAGCAAACCCATTTACGAGGAATTTGCCAAAGAGGTTGCTACCGGCAAACAGATGATAGATATGGCGCTACAATTGGCAGACTAAATGTGATATCTCCGCTGCCGGACCCGCTTTGCAATGCAGGGCCGGCAGCACTTTGCTTTTTGCTGCCTGAATTTTACACCTGTCATGACCAGTCATGAACACAGGTGTATATCCCTAACTTACCCGAGGCATGGATTGCGGCAAAAGTGCAGGTGTTAATTCCCTTTACAGGCAAAACATTATGATAAGCGCGCTGAACCGTTTGTTTGAGTGGCTTCTTGAAATCGTTTCGATCATTCTATTGATCAGCCTGGCGTTGGTGGTCGTTGTGGCCGTCATATTCCGATTCTCAGGATCTTCGCTGGTCTGGTATGACGAAGTGGCTTCGGTCCAGCTTGCCTGGTTAACCTATTACGGCGCTGCGCTGGCGGCGCTGAAACGGGGACATTTGGGTTTTGCCGGACTTTTTCTGGCCTTACCCCCCAAGGTGCGTTCCACGGCTTTTTTCCTCGCCGAGGGGTTTGTGATCGGTTTTTTTCTGTTGATCGGGTGGGCCGGCTGGTATTTGCTGGGAGTTTTTGGTGAGGAGTCGCTCATCAGCCTGCCTTGGGTGCCGCTTAGCTTCACCCAATCAGTCATTCCCGTCGGGTCCGCTCTCTTTATTGTTGCCGAAGTTCTCAGTATTCCCGATGCCTGGCGCAAGGCCATGGCAGGAACCGATTTTGAAAAAGAGGCGATAGAAGACGCAATCGAGGAAGCGAGGCAATCATCATGACGATCACACTCGTTGTTATCGGGCTGTTTATACTCGTAATGATCAACGTGCCCATTGCAGTTGGCCTCGGTGTCGTTGCCGTTGTCGGCATGATAATATCGCGCGGATTCGACAGTGTATTTAATGCCGCCCTGACCATGTTCGATGGTGCTACGAATTTTCCGCTGCTGGCCATTCCCCTGTTTATCCTGGCCGGCGCTCTGATGAATACCACCAGCATTTCACGGCGTCTGATCAATCTGACATCAGCCTTAATCGGATTTGTAAGGGGCGGTCTGGCTATGGTGAATGTCGGCGTTTCGATGTTTTTTGCAGAAATTTCAGGGTCGGCCGTGGCCGATGTGGCTGCCATCGGTTCCGTGCTCATTCCGGCGATGGTGCGTCGCAACTACACCGCCCGTTTGGCAGCAGCGGTGACCTCGTCCTCGGCTTCCATCGCTATCATTATTCCACCCTCGATAGCCATGATTATATACGGGGCCCTGGCCGATGCCTCGATCGTGCAACTGTTCGTTGCCGGCGTGGTTCCGGGTGTACTGGGCGGTCTGGCCATGATGGCACTGTGTTACTGGTATGCCGTACGCCACGATTTGCCCCGGGAGGAAGCCTTTGATCTCGGCCGGTTGTGGAAGGCTTTCAAGGAAGCCGGATGGGCCCTGCTGTTGCCTGTGATTATCCTGGGGGGCATTTTTGGCGGGATTGTAACCGCCACGGAAGGTGCCGGGTTGGCCGTGGTGGCCGCTCTGGTTATCGGCGGGGCTATCTACCGGGAGCTGAGCTGGAAGCATCTGCGCAAGGCGATGATCGAAGGGGTCATGCAAACCGCCGTGGTGATGCTATTGGTTGCAACTTCAGCCGTGCTGGGTCTGTATCTGACCGAGATCCAGCTGCCTCAGAATTTTGCGCGCTGGGTTATGGAACTCACCAACAACAAGTATGCGGTTTTAGCGTTATTGAACTGCGGGTTGTTTGTGATCGGAATGTTTTTGCACGGCGCGGCGGCCATCATTCTGGTGGTGCCGATCGTCATGCCCCTGATCCATCAAATCGGTATAGATCCCATTCAGTTCGGCCTGATCATGACACTCAATATCGCCGTTGGGCAGCAAACGCCGCCGGTCGCCAGCGTGTTGGTCACTTCCTGTTCGATTGCCAAAACCGATATCTGGGAAACCACCAAGGTCAACATTCCATTCATAGCTGTGTTGCTGGGTATACTTTTGATGGTCACCTACGTGCCGGCCATATCGCTGACACTGGTTGATTTTTTCTACAAATGATTCTGCATATGGGAGATCGCGAGATTGACGATTGACAAGCCTACGATTGCTCTACTGATGGGGGACCCGTCAGGCATTGGGCCGGAGCTGGTTGCCAAGCTATTGGCGATAAAGGATATATCCCAGCAGGCCAATTTATTTTTAATTGCCGATAAAGACGAGTTTTTAAAAGGACAGCGGATTGCTGGCGTTCGCGTTGCAGCCAGCGAGGTCGCCAATTTCGATGACGCGGATTTTTCAGACGATCGACCCGTATTATTCGATTATCACAGTCCGGTCAAAGGGCGGTTCACCGACGCTCAAGCCACCGCCGAAGGCGGACGCTATAGCCTGGAAACCATGCAAATGGCTTTGGATCTGGCGCTCAACGCCCAGGCGGATGCCGTTTGTTTTGCCCCTCTTAACAAGGAAGCCATGCATCTTGCGGGTATGACCGAAAGTGACGAACTGCACTGGTGTGCCCATCGCGTTGGATATGATAGCTACTTCTGCGAACTTAACGTGCTCAAAGAGTTATGGACAGCACGTGTTACTTCGCATGTGGCGCTTAAGGATGTTAGTTCCCTGATAACCGAAGAGCGGATCATCGCTTCCATTGACCTTGTTTGCAGATCTCTGAAACGGGCTGCGGTTGAAGCTCCGCGCATCGGGGTGGCAGCTCTCAACCCGCATGGGGGTGACGGTGGCAACTTCGGCCATGAAGAAATTGACATCATCGCACCGGCGGTCGAAAAGGCTCGAAATAAAGGCATTCAGGTCGACGGTCCCTTTCCGGCCGACACCATCTTTTTGAAGGGATTGTCCGGCGAATACGATGCTATTGTGACCATGTATCACGATCAGGGCCAAATAGCGATGAAGTTGGCCGGCTTTGATCGCGGTGTCACGGTTCTCGGAGGGGTGCCCATCCCCATAGCCACGCCGGCCCACGGCACGGCTTTCGACATCATGGGCAAGGGAACGGCCAATGTTTCAGCGATGCATCACGCTTTCGATCTGGCCTGCCGCATGGGGCTGCAGCACCGCCTGGAGTCGGCGAGATAAATACCGCGCCACCAGAGTTGATAAAAGGCAATATGTGGGTTGCTAATGTTTCCCTGAATTCCAGACCGCCGCCACTGCAATGATAGTGTCTTGCAGTGTTTGAAAAAGGAAACCTTTCATGCAGATTGGATTCATTGGGGCCGGTTTTATGGGATACGGAATCGCCTCCAACCTCCTGAAAGCGGGCCATTCGCTGCGGGTGATTGCCAATCGCAAGCGCGAAAACATTGAAAGACTGGTCCGGCATGGGGCCGCCGAGGCGAAAGGCTACGGTGAACTGCTTGCGGGAGCCGAGGCAGTAGTTTCCTGTGTGGGCACCGCCGAGCAGATCGAAGCAGTGGTAAACCGTGCCGAACCCCACCTGGATAAAAATTTACTCTGGATAGATTGCACGACATCCAAACCACAGACAGCCATAAAACTTCATCGTCGCCTCGAAAAATTTAAGGTCGATTTTATGGATGCGCCGGTGACCCGCGGCCCCAAAGACGCCGAAGCCGGCCGGCTGGTCTCATTTGTCGGCGCGGATCAGTCCGTTTATGAAGAAGCCCGCCCGCTGATTGCCTGCTACTCGGAATCGGTTGTCCGCATCGGCCCAGTCGGCTCGGCTCTGCAGGTCAAATTGCTGAACAACTTTATCACCATGGGCCAGGTCGCTCTGGTAGTTGAAGCCATACAGGCAGCCGCTCGCGCAGACATCGATCCGCGCACGTTATATGCGATACTTTCCCGGGGAGCGGCAAATTCCGGCACCCTGCAAAAAATGGTTCCGCCGGCCCTTGAAGGTGATTATACCGGGCACGCCTTCAGCCTGGGAAATGGCGCCAAGGATGTGCGCTACGGTATGGAGTTGTTTGCAGACAGCGAAACCGGTAAAATCATGACCGAAGCGTTGGCCCGGTATTACTCCCTTCAGCTGGATAAACATCCCCGGGATAGCCTGTTGAGTGAGTTGCTGGTGCCGGAGAAGCATTGAGATCAAATATCATATAATCGACCTCCAATTAGGCCACGTCCCATCCGCAGCTCTACTTCGCTGATGCTCGAACACTCTAAACACGGCGAAACCGTCCTGCCTCTTTGAGCACCATGGATCGCGCTATCAGAAAATTCAGGTGCTTTTGCATGATCATCTCCTCGGCCATGGCATAGAAATCCTGCGGCTCCCCCGGGTGCCGGCACACTATCCGCTGATGGACGATTTCCTCCAGGGTGTGGGGCTCAACCAGGTAGTCCAGCAACTGGCCTTCGCATTGACCGATTACCGCCAGGTATTGATCCCGGGGGTTTGTGGGATTTTCTTCGAATAGGCCGGCTTGATGGCCGGTCAGCCAGCTGGTTGCCGCAATCTGTTTCAGTCGTTCAATGGAAGCAATCGTATCCTCATTTAGAAATTCCTTGACAGGGCAGGGCCACATCGGCTAATCTCTCCATCAGTTGATGGAAACATTTGATTGAATTTATAGCTGGAAGCTATTGTTTGAAAGGAGGCGGTGAATGCCTTCACGCCTGGAAAAGGCCCGTAAAGATCCCAATTCAATGAAGGCCAAAATTCTGAGCTCAGCCCGGAAACTTTTTGGCGAATACGGGTACAACGATACCACCACCCGGATGATTGCCGGAGATGTGGGAATCGACATATCAACGCTTTACTATCACTGGGGCGAAAAGCAGGATTTGTACGAGGCGGTTCTGGCTGAAATCAGCGCAGAGATCCAGAACAAATTAAACGAAGTTGAAAAAAGAGTCAGCGGGCAATCCCTGGCAACCCGTCTTGAACTGGCCATCGACATGATGTCGGACTACCTTTTTTCCCATCCCGAAGTCTCAAACCTGATTCTGTTCGGATATTTCAACAAGACCCAGCATGGTGTCACCCTGGACATCGGAATGTCAAAGCACATTTCCAATATTGCCGTTGCCATGGGGCTTTCGAAGAACAGAGAATGGAATACGGTGCTGAATTTTATCTCGGGCGAAAATTTTTTCCGGCCGCTGCTGGATACCAACCGGGATGAATATATCCAGGTGGTCAAGGAGACGCTTAAATTTATCCTTGTTCCGGCCTTCACGGCTGCAAAGAGTTGAACGGCCATAGACCATGACCGTTCATCGGTTCAAAGGTTCTGGGTTCAAAGGTTCAGGGTTCTGGGTTCAAAGGTTGAAGAATCTGAGGTTCAGTATTTCAGTTCTTCTGAGTTGCAGATTAACCCTGAACCCTGAACCTCAAGTACATACCAACCAAAGACAACGAAAGGAAACCTTACAATGGCGCTCAATCTTGATGCGGTCGGCAAGAAGATCGGCCCGTTTACGAAGGACTACACCTGGAAGGATGCCGTCCTTTATGCACTTGGTGTTGGTGCAGGCTTTTCCGATCTGGAGTACTGTTATGAAAAAGATCTGAAGGTCATTCCCAGCTTCGGCATCACCACGATCTACGATTTTATGGCCGAGGTGGCCACCACCAGCAATGTCAACCTGGCCGGGATCCTTCACGGAGAGCAGGAGCTCATCTTTCACAATCCGATCCCGCCTGAGGGGGCCATGATCACCGAGGGGGCCATCAAGCACTACTACGACAAGGGCAAGGACAAGGGGGCGTTGATTGTGGGCGAATTCGAGACCTCCCATTCCAACGGCCAGAAATTGTTCACCAGCATCGTGACGGTTTTCGCCCGCCTGGACGGCGGCTTTGGCGGCGAAAACGCCCCGGCGAAAGAGGTCGCTTTCCCGGACCGGGATCCGGACTTCGTGGTCGACGCAAGTCCTTCCGCAGACCAGCCCCTGATTTACCGGCTTTCAGGGGATGTGTTTCAGCTGCATGTCGATCAGGAATTTGCGGAAATGGCCGGGTTTGAAAAACCCATCATGCACGGGCTGTGCACCCATGGTTACGCCTGCCGTTCTCTGATCCAGACCTTTATCCCCGGTGAACCGGAAAAGGCCCGGCGCATGGACTGCCGCTTTAAAAGACCCCTGTATCCCGGCATGCCCGTTAGGATCGTCATCTGGAAAACCGATGAAGGCCGGGCCGTCTGGAAGGTCATCAATACCGAAACCAAGGAAGTGGTCATCGACAACGGCGTGTTCGAATACGGCGACATTCCCAAAACGGAGATCCGTTTTGACGGCCGCGTGGCCATTGTCACCGGTGCCGGTGCCGGGCTGGGCCGCACCTACGCCCTGGAGCTGGCCAAACGCGGCGCCAAGGTCGTGGTCAACGATCTGGGGGGCGCCCGGGACGGGTCCGGAGACGGCTCCCAGGCACCGGCGGATAAGGTGGTCGACGAAATCAAGGCCCTGGGGGGTGAGGCGGTGGCCAATTATGACAATGTGGCCACGGTCGATGGCGGCGCGAACATCGTCAAAACGGCCCTGGATGCATTCGGGACGGTGGATATTCTCATCAACAATGCCGGGATTCTGCGGGACAAGAGCTTTTTGAAAATGGAGCCCGAAAATTGGGCCGGGGTTTTGGATGTCCATCTCAACGGTGCCTACAACGTGTCGCGTCCGGCTTTTGCGGTGATGAAAGAAAAGGGGTACGGTCGCATCTTGATGACCACATCGGCGGCGGGTTTGTACGGCAATTTCGGCCAGACCAACTATACCGCCGCCAAAATGGGTCTGGTGGGACTGATGAACACCCTGAAGCTGGAAGGGCGCAAGTACAGCATCAACGTCAACACCATCGCGCCGGTGGCAGCCTCCCGGTTGACCGAGGATATTTTGCCGCCGGACTTTCTGGACAAGCTGAAACCGGAGCTGGTAACCCCCATGGCCCTGTATCTGGTGTCCGAGGTCTGCACCGCCAGCGGAAATATTTACAACGCCGGGCTGGGATGCTTCAACCGGGTGGCCATGGTGACCGGGCCCGGCGCAGTGGTGGGCGACGGCCAAAGCGCACCAGCTCCGGAACAGCTGGTGGCTGAATGGGAAAAGATAACATCTCTGCAAGGGGCCAAAGAATATCAGGATGTCACCGAGCAAATCGGAGATCTGCTGGCGGCCTTTTCGAAACCGGCCGCAGCCTCGACCGGAGAAACCGCGGGGTTCGGTTCGGCGACAGACGTTTTCGACGCGATGCCCGCAGCTTTCGTGGCCGATGCGGCCTCGGGGGTGGACGTTGTCTTTCAGTACATCATTTCCGGTGAAGGGGGCGGCGACTGGCACAGCGTGATTAAAGATCAAACCTGCCGGGTGACTTCGGGTTCACACGCAAAACCGAATTGCACCTTGAAAATGGATGCGGCCGATTTTCTGGACATGATGAACGGGAAACTGCCGGCCATGCAGGCTTACACCTCGGGCAAGCTCAAAATCGAGGGTGACATCATGAAGTCGCAGTTGATCGAAAAGGTGTTCAAATGGAACAGATAGCAGGTAATGGGTGATAGGTAATGGGTCATAGGTAATAGGAAAATGAAATTAATCCGAAACCTATAGCCCATAACCCATGACCTCTAACCTAATTTATAAAGGAGACTAGAGATGATCGGAATTACTTCCTACGGTGCTTATATTCCGCGGTTGAGACTGGACCGTATGGCCATCTTTCAAGGGATGGGCTGGTTTGCGCCTGCCATTATGATGGTGGCGCAGGGCGAGCGATCCATGTGCAACTGGGATGAAGACGCGATCACCATGGCGGTGGAGGCTTCGCGTGACTGCCTGCGCGGCCGGGATAAAAGCCAGCTGGACGCCCTGTACCTGGCTTCGACGACCCTGCCGTTTGCAGATCGCCAGAACGCCGGAATCGTGTCGGCCGCCCTCAACCTTAGAGATGAGATGATCACCGCCGACCACACCGCTTCCCAGAAGGCGGCCACCACTGCGCTCATAACGGCGCTCGAGTCGATCCAGAGCGGACAGCGGCACAATATTATGGTGACGGCCAGCGACAGCCGGGAAACCAAAACGGCCTATTTCTATGAAATGTGGTTCGGTGACGGGGCAGCCGCCTTAACCGTGGGCGATGACGATGTGATCGCCGAATACAAAGGCTCCTATTCGTTATCCATGGATTTTGTCGATCACTACCGCGGCGCCGATAAAAAATACGACTATGTCTGGGAAGAGCGCTGGACCAGAGATGCCGGATATGCCGAGATTATTCCCCGGGTCGTCAACGGCCTGTTTAACAAGTTGGGAATCGGCATGGATGATGTCGATCGGCTGGTTTACCCCTGCTTTTTTAAACGCGACCACCGCAATATCGCCGCCGGGCTGGGAGCGACCTCGGAAAAGCTGGTGGACAACATGCATGAGGTCTGCGGCGAGACCGGTGCGGCTCATTCATTTATGATGTTTATCAGCGCCCTGGAAGAGGCTCAGCCCGGGGATCGAATTCTGATGTGCGGTTTCGGTCAGGGCGCCAATGCACTGTATTTCGAGGTCACGGACAATATCACCAAACTGGCCGCCAGAAACGGGGTTGCCGGATCACTGGCCAATAAAAAGACAACGGACAATTATTTCAAATGGCTCAAATTCAGGGATCTGATCAAAACCGAAATGGGGATCCGGGCCGAGGCCCCGACCCAGACCGCCACCTCGGTTTTATGGCGCAAGAATAAAATGATTTTGGGACTGGTTGGGGGTAAATGCACCGAATGCGGCACCCCCCAGTTTCCCAAAGCCGATATCTGTGTCAATCCGGAATGCGGTGCGTTTCACAGCCAGGAGGATTACGAATTTGCCGATGTTCCCGCCCGGGTCAAAACCTTTACCGGCGACCTGCTTTCGGTATCGGTCGATCCGCCGGCCATCTACGGCATGGTACAGTTTGAAGGCGGCGGCCGGGCGGTGCTGGATTTTACCGATTGTGAACTCGATGACGTCAGGGTCGGTCTGCCCGTCAAAATGGGCTTCAAGCGCAAAGGGGTTGACAGGGAGCGCGGATTTGTAAACTATTTCTGGAAAGCCGTGCCAATACCCGGAGCAGCAGCGGAAAAGGATATGATCCGCTTTGATGACCGCGTGGCGGTAGTCACCGGTGCCGGTGCCGGTCTTGGAAAGGCCTATGCCCTGGAACTGGCCAGGCGGGGCGCCAAGGTCGTGGTCAACGATCTGGGCGGTGCCCGAGACGGCTCCGGCAAAGGATCGGCGTCGCCGGCCGACACTGTCGTAGATGCAATCAAGGCCCTGGGCGGTGAAGCCGTGGCCAATTACGATAACGTCGCCACCCCCGAAGGCGGTGAGAATATCGTCAAGACGGCCCTGGACGCCTTCGGTCGGCTCGACATCGTCATCAACAACGCCGGGATTCTACGGGACAAGAGCTTTATTAAGATGGAGCCGGAGAACTGGAAGGCGGTGATGGATGTGCATCTCAATGGTGCCTACCATGTGACCCGCCCGGCCATGGCCGCGATGAAAGAAAACGGCTACGGCCGGATCGTCATGACCACATCGGCAGCCGGATTGTACGGCAATTTCGGCCAGAGCAATTATTCAGCCGCCAAAATGGCGCTGGTAGGTTTGATGAATACCCTCAAGCTGGAAGGCCAGAAATACAACATTAAAGTCAATACGATTGCCCCCATCGCGGCATCACGGCTGACCGAAGATGTCATGCCGCCGGATCTGTTTGAAAAATCGAAACCTGAGTTTGTCGTTCCCATGGTGATGTATCTTTGCGGTGAGAACTGTGCCGAATCCGGGGCCATATTCAACAGCGGCATGGGATATTTTAACCGGGCCGTCATCCATACGGGTCCCACCGTTCAGCTTGGGGATCCGGACAATCCGCCCACCCCGGAGCAGATCCACGAAAACTGGGCCAAAATCAATTCAATGGACGGTGCCAGGGTAATGGAGGACGCCAACGCGGCCATTTTCGCCCTGATCGCGCCGCCCTCCGAAGCGGCAGAATCAGAGGAAACTGCCTCCCAGCAAGGCAGTGACGTGCAGGCGATTTTCGATAAAATGATGGGCAGCTTCAAAGCGGAGGCGGCTGCCGGTGTCGATGTCGTCTTCCAGTTTAGTATATCCGGCCAAGGCGGCGGCGAGTGGTATTGCATCATCAAAGATGCGGCCTGCACGGTTGCGAAGGGAACCCACGCAAAACCCGCCTGCACCATCAAAATGGCGGCAGCAGACTTTCTGGCCATGATGGGCGGCAAGCTGCCGGCCATGCAGGCCTTCACTTCCGGCAAGCTGCAGATCGGAGGCGATGTGATGAAATCGCAGCTGCTGGAAAAACTTTTCGTAATAGGGTAGGCAGCAGAATAGTCAAATAGAAAAAGAGTCGAATAGAGAATCAGTTAAATAGAAAATAGTCGAATGGTCAGATGGTGTGATCAGCAGGGTCAGTAACTTCAAACCCATCAGCTAATTAACGAATCAACCAATCAACCAATTTTTCCGGAGGAAAAATTATGGCCACAGGAATAAAAGATAAAGTTGCAATCATCGGTATGGGCTGCACCCGATTCGGGGAGCGCTGGGACATGGGGGCAGAAGAGTTAATGGTCGAGGCCTTTAAAGAGTGCCTGGAGGATGCGGGTATCGAAAAAAAAGAGATCGGTGCGGCCTGGCTGGGAACCTGTTTTGACAGCATCAATGTGGGTCGCAGTGCCCTGCCGCTTTCAATTACCCTGCGGTTGCCCAACATACCGGTTACCCGGGTTGAAAATTTTTGCGCCACCGGTACCGAGGCCTTTCGCGGTGCCTGTTATGCGGTGGCTTCCGGGGCCTATGATATTGCGCTGGCCCTGGGCGTGGAAAAGCTCAAAGATACCGGATACGGCGGCCTGCCCAGTTTTACGGGATCGGATTCCGGCAGCCTGATGTGGCAGTGGTTTCCCAACATGACGGCTCCCGGTGCTTTTGCCCAGCTTGCCAGTGCATATACCGCCAAATACAACATTACCGATCAGGACATCAAACGGGCGATTGCCCATGTCTCGGCCAAAAGCCATGCCAATGGCGCCTTGAATCCCAAAGCCCATCTGCGCAAAGCCGTCAGCGAGGACCAGATTATGGCGGCCCCGATCATTGCCCATCCGCTGGGGCTTTTCGACTGCTGCGGGGTAAGCGACGGCGCGGCCTGCGCCATTGTCACCACACCCGAGATGGCCAAACAGCTGGGTAAAAAGGATTTTATCACCGTCAAGGCCTTGCAGCTGGCGCTCAGCAGCGGCGAGGAATTGGGATACAACGACTGGGACGGCGATCATTTTGTCACCACCAGCAAATGCAGCACCAGAGCCTACGAGGAGGCGGGCATTGAAGATCCCAAAGAGGAGATCAGTATGATGGAAGTGCACGATTGCTTTTCCATTACGGAACTGGTGACGATGGAAGATTTGCATTTATCCGAGCGGGGTGAAGCCTGGCGCGACGTGATGGATGGGGTCTTCGACCGTGACGGCAAAATTCCCTGCCAGGTGGACGGCGGCTTGAAATGTAATGTTTCGGGCACCCCATCGGCGCCTCGGGTCTCAGAATGCTCTACGAGATGTATCTTCAGTTTCATGGACGTGCCGGCGAGCGGCAGCTGGAAGATCCTAAATTCGGTCTGACCCATAACCTGGGCGGCTTTCCCGCTATGAACGTTTGCAGTATTGCCATAGTAGGGAGGTACGAGGGATAATAGGTTGAGGGCAACGCCTTCGGCGGTTGGCGGTTTGAGGTTAGAGGTTGGAGGATGAGGTGTCAGAATATAAAAAGGTCCAATCCTTTTTTGCCTCCAACCTCCAACCTCAAGCGCAGCGATCCTAACGCACGAACGAAGAGATTACCAGACATGGAAATTTTAAATTATTCTAAGGATCACAACGAATTTCGAGAACGGTTGAGGGCCTTCCTGGAAAAGGAGATAACACCCTTCGGTGATCAATGGGAAAAAGACGGGATTGTACCCAAAAGTGCCTGGCAGAAAATGGGGCAGGGTGGCTTTTTGTGCATGGATGTCCCCGCCGAATACGGCGGCATGGGGGGCGATTTTCTGTACGCTTTCATCGCAGCCGAAGAGATGACCCAGACCTGGATTACCGGGCTGGCGACCCCCCTGCACAGTGACATCGTGGTTCCTTATATCACCTCCTTCGGTTCAGAAGAAATCAAGAAAAAATATCTTCCCGGCTGCGTATCGGGTGATATTGTGACGGCGGTGGCGATGACCGAACCGGGTGCCGGCAGCGACCTGGCGAGCATTGCCACCACGGCGGTGGAGGAAGGTGAAGAGGTCGTCATCGATGGCTCCAAGACCTTTATTTCCAACGGCTTGAATGCCGATCTGGTTGTGGTGGCCGCCAAGGACCCGGCCGTCGAAAATCCCTATGAAGCCCTTTCGCTTTTCGTGGTTGAGACCCAGACCCCCGGATTTTCAACCGGGCGCCACCTGGAAAAGATGGGCATGTGGAGCCAGGATACTGCGGAGCTGTTTTTTTCAAAATGCCGTATCCCCCGGAAAAACCGCCTGGGCGAAAAGGGCATGGGTTTTTTGATGCTGATGGATAAGCTCCAGCAGGAAAGGCTGGTATGCGCGATTATGGCGGTTACCGGCGCGGAGCGCATCCTGGAGTGGACCGTCGATTACTGCAAACAGACCACTGTTTCCGGAAAACCCCTTTCAAAATCACAGGCGGTGCAGTTTGCCCTGGTGGAGTTGTCGACCGACGTCAAGCTGGGCCGAACCTTTGTCGAAAAACTGGTGGCGGATCACGTTGAAAAAAAAGATATCATCATTGAAACATCCATGGCCAAATACTGGACCACCGAGATGTTGAACCGCGTGGCCAACCGCTGCCTGGATCTATGCGGGAATTTCGGCACCCTTGAGAAGTGCAAGATCGTCAGGGCCTGGCGCGATGCCAAGATCATGACGATTTTTGCGGGCACGAACGAGGT
>WOR8_10001802_pt1 | contig 24084 bp, 37 predicted proteins | sample DeeMarSeWOR38_10_FD_19890 | JGI IMG/M metagenome (IMG submission 19890) | reverse complement strand
GGATGTAAAGGAAATAAAGAAGGAAGTTAGTCCATGAAAAAATACATTGTCATATTGTTGCTGTTGCTGGCGGGCGTGGTTGAGGCGGGGGTGCCGCAGCCGTGGATTATAAAGTTATCTCGTCTTGCACAAACGGCGGCAAGTACCGGCCAAGTGATTAAATGGAATGGTTCAGCATGGGCACCGGCAGATGATATTACGGCGGGTGAATTATCAGATTCAAGTATTTATATTATATTGACTGGAATGGACTCATTATATAAGGATTCATTTCTTATCCGTGATACTGGCGGTGTAATGACATTGAGTATTGACGGCAAGATTATTACACCACAGTTTCTTGATTCAGTGCGTAATGGTGATTTTGGAGCTTCAGGACCATTTGCTGACACGGCGAGTTATTTGACAACCCATAGTGGTGCTGATACTCCGTTGGTGGCTTTTAGGGGAGATACTTTGGCTTATGAAAAGGGTGCTGATACGGCAATATTCGCAATTCATGGGGATTCCGGGGCGGCTATTCTGTTTATGCGCCAAGATTCAGTATTAGGTTATATCAATTATAACCATAAAGGTGCTGGTCCATATCAGGGACATAAATTCAATGATGGTTTTGTCATGTTTAGGCCAGATGGTGATGGCACGATAGGTTATGTATTGATTGATACCGCTGGTTATACTTGTGTTTCTGAATTATGGGCAGCCAATCTTGTATTATCGCCTAAATATGGTGATTCTGGAAAGGGTGGTGCTGGTGATGGTGTAATGGAATTTATTGATTCCGCATTGTTTTCATACGACACGGAATTTGATGACACGGTGAGGTTTGATGCCATTGTAATAGCAAACGACACCTTTGTACTTGGCGGCGTCAAGATGACAACGGATTCGGTAGCGAAAGCACTGAATGACGCATCGGGAAATGTAATAACAACCACTTATGAAGTGCAACTCAATGATGAAGCCGGTCTATATGCTGTTTTGTCGGATGTATCCGATTTTGTACAACCAAGTGAAGTGCCGGGGCTTGAAACGGACGCCAACCATGATGATTTCTCGGAGTTGTCTGGATCAATTGATACAACCCAAGTCAACGATACCCAATTTGAAGAATATATAGAAGATAATACGGGAGCAATGTTTACGGGTAACACAGAAACAAGAATAACTGTTACTTACAATGAGGATGGGACAACAGATTTTGTTGTCGATGATATAGATGCCCTGCATGATAATCTGACTGAATTTACTGAGCAGACGGCTGACCAGATATTTTATTCTGATGGCAGTGGAGATGTACAGGAAGTTACATTAGGAGCTTCTGGAACATATTTGAAGTCTCAGGGTACAGGCTCAGCACCGACATGGGGTACGCCTACCGGAACTGCTGTATGGGATGAAGGTGACTCTCTTGTGACATATCAGGTTGATGACTCTGTGATTGTTATACGTGCTGATTCCGGGAAAGCTATTATAGAATCAGAGAAAGATACTATTCGGATTGGATCGGATGAGACTATTATTATTAACGGTGGTTCTGACGAAACAGTAATAGCCAACGATACCATCTATCTTGGTGATGCTTCTGACGATGATTTTGTTGCGTTACACTTTGCCGGATTAAACGACTCTGGTGGCATTCGGTATAATACAACAACGGATAAAATGCAGGCTTCACATGACTTGTCCTTGGAATGATATAGGTACTGGTGGTGGTGAAGCCAATACGATTGGTGATACGGGGGTATTCAATGAGACTGATGGTTTCGGTCTTGCTGGTGGTAAGAACGGAACAGAATTATATGTGAAGGGACTTATCGAGGGCACGAACATCACTCTCAGCAAATCGGAAGATTCGGCTATTATCATAACGGCAAGTGGTGGTAGCGGCGATGTAACTGATGTCGATGGCGGCATAGGTTTATCAGATGACGGTGAAACAGGAACGATTACGCTTCATGCGGTATGGAGCTATGGTCTTGATACTGTTCATACGGGTGGCGATACGGCTTTACAGGTTGACACCGCTACAGGGGGTGTTGCTGATGCGGAGCCTTTGCCCGTTACTGGAAATCAGATTTATGATTGGGGAGTAGCCACGTTTTTACAGCTAACTGGTGGCACCATGACAGGATATATCAATCTTGGTACCGATAGTATTATTGGTGGTACTCGGATAGCGACTGATACTATTGACATTAGTGGTGACGTGATAGGCGACTTGAACGGTTACGGTTTGGCTGTCACTGGCAATACACTTGAACTTGACACCGCTGATGCTGTTGCTGACGCTGAAACTAAACCAGTGACCGGTAATGCCGTTTATGACTATGCGATAGCAAATCTTCTCTTTCTAACGGGCGGGACAATGACTGGATTTATAGACATGGGGACTGATAGTATTATAGGTCTTACCCGTGTTGATCCTGATACAATAGATATTAGTGGAGATATTATTGGAGATTTCAATGGGTATGGTTTGACAGTTACAAGCAATGTTCTTGAAGTTGATACAGCCGATGCGGTAGCGGATGCAGAGCCAAAGCCAGTCACGGGAAATGCTGTTTACGACTGGGTAACGGCACAGAGAACGTGTCTGGTGATGTGACCATGAGTAATGCAGGTGTCGTGACGATAGCCCCCAATGCGGTTGAGTCCAGCATGATCGCTCCAAATTCCATTGATTCATCCGAATTAAAAAACGAAGCCGTTGCTTTTGCGAATATAAATAATAACTATAATATCGCAACGAATCCACAATTTGAAATAAGCGAAACTTTTTTTGGTGGCATTGGTATTATTTTTGAAGGGAGCACAAAAGATGATATTGAAGGTCTATTAACTTGTTCTGATCCTACGGTGGCAGATAGAACATGGGCTTTGCCTAATTGGGTGGGTACATCTCCTGCATACATTTTTATTGATACGGGAGCGACACAGGGACTCCTTGTAGACAACGGGACATCTGGTCTGACGGTGAAGCGAAGTTTAGCGGTTACTTCTGGTGGTGCTGCATCAAATTATGATTTTACGTGGACCAATCCGGCTGGCCTTGCTGGTAATCCGTGGATTGCACATACAAGATCGGCAGCTTCAGGCGATATTGCGATGACTGCCAATATGGCTACATTTAGTGCTAACGGTATCGCCTTTGAGGGTACGACTGATGATGCTTTTGAGGGGCTGCTACGTTCTTCCATTGCAACAAGCGATAAGACATGGGTATTGCCGAATCAAAGTGACACCATAGCTTTGTTGACAAGTGTACGCATCAGCCCTGATACTATTCGTCCACAACAAGAGATCGTTTTTCAGGGCGGTGCGGACGACGACACGCTGAAGGACTTGGATTCAGGACCGTATATCATGGATTCACTGGGGACGCTGTATATTAAAGACGGATCAATTGTTGATTCCAAAATTGATAGCATGGATTATGAGAAAATAGAATCAGGCACCGCAACGGATGGACAAGTATTGACTTATGATGGCACAAACTGGGGACCTGATGAAGTAACTATTAATTCTGACGATATTAACTTCGTTGGTGATTTCCCTGTTTATGGTCATATAGCCGAGATAGATAAAGGGGTTTGGATCGATATTAACAGAGCATGGGTTGAAGAGGCCCCCGATACAGTTGTACCTTTTAATACTTTTCTATCCGAATGTAATGATGACGGCCCAGGTAAATGTGCTCTACACCCGAAGCTAATTGAATTAAGCTCTGGTGGACTATGGGGATATGATGAAGCCATGTTCTTTAGTCCCATTATTTGTTCTACTGGTGGTTGTGATGCTTCAGTTGAAAACATAACATTTAATGTTCGCAGACTGGATGGTGCATGGCATACGCCTATTGATTCGTTTTCCGGTTCTCCCAGTTATGATTCTGTTGCTTCAGCTTTATTGACGATTGACAGCGTTGATTCTGATGTCGATTATTTACTTGATCCGTCTGGTTTTATTGATGAGAATGGCATCCCGTGGGGAGTTACCGGCGTTAATGATGCTACCGGTGGTGACACTATGCGGGTATTACTAATTAAGGGTGACAAGTCAGATATTACTTCGTGGTCACACCGCAAGGGAAGTCTAACAGATAACCAAATGTATCGATATGCTGAGGATGATTTAGTTCAAGGTCCTAATGGTAGCGGTTCAGATCAGGATAGTTTGTTTTATGTTGCTGAATTTATTCCGGCATCAGGTGCACAAGATATTAAATATGTTTCTCCACAAATAGAAATGTTAGAAACCGGGAAGTATGGGCTTTGGATAAATCAGGTTCGAGAAGATGCAGCATGGGTAGAAGAAAATCCTCCGGATTATGGCGATACTTGTTATTTGCTTTATTTTGAATCACAGTATCCATGTTCTGCTTATACATTCGTGGACACTGTTAGGAATGCTGAAGATTCGTCGGCTTATTTTTTGTATACAAGCGCATCCGACAGTGCAAGTGTTTGGCATTTCTCATGGATACCAATTGCTCCGAACGTCTTACAATTTATAGCATATTATATGCCGTGGACCGACAACGGGTCACCAAATTTACATCCAATTGAATATAGTGGTGGTATCAAAATCGGGATATCATATGATGGTGGTCGGACAATACAAATGAAAGACGATTGGCTAATGCAAAGAGAATCAGACACCTCTTGTTTTGCAGCCTATTTGTATCAGGCGACTGGATCAATAGATCAGGGTGGTGAGGGATGGACAACAGATTTATATGTTTCAGGCAAGGATTCGTCTACATTAGAATGGGAGATCGGACGTGTTCGTGTTCACTACGAAGATCGACGGGTAGATACAACCGATACAAATTTCACGGCTTATGTTAATTCCCTTGACTCCACCAACATCACGGACGGTGGACTTTCAGAAGATGATATGAATTGGCAGTGGGATGTAGCCCCCTTCCAATTGCCAGCGTTGGGCAGATCAGTAACACCGACAGATTCCGTAACCCTTAGATTGCCACATTATGATAATGGAATTGTGCTTGTTGCTGATTCGACTAATCAAGGGAGTGATGTGGATAGTTTCTGGATTACTACAACAATCCCATGTTTAGCTGATACTTTAGATAGTCTCATATTCTGTTATAAGGGTGATGGTGGGGCGAATATTGATTCACTGGTAATCTTCGGTCCGGATAGGAGTAACGGGACAAATGTAGCGGATTCACAGTATTGGAGTGCCAATGTAGATTTGACAGCATCTTCTTGGACTCGTGTAGCTTATTTTGTCAGCGATTCCTTGAAGCCTGCTAATTTCCAACTTGGTGATAATTGGGCACTAAAGATTCGTATGGATTTAACCACCGATGATGATTGGGTGCGAATATCATGGGCACAGTTAAGATACAAACGATGAAACACCTTATTTACATAATCCTTGTCCTGCTGCTTATATCTGATTCGCTGTTTGCTGACGGATTCGGGCATGAAGCCGATGGCGGCTATGATCTGGATATAAAAGATATTATGTGGATTGATTTTGAAACTCCCACAACAAGCGGTACGATAGACAGCATCAAGGCGTATGTTACCGGCACCACGCCGGTAAAAAAATTCAGACTTGCCATTTATAAGCGCAGCGACAGTTCGGTTGTTGATTCCTTTACTGAAGCAACAGCGGCAGCCGGTACGGCATGGTATTATATGCAGGCTTATTTGAATGGCACAATCGAAGCAGATGAAAAGTATGCTCTGGCAATATGGGGACAGAATAAAAGCGGTGTTGGCGCAATCAGGGGATCACTTTCTGGCGGTGATAGTACAGGAGTAAAGGCTGGCACTTATGATACTTGGCCGGACCCATATACGGGGATGTCGTATACATCTGATCGCTGGTTAAGTATTTATTGTTATTATACACCGGCTGCTGCGGGTGGTCCGGTTAATGCTCTCCATTCCCCTGACGGTAGCGGTGTTTTACATTCACCAGACGGCGCAAGCGTTTTACATGGACCGTAATCATGGAATATAAGACTGACAGAATCCGTAAGGAATATGAAGATAAACTCATTCATCCGATGCTGTGGCTGTTCCTGCGTTGGTTTGACGTAATGAGCATACGAATTACAGGACAGGAAATTCTCATTACCTGTCTTAACCGCACAGTCACGGAGAATGCAGAAATAGGCGGCCAGCCCAACTCGTCCCATTGTGACAAGCGGGCAGCCGACATTCGTACAGCAGGTAAGTACGGACCCGATCAAATTTCGGCATTGAAACACGAAACAGATCGTACTTTTGGTCACATTGTTCATTTCGTATCCCATACTCACGGAACGGGTCCGCACATTCATGTCAACATCAATTACGAGTTTGCTTATGGATTCTGTTAGGCTTACAGTGTTGTTGTTGCTGTTGCCCTGTGTTGTGTGGGGGGCACAACGAGGTCCAATGACAGAAGATTCGTTGCCGTATTTGGCGAGTTCAGGTGATACTATTACGTTTGCCGGTGACACTATAAAACTTCCAAGTTCGGCCAGTTCGATTAGTGTAGACGGCACTCTCTATTATTATGGCATTGTTGGCGTTGATGGTGCAACGAATGTTCTTATTGACTTAGGAACAACAGTTTTTGATATAGACACCAATGCCGCTTCTGCCTCTGGGAATAGGCAGTGTGGCATTGGAATTAACGGTAGTGGGTCAAGTCCAAGACAAGTCAGGGTGCGTGGAGGCAAGATTATAACGAGTGATTCAACGGCTTCCTATCGAAAACTCATAGTGGTTAATTGGGCAGCGAATATCTATATTGATACTGTTGACTTAATGGTAAAGGGGCACCAGTCAATGTGTTTTTGGGGGTTCCGTATTTTCGATAGTTTGATGATAACTGGTGGACACATGGCTTGCAGTTCTAATAGTTACTTAGATCGCCAGTATTACGACGAGAATGGAGGAATCACGATTGCTAATGATAGCCCTACTGTTTGGGGTCCCAATGATAATGGTCGTTACCATGCAATAGTGGATGGAGTGAATATTACAAGAACGCCTCACGGCGGTATATACTGTGGGAACCATTTCCGCCCTTGGATTAAAAACTGTACGGTAACGGTGGATTCTAAAAATACTTATTGGGACACTGTGGCTTGTTGGGAAACAGGAACTTGTGCAACAGGGCAGAGTGCTGAAAATTCGTATGCTTTTCTTTTTGATAATTCTCGTGGAGGGTCTAAGATAGAGAACTGTGCAAATTATATTTCGCCAAATCATGAAGGCGGGGACGGTTGCATGATACAAAGTATCAGGGGGAATGCTGACAGTGTTTTTACTGCAAGTAATTGCTATTTCCGAAGCATGAACGGGCATACTGGCGAAGCCCTGTCCACTGGTGGTCAAGCATGGGCACTTAGAATACGTGGAGATGGTGGTTTTCCGTGGGACTATGTCGATATAAATAATTGTACTACTGAGGTAATTTGTGATGACAGCGCACTTACTACTGCTGTTGGCAAAGAGGGTTCAGGACTTTATATAACTTCGGACCATAACAACGAAGGGGGAGGGAACTTAGCAATTAACAATTCTCATTTCATTCAAAGATCACTCAATACTGGAACTAATGGTTATGCTGGAAATGCCGGATATTATGATACTATAGCCCATCAAGGAAATATGAGAATTTACAATTCTACTTTTACAGCTTCAGATTATATATTTATTTTTGCAGACGAAGCCAATTCAGGTAGCGGCTCTTATATATTCCTCGATAGTTGTACCCTTGAATATATAGATACGCTTTCAGATTCAGGGGTTCTTGATACTGACAGGAGAACATGGACGGTGGGTACTTTATATTGGGATGGAATAGACAATATCGCCCTTGATTGCTTTTATAATAATGGAGCTTCCGACACGAACATAATTTTTAGATCGTATCTTGATTACGAATTATTCTTAAAGCGCATGATGCAAGTCACTGTCTATGATGGTGGTGATCCACTTGTCGGCTGTACGGTGCTTGTCTGGAACGACTATGCCGCCGATACGACCGACAGATCGGGGATGGCTATTTCAGGCGTGACCAATGCTTCTGGTATTTTTATAGACACCCTGACATATTGGTATGAATCGAATACTTGGACTGATTCGATGGCATTCAACGATCACAGAATCAAAATAGTTTATCCTGATAAATCCGACAGTGCGAGTGTTTTATATACAGTGGACGTAGATAATGCAAGTTATACATTTGGGGAACCAGCAATTTCCCCGATTACCATACAGGGTACAACGATAAAAGGAGTGACGATAAAATGAGCAGAAAAGAACATATACGCTGGATGTTGTTATTCATTGTGCTGATCGGAGTGATCTGCTGGCTGCCGGTACACTATGCGTGGGGGGCGGCAAGATATATCCCTTATCGGCTACAGGCTGACAATTTTGGTGAAGCATTTGACAGTGCTATTTTCGTTATCAGGTTTGATGCTGGCGGTTTGAATGTAGTTGAGGACAGTCAATTATTTATTTCCTTTCCTGTTTTTGACAGTCACCTTGTAAATAGCGATAGTAACTATACCCTGTCGCTGCGAGTCTCATATTCTGGTGATGATGGTGTCAGTGCGGAAGACATACAATTCATACCGGCTCAGGGCGTGCAGATTGCCAGTCTTGCAACAGTAAAATTGAGACATTTATCAATTTTAGCTGACACAACAGTACCCGCCTTTCTTGTTCAAAATCTAAATGCTGGTGCCAGTGCGAGTGGTATGGGAATTTACGCTTTATCGGGTGTTGCAGCATTAGATTTACAAGGTGGAGGTAGCCCAGCCTTACGGGCTGCAACTTCAACTGGTAATGCTGCTACATTTGTTGGTGATAACAATAGTGCTGGTATTTACACAACAGGGAAATTTGGCATTAGAGCAACAACAAAAATATCGGGTGGTGCCGGAATTTGGGCAGCGCATACTGGCGGCGTAGATACTTCCGGTTATGGGTTATGGGCTTCTGCTTCTGGCCCTGGACAAGGTGGTAGATTTGAGAATACCTTTAACGGTCATGGTTTATATGTACTTGCCGATAGTACAGCTTCGACTATGAAAATCGTCAATACTGGTGGCGGTATAGCTCTTGATGTTCGCACTGATTCGACAAAAAATATTGGTGCCGGTGACGCTGTTCAGTTTGTTGCTGGTGGAACATGGGCGGGACAGGCAAATTATGGTTTTGAAATTGAAGGTGGCTCATATTTTCACGGCAGAGAAAACTCGAACGAGGACGCATGGCGAGCTTACAGTGACAACGGTAGAGCTATTTATATGTGGTCTGACAGTAGCGATGCCTTTTATTTGCCTACGGTTCACATTTCTCAACACGCTGTTGATACTGCCCCGGCCTTTAAGATTGGTGGTGACTTTAGAATCACGGACACATTTTATATCGCAGACACTTTTTGGATTCCGGGTGGTGGCGGTTCGGGTGCTGACACGACAGCAATTCTCGCTCTTGGACAAAATCACCCTGGCGTATTCTATGGTCCTGGTGCTGGTTCGGGCGGCAATTCTGTCACCTATTATGCTATTGACACCAGTGACACCCCTGAAGCCATTATGGGTGTGACCCTGACTTCAAAAACTATGGCCGGTGTTCAGGATGGATTGATTGCAACCAATTCAAGCGGATACGGTACATTCACCGCACCAACGGAGCAGTTGGTGTTTCTCGGATATAAAACAGGATATGTCTTTACACCCGATACTAACAACATTACCGGCACTCTGACTGATACGCTTTTCGGCTACAACTGGCAGATTGTTGTCGGTTCACCGTCCGATTCGACTATGTGCCGTTGTTACGGCTTAATCTATAATGATGAATGGCTCCCCATTTCAGGTGCTAAAATAACAATCAAACCGCCGAAAGGAGTAACGAATCTCTGTGACAGCACCATTGTACTCCGTGAGCAGGAAAGAACGACCTATACCGATGATACCGGATATTTCCAGATTGATCTTGTCAGGTCCGAATGCTACAGTACCGCCGCCGATCTGCAATACAGCATAACCGTTGAGAAACGCAACAAACATGGCATTCTGATTCACGAAGTAAGGGAACAGAAATTTGTCGTACCCGATACGACAACGTACAGGATAACATTCTGATGATTGATAATCTCAGGCAGTATTGGTGGATAGGCACAATTTGCATTGCCGTTGCGAGTTTTGCCTTCTGGCTGTATTCAATTGATGCTCAGGCATCAGCGGCCAAAGAAAAAGCTGACAAATTGGAAGCTGTGGCTGAAAAGACGGCAGAGTTAAATGAGAAAATGGCTTCCGTTGTTGCACAAATGCTCAATCCCCAATTGTGGCTGCGGAATTACCTTATCGTTAAAGGTATTGATACCAATCTGGCGAGAATCTGGTCGTCTTATGCAATCGGACCCGTTCGAGACAGTCTCGGCTATCCGATTGAAGGCGTACCGTACTTAGAAGAACACAACGTACCACGGCGGGGCTGTCTGACGATCTGGTCGGGCGGTGAGCCATTGATCGTGGATACGCTGTGGAATTTCAGGGAGTAAAACATGGAAACAGACGTAACTCCGGTCATTTCTGTCGATATACTGCGTAATGGCATTGCCTTTCTGACGGTCATGGTCATTACCCTGTATAAGAAAGTGCTGAACCGGAAAGAAATTGACGACAAGCTCAAGCGGACCATTTCTGTCGTGGTTGCCCTTGGATTGACATGGGTGGTACAGAAATACTTTGGTCCCGAAATGAGCTATGAAGAAATCTGGAACTTTGCCATGTCGATTGTCGGAACCATGGTGATTGTTCAGGGTGTCGGCAAATCGGCCAATCGGGTACGGACAGGCAAGGCCGGTATGTTCGACGTGGCGAACAAATGGCGTATGCCGAAATGGAAACGTGACAATATAGGTTAGGAGGTAATATGAAACGATCAATCTTAATACTGTTGATCCTGATGGTTCTGCCCTTCAAAGTCGGGTGGGGCGTCGATATGTATGGCACCATTGAAACCGGTGTCCTGTTCAATCCCGGCAGTGCCAGTCACCTGTCAACCATGGCAACGGGAACACAAGCTCTTGTGACTGACACTGTCCGTAATTATCGGCTCAGTGCCTTTGAGTCGGTCAATTACATAACGGCTGATTCAGCCATTGAAGCCGGATCGTTCGGTACTCAGGTTGAAAAGTATTACAATATTGGAGCTTTTCAGTTGGGGGTTATACCGAAAGTTGGGATGTTTACGGATATTTCAGATGGCAAAAACAGCTACAATCCATTGCTCGGAGGTCGATTCTCTGTCAGCATCAAGGATTGGATCGGCATTAGTATCGGCGGTGAACAGATATTCGGCGACGATCCCATGACGAATGTTGTCGGCGGCATAACCTTAACGCCACCAGTAAAATAAGGGGATAGCGAGTCCCCGTTTTCATCCATCTACTCTGCCCCTGGTGAACAAATGATCCGGGGGTTAAATTTGATGTGTTCCCGGGGAATCTATGAGTTTTGTACGTGAACAAGTCGTCAAGCGGCTGACTCGGTCAAAGGGTTGGTCGAAAGTACGTAAACGCCATGTCAAGGAAAACCCTTTCTGCGCTGCCTGCGGGCGGTTTTCAGGGCTGGAAGTGCATCATATCATTGACTTTTCGACGGAACCGGAGTTGGAGTTGGAGCCGGACAATCTAATTACCCTGTGCCGCAAGACGTGTCATCTGCTGTTGGGGCACCTGCGAGACTGGAAAAGCATAAATCCTGACATTGAGACGGATTCTCAGGTTCTGTTTGAAAAGATCGTGAACAGGCGGTAATAGATTACATTCGGATGATTTTACTTATAACCATTCGTGCCCCTTTCAATGTGTCCCACAACGGTTTATCGCAATTCCAACAACAAGGAATAAACATGGGACGTGCTCGATGACAAACTTCTTCTAATTTCCCAAGATTTGTTACAGCACCGCAGTGCTTACAGACCTTTTCTAATCGCAGTTGTAGTTTTTGCTCTAATTTTGGCATTAAGGACATTCCAAGACGCATATTAGTCTCCTTTCCTTTCTCCAATGCCCCTGTGACCGCCATACAAGCGATCTGACGGGGGTTTAATTATACTTGACAAATTAAACATAAATTCTTAATATGAGCATAGACATCTTGTTGATCTTTGTATCAACAAGCCCTCCAGTTTACGTAGACTGGAGGTTTTTATTATAGCGCAGGATAACTTCTAAAACTTTAGCGGCACAAGCCTTACAGTAATGCCATGTACGCCCGTCAGTTTTATCTTTTTTACTCTCGCCTTCAAGCCGCCCCCACAATGCAAGCATTTTTGTCTGATCGGGTCCTCTGCCTAATGATTTACCACATTTATCACATATGATTTTTATTTCATTTATATTTATCTGCACACCACACTACCTTTCTGACGCCCGTAAACGGGGTCTGACGGGCTTTTAATCGGTTTTAGGTACAATCTACCGCAACTCCAGTTCTTCCTGCCTGAGACGGTCTAAATGAAGCCGACAGTAATCTTTATTCAGTTCGATTGAAACAAATCTTCTACCGTGTTTTTTCGCCATTGCCGCAACCGTACCTGATCCTCCAAAGATATCAATCACGATGTCACCCTTGCGGCTACCGGCAAGAATACACTTGTCGGCCAGTAATTCAGGGAACGTGGCAAAATGAGCTTCAGGATAGGGCTGTGTTGTTATAGTCCAGACAGAACGGGCGTTGCGCTTGCCATTTGGGTTCCATTGTTTGCCGGAGACTTTAGAACCGTATACTTGCTCAGCTTTACCTCCCGCTGCGCCAAATGTCTGATGTGATTTGGTGTCTATTGGTGTTATTTGATCTTCCTTAATCGCATCCGCATCGTAATAGTATTTCTGGCTCTTGCTCATCAGGAATATATATTCATGGCTCTTGGTAGGACGGTCCTTAACTGATTCCGGCATAGGGTTAGGCTTGGACCAGATTATATCGGACCTGAGATACCAGCCGTCAGCACGCAGGGCAAAGGCGACCATCCACGGTATGCCGACGAGGTCTTTGGGCTTACAGCCATGTCCTTTATACCCGGGTGGCTCACGGTAAATATACTTATCTTTATAATTTGGATAATTACTTAGATTACTGCCCCAACCCTGCCCACTACCCGCATAACTATCCCCCAAATTCAGCCATAGCGTTCCGTCGTCTTTCAGCACCCGCCGGACCTCACGGAATATAGTTACCATTTTCTCGACATATTCTTCCGGCGTTTTCTCAAGACCGAGCTGCTGGTCGATTCGGACGGCTCCGCAATGGGGGCAGCATTCACCTTGACATATAGCCTCATCGCCATAGCTACCAGTATTCGTTATTTGTTTCTTTGACTTATCTGTGAGTGTTCTTATTGATCTACCTACCTGATGGTCACACTCCACATCCCCACCTTCCCATGTTGCCGTACCATAATCTCGTAATCCCCAGTACGGCGGGCTTGTTATGCAGCACTGGATTGACTGGTCGGGCAACAACCGTAACGCATCGAGAACGTCCGCATTGAGAATGATACCTGCATCTTCCTTATGAAACGGCTCCACCCCGATAGCCTCGACAATATGATTAAGAGTCATTGCTGTACCTTGAGAATTGCCGCAACCACCTGCGGAACCCATCCATTTCCAATGGCTTTAAGTCGGTCCACCCGACAGGCCACCCCATGAGCCATTCCCACCATGTCGGGTTCACCTTCTCTCTTGCAATGGGGGTTCCACGATACTTGTTTTGACTCCCGCCCGTTTCCTCGAATCTCCCCGACCACTTTTTGCTCCCCGCACATGGGGTGTTGTAATAATATCCAACCTCTTTTTCTGTGTTGTCGCATTGCAAGCTGATCCGCCCCGACAATATCCCATTCTCCATTGTACCCGATTTTGGTAAGATTGGATAAGATCGTATAGATATATTGAGAGGCAAACAACCCTGGTACATTCTCCAGGTAAACGTATCTTGGTTGTAATATGCAAATGGAGTTAAACGTTGCTGGCCATAAATTTCGTTCGTCGGCCTCGCCAGTTTTAAGTCCAGCAAGGCTGAATGGCTGGCAGGGGAATCCGGCAGAGACAAAATCCACTTTTCCAGCATATCGTCCTGCGTATCGGGAATTGAATGTCCGAATGTCATCGAAGATGGGTGCGTCATCGAGAATCCCGTCTCGTATTCTTGCCCTGATAATTGATCTGCAATACTTGTCGATTTCGACATAACCTACTGTCCTGTAGTTTGGGATGATATGTTTGAAAGCGAGTTCACCTATACCACTTCCCGTAAATAATGATAGCCCTTTCATCCGATAGCCTCGACAATGCGGGCAAGGGATGTCATACTTCTTCAATCCTGATCTCTAATCGTGGCACGTCAGAATAATACTTCTTGATCGACAGCACCGCTATCTGGTTGTCATCTTTGTAAGCGACACCATTCAGGGCATCACAGACGATTTTTGCTATGTTGTCGGCATCGGGCTTTGTTGTCGGGACTTCGTTTTCCTTGACCATTTCGGCTCTGCGTTTTTGGGAAGTTGCCTTCGGAATCGGCATATAGGCGGTAATGAACATGGAGATTGGTCCCAAGAAAGGTTCATGGTCGGGGTAATCATTGCGGAATGACAGGGCAATCAGGGTTTCGTAGTTGACATCCTTTTTGTGGGAATAGGTACTGACATGACCGCCTTTTCGGACGAATCGGGGTCGATGTTTCCCCATCGGCCTGCCGGGGATTACCAGTTCAATCATCCACCACCACCTTGCACTTTACGGCTCGGACATGGCCCTTGCGTCGTTCCTTCACCCATGTTGTATGATGTTTATTTATTTCATTAAATTTATAAATGACCATACTTTTATTGAAGCGTATTCCATATAAATTATGGTATTCCCAAACACCTTTTCTTTTTATCTGCACACACCACAGTTGTTCAACCATTGAGCGCCTCCGATGCTTTGCGAAGTACACCAACTGGAATTTTTAATTTCAATTTATCAGCATCAGTAAAAACATCATAGAATGATTGTCCCCCAAAAGTCAATTCCTTTTCCCAAAGCTCCACTTCATAAAGCTCAACAAACGGCTTCAACGCCTCTCTGAGCTTGGCGTTGTCGGCTTCCAACTCCTCAACTCGCTGGATGAGCCAATCATGGTCCCTTGAGTCAACAAATTTCCAACCACGTTTCCGTTGTTTCTTTATTTCTTCCAGCGTCATTTCCAGCGTCATCCTTCTTCTCCGTCTGTTAATTTGACGAACAGCAGCCATACCCCGAATACGGCAAGGCAGTAATATATTAAAGTCCAGTCCATCATTTACTCCTTCATTCTAATCAGCGTAAAATATGACACCGTGTCTCGATAATTCAGGCATAACAGGTCAATGTTTCTGATCGGTCCAGACCACAGGAAGGTGCTGTCGCATGGCGCAGGGTTGATTCCACGAACAGCCGGGACTCCCTGCGGTTGGACCTCGTCATCAGGCACAATCTTTATTCGAGAGCCACTTCGATTGAGCGTGTGCCTGCTGTAGTATTTTTGTACTGACGGTGCTGCCACAGTAGCACTGGAATGAGATGGTTGTGAAATACCCGCCATATTGCACGGCAACGGGTATTGAAAAAGTACAACGGCGAACACCGCCAGTACGCTACTCAATGTCAGCCAGAGCTTAGTCATTCTCTTTTGGGTGTGTTAAATAATCTGTCCAATTTTCTCTTGGCTCAGACAATTTATTTGTTTCGCAGAACAGGCTTGCTAAATCTGCCGCAATAGCGGCATTATGCTTCGCACTAAAGGTTACGGGCTTATCTCTGCTTGTAAGCCAACCCAACAACCCGTAAACAGCTTCACTCCCTGTTAATTCGTTGCACATCACATCACCTTTCATTGTTGCGCTGGCAGGAGTCGATAGCATTGTGACAGGGGCACGTGAGACGCAGACCAGTCCCAAGGCCGAGACTTTTGTCGTACCGATTACGGGAGAGCCTATTGTCGCCATCCGGCTTGTATCTATCCATACATCCTGATCCCACCAGCGCAACTTTCATTTCCTTTCAACTCATGGCGACCAAAAGTTAGTATTACTTTAGCAGAGCCACTTGACGTTGTGCATCTGCTTCAGCAGCCACATACCAAGCCAACTGTGCCAGAAATCAGCATTGAACTCACCACCCCAACCATGGTCGCAGTCATAAACGTCATTTGGTGTCTGCGGCTGGACGGCTATGGCACAAGGTGCTACGGCAAAAAGGAGTGTCATTAGCATGAGAATTGCTAAGGTTTTTTTAGCTTTCACATATCCTCCTTTCCTTGGGGATTGTTGGTCGCCATGAGCTTTGCTTCAATATCTTCATCTATATACCAATATCCAATCAGCCGACACAGTGGACAGGCTGAATCTATGTCAACATCCTCTTGCTCGTATCCGCATTTACACGTAAACCAAGTCATTACTTCTCTCCTAACAGTTTGCGGGCTTGTTGGACTTCAATGCAATAGACACAAGTTGTCGGTTCGGGGTTGTATCGCATAGTAAAATCATCGTGGTGTAACGGACAACCTCGATTCGGGTGAGCAATCAATTTTATAAACTCCAACATTTCCCTGACCTTCTGATCCGGCGGGAAGTGGCGGTAAAGAATCTCATAAATATCTCTCATGCACTCATAACCAAATAAAACCCTTAGTTCTTCCGCACACTTCTCAATGTCACCGTCCGGCTCCGATTGCACAAACGGCTCAATGATGGCCGTCAGCTTGGCAATCGCCTCGCCTTCTTCTTGCTCATATAAATCCTCGAACATATTCTTTGTCACAAGGGCACGGGCTATTTCTTCAGCTTTGTTCATCCCAACTCACCTCCACCTTGACTGATGCAAAATCTTTATCAGGGTAGATTATCTTCAGGTTATTAGCGTGTCCGTCGCCTTCTTTCTGATTCTGCCGCAATAACAGACACCGCATATCCCAGTGCGGCTCTCTTGTGCCGTCGTTCAATACCTTAACGGGCATATATGCTGTGAATGTGTGTTTGCTCATATCCCTACTTTCTCCCCGTCCCGGTGTCTCAGACACAGAGGCGGGGTTTTCATCATTATCTGTCATAGCGACAATAAACATCAACGGTGTTGTCCTCGGAAGCTAACAGTTCTGCTCCCGCAATAGGAATCGGAATAACGTATTCATTTGAAATCGCCGTTGTGGAACAGGTTATTGAAGTTGCGACTCCAGCCTTGTTTCTTTGAGCACGAACATTCACAATATGGTCTTTGTGAAAATTCGGGGGCATAACCTTGTAAAATTTGAATCCGAGCAGGTTTTGCACCGGATCAATGAATAACTTTGCGTACTGATACTCATGCAATCGGTACGCATCAACGGCAACCCTGTTGAATCTGGCAGTCGTTGTACCTTTTGTCTTTTTTGACGCTTTTGTTCTCACCACATCATTAAGATTTGCTGTGATGCTGACAGCAGGGTAACTGTAATGACTTACACCGCCGTGTGTGATTGGTTTTGCAACAACCCAATTCATTCTCTACTCCTTTGTTGTTGGCCGTTTCCGACTTTGTTATATAGTTATTTTTTCTCCCCGCCCCGGCCAAGCTGTCGAAGAGAACCGGGGCAGGGCGTGAGGCAGCAATTCGCTGCCAATCAGTTAAGTTGCTGTTTCAATAGCTGCTTATATTCCTGTAATGCCTTTTTATCGGCAGACATTAAATCCATTTGTCCAAGCCCCGTCATGCGTATTTCAGGAATTTGCTGACCCAATTGCTTTGCAAGTTTAGATTCCAGTTGACAGATGTATTCTTCATCTGTTTCAGGTTCAGTGGTTGTTTCTTCTTCTGTTTGTTTCACTTTCTTTGTTTTCTTCTGTTCAAGGGCGGCTTTTGCAGGTGTCTTAATATTGTCGTCCAGGTCCGACTTTTCAACAATCCATTTCAGGTATTCACTTGGCAATTCACTATACTTTTGACCTTTATGCTTTCCCAGTGGAATTGTATCATCATTGCCATTCTGGACAACCGATTGATCTTCCTTGTAATCTTCAATGTCCTGCAGGAATCGACCGGACGTGAAGGTGGCATTAAGGGTTGCGCCGACCAATGACCTTTTTTGTGCCATTTTGAGAATTGTATTTGAAGGTGCATTCTCCCTGCCTCGCTCCGTAGATTCACATGAAGCGATACAGTCTGCCCATACAACTCCACTACGCCGATTGATTAACGTACATTTAATTTCATACCGATAAAAACCGACTTGCCGTACTTCTTTACCGTTGATTATGGCCGTCCATTCACGAAGGGATTCGACGGTTTTATCTGTCACTTCATATTGTGGTGTAAGATTAAAAGCACCACAGAGTTTTTCGGCTCCCGCCTTATATAATGTGGGTTTTTTGGTGCCCGGAATAACACCATGATCTAAGCCATCCTTGAGTAAATCTGCTATAAATTTCTCAAGGTCGGCCATCATTGAGCGCATTTCATCAAAGGAAACTGGTGCGCCTGTTTCAATTGTTTGTAATTCGTTGCTCATTGCTTGCCTCACTTTCTTTCTACCACCACCAGCCATACCAGGCGATGATGTCAATTATGATCCACCATAACGGTCGCTGCGGGATTCGCATTGTTCTTCTCCCATTCTAATTTACCTGTTATAATTTCTTCTTCGAGAGTCCAAATTATTTTACAGGCAAAACTTTTTTCACACATTTCACAAGCCCGTATAATAATTTGTTCTTCGTTTTCTTTGTCACTATCAAATTTAAGATTCTTAAACGTCGAAAATTCTGTGTCCTTATGGCAATATGGACACTCCACAATTCTATCTATCATAGTCAACCCCCCTATCATAGTAAGTCCTTTCATTATGTTTTTCAACCCACGCCTTCACCTTGTCAGGTGATCCCCAACAAGGCGCAGGTGCTTTATTGTAGAGAAATTGCACAATATCAAATAAATGATCCCGGTTGAAATCGTCGGCTCGCCCGAAAGATTCCTTGAGATCGTTACACAATACTGCCGTCAGAAAACCACCGCACGGTACGCCTGCATCAATATAATTGTAGAGACTTTCAAGGATAAGAGGCTTGATATTGTATTTTTGCTGTGCTTCAGTTATCGCACATTCAGCTTTCGTCACCTTTAACCTCCTATACTCATAATCGTTATCGCCATAAACCAGCCCCATGCTATGCACAGAATCGCATAGGCAAAGGCGGTTAGTAGTTCACCCCACTGGGTTTGTTTCTGCATCATGCACCACCTTTGTATGGAATGCACAGAACTTATACCCGGACTCAACCTCATCCTGCGTCAGAATCTTCTCGCAGTCGGGATGTTCACAGACGTAACATCCCCGACTCTCAAAAACTCTGGCTCGATGATACCGTTGGACCAGGTCACGGATTTGAAATGTTGCCATAGTACCTGCCTTTCGTTTGGAGTTATTTTGTTTGCAACTTTTCAATAACAATTGTCTCAACCATGTTTGCCATTGATCGCCGTTCGGCTTCACACATCAGAATCAATCGGTGATGCAATTGCACCGGCAGACTGAACGCCGTGTGTACTCGTTTCAATTTCTCTTTTGGCTTTGTCTTTGTTGTCATTATTACAATCCTTTCATATTTGCGTATTCGACAACAATTAAGTAAACTTTAATAATATGTCAAGCGTTTTTTACGGATTTTTAACAAAAATTAAAAGAAAATGCTTGACTTTGCCATAAAGTGTTGGTATTTATGGGGAAAAGGAGTTTGAATGATTGAACGGTGCGGAAAGTGGGGCGTTCATAAGCCGGTAAAATCAAGGCTTGGTGTTCGCCCCCCTCATTATTGGCCTTATATGTGCGTCAAGTGCCGTCAAGCCATTGGATACCGCCCCCCTGATCCTACTACGAAATATCGTAAGATATGGAAAAAGAGAAACCCCACAAAATCTTGGCAGGAATATAATTGGGAGATATTCCCGATGTGTGCACATATATTGGAAGGATGGTTAAGATGAAAGAAATCGGTGAATGCGATTGCGGGTGGAAAGGCGAAATGCAGCGACAGCACTTCAATGACTGTGCCCAGTGGCAATGCCCAGGCTGTATGAAAATGCACCGGATTCCCGTCCGCAAAGTCCCCGCCTTTCACAACGAAAAGGGCGAACGGGTCAGGTTGGACGCCTTGCGGCCATTCGCCATGACGGTCAATGACAGGAAAGAAGGAATAGAATAACGAAGGTGCTTTTTCAGTGGAAACAGGGGTCTCACCATAAACCTCAACGGTCACATATATTTAGTTTATGGACACGAGGGACAGTAGTTTGGTTTTCTATGTGTGGAATCGGTATGGAATATACCAATATGACGACAGCAACCTTACCTGTATGTAAACAATGTCTGGCACATATAAAGAAATTAAGACAACAACAACCCCGTTATACCCTTGCCGGTGATCCCTTCTGGCCACAGCAATATCGAGACAAATCAAGTTTTTATTATCATTTCCCCGCTGAACTGTTTCTTTGGCAATGGCGGGACAAATTGAATTGGTGGAAAAAACCATTTATTTGGGACATTGAATACTTCAATTATGAACTCACAGAAGATGAAAAACCACTTGACACCGATTCAACAACAGCGTAAAATAGAAAGTGTTTTCTACGGAAACGTCGACGGTACCGTAGGCCGGTTATGTGTACACGAAGCGCCCCACAATCCTGCGGGCGCTTCTTTTTTTCTTGACACCGACTCAACAACAGCGTAAAATCAGAGTATGGACAGGAACAGTCACAAGATTTCAATAACTGACAGCGATTACTACCGGCAGGGGTGGTTATACACGTAATCGTGTAGCCAGTCTCTTGTGACGCTGGTTGTCCGACCGCCCCTGCCCGTAGGAATTGAGATCATTTATGACCGCATATTTGAAGCTCTGGACGTGGTTGCGAACAAATCCCAAATTCTTAGAATTGAAATTAAACGGGCGGGGATTCCTTGTTTTAACCTGGCTATTATGTAAAGATCAACGGGACGATGGCAGGATTTTTCTCAGAAATTTCCAGCATTGGGGCGATGAAATGGGCTGTGATCGGAAAACAGCAGTCAAATTGGCGGGAGAAATCCAGGAAAAATCCTTCTGGGTTGTCACTGAAAGTGAATCAGGAGTGCTTCAGGTAGATATAGCTAACTATAAGGAATGGCAAGAGATAGATGTGAAAGGGGTACGGGAAAAATCCAGGAAAAATCCCACAAAAATCCCGCCTCTTAGAGCAGAGCAAAGCAGAGCAGAGCAGAGCATATATATAAAGGTGATTGAAGACCTGAATCAGAAAGCCGGGACCAAATACAAATGGCAATCAAAACAAACCCAGTCCGCTATTAAGGCTCGATTAGACGAAGGATTCACCCTTGACAACTTTTGTACGGTTCATACAAAGAAATGTAACGAATGGGCAGGCACCGATATGGCTAAATACCTGCGACCGGAAACGCTTTACCGTCCGTCTAAGTTTGAATCTTATTTGAATCAGGTCGACAAACCAAAGCAGGTTGATTGGAAGGAGTTGCCGGATGACGACTAAAACAGATAAGCGGTTTATGGATGAGTTTGAGTATTACTTTCTAAAGAAACAAATCAATGCCAGGGAAATACTAAAAAACGAGCCGCAGTATATTAAGCGGCTCTCAAGAGATTACCAGGATGTTTGTTTTAGGTTTATAAAACCGCATGAATATAAGGCTTTTTTTGCCTGGTTGGCGCAAACCGAACCATATTTCCTTGATGAATCAAAACTGGAGCCGAAATGTGCTGAATGGCTCAAGCGAAAGCCCTCAGAAAAGCGGGACGATAAATTGTCTGATTCAATGGAAATGTTGCTTTGTGAAATATGGGGAGCTGCTCAATTAGCTAAACTCCCGGTATATCAGAAGGTTAGTCCGATTATTTTGTGGTTTGATTCTGCTGCGAAAAATAGAATCCAATGGAAACAAAAATCAGAAAAAGATCAACAGCTACATTTGTGGGGCTGGCTGCGTCAAGTATTAAGCATTGATGAAATGAGTTTAATTGAAGTAAAATTGCGAGAGTTTCAGAATATAAGCGAATCAATAAAACAGTTGCGGATTGGTGGTGAAGACCCGGCGAAAATAGTTAGAGGCTATATGCGAAAAATTGGAAAGGAGATGTTATGAGTGATATACACGACAGTACCATGAGTGAGTTTATTACTTTCCCAGGTTTTGAACACGTGAAGAATCTCACCGGTAAAGCAAGGGATTATTATGAGCGTTTTCTTCAAATTATTTTGAATCGTCGCTATTCTAATCCTATTGTCTCAGTTAGACTTGAAGATATTTTAACAGAAGAAAGCGGTAGGAAATTCTCAGGTTCAGAGATCAGAGCCATGAGAAGGTACGCCTGGTCGGTCGGTGAGCGTATAGGATCGGGCGGTAAGGGTTATTATTTGCTTGAAGAACCGGAACACGTTCACGAAACGGATCAGCAAATTACGGGACGGCACAGATCATTAGCCGTAAGCCACAGGAACCTTATGGCTATTCTATGGCAGATTGAGCAGGAAAAAGGACTCGGCCAGCAAAACCTGAATTTCTGACCTACGTAATAAATACGTAATCTTTTCTCTTGACTTCGCTAAAGTAATCCAGTATATTGCCGATGTAGTGAATAACAACCGTAGTGAAAGGAAGGTAAATCATGTCAGAATCAAAACACACACCGGGACCACAAGAGGCAACCTTGAGAAAATATGACCGTCATTTTGGTTGCTTTTACTGTAGGCTTCGTATACCCCCGAATACTTGGGTGCTACAAGTAGGGGGAAAAGTGTTTCATAGCTTAGATTGTGCAAGCAAGTCGCTTGAAGCCGCAATCGCCAAAGCGGAAAAGAAGTAGTGAAAGGAGAAATCATGTCAGAAACTAAACACACACCGGGATCGTGGCATATAGGTTCGGGAAATGGTGAAGGATCGATTTTTGGTCCTGAAGATTGCGGAAGAATGGTCTTTGAAAGTGATCGAGGGACGGTCCTTTATCCTATTTGCAAAGTTATTAACGGTCCGAAGCAATGTCAAGACGAGGGAGCAGAAGACAACGCTAACGCTCGCCTGATTGCGGCGGCGCCTGATCTGCTGGAGGCGCTGAAGGGTATGCTAAATTGGGCAAGGCGAGTACAAGAACCGATTCCCGGCCCCGAAATTGCAAGGGCGCATACCGCAATCGCCAAAGCGGAACCGAAAAGCTCCTGACATTCCCTGTCAGGGTTTCCTATTCACTACCCCCGGCCGTAAAAAGCCGGGGTTTTTATTGACACAGACCGTCCTTTTTTACCCTAATTTTTACCCTGGTTTTTACCCTGATTTTTGTTAAATTAACCTTACACGAAAAGTTAATAAAAAAAACACTTGACAAGCGATTGAGAATATATTACGTAGTGCGTAGGCTCTTAATTCTGGCTAACAATTAACTAAGGACGGTAAGATATGCCGGGAATCGGCATAGTCAGAACATTCGGAGCCGGGCAGCTTTGCCGCAAGGTAGAGCTGCCTTTTTTTAGGGGTCAAAATGGCTCAACTTAGTACCAAACAGAAACAACACAAGGCGTTGTGTTCTGTATGTAACCATCCAGATTGCAAGGAGATAGAAGCGGAATACTTACGTGGCGGGTCTCCATATCAGATTGAGTTAGATTATCCTGGGGTTGGTCATAAGTCTGTTTATGCTCATGCCAGAATGTTTGGTCTTGACAAGAAGCGAGATAACACGGTATTAACTCAATTACGCCGTATTATTGACCGGGGTGGTGTTAAACAGCGGAAGATCAGCGATCCTTTGTTGGGGAAAGCCTATGAATTGACCTCGAAGATTACCGGCGAATTAGTCGAACGCAGTGAGCACAAGCACAAGGGCGAACTGGACCTTAAAGTCATTTCTGAGCAACTACAACAACAACTGGCGAAGGGGAAGGAGAAATTAAAACCTCGTGTACGTCGTGATTCTCCTGATTAGTGTTATGGCTATGCTTGCACCACAACCG
>WOR8_10001443_pt1 | contig 24125 bp, 18 predicted proteins | sample DeeMarSeWOR38_10_FD_19890 | JGI IMG/M metagenome (IMG submission 19890) | reverse complement strand
ATTTCGACCGGATGTCGTCGTAGATGCCATTCTGGCCAAAAAAAACCTGGGTACCGGCATGCATGAGGCGCCGCTGGTCATCGGGCTGGGTCCCGGTTTTGTTGCCGGGCAGGATGTTCACATGGTCATCGAAACGAATCGCGGTCATCACCTGGGCCGGATTATAACGGACGGTTGTGCGGAGCCGAATACGGGCACACCGGGAGCAATCAACGGCTATACCGAACAAAGGGTTTTGCGGGCCCCCTGCGATGGTGAATTTAAGGCCGAATGTTCCATTGGTGATCACATCAAAAAAGGGGATCGAATTGGAACCGTTGCATCGGAAATGGTTCAGGCACCCATCGAAGGCGTGTTGCGGGGGTTGATTCGAAGCGCCACCCTCGTGCAAACGGGATTGAAAATCGGCGATATCGACCCCAGGGGAGATGCCCGTTTCTGCCATACGATCTCAGATAAAGCGCGGGCCATTTCCGGATCGGTGCTCGAGGCTATTTTACGGGTCTATAATTAATTACAGAGGTCAGAAGTCAGATGACAGCAGACAGATGGTCATACTCGGGAAATGACGTCATTAAGATATAGCTTGGGACTCAAAAAGGGCGGTGTTATCAGTCTGGTGGGTGCCGGCGGTAAAACGGCCCTGATGTTTTGTCTGGCGCGCGAGCTGGCCGCTGGCGGTGATCGGGTGCTAACTACGACCACAACCAAGATTCGCCTGCCCACGCGTCGACAATCAAGGCTTGTCATGATTTCTGATTCGGTTGAGCACTTTTTGCAACGCGCCGGCGGTGTTGCAAAGCGTATTCCCCATGTCACAGCTGCTCGGCGGGTTGTTCATTTTCAACATAAATTGAAGGGTTTTTCTCCGGGCGCCATCGATCGCATCTGGCACTCCGGTGTTTTTCGCTGGATTATCGTGGAGGCCGATGGTGCCGCCGGCAAACCCCTTAAAGCGCCGGCAGCACACGAGCCGGCTATTCCCGACACTACACACTGGTTGATCGCAACAGTCGGTTTGTCAGCAGTCGGAAAACCGTTGAACGCTCAATGGGTTTTTCGACCGTATTTGGTTTCAGCGCTAACGGGTTTGGCCTTGGAAGATCAAATCAGCACATCGGCCATTGCCAAAATGTGTCTGGATCATAACGGGATGTTGAAAAACGCTCCCGGGGGGGCCAAGCGGTTTATTTTTCTCAATCAGGCAGATCTTCCGGGCTGCCTGGCCGCCGGGAGACAGATCGCCCAGCTATTGAAAATCTATGCGCGCAAAAGTTTGAAAGGGGTTCTCATCGGCCGTACTTTATATGAACCCATAGTTGATAAATATTATATAATAAATTGAAATCCAAACGTTTTTTTGACAATTACTGCAAAACGGTTTGAAATGCGCAAAAATACAGAGGCCTCCGAACATGGCCGTGGTGAACACAATTCCACCCATACCTTCCGCAACACGATCGGTCCGATTCTGATTCTGACGTCGATATTTTTTCTGAATTTCACCTCTCGGATTTCAACGGCACCCCTGGCGCCCCGAATCGAAGCGGACCTAAATTTGAGCCATGCCCAAACGGGAACCCTGTTCTTATTTATTTCCATTGGTTATTTTCTGACCCTGGTCGGATCGGGGTTCATCTCGTCCCGCTTAAATCATAAGCACACCATTGTGACCTCCAACACGGTTCTGGGGATTGCCCTGATTGGCACCGCTTTTTGCACCGGGTCCTGGACGATGCGACTGGGTTTGTTTTCCGTCGGGATGGCAGCGGGACTGTATTTACCTTCCGCCATAGCGATGTTGACATCCCTTGTCCCGTCGCAGCACTGGGGCAAAGCCATCGCCATTCATGAGCTGGCTCCCAATCTCAGTTTCATCGCCGCACCTTTAATCAGCGAAGCTGTTCTGGTGCGGTTTTCCTGGCGAGAAGTCTTTTTAATACTGGGTGTCATGGCCTTGATTATGAGTCCGATTTTCATGCGCCACAGTCGCGGTGGTGATTTTAAGGGCGAAGCGCCCGGTTTTGGCGCATTGGGTCAGCTGTTTGGCAATTTATCCTTCTGGTTGATGGTGCTGATGTTTAGCCTGGGTGTCATCGGCACCCTGGGCCTTTATACCATGCTGCCGCTCTACCTGGTCTCAGAGCACGGTATTGATCGCAATGTCGCCAATACATTGATTGCATTTTCCCGGATACCCAGTGTTTTAATGGCTTTTATCGCCGGATGGGCAACCGATCGCATTGGGCCGCAACGAACGCTAAAAACTGTGTTGCTCGTTGCCGGTGTGATGACTTTTTTTCTGGGCATTGCCTCAAGCTCGATCATACGCTACCTTGTTTTTTTACAACCGCTGGTTGCCGTATGCTTTTTTCCGGCCGGGTTTGCCGCCATGTCTTCAATCGTGCCACCCGGTTTCAGAAATATAGCGGTTTCACTGATTGTACCGCTGGCTTTTGTGGCCGGTGGTGGTTTGGCGCCGATTTTTATCGGTTTTCTCGGCGATAAAGGCAATTTTGCTCTGGGAATCATGATTTGCGGCGGGCTGATTGCCATCGGCTCCTTATTTACCGGATTGCTCAGATTTCACGGGCAGTCAGAATGAAAGGATGCGTCTATGGATCTTCAAATATTTGACAAAATGGAAAAAGAGGATCTGCGAAGCTATATTGAATTCCTGCTGTGGCATTACCGTGTCATCGATGCGTTCTGGTATATCAACATCAGCGAACAATATGATGAGCCCACAGCAGACCGCTTGAATGAAATGGTATGGGGCCGGGTGGCGGCAATGGCAGCCAAGGATTTGCAAAAGCGTTTTCATATCGAAGAGCAGGGTCTATCGGGTTTTGTTAAAGCGCTTAAGTATTTTCCCTGGTGCATTCTGGTCGGCTATCAAATTACCGAATCTTCGGATGAGGTTATGGTCCATGTTTCCTCCTGTCCGACACAGACGGCCAGAATTAAACGGGGAATGGATGAGTATGCTTGCAAAGCCATGCACCGGGAAGAATTTTCCAGTTTTGCCCGCGAAATTGACGAACGCATACAGGTTGAGTGCCTGTTTGCCCCGCCGGATCCACATCCGGATGACATGATGTGCAAGTGGCGTTTTTTTTTGCGGGAGGCATAGGTTAACTCCTTGAGTTTCTGAGAGGAATGACTATTTCATGATTTTGTTCTAACCCCAATTAGGTGAAAATTAATGCCGCTCGCTTTTGAATCGCTCAGTCATGGCACGATTGCATTTGGCTTTTTTAATATCGATTCGGACATGTTGCTTTTAGAAAAGTACTTCTTATTTGGATCTGATTTTTGTCAACATATCATAGCAATGGCAGAAGGTATCGATGCCAATGAATATCGAACCAAATGGCCGGTTTACTTTATAAAAGACCGCGCCAAAATTGGGGATTTAATGGGTGCCATCTATGGAATCCGTTACACCGGGTTCATCGGCGAATTATACCGACGCTATCCTTTTCCGGAAAAGCCTGAAGCCTTCAAACAAAGAACCAGGGGCTTTCTCAACCAGGCTATTGTGCGGGAAATGATCTCAGGATATGCGCTCAACATTCAGATACCCGTTGCCGCGGACCGGCGCTCCGGTGAAGTTGATATTGGTGTTTATAAATTCAGTCGGCACACCTTTCAGGAACTGATCAAATATGTCTGGCGCGGCGGTTATCCCGGCTGGCAAAATGATGCCCGCCCGGAACATGTCGAGACCATGAAGGCTCAAATCGAAAAACACCGGCAAGGGCTATTCGAAAATATTCAATTGAGTTGAATTGCCGGGCGAATTTATGCTGGCCACCGGCCGCTCGCCTTTATCTGAATGTCGAGCGGATCATTATAGCCAGGCGCCAGATGCCAGTCTGTGACGAGCCCCGTCGAGCCGAAGCAAGCTGCCCGACGGGCCACCACGAGTGGCAGCCAAGGAGCGGTACCTGAAATTATTTTTGACTTTAGGGCTGACAGATTGTATGACCTGAACTTTGAATGAAAAACAATGAAGATATAGCAACCGTATGGACAACTATCATTATCTGAAAGATGAAATTTTAAAGGTCAATGAAGACATTCAATCATTGATATCCAAGGCGAAATCTTTGCCCGGGATGGATGAATCGCGATTTGCCGACTGGGCCAGGACCTGTCGGAGACTTCCGGATCAAATGTCGGAAGATATGATGCGTGTGGCGGTCGCCGGACCGATAAAATCAGGCAAGAGCACATTTCTCAACTCAATCCTGCAGGGCGATTATTTAAAAAGAGGCGCCGGCGTGATCACATCCATCGTCACCCGGGTGCGCAACGGTAAACAGTTGAGCGCAAAGCTTTTTTTCAAATCATGGGATGAGATCAATGCTGAAATGGAACAGGCGCTGGTTCTTTTCCCGACACTGGAGTGGCGTCGCACGGATTCAGGGCTGGATATCCGCAGGGCCGAGGAGCGTGAGCAGATTGAGCAGGCCCTAAAGCTATTGAGCGCTGACCAGCTGATTTCGCACGATACCCGCAACATTAACAACGTCCTTTTATCCTCATATATCAGGGGGTATGACAGGGTTTGCGATATTATTTCGACCCAAAACACCACCCGGAACTATGACGCTCAAAGTTTTTCTGAGCACAAAAGCTTCGTGGGAGATGAAAATCTCGCGGTTTATCTGAAAGACGTTGAACTGCAGATTCCGTCAGATGCTTTTGCGACCAATATCGAAATTGCAGATTGCCAGGGCAGCGACAGTTCAAATCCCATGCACCTGTCGATGATACAGGATTACTTGTTGCTCACGCATATGATTGTGTATGTGATCAGCAGCCGCACCGGCCTGCGCCAGGCGGACATCCAGTTTTTATCCATCATCAAAAAAATGGGTATTCTGGATAACATTCTATTTGTTATTAATTGCGATTTCAGTGAACACGAATCCATGCGCGAGCTTCAGACGCTGGTTAACAAAATAAAAGAAGAGCTGGCTCTGATCAAGCCCGATCCGGAGGTATATACCTTTTCAGTCTTATTCAATTTGTTTTCATCTCCCGATTTGGCGCTGTCAGAAAAAGATCAGCTCCGAATGCAACAATGGCAAGCCGAGACGGAGTTAACCGAATTTTCAAACCGGGAGACGAACCAGTTCAGAGCAACGCTTGATTCAAAGCTTGGCAACACGCGGGGTGCGGTATTATTGAAAAACCATCTGGAACGTCTCAACGTTATTGTATCCGGAATGGAGAATTGGATCGGCATCAACCAGGATATCCTCGCGCGGGATTCAGAAAGCGCTCAGGAACTGATCCAGCGGCTAAAGGAGCATCAGGACCGGGTCGATCAGATGAAAACGGTTCTGCAAACCACCATATCCGGTGCGGTTTCCAAGATCAAAAAAAAGCTAAACCTCGAGGTGAACCGGTTTTTTGATGTGCGTTCCGGTGATATTTTTAGCAAGATCACGCAATTTATAAAGGAATATAAAGGATTGACCCGGCCGGTCGACGGAAAAACCGATTTGCCGGGTGTTTCAAAAACTGTATACCAGGGTTACCAGGAGTTCAAACAATCGCTGAACAAATTTATGACCGCAGACATCAACCCGGAAATTGTTCGTTTCGTTAAAGCGCAGGAAAATGAAATCGGCGCATATTTTGAGACGATCCTGCAGCCCTATCACGGGGCGCTTGCAGATGCATACGATGAATATATGCGCATGATGAACAAACTCGGGGTGAGCCTGAACAACGAAACACAGTTAAAGATGGAGTTGCCGAATCTAAAAGCCCAGCTGGAACAGTCCGGACCTAAACCGCCCAAACTGGTTACGACCACCCAATACTCAGCCAAAATAAAAACCGCCGCGCTGTTGCGCCTGGGTGTTTACAGCCTGCAGCAAAATATAAAGAAATTGCTCAAGCAGCCCACCCGCAAGCAAAGCGATGTGATCCAACAGGCCCTGAGCGGTGGAACCCTGCAAATGAAGCGAGATACGATGCGGTCAATCGTCGAGCAGCTCAAAGATTACCGTGAAAATCTTAAGTTTGCCTTTTTGTACAAACTGATCGACCGTTTTGCTGAAAATCTGGTCGACCTCATGCAGGATCGCTTTCAACTATTTGTAACGGATTTATCTGCCATCGCCGATCGGTTGGACAGCACCAAGGTCGACAAGCAAAGCACATTGGAAATATTGCAGGAAATGGGTCAGCGGTCTGCCGGCGTGAAGGAGAGTATCAGCCATCTGCGGCGACGGGTTGAACAGACCAACTGAGATCGTAAAAGGCGTTTTGATAGGATGCAAGATGCCCGGGGACGAGGACGAGTCAACGACCACCCGCACTGCGTGCCCCGATCGTTGCGGGTGGAAACGGGTGCAAAGCACCCGGTTTGGAAAACCCCATCAAAATGCTCGTCAGCAATCCGGTGATTTAAGTCTGGCCAGATTTTCTCGGGCAAATTCAATGGATGCATCCAGCGTCAGTGCCATTTCATAATACCGAATCGCCTTGGCGGTTTGCCCCATATCACGATAGTTTGAAGCGATATTGGCATAATCAATGGCCGAGGATGGATCCAGCTGAATGATTTTTTTGAAGTTTTCAATGGCGGCCTCATGCTCTTTTAACTTGAAATGGCAAAATCCCATCAGATTATAGATGTCGGTTCTTTCCGGATCCAAGTCAATGCCTTTTTTGAGCACATCCAGCGCTCTGCGGTATTCACCCATATCTTTTAAAGCAACCCCTAAATACGAGTAAATGCTGGGAACATCCTGCGGATTGGGTTCAAGATTCAGGGCCTGTTCAAAGCATTTCAGGGCTGTCTTGGGATCATTTAGCGTCAGATGGCAGGATCCGAGGTAGAATTTGACATAATATTTGCCGGGCAGGTCTCGGTCGATTTGACTGAGCTCAGCGATGGCCGCGCGGGGACTCTGGTTTTCGGCGATGTGCTTGGCGGCAAACATGCCGACACTGGTGGCCAGGGCCCGCTCCCGGAAATGCGCTCCGGGTATGATGGTGTAAAAGGCGGGGATTTGCAGATCCGCATGCATCGTATCAATCAATAAGACGTCCATTCCGATTTGCTTGAGTGCTGCCAGGCAGTTTTCTACTTCCACTTTTATGTTTTCATGTGATAAATCCGGCAAATCCTGGATATCCATCTCCTTGCCCGGATTCATAACATATGCGGCTTCTGTCAGATCGGTAAATTTAGGCAGTCCGCTGGCCACATAATTGGCCGCTGTATCAAAGTCACCTGCCAGCTGGGCCACTTCGGTAAGCGCCCGGCTGAACGCCTTCTGGGGATCCGGTGTTGTTCCGGCGGTCCAGATGATTTCACTGAGCTCAGGAAAGGTGGTCGGATCGTAGGCTAAAACGCCGACACTCGGGATGCCGGTATCGAGCGTAAAATCGGAGACAAACAGCTTCACGCCGGCTTTGCGATATTTGCCGATCATTTCAACCACCAGCGCATCGGTGGCTGAATCCGCTCGGATGGCCGGAACCTGCAAACGATTGTGACTGATGACCGAGGAGGTGTGTCGTTCGATGATTTCACAAATTCCCTGACTTATTGCTTCCTCAACACAATTACCGGCAGAAGGGCCATTAAATTCATTAATGGCAAAAAACCAGTCAAACGGGACCAACGTCTGCTCTTTGCGGCTTAGATTATAGGCCCAGGTCCACTTCAGGGGTAAATTTTCAAATATTTTCCGTGATACCGGCAGATCATTCGACTGATCGTGAACTGATTTGGCGATCATTTCGAAGGGTAGCCTCCGATCCTGTATGTTGCTAAATTTTTCAATAAAAAAATTTTGAGGATTCTTCACGAAGCTGAAAAAACTGAATCGCTCGGCCAGTTCCATAACAGCACTGGCTTCGGATTGGCTGGGTGTACCGCCTTTGCCCATCTGTTTTTTCGTTCCGATGATCTGGCGGGCATGTTTGCCGCACAAGCTAAAATAAATCGGTATGTCCAATCGACCGTTGTCGATGCGGACCGTGCGCTTTAAGATATCCAGGTTAACGGTTTTAAGTCTGGCCTTAAAGCGCTGCACCGTATCTTCAGGTGCCATTATTTTATCCTGGTCGAGGGTATATCCTTTGTACGCATCTTTAAGCGCTATGGTAAACGGTTTGGGTTTCATTTTATTTGCGTTCGGTAAGGGTTTTCGATTGACCGTTTAAAATCATTTTGATATAAAAACAGTCCGTTGTGGGGATGTAGCTCAGATGGGAGAGCGCGGCGTTCGCAATGCCGAGGTCAGGGGTTCGATCCCCCTCATCTCCACCATTCACTTAAGCTGCCACAATGTGTCAAATATAAAGGCATCCTTTTAGCCGATTTTATGGGGAGTGTCAACCGGCTTGTGAAGCCTGTAGAAAGTTTACCCAACCTTTAGTACCCGGCCGTCTGCTGCTCGGGGGCAATTCATGTGAGGCGGATTAAAAAAAACAAGTTGCTCGGCATGTATTTACTAAAACCCTTGAGCATCAGATAAATGTGCTTATATTCATTATACAATACGAGGGGAGGCTACATTTATGTGTTTGTTCCTCTCGTTCAGGGTAGCTCAGTTGTCCCGGGGCTACCCTTTTGATTTCAGGGGCCGGATGTCGCGTTACCATATCAAATTCGGTCTGTCTCTATTCGTTGTAACTTTTAGCTGGATATCGGATCTATATACCGGTGTCTCGGATTCTTTCGGGTCACCTCAGAGTAAGTACGTCATAGTGCTTCATTCTGACCTCCTTTCACGGGTGGTTCATTTCGATGAGCCACCCTTTTCATATTCAAAAACAAAACTGAAGCGGATGCCTCTATAGCGATATAAACGCTTGCATTTCTTAAAAAAATTGAATATGATCGCTATAACGCTCCGCCCCAGGCATTCGGGCCTGCAACAGGTTGCAGTCCAGCGGTTTTTTGGATAAATTCAGCAAGATGCAGTTACTGACACTATCAAAGCGACGATAAAGGTATCTAAAATGATGGAAGCCAAAACCGAGGTTGAACGCAAGACCAAAGAAACCGCCATTCGAGTCGGGCTCAAATTAGACGGCAGCGGCCAATCGGAAATATCGACCGGAATTCCATTTTTTGATCATATGCTGGTCTTATTTGCCGTCCACGGCTTTTTTGATCTGGCGGTAAAAGCCAAGGGAGATTTAGAGGTAGATTTTCATCATACGGTTGAAGATGTTGGACTCGTCCTGGGAAATGCCTTCGATCAGGCACTCGGCAATCGCAAAGGTATCAAACGATTCGGCCATGCCGTAACACCAATGGACGATGCCCTGGCTGCTGTGACTGTTGATTTGTCCAAACGTCCGTTTTTGGTATACCACATCCCATCATTTCAGCCCTCTGGATCTGCATTTAACGTAGCGCTGGCAAAAGAATTTTTCAGGGCTTTTGCCACCAGCGGTGGATTAAACCTCCATATTAATGTTTCCTACGGGGAAAATGAGCACCACATCATAGAATCCATATTCAAGGCGCTGGGCAGAGCTTTAGATCAAGCCACTTCAATGGATCAGCGCATCTCAGATGTGCGGTCTTCAAAAGGTACGCTCTAGTGTAAAAAAATGTTATCAAGTGTTTAGTATTTGGTGTTTGGTTACGCGGCACCGGATATTAAGCCCATATGCTCAGTAGACATCTAAACACCAAAAACCAAACACTAAACCCCACAAACCGATGATTATCATTCCGGCTGTTGATATAAAAAATGGTAAATGCGTTCGACTGCTTCAGGGTCGTATGAATGATGACACCGTCTATTCGGACGATCCGGCGGCGATGGCGGTTAAATGGGAGCGGCTCGGCGCTCAAATTATTCATGTCATCGACCTGGACGGCGCTTTTTCCAAGAGCCCTCAAAATGTGACCGCTATCAGTGAGCTAGCCCAATCGGTGAAGGTCCCCATTCAACTGGGGGGCGGTATCCGCAATGAACAAACCGTTGCTATGTACCTGGAGATGGGGATCAGACGCGTCATTATTGGAACCGAAGCCATCAAAAATCCCGAATTCGTAAAACGGATTTGTAAAACTTACCCGGATCAGATTATTGTGGGAATCGATGCGCGTAACGGAAAAGTCGCCATAGACGGGTGGACTCAAACAACGCAGGTTGAAGCTGTTGATCTGGCCAGGGCGTTCGAAGATTGCGGTGTTGCGGCTATTAATTTTACCGACATCCAACGGGACGGGATGCAGACAGGCCCCAATCTGGAAGCGACAGGACAACTGGCGCAAGCCATATCGATTCCTGTCGTGGCTTCAGGAGGGGTCTCATCCATTCAGGATATCAAGGATTTGTTAGCCCTGGAAAAATTGGGTGTCATTGGCGTCATCGTCGGCAAAGCACTCTATAGCGGTGATTTGGATTTGAAAACCGCCCTGAAATTGGCGCAGCCGTCATCCATTACGGATGCGTGATCCATAATCAAATGTAAATATTTCTTGACAAATTACCATTGTCTTATTATTTTTTACGTTTAACAATTTCTTATGCAGGGGGGCCATAAGTTTATAAACTTATGGCAAAATTTTAGGGCAATTCAAATTAGCAAACCGGGTAAAAGCGAAATTTGAAACGCTTCATTCCATCTAAGTTCCTTCCGTTTCTTTGCTCCCTGTTCCATACGTATGGAGGTTGCTCTTATTGGCAATATTTATCCCTGAAGACAAGATATTAGACATTAAAAATGCGGCTGATATTGTCGCTGTGATATCAGAGGTCGTTCATCTGAAAAAAACAGGGAGGAATTTTGTCGGTTTGTGTCCGTTTCACTCGGAAAAAACACCTTCATTTACTGTTAGCCCGGAAAAACAAATATTTTACTGTTTTGGATGCGGATCAGGCGGCAATGTATTCAGCTTTCTGATGAAAAAAGACGGACTTTCTTTTCCGGAGGCAGCCCGCTCTCTGGCCCGCAGATACAGTATCGATATTCCTAAAAAACACCTGACGCCTGAGCAGAAAAAACGCGTGGGAGAACGCGAAAGCCTGCTGAATATCAATCGACAGGCGATGGATTATTACCACAAAATGCTGCTGCGCAGTCCAAGCGGAAAACCGGCAAGGGCTTATTTGAAGAAAAGGGGCCTGTCAGCGGAAATAATTGAGCGCTTCGTTCTTGGATATGCGCCGTCGGGGTGGGATAATATCATCAATTTTTTTGCCAAAAGCGGGGTGCCGCTTGCAAAAGTTGAACGATCCGGACTGATTTTGCCCAAAAAGGATAGGCGGGGTTACTATGATCGTTTCCGGGATCGTATCGTATTCCCGATTATTGATGTAAACCAGAATGTTATCGGCTTCGGTGGGCGGGTTATGGATGATTCATTGCCTAAATATCTCAATTCTCCCGAAACAGCGGTTTACAGCAAGAGTCGGTCTCTTTACGGGTTGTATCTGGCAAAAGACAAAAGCCGCACAACCGATTGTTTTTACATCGTAGAAGGTTACCTCGATTTGCTGACGCTTTATCAGCATGGTATTGAAAATGCAGTTGCCACGCTGGGGACCGCACTGACGGTTGAACATGTTCGGATGTTGAGCCGCTATGTTCCCCGGTTGATTCTGGTTTATGATTCTGATGAAGCCGGAATTCGGTCCGCCAGGCGATGTATCGATACGTTTTGGCAAGAACATGTGGACTTTAGCCGGGGTGATGTGTTTCGCGAGGAAAAAGCGGATACCCAAATTCTGGTGTTGCCTGAAGGACATGATCCAGACTCCTACCTAAGAGAAAAGGGAGTGGAATCTTTTCAGAAAGCTGCGGCCCAGGCACCCGGTATCGTGTCATTTCTGATAGCGCAATCCATCGCCAAACACGGGCTTTCAACTGAGGGCAAAATTCGTGTCGTTGCTGACCTAATCGTTCCATTGGCATCCATTAATGATAATGTTGCCAGGTCTTTATATGTCAAACAGTTAGCCGAGCGCATCGGCATTGAGGAAAGCATTATCTTACAAGAGATTCGGGCAGGCGCCCCTTCAAAGAAAACCAAAGATGCAGACAAAGGAGCGGATTTGACAGAACGCGAGGGGACTCGGCTGGAACGCCAAATTATTGCCATGATGCTCCAATTTCCGGCCATACTGCCTGAAATTAGAAAATACGATGTTATCGAATACATTGATAATCCCCGGTTACAGTCAATCGCCACAACGATTTTAGAAAGTCGGATCTCATCGGATAAACAAATACCAGATCTGTTCATTGATAAACCCGAATTTGAAAGCCTGATATCGGCGCTGGCGATGATCGAGGAATCCTGGGAAAAAAATGGCTGCTTGAAGCTGATTGCTCAATTCGTCAAAAACGGTCAGCGGCGCCGCGATCGCCAGATTCTTGATCAAATAAGGGTCGCTGAAAAAATGAACGATCAAGAAACCCTGGCAAAACTACTCAAAAAAAAGCAACAGCGGGTCATGCGCAGCCAGAAGCAGCGGTCGGCTTGAGCGCCGGCAAATTAACTGCCGGGTGGGGCTTGACTATGCCCATTTAACATATAGATTTTATATAACATACATTATTAATCTGGATTGGCACGGGGCAGTAAAAAGACCGCCAAATGCTATCCAACCGGATCAATGGCCGATATTACCGATCGTTTGCAAACGCTGATGAATCGTACTCAAAACCAGGGATTTTCGACACCAGCTGATAATCGCTGATGTAGCGGAATCGAATATAAGAATTTTTCCGGAGGGCATGATTTTATGGCAAAAAAATCTGCTACAAAAAAGGAAACCGCAAAAAAGACCGTGAAACGGGCAACTACAAGGAAAACAGGTACCAAAAGAGGGCCAGCCAGGCGCACCGCAAAAAAAGCGACCGCACGAAAAAGTGCAGCCCAGGGCACTAAAACGAAGAAAACGAAAACCAGGGCCAAAACAGCCCGAACAAGAACCAAAGCCGCAACATCCAGGACCAAATCAGCGGCGACGAAAACCAGAACTACTACCGCTAAAAGTAAAACCGCAAAATCGAGGACAAAAGTGACCGCGCGCAAAACCACAGCAGCAACATCCAAGACCGGAACCCGGCCTGCTCGGACCCGGGCCGCCGCCACTAAAGGCAAAGCCAAGGCCAAAACATCCAGATCAAAAGTTGCCGCGCCCAGGACCAAAACAGCGGTGTCCAAAAGCAAATCGACCGCCGCGAAATCCAAAGCCGCCGCAGCCAAGCGCAAAGTTTCGGCAACCAAAGCAAAAGCCGCTCCGAGCACAACAAAAGCCGTGAAGCCGGAAGCTAACTCAAAGCCCCTGACCAAAGCGGAGGCAAGTAAAGCAAAAAATGAAACCAAGAAGGCCATTAAAAAATTGCTGGCCAAAGGCAAAAAGCAGGGTTTTTTAAGCTATGACGAAATCAATGAATTGCTGCCTTCGGAATTACTGTCTCCCGAACAAATTGATGAAACCCTCATTATGTTTGATGAAAACGAAATTGAGGTGGTTGATGAAAAAACAAAAAAGAAACTGATCGGCAAGCAAAAGAAAAAATATAAGAAACCGATCGGCCACGCACTTCGTGAAACGGATTTTGGAACGGTTACCGATCCGGTCAAAATGTATCTTCGTGAAATGGGTCTGGTGACGCTTCTGAGTCGAGAAGGAGAAGTCGAGATTGCCAAGAAGATAGAAGCTGGTGAACAGGAAGTATTACACGCTTTGCTTGAAACGACAACCGGGGTGGAAAGCATTATCACTCTTGGAGAAGAAATTGCTGAAGGGAATATGCGCCCTAAAAATGTACTCAGAGACATTGATGAAGGCGACACCTATGTCGATGAAATGGCGCAAACTGAAAGGTTTCTATCCACGATCCGCAGTATTCGCAAGCTTCATGAAGAAAATAAAGACGGTCGAAAGAAATTATTTACCAATAAATCAGGGCCGGAGGAAAAGAAAAAGCTCAAGCAAGACGTTGGCAAACGAATTGATAAGATATTTGATCTTTTGAAGGATTGGCGTCTTGAAGCAAATGTCATCGATGATATTGAAGAAAACATCCGCGCCCAGATCGAATGGTTTGATGAAATGAACAAAATGCTCAGCCGGGGCGCCAGCATAGTTGATACTTCTGTCTCAGACCTCAAAGAGCGTATAAACACGAAGACCAAGTTCGTAAAATGGGCTGCTCCGCGATGTGATCTGCCGAAAGAACAATTGGGATTACTGCACAAAGAACTCAAGAAAATCATTGAAAACATTGCAATCCGCGAAAACGAATTAAAAGCCGATAATAGTAAGCTCAAACGCGTTATGACAGCCGTTGAGGAGGGTCGTTATCGAGCAAAATTGGCCAAAAGTGAGTTGACCAAAGCCAATTTGCGACTGGTTGTCAGCATAGCCAAAAAATATACCAACCGCGGTCTGCAATTTTTAGACTTGATTCAGGAAGGCAACATCGGTTTGATGAAAGCCGTGGACAAGTTTGAGTATCGCCGGGGATATAAATTCAGTACCTATGCCACCTGGTGGATTCGGCAAGCCATCACGCGCGCTATTGCGGATCAGGCCAGAACAATACGGATTCCGGTCCATATGATCGAAACGATTAATAAACTTATTCGAACTTCCCGCTATCTGGTGCAGGAACAGGGCCGGGAACCCACACCGGAAGAAATTGCCGAGAAAATGGAGATCCCGCTGGAAAAAGTTCGCAAAGTATTAAAAATTGCGCGCGAGCCGATTTCCCTCGAAACGCCGATTGGAGAGGAAGAAGACAGCCATCTGGGCGATTTCATAGAAGACAAAAAGTTCATGCTGCCCTCAGATGCAGCCGTGAATATGAACCTGGCGGAACAAACCCGCAAAGTGCTTGCCACCCTCACACCCCGCGAGGAAAAAGTGCTGCGCATGCGTTTTGGAATCGGCGAAAGAGCCGACCACACGCTGGAAGAGGTTGGACAGGATTTTGCGGTTACCCGTGAGAGAATTCGCCAAATAGAGGCCAAAGCGTTGCGAAAATTGCGCCATCCAACGCGAAGCCGTAAATTGAAAAATTTTATTGAAAGCTGAACTTGACAAAATATTTTACTATCGTTAGAAAACGCTATTCCTTCAGGGCCCATAGCTCAGTTGGTAGAGCCACCGGCTCATAACCGGTAGGTCCCTGGTTCGATCCCAGGTGGGCCCATACCTAAATCGCCGGAAATGTTTAAAACAGAAAAAAGCATATATTATTCAATAAAACGATCAAATCGTGTATGCGTTGGTCGGCGTAAAAGAATAGCAGGCCTAAAAAAACCGTAATGATGGAAGCTGCGGGCGGTCAGCGTTGTTTCCAAATGGCGTGGGGTTTTCTGACCACGCCATTTTTGACTGAAACTGATCTTCTCGTCGATTTTGCACTATTTCAAACCCATTATTCCAATATTCCAGAGTTCCATCATTCCAGTTAAAAAGCCGAAGCCCTTACCGAATGACAATGGGATGCCATGCAAGCCACCGTTGCACAAATTATCGATATAATGGACCGCCTGGTACCGCCATGGCTGGCTGAGGAATGGGATAATGTCGGGCTTCAGGTCGGCGATCCCCAGCTGCCGGTGCAGCGCATTTGGATTGCACTGGATCCGGGTGCGGAAGTGATCGAAGCTGCCTGCAAAAATAAAGTCGACTTATTAATTACACATCATCCTTTGATTTTCAGACCTTTAAAGTCCATAGACTTCGGTACGCCCGGCGGATCCATTATCCAGATGGCAGCCAGGCATCAGTTGGCAATTTTTGCAGCCCACACCAATTTTGATATTGTCAGCGATGGCGTCAATGACATCCTGGCAAAACGGTTGGGACTTAAAAATGTGGAAATACTGCGGCCGATCAAAGTTGAAGCGCGCGCTCAAAAAGAGGAGGGTTCTTCTGCTACCGCCGAAGAACTGGCGTATGGAATAGGGCGAATTGGCATACTGGACCGGCCCAGTAGCTTGAAAGCGCTGATATCCATGGTTAAGAAAAAGCTCCAGCTTAAATTTGTCAAAGTTGCCGGTGATCTCAAAATGAAAATATCGCGGGTCGCGCTCTGCAGTGGCAGCGGCTCGAGCCTGGTGCCCGCTTTTCTAACGTCCGAAGCCGATGTTTATATCAGTGGGGATATCCATTATCATAATGCGCGGGACGCTGAAAGTGTTCATCGGGCGATTATTGATATCGGGCATTTTGCATCTGAGCATCTCATGGTCGAAGCGCTTGCGCGGCGATTGGAACAACGGATCTCTGATGCGGGAATGAGCGCCCAGATTAAGGCCTGCACAATTGAAAAAGACCCATTTAGATTTCTGTAAAATCGCATAACAGGCAGGGATAGAAATGATAGGAAATATCAAGAAAGAACAAATTACAGCCTTGGTCAACCTGCAGCAGACCGAAATCGATACCCACATCATTCAAACCAAATTAAACAATGTCGATCAGCGACTGGAAAAGCTTGACAACCGGCTAATTGAATTCAAACAGGTTATTGAAGAACAGCAGGCAATGGTGGATGGGCTAAATCAAAAATATCGCAGCTATGAAGCGGATGTGCGTTTAAATCTTGACCGCATAAAAAAAAGTGAAGCAAAACTGAGCTCTGTAAAAACCAACAAAGAATATCAATCATCATTAAAAGAAATTGAAGATCTTAAAAAGAAAAATTCAAATTTAGAAGATGAAATGATCGAATTTCTGGACCGCATTGAAGAAGCAGAACAGGTGCTTAAGACCAAAATGGCGGAGTATTCAGAGCTTCAAGAACAGATGAAGCGTGAAAAAGAAATTATCCATCAGGAAACCGAAGAGGGCCGACGTCAACTTGAAAGCCTCGATGCACAATGGAAAACCATATCCGCTGGTATTGATACCGCGTTACTTAAGACATACAATGAGGTAAAATCAACCCAGAGCAACGCTGTGGGCATCATTGCTGTCATAGATGCTGTTTGTCAGGGCTGTCATATGAACATCCCGCCGCAGATGTACAATGAATTGCAGCGGGGTGATCATTTGACAAAATGTCCGATATGCCAGCGACTGATTTACTGGAAAGACACCCCAAAACGGTCAGAGTAGGCCAAACGATCGCTGGATTAATCCTAATCCGGAGGAAAGTCCGAACACCGCAGGGCAGGGTGCTCCATAACATGGAGTCGCGGCAACGCGAAGGAAAGTGCAACAGAAAGTATACCGCCAGGAATCAGGCGAATTCGCCTGGTTCCCGGTAAGGGTGAAATGGTGCGGTAAGAGCGCACCAGTTCTCCGGGTGACCGGGGAAGCTCGGCAAACCCCACCCGGTGCAAGACCAAATAGGGGAGCGTTTGAGGGTTGCCCGCCCAAGCTCCCGGGTAGGTCGCAAGAGGTGTCGGGCAACCGGCATCCACAGATGAATGATCGTTGCCCGGCAGGGGTAACCCGATCCGGGAACAGAATTCGGCTTACGGGCTACTCTGGCCGTTATCGCTTATACGGAAAACTCCGTAACGATTCGCTGAAGCCAGCAGATTTTTGCTGGCATCCTATCTTGCAGACAACCCTGCAAACAAGGAATAGCAACTATCTATGAAAAAAGCCGCATCAGCCGTATCAGCAGTCAAGGACCCATTTGCCGAAAAAGTGCGCATTTTTTCAAATGATTATTTGAAATGCTGCGTTTACATTTCAGAAGTTGACCGGTCCACGAACACCTTTACGCAAAAACTGTATACAACCCTTATCTCGACTTCCATGCTGCTGGAAGATTTTTTAGATTTTCATGGCGCCAAAAATAACAAAAACTGGTATTTCTACCGGGAATTGACCGCTGCCGTGCGTCATCTGAGTCTGGCGGCCAATTTCCAAAAGCATATATCCAATCGCCTTGTGTTCTATGATCTGGCGGAAGTGGGTGAGTTCCCCGAGCAAGGTGAAACAACGCTTGATTTTTTAAATAACGCTCTGATGAAAATGGCGCCGGTCATTTTGAAAGAGGCACAGCGCTTAAAAATTAAAATGCCGGGAACGGCATATACGGCAGCGGATTTTCCGAGTGTGGTCACCCGTCAGATGCTTGACTATGATATTGATGATAAAGATAAAGATCAGCAGAAAAAAAATATTGTCAAAATCTCAAGCGAATTTCTAAATATCGCTAAAAGTTTTGATCAGCTCAAGTTTTATGATCCCTATCCATACAAGGAAATCCTGACCCTGGTTCCCGAAAGAGTCAATGAGGTTGAAATCAGACGCTATGAAATGCTGGTGCACAATCTGCAATCCGCCTTTGACACATACGTTATTCACGGTGGGTTCAGATTCGGCAATCGAGAGCTCAAACAGTTACGGGGGTATTTTTCGGTCGTATTACATCTGCTTCAAATGGTGGGTCGACTGCTTCATTTCTATGAGCGCCACCTGCATGAGGCCGGATATAAAAAGATTTACAAAAAAGTGCAGGTGCGTTTGTCCAAATTGGTTAATCCTAAATCGTTACTGGATCGCACGATAAACTACGGTTTATTTTACGCCTGCCACTTTTTAACCAGCGGGATTGAATTGGCCCAGAAAATCCTCAATGTCAATATCGAGCGTGCATCCATAAAAGTAGGGGTTCCGGTTAAACTCGGATTCCACAGCCGGCCCTGCCTGCTGGTCGCCAAAATCGTACAGCATTATGGCGGACAGGTTGAGCTGTGCGTCGGATCCGACCGCTTTGACGCCAGCAGTGTCCTGGATCTCCAATGGGCCGGTGGCAAGATTCAAAAAGAAAAACGGGACCAGGTGGTTTTTGAAGGAGACGTGCGCGCCCTCAAGGATATCGAAATCCTTGCCAGCGTAAATTACGGTGAAGACACCATGGGCAAGGGCGTACCGTTACCCGAGGCGCTCAGCTACCTAAAATGAGCTAAAGTGTCTAAAGCCCCTAAAACGCCAAAAGTTGATGATTGCTGTCATTTTTTATAAGAAAAGACAGAGCGTAGCGACACGTTAACTTTAGTCACTTTAGATCATTTTAGGCACTTTTTGTTCGGATGCCAATGTGCACTAAGGCAAAAATAGTTGAAACATCAGAGGCATTTTAGTGACTCCGAGGGTATACGCAATAATCGTGGCGGCGGGCAGAGGCTTGCGCATGCAAGATTCGAAGCGCAAGCAATTTACGGTGCTCGAAGGCAAGCCGATTTTAGCGCACACGCTGACGGCATTCACCCGCTGTGATGCGATCACTCGAATTATTGTGGTACTGCCGGCAAAAGATCTTGAATTTTGCCGCCAGGAAATTTTGACCGCTGCCGGCGTGAAAAAAAAGACCGAACTCGTCGTCGGTGGAGCCCGACGTCAGGATTCGGTATACAACGGTCTCAAGGCGATCGAAAATGACGATGGCCTTGTTTTGATTCATGATGGGGTGCGTCCGTTTGTGCGCCAGGAGCATCTGCGGGCCTGTATCGAAGGTGCTCACAAACAAGGCGCCTGTATTCTGGGCGTGCCGGCATCCGATACGGTTAAACAGGTTAATGCCCAAAATGTAATTGTTCAAACCCGGCCGCGCAATACCCTGTGGTTAGCCCAGACGCCCCAGGCGTTTGAGATCAAACTGATTAAAAAAGCCCATGCCTCTGCCAAACAGGACGGTTTTATCGGAACCGATGATGCCTCACTTGTAGAGCGGCTTGGCGCAGCCGTTAAAATGATACCCGGCAGTCGCTGCAACATTAAAATTACCCGTCCAGAAGATCTGAAGCTCGCCCGGGCCCTGCTGCAAACAGGCGGTTTCGAAGACTAAACCACGCCCTCATGTTTGTGGAAATAGATCCTCTTTTGCATCATCCAACCCTCCTGTCGCAGTAAAGTCTAAACCCGGTTGACACAACCTTCGGGTGGACTTAAAATATACAACCTAAGCTGATCGTTCCAAATATAAAAGAAGAAAGGATTGACGATGCAGGATGCCTCTCATATGGATCCCAGACAAAGTGAAATGGCCAGTCAGGCGTATCTACGGCAGCTGAAGGCAACCTTCGAGCAATTGCCCAATGATATGCCGCTTTACCTGTTCACTGCTAAAGGACAAGAAGATGTGTTTACACATGCCAATCGGGAGGTGATTCGTGCCTTTCGCCAGCTCAGCGATAAGATTACGCTGAGGGAATATGGCCTGGACCACGAGCTGGCCCAAAAGTGGAATGTCTCCCATTCCCCTACGCTTGTGATTGCACCGGAAAAATACGCCATCCATTGGCTGGGCGCTCCAATGGGTGAAGAAGCGCGCACGTTTCTTGAAATATTGATCCTGGTTGGCCTGGGAAAAAGCCAACTGAGCGACCAGGCCTTGAAGGTGATGAAACGCATTGATTCAGACCGTCATATCAAAATCTTTGTCAGCCCCACCTGCCCGTATTGTCCCCAGCAGGCCATCAATGCGGTCAAGGCCGCCATTGAGATGCCGGATAAGATTTCTCTTGAAATAATCGATATCCAGAGCGAACCCGAGCTGGCCGATCAGTATTCGGCCCAGAGCGTGCCCCAGGCATACGCCAACGATGTCCTGATCGGACAGGGCGCACAGCCGGAAGAAGTGTTTATTCTTTCGATGCAAAAATTAGAGGCCCAGACCATATTTATACCGGACAGTGATGCCGAGCTGGTTGAGACCGACCTGCTGATTGTTGGCGGCGGACCGGCCGGCTTAACGGCCGGTATTTATGCGGTCCGCAGTGGCTTGCGCACGGCCATTGTCGAGCGGGACGCGCTCGGCGGCCAGGTGGCCACCACCCCGATTGTTGAAAATTATCCGGGCTTTACCTCGGTGGGCGGCAAGTCACTGGTGGATATCATGGTCAGCCATGCGTTGCAATATGTCCAGATTTTTCAGGGTGAAGCCGTTGTGGACATCCAGTCCGGCCCGCCGTTTACGGTTAAGACCAACCGGCGGCAATTTAATACCAAAACGATTCTGCTGGCCACCGGTGCCAGTCACCGGCATCTGAATATCCCTGGTGAGAAGCGGCTGTCCGGCAGAGGGGTCAGTTACTGCAGCACATGCGACGGACCGCTGTTTAGAAACAAAAAAGTTATTATGGTGGGCGGCGGCAACAGTGCCGTTACCGAAGCCCTGCATCTGTTCCATATGGGCATCGATGTTACCCTGATTCATCGACGCGACAAACTGCGGGCCCAAGAGTTTCTGGCCCAGCAATTGTTTAACAATAATATCCCGGTGCTGTGGAACACTGAAGTAAGGGAAATTCGGGGAGAAGAGCGGGTCAGCGAAGTTCTGCTGGTCAACAATAAGACCAATGAGCAAACCGAATTTCAAACCGACGGTGTCTTTATCGCCATCGGCTATGAGCCGGCGGTGGAGTTGGCCGAGAAGTTCGGTCTTGAAATAAACGAAGACGGCTATATTCAGCAGGACGGCAAGCACCGCACTTCTGTTCCCGGCGTCTATTCTGCCGGCGACGTGGAAGGCGGATACAAGCAGATCGTTACGGCTTCGGGTCAGGGCGCAGAGGCAGCCATGACCATTTTCGAGGATCTGATTAATCCCTATTGGCTGGACAGCCCCAAAAAATAACGCTGCTCATCTGCTATTCTGAGACGGTTTTCAGGCATCGATTGCAGCCCCTTACAAAGCATTGCCACCGCTCCTGCCATCAAGCGAATACGGTCATGTCGGACCATTTTTTGCCCCTCACTGTCATTTCCCTCCGGGGCATATGTCACCGTTTCACCTGCAAGCATTTTCAGATTTAACGGGCGCTTGTCGTCGTTGGCCAGATACACTGCGTTACTCCCAAAAGCAAAATCGATACCCTCGTCATTGAATCTTCGCAGCCGCGGCCATTGAGCGGATTTGTTTGACAATGCAATCCGTTGTTATTATTGTAATCTGCATTTATAAGAGGCTGGGGCAACCGACGGCCGACAAATGTCAGCGCTTTATTGCCCGGATGCCGAGAGAGGTTGCACGTGATAAAAAAAAGGATCAGGTTCGTTTGCATGATTTTTATGGGGCTGCTGTTGGTTTCAGCGGGCGAAATCAATGCCCAACAGGCCTTACAACCGACCACACCGTCGCCGGCGCTAACGGTCGAAAACCTAAAGAACCGGCGCAGCGCCATCGAAAATAGGACCGATATCGATGCTGCCGCTAAAAGTGACAGTTTGACGTATATCGATCAGGCAATCGCTTTCCTGGAAATGGCCGGCAGCACCGAAAAACAGACCGGAGAACTCTTACAGCTGGTCGAAGCGGCCCCCGCAAGGTTGAAAATTTTAGTGGCAGAGCTGAAAAGACCTTTATCAGCATCGGACAGCATCGCCGAACGGTCGCAGCAAATGGACATACCTAAAATTGAACAGCGGCTCCTGCAAAAAGAATCTGAGCTCATAAAGGCTCAAAACAGGTTGCAGGCATGGGATGCTCGCCTGACGGCAGAAAAGGAGTTCAGCGGCCAGGCGGCCACTCAATTGGCCAGCGCAAAAAGCCGGCGCAAAGAGGTGCAAAACGAGCTGGCAGGTCCGGCCAATCTCACCGAAGAAGAAACAGTAGATTATTTCAGGAAGCTGACCCTTGAGGCCGAGCGTAAGAAATTAAACGCCGAAATCAATTTGATCGAGCTGCGGCAGAGCAAGCACAATGTAATCGTCGAATTGTTCGGCACCGAACGCGATGTGGCCAGTAAAGCGGTGGAGAGCCGTCAAAAAATGGTGGATCTCTGGCAGGCTGAAGTTCAGCAACGCCGGCAGAAGGAGGCCGTCCAGGTTCAAGAGGAAGCCCAGGATGCCATCCTTCAGATCCCCCTGCTCTCCAAAGATATCCGGGATCAGTTTGAAATCAACGTCCAATTGAGTCGCGAGCTGGAAGACACTGCCCGGGAAGAGGCCGTTCTGGTCGAAAAACAAAAAGAGCTGCAATTGCGCTTGAAAAAGCTGGAAGAAGATTACGAAACGGCCCAACGGAGGGTTCAATCCGTTGTGCTGACCGAAACGATCGGATTGGCGTTGCGCGCACAGCGCCTTGATCTGCCGCGAGACCATCATTATATGACAGATATAGATGCCCGCAAGCTCAAAATCAGCGAAATGAGCGAAAGACAGATTGAATTGAACCGCATACTGCGTGACATCTCCACTCCAAATGAGCTGGCAGAGCGCCTGGTCGCCTCAACCGGCGACCTGTCCGATCCCGACCGTATGTTACTCGATATAAAAATTCGAGATTTACTCGCCAAACGCATCGAGATCATCGAAAAATTGAACTCCGCGTACGAGCGGATTTTCAAGTTGCAGCAGGATATCGAATTTAGCGAGCAACAGATCGTCAGCACGGCAGAAGCGTTTGGCCAATTCCTCGATCGCTATCTGCTCTGGATCCGCAGCTCCAAGCGCCTGGACAGCACGGACCTGCTTAACGTGAAGGCTGCCCTGGGGTGGTTTCTGGCGCCCGCATCCTGGCGTGAATTCATGCAGGATTTGGGCCGGTCATTGCGCCAACAGGGGGCGCTCTGGTTTTTCGGTGTTTTGATCGCAGGTATGCTGCTGTATCTCAGGCGGTGGGAACGGCGCAAATTAAAGGAAATCAGCGAGATTGTGCAACACCATCCGCTGCAGGATTCATTTAAGCTAACCCTCGGCGCTTTGGGACTAACCGTGCTGCTGACTGTTGCCTGGCCCTATATCGTGGCATTCCCATCTGCGCTGCTGTTCCAACTGCGAGCGCCGCAGTCGTTTACCCTGGCGTTGATCAGCGGATTGAAAGACGCCGCTATTACTCTGCTCTTGTTGAATTTTTTTTACTATATCTGTCGTAAAAATGGCCTCGCTCAGGTGCACTTTCGCTGGCCGGAACCGGCCCGCCGGATCCTGATGCGCAATTTCAGCTGGTATTTTCCGGTTGTCGCGACCGCCACTTTTTTTGTGGCCGCCATGGAAGCAGTGCCGGAGATGCAATATTCGGATGCACTGGTCAAACTTGCTCTGATCGTCCAATTTGCTGCTGGCGCCATTTTTATCGCGCGGATTTTGCATTTCAAAGGCGGCATTACCTCCGTGCTGGTTCAAAAATATCCCGAAAGCTGGCTGGTCCGCCTGCGCTATGTCTGGTTCCCGTTGTTGGTTGCGCTACCGCTG
>WOR8_10001442_pt1 | contig 24130 bp, 12 predicted proteins | sample DeeMarSeWOR38_10_FD_19890 | JGI IMG/M metagenome (IMG submission 19890) | reverse complement strand
AATTGCCCGGGCGGCGTTGACCTGTGGCCGGTCGAAGCGGACGGTAATGGTATGGCCTTAACACGAAAGGTTCCGACCGACTACGGCAACGATCCGGACAACTGGACGGCAGCGGCCGCCAGGCCCGGAGAATATAACTGATATATCTGCCATTTTAAGATTTTGAAATCGGCATTTGAATTTCGGCAATCGGCAAATCCACGATATTTCAGGTTGCCTACGATATATCAGGGAATTTTAAGCTTAAAGTTTTAAGTGTAAACCTGTATTTGCTAATATAAATTTATATTTCATAAGAAGTTATGATTTTATTCAGGCAGATTATCTTTTCTTGGCACATATTTTGTGAAAGAATATGTGGAAAGTTAATCCGGCTTTGGCGGTAAGGTGACAAGAAAGTATAGTGCTCTTTGAAACATATTAAGAAACAGCTTATCCAACACCTGGCTTGTCAATTAAAGTCATGATTGTCAGATCATCGTTCGCTGATAATCGATGAACTACAGAGCAAGTTGAATTCCCAGGTCTGCCACAGGTATCACAGGCCGCGGGATGGTTCGTAAATCGCCTTTAAGGTACAAATTATACCGAAATGCTTTGACTCAAATGTCCTATATATGTTAGAATGATTATAAGGTGTTAATACGGTTTTATTCCCTTAAGGAAGGAGATAAAAGGTGATCACATCTTTGAGATTATCTTTGTTCTTCATAATACTAAGTACAGGTCTGATCGATGCTATGGCTTTAGGCAATACGACGGACTACAGCGTCGTGATTAACGAGATTCACTACGATCCGGATGTGAAAACCCAGTTAGTCGAATTCGTCGAGCTTCATAACACCTCGGCGGAGGATATCGATCTGTCCGGGTGGTACTTCAGCAGGGGTATTTCATACCGGTTCGGAGCCGGTGCTACGCTGCCTGCCGGCGGCTACATAATCGTGGTTCAAAATCTGTTCCATATACAGGCCAAATTTAGCACCGCCAGGCTTGTCATACCCCCAGAACTGATGTTCGGGCCGTACGAAGGCAAACTCAGCAATGAAGGCGAAAATATCAGGTTATGTAATGCTGATGGTGAGGTAATTGATCAGGTCGATTATCAGCTTGGATTCCCATGGCCTACCACCGGCGATGCCGTACCGGATAACCAACCGGGCAACGGACATTCCATCCAACTGGTCAATCCGTTCCTCGACAATGACCTGGCCGGAAGCTGGCGTTCGGCATATCCGACACCTACAGAAATCAACTCATTAGTCTATCTCGAAAATACTCCACCCCATATACGTCAGGTAAAACATACGCCGAATCAGCCCAAATCAGGCGAAGTAGTCGCAATCACCGCTAAAGTCACCGATTCCGATGGCGTGGCTGATGTTACGCTGAGCTATCAGTTAGTAGAACCCGGCAGCTACATAAACATAAGAGATCCGCAATACAATACGGATTGGACAAACATTACGATGCTCGATGATGGGCTCAACGGCGATGCCGTCGCCGGTGATGATATTTACTGCGTGCAGCTTCCGAGTTCAATTCAGGTCCACCGCCGGCTCGTACGCTACCGTATCACTATAACTGATAACGATGGCCGTAGTCTAATGGTTCCGTACATAGACGATCCGCAGCCGAATTTTGCGTACTTCGTTTACGACGGCGTTCCGGCATGGTACGGAGCCGTCCAGCCCGGAGTGACCCCTGTAATCCAGTACGGTACAAACGTCATGCGAAGCCTGCCCGTTTACCACCTTATCAGTAAGAATTCAGACATCGAGGATTGCACTTGGCAAGAGAGATATGGAGGCAGTGATTATAAATGGAACGGCACGCTGGTATATGATGGGAATGTATACGATCACATTCGCTATCGCGCCCGCGGCGGCGTCTGGCGATACGCCATGGGCAAGAATATGTGGAAATTCGACTTCAACCGCGGGCACAGCTTCCAGGCACGGGACGACTACGGCAAAAAATACGATACTAAATGGGACAAACTCAACTTCTCCGCATGCATCCAACAGGGTGACTATGATCACCGCGGCGAACAAGGAATGTTCGAGGCCGCCTCCAACAAACTTTTCAACATGATGGGGGTTGATACGTCCAAAACCAACTGGCTTCATTTCCGCATAATCGACGATGTTTTCGAATCAGGCCCTACTCAGTATGACGGAGACTTCTGGGGTCTGTATATGACCCTCGAACAAATGGACGGAAGATTACTGAACGAGCACAATCTGCCTGACGGGAATCTTTATAAGATAGAAAACCATTCAGGAAGCTTAAACAACCAGGGATCAACACATGTTACTGATGGCTCCGATTTGAGAGCTTTTATGAACGGATACAACAGCAGGCCCTCCGAGGCATGGTGGAGCGCAAATGTCAATCTGGAAGAATACTATAGCTACAGATGTGTGGTCGAAGGCGTCCATCAAGGTGACATCGGCTATGGCAAAAACTGGTTCTTCTATATTAATCCCGAGACCGACAAGTGGTCCATGCTTCCCTGGGACGTGGACTTGACCTGGGCGGACAGCATGTACGGCAACGGTGAAGATGTTTTCAAAAATCAGGGAAACATATTTTCCAACTCAAATATTCAGATAGAATATCAGAATCGCATGCGAGAATTTCTTGACCTGTTGTACAATACCGACCAGTTGTATCAAGTGCTTGACGACCTTGCCGATATAATCGATCCTCCGACCGGCAGTCCGACCTTTGTCGATGCTGACCGTGCCATGTGGGATTACAATCCGATTATGAACAGCAGTTATATCAACAGGAGCAAAGCCGGACAGGGACGATTCTATCAGCAAGCTGGCACCAAAGACTTCCGGGGAATGGTACAGATAATGAAGGACTACGTGGTCTTCGCAACGAACAACAGCCGCTATTGGTGGGGCAGGACGGGCCCAAGTATGACCGCGATCGCGGACGATGCTCAGATTCCTGACACACCCGTCGTCACCGCCACCTGTCCATCCACGTATCCAATAAACTCGCTGACGTTCGAGGTAAGCCCTTTCAGCGATCCGCAGGGCAACGGCACGTTCGCGGCAATGAAATGGCGAATCGCCGAAGTCAGTCCAGGTTCTCAAGTCATCGTACCGCCGGATGAAGATATCATACTGATTCCTGACGGCAGCGAATGGAAATACTTCGAAGGCACGCAGGAAGCCTCTACTCCAGATACGACCAAATGGCGCCAATTTGAGTTTGACGACTCGCTCTGGGAAACAGGCCCGGCACCAATCGGCTGGGGAGAACCAACCACATTCTTGGGAACCACTCTGGAAGGTATGCGATACACACATACATCCTTCTTTATTCGAAAGAAGTTTACAATAGATAACCTCTCAGCGATAGATAATCTCGTACTGGAAGCGATGTATGATGATGGTTTCAATGTCTGGATTAATGGTACTTTTGTGCTGCAGGAGAACATGCCATCAGAAAATATGTCCTATGACGCTTATGCAAGCGGCGCCCACTCTTCTGAAAAGAGCTGGTTTACTTTTGTGCTGCCTGAGCCGACATACCTTGTCGAGGGCGAAAACACAATCTCAATCCAGGTGCACAATATGTCGCGCACCAGCAGCTCCGATTGCTTCATCGATGTGAGCCTGACAGGACAGCCCGCCGAGCCTGACGATAGTATTGCACCGATCTACCAAGTCAGAGAGAGCAAGTACGAAATCGATGCCGTCTGGGAAAGCGAAGAAATGACAGACTTCAATAGCGACATAAAAATTCCCGCCACCGAGGTTAGAATCGGCCGCACCTACCGGGTTCGCTGCCGGATGAAAGACAGCAGCGGCCGATGGAGCCACTGGTCTGTGCCGAAACAGTTCGTGACCGGTGAGCCGATTGCAGCATATATATTGAATAATCTGCGCATCACAGAAGTAATGTATGACCCGGCCGATCCGCCAGCTAACGATTCGACCGACAATGATGAATTCGAGTTCATCGAACTGCAAAACATAGGAGATGAAACCATCGACCTGACATCCGTTTCCTTCGCTGACGGCATCACATTCGACTTCAATTCCGGCAGCGTTACCAGTCTTGGCCCCAGCGAATTCGTGCTGGTGGTCAGAAATCAGGTAGCTTTCGAGTCTCGCTACGGCGCAGGATTGTCTGCTATCATTACCGGTGAATACGGCGGCAAGCTCGCAAACAACGGTGAAAACGTAAGCCTGGTAGATTTATGGAACGGAACCGTTGCAGAATTCGCTTACAACGACAGTCGCGGCTGGCCGCTGCCGGCCGCCGGCGGGGGACATTCGCTGGTGCCTTTGATTACCGCTTTACCGGATGAGCCCGACGGCTCACTTAATTACGGCGGCAACTGGCGCGCAAGCACTTATATCGGCGGCTCGCCAGGCACATACGACCCGGAGCCGGAAACTACTGTTGTGCTCAATGAAATAATGGCACATACCGACTATAGTAATCCGCAAATCCCCGAGCACGAATCCAACGACTGGATAGAACTCTTTAATACAGCGCCGGCCGGCATTAACCTGAACGACTGGTATCTCAGCGACGATATTGACGAACTGAAGAAATGGGCCATTCCCGCAATCGAAATTGCCGGCAACTCTTACATCAGTTTCGACGAGGTGACAGGTTTCCATAATCCAATCAGCAGCGGATTCGGCCTGAATAAGGCTGGTGAAGAGATCATTCTCTCTTATCAACCCGGCACATCTGAGGACCGTATCGTGGACAGCATCAGATTCAACGGCCAGCTAATAAATACATCCATCGGTCGCTATCCGGACGGCGATACATACTGGCTTGAGATGACACCCTCTCGTGACTCGGCAAATGATAATCCAATTCTTAATGTCATGGTCGATGAGTTGATGTATCATCCTGTGGATGATGCTGACGATGAATATATTGAGTTGTACAATCCAACGGCAAGCACGATTTATCTTGAAAACTCCGAAGGCTCCTGGCGGCTGGATGGTGCAGTCGACTATATATTCGCTGCAAATACGTCAATTCCCGCAGGAGGAAGATTAATAATTGTTTGCTTCGATCCTGTTGCCGACACGATCCGGTTGAACACTTTCAGAGCTACATACAATACTGGCCCTTTAACCGCCGGCGCCGACATCGTCGGGCCATGGACAGGTAACCTTTCCAATAGCAGTGAACGGCTTGCTTTGAAAAAACCAGAGGCTTCCGACACACCGGGCGATCCGGTCTGCTGGGTCAATGTCGATGAAGTGATTTATGCGGATGTTCCGCCTTGGCCCGAGGCCGCTGATGGAGAAGGTTTCGCCCTGCAGAGAATATCCACCGACCAGTATCATTCGGGCAATGATCCTGACAATTGGGAGGCTGTTTTACCAACTCCCGGCAATAATCCATAGATTCCAAACATAACAACAGAGAAAATAAAAAAAGGAAATAAACAGAAAATGCTTAACAAAACAAAAATCAGCCTGCTACTTTTTGCATTGATATGGATAACATGTTTGGCCAGCACAGCTAATACTGCAGAAATTTCTCTGGTCATTAACGAGTTTATGGCATCCAATGACACTATAATCCGGGATCCGCAGGGCCAATACGACGATTGGATCGAGATCCATAACTATGGCGTCGACGCGATTGATCTCGGCGGCATGTACCTGACGGACAACCTGTCCTCTCCTACAAAGTGGCAGTTTCCCACAAACAATTCGGCCTTAACAACAATTCCTGCAGGCGGCTATCTGCTAGTATGGGCCGATAACGATACAACCGATTCCGGACTTCACGCGAATTTCAAACTCGATGCCGGCGGCGAAGAAATAGGCCTGTTCGACACCGACGGAGTCACTCAGATCGACGGTATCACTTTCGGAGAACAAGCCGCTGACATTTCTTACGGCCGACATCCGGATGCCAGCGACTACTGGCAGCCCTTTGGTTCACCCAGTCCGGCAGGTCAAAACATCGGCGTTTACGATGGTTTTGTTTCCGACCTCGAATTCAGCCACAGACGCGGTTTTTATGACCAATCGTTTTATCTGACAATCGCCACCGAAACCGAAGATGCGACCATTTACTATACGCTCGACGGCACCGACCCTTACGATATTGAATCCGGCGGACGTTTCCCGAAAGGCACGGTCTATACCGGCCCTGTTTACATTAGCCAAACCTCCGCTTTAAGAGCACTTGCAATCAAACCAGGCTGGATGCCCAGTGACACAAAGACACATACATATATTTTCGTCAAAGATGTAATAAGGCAATCGCCTAACGGCCAGGCCCCCGGCGCAGGATGGCCGACAGGCAGTGTTAGTGGCCAAATGATCAATTACGGCATGGACCCGGACATCGTTAACAATTCAAAATGGGCCGGCCAGATGGAGGCTGCTCTACTTCAAATCCCTTCAATATCGCTGGTAACGGACCTTGCGAATCTTTTTGATCCATCAATCGGTATATACGTCAACGCCTGGAACGACGGCATAAACTGGGAGCGCCAAACATCGGTCGAACTGATAAATCCTGATGGTACGCCGGGATTCGGGCTCGATGCGGGCCTGCGGATACGTGGGGCATACAGCAGGCAAGGCAGTAATCCCAAGCATGCTTTCCGCCTGATCTTTCGCAACGAATACGGGGCGGGAAAACTCCGCTATCCACTGTTCGGCGACGAAGGAGTGGACGAATTCGACAAGATTGATCTGCGTACCAGCCAGAATTTCTCATGGTCATTTGAGGGTGATTCCAGGCATACGATGATAAGAGATGTCTTTTCCCGCGATGTTCAGCGTGACATGGGCGAGCCTTATACCCGTAGCCGATACTACCATCTTTACATTAATGGGCACTACTGGGGTATATATCAGACACAGGAACGAGCCGACGCAGATTTCGCCGAATCATACCTGGGCGGGAATCAGGAAGATTACGATGTTATCAAGAACGACTCATCAGGCTCACGCGCCCTGCATGCAACAGATGGCAATATGGATGCTTATCGTCGGCTGTACGACGCTGCGGTCGCTGGCTTTTCCTCAAACGAAGCGTACTATACCGTGCAGGGTCTTCGGCCTGATGGAACACCGGACCCGACCGGCCAGAAACTGCTCGATCCAGAGAACCTGATGGATTATATGATCTGTACATACTATACAGGCGATCCCGATGCACCAGTGAGCTGCTGGGCACATTTCTCGAACAATGTATTTGCTATTTACAATCGTGTTAATCCCGAGGGATTCACATGGTACCGGCATGATGCAGAGCATTCACTTGGGGCTAATCTGGATGGAACTTCGGGCCTCAACGAAAGCCGCCTTTTGACTGACCGAACTGACCGCTCCATCGGGCAGCAGTGGCGTCATTTTAATCCGGCATGGCTTCACATACGCCTGACAGACAATCCGGAATATCTCATGAAGTTCGCCGACCGGGTGAACATGTATTTCTCTAACGGCGGTCTGTTGACGACAACACCAAATATCCGGCGATGGATGGAGCGCGCCAACCAGATCGACCTAGCGATTATTGCCGAATCGGCAAGATGGGGCGACGCCAAAAGAGGTACTCCACGCACCAAAGATGACTGGGAGGGCCAGAACGATTACATGCTCAACACATTCTTCCCTGCCCGGACACAGATAGTTATCAACCAGATGCGCTCGGTGAACATGTTCCCAAATATAGCATTAATTTCGTTCAATCCGTTCGGCGGAGAGATATCAGAAAACTTCGAATTGGTGATGTCACAAAGTAACGGAACATCTGGAACGATTTATTACACGCTTGACGGCTCCGACCCCCGCGCATCGGAAGAACCTGTTGCGGCTAGTGTTCTGGTGCCTGAGGATGCTGCCAAGCGAACAGTCGTTCCTGTTGGCCCGATTAGCGATGATTGGAAAGGCGGCGGTGAATTCGAAGATTCGGACTGGATTGCCAGCACCGGCACGCCCGGCGGCGTCGGATTCGAGAGGACCTCGGGTTATCAGGATTATTTCAGCCTCGATCTGCTGGACCAGATGTACGCAAGGAACGCCACGTGTTATGTTCGAATACCATTCACAATTGATGCTGACTACTCCTCTTTGACGTTGAATGTCAGGTACGATGACGGCTTTGTAGCCTACATCAACGGCACTGAAGTCGCCAGGCGAAACTTCGACGGCATACCGGAATGGAATTCCAGGGCCAGTGCCAGTCATTCCGATTCGGCCGCCGTGTTGTTGGATGGTATCGACATTTCTGATTTTCTCGACACTTTACAGCAGGGCGACAATATACTGGCCATCCACGGTATGAACAGCTCCACTACAAGCTCCGACTTTCTTATTTCCGCCGAGCTTGTTGCAAAAGAAGCCGTTTCCGACGACGGCGATCAGGAAAGCGTCATGGAATATACCGGCCCGATTACATTGCCCCACAGCGTCCGTGTAAAGGCAAGAGTACAGAGCGGCAGTACATGGGGTGCTCTGACTGAAGCGGTTTACGCCGGAGGGCCGGTAGCGGAGAACCTGCGCATCACAGAGATAATGTATAATCCGACAGACCCGAACGAGGAATTCATAGAGCTGCAGAATATCGGCACCGAGACAATCAACCTGAATCTGGTCAGCTTCACGAACGGCATTGACTTTATCTTCCCTAATACAGAGCTTGCAGCAGGTGAACATATCGTCGTTGTCCGGAACCGTTATATTTTCGAAACACGATACGGTACAAATATCAATATAGCAGGTCAGTATTCCGGCAAGCTGGACAATGCCGGAGAAAGAATCGAACTGCAGGACGCCATCGGAAGAACGATTCATAACTTCCGCTACGAAAACGGCTGGCGGTCTATAACTGATGGTGAAGGTTTTTCGCTGACAATCGTAGATGCAACGAATCCTGATTTGGGCGGCTGGGGCGAAAAAGACTCCTGGCGTCCGAGTGCTTATGCAGACGGCACGCCCGGCTCCGACGACGGCGGCATAATTCCCGATCCCGGCTCCATAGTCTTTAATGAAGTTCTAGCTCACGCACACGCCGAAGCGCCAGACTGGATAGAATTGTACAACACCACAACAACAACAATTGATATCAGCGGCTGGTTCCTCAGTGACAGCAAAGACGACCTTTTCAAATACAAGATTGCCAATGGAACAACCATCGGCCCGAATGGTTACCTTGTTTTGTACGAGGACCTGAACTTCGGCAACGTGAACGATCCGGCTACTTACGAACCTTTTGCCCTGAGCGAGAACGGCGAACGCCTGTACCTCAGCTCAACAAAAAACAGCGAATTGACAGGCTATCGCGAAGTTGAGGATTTCGGTCCTTCAGAAACAGGCGTTTCATTCGGGCGTTACTACAAATCCAGCACTGGCAACTACAACTTCGTAGCGATGGAAGAGAATACGCCGGGCTCTGCAAACACTTATCCCAAAGTCGGCCCGATAGTCATCAGTGAGATAATGTATAATCCCAACTGGCAAAATACCGGCTCCTACACGAATGACCAACAAGAATACATCGAGCTGCACAATATAAGCTCCGAGCCGGTCACGCTGTATGACTATGTCAAAGGCGAACCGTGGAAGTTCACCGACGGCATCGATTTCACTTTCCCGACTTTTGCTCCTGTTACCATAGAAACCGGTGGATATCTCCTCATAGTCAAAAAGTCGGATGCGTTTTCAACACGCTACCCGAATGTCCCTGCAGACATAATCTTTGGGCCTTATGACGGCAACCTTAGCAACGCAGGTGAGAGCTTAGAGCTTGGAATGCCTGGCGACGTGGATAAAGAAGGCATCCGCCAATATATCCGCGTTGATAGAATTAACTATAGTGACGGCTTGCATCCGGAAGATTGTCCGGGTGGCGTTGATCTCTGGCCGACCGAAGCGGACGGCAACGGCATGGCCTTATCGCGAAAGGTCTTAACCGACTATGGCAACGATCCGGACAACTGGCTCGCAACACCTGTTTCACCGGGACAATAGTATTGCCACTACCGACAATTTGTTACGCCTTAATCCTGAAACTGGCATATCTTCTGCGCTTATGGTATAAACTCTTGGGATTTATAATTTGATATTTATGGTTATTGAAGACGTGCCAGATAAATCGCAAATCGAAAATCGTAAATCGAAAATGGCTTGGTGGCGTTCAATCGGCCCGGCATTGATTACCGCCTGCGTAGTGTTCGGGCCCGGCAGCCTCCTGATTAGCTCCAATGTCGGGGCCAAGCACGGATTCGATCTGCTCTGGTTACTGTTTCTGACCGGCATCCTCATGGGCACCTACATGACAACTGCCGCACGCATTGGAGTCGTGGGAGGCGCCACGCCCTGCACGCTCGTGGCCCGACATCTGGGTCGGCCGGTCGCGGCCATCATTGGCATCAACCTGTGTCTCATCTGCACCGCCTTTCAATTTTCCAACAACCTCGCGGTCGTGGCGGCCGCCGGGGCTCTGATACCCAAAGTACCGCCGATTGTTGTCTTAACTGTTCTCAACGGGCTGATCGTCCTATTTCTTTTCACGGCCAGGCAAATCTATCGGCTCCTCGAAAAAGTTATGAAAGTGATGGTCGGTATCATCATCATCAGCTTCTCAATAAACATTATTCTCGCCTCGCCGAGTCTTGTGGCTATCCTCAAAGGCTTGATTCCCGGTATTCCGGAGGGGATCTCTCTGGGCCTGCCACATAAAGTGGAGGCAAAGATCGAGGACCCGCTCCTTTTGATAGCTTCGCTTCTCGGAACAACGTTCTCAGTGGCCGCGGCGCTGTACCAGGGCAACCTTGTCCGCGAGAAGGGCTGGACCATCAAGGAATATCGCAATGGCATCGGGGACTCCATAGCCGGTGTAGCCGTTCTCACAAGTGTCAGCGCGATTATCATGATTACGACAGCTACCGTCATCCCCGGCCAAGAGGCCAAAGATATCGGCGTTCTCGCCCAGTCGCTCCAACCACTTCTGCGCACAAGTGCCTATATGATATTCTGCATCGGCCTTTTTGCCGTGGCGATGAATCCGTTTCTCATTAACGCAATAATCGGAGGAAGCATCCTCGCCGATGGTATCGGTAAGCCCGCCAAGTTAAGCGACCGTTGGTCACGAATCTTCACGGTTGTTGTCCTCCTGATCGGAATGATCATCGCAGTTCTGGCCCTTCGAACCGGGCAGAGACCCGTTAACTTGATTATCTTCGGCCAGGCCCTGACCGTAATCGGCAATCCGCTCATGGCCGTGACCATACTATGGCTCGCTAACCGTAAAGATATTATGGGCGAACGACGCAACACGCTGCCGCTTAACATTCTCGGCGGCATCGGCTTCATAGTCGTTCTGTTCATGGCGGTCAGAGTTCTGATCTCCGTAGTTTTGAAGTTGACCTGAGTATTGTCCAGCACAAGAAAGAAACACACATGAAGAATATAGCTGACCTGAATGAGAACGATCTGGAAGATATGCTCAGCGAGCCTTCCGAAGCGACAACGCAAGCATTGAGCGTCATGGAAGGCAACGTTGTGATTCTCGGTGCCGGCGGTAAAATGGGGCCGACACTGGCAATGATGCTCAAAAAAGCATCGCCCGGCAAGAGAATCTTCGCCGTCTCAAGATTCAGTGACAAGGCGGTCCGCAGCAGGATCGAACAGGCACAAATCGAAACCATCGAGGCCGACCTGCTGGATGAATCGCACTATCGCAAACTGCCCGAAGCGGAAAATGTATTCTACCTTGCCGGCATGAAGTTCGGCTCGACCGGCAATCAGCCGCTCACATGGGCAATGAATAGTTATATGCCGGCACTGGTCGCACGATATTATAAGAACTCGCGAATCGTTGCTTATTCTACCGGTAACGTCTATCCTCTGGTTGAAACAACCGGCGGCGGAGCAACCGAACAAATTTCGCCGGAACCTATAGGTGAATACGCCCAGTCGTGTCTCGGCAGAGAAAGGATGTTCGAGTATTTCTCACAACTTTACAATACTCCCGTGACATTGATCCGGCTCAACTACGCCAATGAGCCTCGATACGGCATTATTGTTGATCTGACCTCGAAAATTTTGAACGATGTGCCAATTGATCTTACAATGGGCGCCGTTAACCTGATTTGGCAGAGAGATGCAAACGACTATATCATCCGCGCGATTACTTTAGCTAAATCACCCCCTGCCGTCCTGAATGTCACCGGGCCTGAAACAATCCCGATTCACAATCTTGCAGAACAAATTGGCAGGATACTCGATAAAAGACCGAAATTCGTCTCTCAGGAAGCCCCTTCCGTCCTGCTCTCGAACGCATCATACTGCCATAACACCTTTGGACTTCCACAGACGACGCTCGAGCAGATGGTCTTCATGATCACAAAGTGGGTTGCAACCGGAAAAAAGACGCTGAATAAGCCGACCAAATACGAAATACGAGATGGTAAATTTTAGGAGATGGCTTTATGCTGGATTCAATTATCGCCAATCAGCTCCGCTCAGGTTGTGTGATTCCCGCTCATCCCCTGGCTTTGCAAAGTGACAATCGAATCGATGAGCGTCACCAGAGGGCACTAACGCGTTACTACCTGGCGGCCGGTGCAGGCGGCCTGGCGCTCGGTGTCCACACGACGCAATTCGCCATTCACGAGCCTAAGATTGGTTTGTATCATCCTGTTCTGGAACTGGCGATTGAGACGGCCAGAAAATATATCGCCACCGTTACTCGCGATGAGCCGATAATGATTGCCGGGATTATGGGCGATACTAAACAGGCAATAAAGGAAGCAAGTTTAGCTCTCAAGCTTGGTTATCACCTCGGATTGCTTTCTCTAACGGCACTTAAAGGAAAGTCCATCGATGAATTAATAGACCACAGCCGCAAGGTGGCTGAGGTTATCCCTGTTATGGGCTTTTACCTGCAGCAGACAATCAGCAGAATGACACTGCCGATTGAGTTCTGGCAAAAGTTCGTGGAAATACCGAATGTACATGCAATAAAAATCGCCCCGTTCAACAGATACCAGACGCTCGATGTGCTCGAAGCCGTCGCCCGTTCCGGCCGGGCAGATGAGATCGCTTTATATACCGGTAATGACGACAACATCATCCTGGATTTGCTTACACGGCATGAATTTAATATCAATGGCCGGTCTGTCTCAATTAGAATAGCAGGCGGCCTGCTGGGCCAGTGGGCGTGCTGGACGCGAAAAGCGGCCGAAAATCTGGCTGTTATCAAAGCACTTCAAAAAAATAATATACCGGTTTCGCACGATTTACTTACGATGGCGAGCCAATTGACGCTGGCCAACAAGGCAATTTTCGACGCCGAAAACCAATTCCGAGGCTGTATTTCAGGGATATCGTACGTGTTGAAGCGACAGGGGCTTTTACAAGACATCAATACTCTCGATCCCGACGAAAGTTTGTCTGCCGGGCAGGCCGAGCGAATCGACAGCATCATCCGCGACTATCCGTATCTGACTGACGATGAGTTCGTTAAAGAAAACCTTAACCAATGGTTATCATCCTAAACGCGCCGTAAAGCATCCCTTAGGGAGTCAAAATGTTCAAAAGAATAAATCCAAAGAAAAAATATCAATCGGCAGTAAATTTGATATCAGCCTTTATCTTATTAATGCTGATAAGCATACAAATTCCATGCTATGCTGCTGAGCGGTCGATCATCGGCACAAGCCAGGCCGATGCCATGCTCGCCAACTACTTCCGTGCTGAAACAGCGAAGCTCCGCGACCGATGTCTTACTGATATCAAATCACTCGAAGACTGGCAGGCAAAACGAAAGGTCTATCGAGAGCAACTGTTCGAAATGCTCGGCCTCAATCCCCTTCCCGAAAAGACAGAACTAAAACCAGTCATTACCGGCAAAGTAGAACACGAGCAGTTCACTGTCGAGAATATCCACTTTCAATCGAGCCCCGGCCTTTACGTCACGGCCAATCTGTATATTCCCAAAGGACTCAAAAAACCTGCCCCCACAATTCTCTACGTATGCGGTCATGCCATTGCCAAAAAGGATAATATCAGCTACGGCAACAAAACAGCCTATCAGCATCACGGAGCCTGGTTCGCCCGGCACGGCTACGTTTGCTTGACTATCGATACGTTACAACGGGGCGAAATAGAAGGGATTCATCACGGCACATATCGATATAAAATGTGGTGGTGGAACAGCCGGGGTTACACGCCCGCAGGCGTCGAAGCGTGGAACTGCATCCGCGCTCTGGATTATTTAGAGACACGAAAAGAAGTAGATGCCGGCCGGTTCGGCGTCACCGGGCGATCGGGCGGCGGTGCATATAGCTGGTGGATATCGGCACTCGACGAACGTATCAAAGCCGCCGTACCGGTAGCCGGAATAACCGACCTTCAAAATCACGTCGTTGACGGCTGTGTCGAAGGCCATTGCGACTGCATGTACATAGTCAATACTTATGGATGGGACTATCCACTAGTGGCGGCACTGGTGGCGCCGCGGCCGCTGCTTATCTCGAACAGCGACAAAGACACAATCTTCCCACTGGATGGTGTCGTCCGCGTGCATGAGAAGGTAAGGAATATTTACCGCTTATATGACGCTGAGAAGAACCTCGGTCTGCACATTACTGAAGGCCCGCACAAGGACACACAGGAGCTGCGCATCCACGCTTTCGTATGGTTCAACCGTTTTCTCAAGGACGACAACTCTCTTATTGATAAGCCTGCCGTTAAATTTTTCGAGCCGGAGCAGCTAAAAGTTTTCAAAGAGTTGCCCGTCGATGAGATTAACACAAAAATACACGAATCATTCGTTCCAAAGAACCAACAGCAGCAGGCATTACTCGAAACTCTCCGGGAAAAATCATTCGGCGGATGGCCAACGCAGGAACAGGCAGGACCGCTCAATATCAGGCAGGTATTCTCCGCTATACGAAACGGCATCAACTTGAGCGCTTTCGACTTCACCAGTCAGCCGCATGTCCGATTGCGTTTATATTTAGCTCATCGCTCCGGAATCGAACGAATCAATAATGTAGTGCTGAACGTGATGGATGAGCAACAATGGGAACAATGGCTTGGTGCATTGTGTGTCGGTTTTGCCAATGAGTTACAAAATGAAAAACCACTTAATCCTAATAAAGACGCTTTCAATAACATTCAGCAGATGATGATAAACAACTCGGCGTTTGCTTATGTTGCTCCTCGCGGCATCGGCTTGACAGCATGGAATCCGGACGAGCGAAAGCAAACACAAATTCGGCGACGGTTCATGCTACTCGGTCAGACGCTGGACGGCATGCGAGTCTGGGACATCCGGCGGTCGATGCAGGTCCTGCGTCAAATCGAGTCTCTAAACAAAGCACCTATCTCTATTAAAAGTCAACGCCAGATTGCGGGCATAGCACTCTATGCATCACTGTTTGAGCCTGACATTGCCGGACTTGATTTGTGGTATCTTCCTGATTCGCTCCGTGATGGCCCTGTATTTCTCAATGTGCTGCGCTACATGGATATACCCGATGCCTTAGCGATGGTATCCGAACGCACTAAGGTACGAATCAATCCGGAAAAATAATACAAGAATAGCTTTGTCAAAGGCCGATAAGAAACCCATACTCTGCGTTTACACAGAATCTGTTTGATACATAGATTTTTTATTTAATCAGCACTAAACATATTCCGATACAACCTTCAAACACACAGAAAGATATAGATAAAAGGAAAGAAGCTTCAAATGGGAATTCGAAATTTATCTGAAAATATCATTCTTGTCACTGTCCCCACGGAGAGATTAAAAAGAACCGACGAACTGAAAAATCTCAACGAAGCCATTGGTAAAAATCCCAAATGTGACATGATAATCGACTTTGTCGGCGTTGAAATTATTAACTCATGGAATATCAGCAATCTCTTAATACTAAAAGACATGCTGGAGAAGGCCGGGCGCAAACTTGTTCTTTGCAACGTCAACACTCCCACCAAGTGTATTTTTGTCGTAGCGGGTCTCGGCGAGACCTTCGTTTTTGCCAACGACAGGTCCGCCGCCCTGGAAATTATCAAGCATACCAACTCGAAAGTAGCTGTTAAACCCTCATAATTCTTAAAATCTGTTTGCTCGTCCCGGCACAAACAAACCTTGACTTGTTTCCGATCCGGAATTATAATTTTCCATAAATCCCGGCTTAATCCGGTTCCGCAGGATTCAGGCCGTTTGTGCTTAAGATAGGAGAAAAGCCATGAGCAACGATAACCTTTCGAGACGCACCTTCATCCATAATACATCCCTGGCGAGTGCCGCGACCATAACCGCCGCACTCGCAAATACCGGCAACGCCGCGAATACATCAGGTGACAAAAAGAAAACAGATACATCGAAGATACTTAATTATAATCCGATGATGGGCTACAGACGATTGGGTAAATCAAACCTGATAATCTCCGAAGTAAGCCTGGGTGGGCACTGGAGAGCACCCTGGCGGGATCGCAGCGGAGGTTGGTGGTGGGGTAAATTCGCAAATGAGCAAGTACCCGAAGACGTCGCTAAAAACCGAACAGAGGTCGTCTCAAGAGCCATTGATTGCGGCATGAATTACCTGGATATCACCGGTGCCGAAGAATGTCTATGCTACGGCGAGGCATTAAAAGGACGCCGGGAGAAAATGATTGTCGGCGCTGACGATTCCAAGCTGTGCCCGCGACGCGATGAATACTGCAACATCCCGGCACAAATTCACAACGTCGAAGAGTGTCTGCGTCACCTTAAGACCGATTACCTTGACATCTGGCGCGTCCAGGCCAAGATGGACGGAACCAACACCGACGCCGATGTGGAAGTCATAATCGAAGCCTTTGAAAAACTTTACAAGGAGGGCAAGGCAAAACATCTCGGCATCTCATCCCACAGCCGCCCGTGGGCACAACATGTTATCGAAAAGTACCCTCAGTTCGAGATGTTCATCTTCCCATGCACAGCCAAGACCAAAGAGAAAAACCAGGTTCCTACAAGAGACAACATCCAAGAAGTCAACGCCGGCTACGGGCCCGAAAATAAAAGCGTGTTCCAGTCGCTACGAGAACGTGACGTCGGATTGATAACAATAAAGCCATTCTTCGGTGGAAGCCTTCTCAAGACTTACGACAAACCGAAATTGGGCGTCGGCAGCAAAGAGGACAACGACCTGGCAAGGCTAACGATTCAGTGCATTCTCAATCTAAACGACGCTATAACCAGCGTGATTCCGGGATTATCGACAATCTACGAGGTCGATAATGCAGCACGGGCTTCCTACACACGCCCGCTCGGACAGACGGCGGCAGACACCGAATGGCTCGAACGTATAACCGACAAACAATGGGCTGTTCTGCCGCCAGAGTACACATGGCTGCGCGACTGGGAAACTGTGTAATACTATAGAAGGTCGTACTTTGAGAAAATAACCGATTAGGCCAGCGATAAGAGGTTGTTTTTTATGTACTTGACTGCGTTATTGAAGATTGTCATCCCGTCGCCGCTGTCGTTCTTTAACCGGCTCCACCGCGGATGCTGAGTCGGTCTTACGAACCTCTCCGGGTGTGGCATCAGTCCGAGAACCCTGCCGGTCTTATCCGTCAGGCCTGCGATGGATTCCATCGATCCGTTAGGATTGACGGGATATTCACCTTCATTGCCGTCCTGGTCTACATACTTGAACGCAATGTGTTCCTCTGAACGCAACTCATCCAATGTCGCTTTGTCTTTGGTGACAACTTTGCCTTCGCCGTGCGCAATTGGCAGATAGATTTGCCGGCCGGGCTCGATGAAAACGCACCTATCGCTCTGGGGGGCAAGATACACCCACCTATCCTCGAATTTGCCGCTGTCGTTATTTGTGATTGTAACGCCTTGTTGCCGGTTGATCGAATTATCGCCCGGCAGGATTCCTGTTTTGACCAGCACCTGGAAACCGTTGCAGATCCCAAGCACAAGTTTGCCGTCCTCGATGAATTTTTGTATCGGCTCAAAGAGGTGGTGAATGATCTGGTTAGCAAGGATTTTGCCGGCAGCCACATCATCACCATAGCTGAATCCACCGGGAAATACGATTATCTGAAACTCATCAAGCAGCGTTTTGTTCTCTATTAATCTGTTTATGTGAATTCGCTGCGCTTCTGCTCCCGCCAGCTCCAGAGCATATTCGGTTTCCATATCGCAGTTGATTCCCGCTGCCCTCAAAACTATCGCTTTTACTTCTGCCATCTCTTGCCTTCTACCTTCCTTTAATGCTTCGTTATTTTTTCACTACCAGTCAAATGTTTTCTGCCACGCCTGCTTTAGTGTCCCGATGTCTTTTTCGATAACGGTTTCGCCGTCCTGTGCTTTTATGACGAGGGTTTTATCTTCCGTCACTTTTCCGATCTGGCCGAACGGCAGATTGAGCATCAGTTTGGCGAAAGCATCAAATTTGTCCGGCTCAATTTCAACAATATAGCGAGAATTCGATTCGCTGAATAATTGCGCATCGACCCGGGTGCAATCTTTGCCGCTCGGCAGTCCACGCAAGTCCGCCTCGATTCCGAGCCCGCCGGCAAAGGCCATCTCCGCCAATGCCACAGCCAGGCCGCCCTCAGAGCAGTCGTGACAACTGACTACAAGACCTTTTGCTATAGCGGCGGAAATCTTCGCGGCGATTTTCGGGGCTTTACCAAGGTCTAATTTCGGCACGTTGGCTCCGATGTGGCCGTTAATCTTGTAATAGTGTGAGCCGCCCAATTCGTTTTTTGTCTCGCCCACGATAAACAGCAGATTGGACGCCCTCTTGAGGTCCATCGTGACACACTTATTGATATCGTTAACGATTGAAATTGCGCTTATCAAAAGAGTCGACGGAATTGATATCGTTGTGCCGTCCTCACACTCAAACTCGTTATTGAGTGAATCTTTGCCGGAGATAAACGGGGCTTCAAAGGCCATAGCGCCGTTGTAGCAGGCCTGCGCCGCTCGTACCAGCGGGCCGAGCGTTTCGGGCCTGGTGCAGTCACCCCAGCAGAAATTATCCAGCAGAGCAATCCTGTCAATCCGTCCGCCCACGCAAACCAGATTCCTTATTGCCTCTTCAATCCCGGCCAAAGCCATCCAGTACGGATCGATGTCACCGTATACCGGATTCATCCCACAGCTAATGGCAAGACCTTGTTCCGAACTTAGCTTTGGCTGAATCACGGCTGCGTCACTTGGCCCATCGTTAGCAACGCCGGTAAGTGGCTTAACGACCGAGCCGCCCTGCACCTCATGGTCGTACTGCCGGATGACCCATTCTTTGCTTGCAACGTTGTAAGACGACAGAATCCGCAACAACTCATCATTATAATTATCTTTTTCGGGCACGCTCGGCTCAGAGAGCTTTGGCGCCGCCCAGATGGCCTTGCGGGAATATTTCGGTACGCCGTTGTGCAGAAATTCCATATCCAGCTCACCGACCTGCCGGCCGTTATATCTCAGCTTCAATTTCTTATCGCTGGTGAATCTGCCGACTACGGTTGACTCGACGTTTTCATCTTCGAAGAGTTTCGTTATGGCCTCTAAATTCTCGGGCTTTACGGCGATGACCATTCTCTCCTGTGCTTCGCTTATCCAGATTTCGGTATAGTTCAGGCCGGCATATTTCAGCGGCGCCTTCTCCAGGTCGATTTCAACGCCGAGATGTTCTCCCATCTCACCGGCAGCGCTGCTTAAGCCACCTGCCCCGCAATCGGTTATTGCTTCATACAAGCCGGCTTCATTTGCCTGAACCAGGACATCAAGCATTTTCTTTTCCGTAATCGGATTGCCGATTTGGACAGCGTGGGAGAAAATCGTTTCATGCTCGTGCGTCATCTGACCGCTTGAGAATGTCGCCCCGTGTATCCCGTCTCTTCCGATGCGGCCGCCTACCATGATAATCAGATTTCCGCTCTGCGGATTCTTGAAGCACTTGTTCTTGTCCATCAGGCCGATATTACCGCAATACACTAACGGATTGGCCAGGTATCTGTCGTCAAAGTAAATCGCGCCGTTTACTGTCGGGATACCCATTCTGTTGCCGTAGTCGCGAACACCCGCCACAACGCCTTTCATAATCCGTCTGGGATGCAAAACTCCTTTGGGGATATCTTCGAGCTTTTTGTCGGGCTCGCCAAAGCAAAAGATGTCCGTATTGGCTATCGGTCTTGCTCCAAGGCCGGTCCCCATGGGATCGCGAATCACACCGCCGATCCCTGTTGCTGAACCACCGTAAGGATCGAGCGCGGACGGATGGTTGTGAGTTTCGACCTTGAAGCAAACAGCAGAATGCTCATCGTATTCCACCACACCGGCATTATCTGCGAATACAGATATGCACCAGTCCTTATTGAGCTGCTTAGTGGCTTTGAATACGGTATCTTTAAGCAAATCGTTAAAGTGTACCTGATCGCCGTTGATTGACAATTCAACCGAACTTTTTAATGTTTTGTGTACGCAGTGCTCGCTCCAGGTTTGAGCTATTGTTTCCAGCTCCACATCCGTGGGTTCCCTGTCGAGCTGCTGATAATGTTTTTGGATCGTCTGCATCTCGACGAGATTCAGGAACAGGTCTTTTTCTTTGCTCAAAGCGACCAGAGCATCATCGTCAAGATCGCATATGGGCCATTCAATGATCTGCAATTCATACGGCTTCAGGTGCGGGCTCGGCGGTTCCGCCTCGTTGCCTATAACGCAGTCTTCTATACAATCGTTCGCCAGGATTTTCCTTGCAATCGTATCGGTCTGGCGTTGCGTAATCTCACCCAGCAAGATATACTTTCGAGCAGTACGAACATTATGAGCTTCGACTCCCATATCAGCAATTGCTGCCATAACTGATTCGGCGACAGGATCGGTCACTCCGCTTTTCAGGTGTACCTCAATGAGCGTTGCTTTAGCCAGACCTGCAGGCGGGCCGCTTCTGCCGACATAATAATCTTCACAAACCGGATCGGCCAGAAGCTCGCGCGCCAGACGCTCGGCAAAATCCTTATCGAATTCCGCCTCGATAAGAAAAACCCTCGCCGACTGAACCGCCTGCACTGAATCGATACCCAGCTCCTGAATATCCTCCAGCACACCCTTGCCATGTACATCCGAAAAACCAGACCGATTAAAAACTTCAACACGCCATTGTTTCACGATATCAATTCCTTTTTTCTAATTTTATATTTGATCAGCGAAGTCCGCTTGTTTCTAGCTCGCTACTATTAATTGCCTGGCTTTATTGCGGGTGGAGGGCCGCCGCGTATAACCTGTTACTTTGACCTGGGTAAAAGAGCATAAAACTACCAAAGAAATTGATCCGCCTATCAATCCCAAACCCAAAATGGCCACTTGCCTTAAGTCATTCATTAGCAAGACCTTACAGAAATAAGCCCCAGAATATATTTTGCTAAAAAGTACTGCAAGGTTCTCCGGATGTCAATTTTTTTCTTTTATTTATGTCATTAAAATGTTATTATTTTGCCTTCTAAATAAAATTCGCCCTAATCGTGATATACTCTCGTGGCGTTTTAATGACAAAACGAGATACTAAAATAAATAATATGCCGAACAATAGTAACCTAAGCAATAGCAACTACCTCGATTTCGAGGAAAAAGTTGCTCATCTCGACAGCCAGATGAGCGAGCTGCGCAAGCTCAGCTCAGCGAAAGGCATTGATTATTCTTCCGAGATACGCAAGCTCCAGCAACAGCAGGTCGCCGAACTAAAACGAATCTATTCGAATCTTACGGCCTGGCAAACCGTCCAAGTGGCGCGCCATCCGAACAGACCTCTTTTGTCCGATTATCTCAGTGTAATGGTAAAGGATTTCCGCGAATTGCATGGCGACAGAAGCTTCGGCGACGACCAGGCAATTGTAACGGGTCTTGGCCAGATCGGCAGGGAAAGAGTGCTGATCATCGGCCAAAACAAAGGCAAAACCACAAAGCAAAAGATTGCATGTAATTTCGGATGTCCTAATCCGGAGGGATACCGCAAGGCATTAGCCAAGATGAAATTTGCCGAAAAATTCGGAATTCCCATCATCACACTAATCGACACACCGGGCGCATATCCGGGCATCGGCGCCGAAGAGCGAGGCCAGGCTCAGGCCATCGCGGTCAACCTTAACCAGATGCCACGACTCAAGGTACCGATCATTTGTATCGTCATCGGGGAAGGCGGTTCCGGCGGTGCTCTCGGAATCGGAGTCGGCGACAGACTAGCCATGCTGGAATTCGCGTACTATTCGGTAATATCACCCGAAGGCTGCGCCGCCATTTTATGGCGCGACGGCTCACAGGCTCCACAAGCCGCTGAGGCCCTTAAATTGACGAGCAAGGATTTGCACAAGCTCGGCCTGGTTGACACCGTCATTCCTGAACCCCTTGGCGGCGCTCATCGCAATCTTCACGATACCGTCTATAACGTCGAGAAATACATCGTAAAAACATTGCGGGACCTGAAACGGACAAAAATCGACAATCTGCTCGAAAACAGATACAGCAAATTACGTGCGATAGGCAGCAGTCCCACAGAAAAGTTACGACTCAAAACCCTGGCAGGCAAAGAAAGAATCAAGGCGGCACTAAAAGCCATACCGACAAAACCTAAACGAGTCACTGCCAAGACCTGAATCCGCCAGAATCCTTATACCAGGCGGAAGATTAAAGAATGAAACTGCAGAATCGCCTTCAGAAAAAGGTGTCGCTTTTTAGGATCTCATTGCTTGGCAGGAATTTCTGCAAGGCTTGTATTTCATGCTGAATCAGAATATAGGGCAGGCCTCCCTGCCCACCCTACCTTTTTACGCTATTAATCAGCCATTCGAAAGTTCTCTGGGATCTTTGCCTTCTTCGATGGCTATTATTTTTCTTACTCTTCTTTCGTGTCTTCCGCCGCTAAATTCGGTAATAAGCCAGACTTCCACCATCTTTCGCAGCAATACAGCTCCAACCTGGTCTGCCGACAGACACAGGACGTTGGCATCATTATGGTCACGCGAAATCTGAGCACTTAGCTCATCATGACACAGGGCGGCCCTGATTCCATTTACTTTATTGGCAGCCATACTCATTCCGATCCCGGTTGCACAGCTTAGAATGGCTCTGTCGGCCTCATTATTAGATACCGCCGTTGCCGCCAGATACGCCAAGTCAGGATAATCAACGGGATTGTTGTCGCCGGTGCCGACATCTATACACTCATGGCCCAGCTCCGTAGCTATAGCCATGATTTGCTGTTTTATTTCGAAGCCGCGATGATCACTTCCAATTGCTATTTTCATATTTCAAGCTCACCAATTCTTTTTTGTACGAATCTTTCAATTAGCTTCGCACAATTATTATAAAATTCCTGGGGGTGACCTATTGGATCAGGAACTCCGGTATTGCCTGCTAATAGCCAACACTTTTCCGAAGCTTTCGAATCAAGAGCAATAACTCTATCCCGATGTATCCGCTCCATCGCAAATACAATGTCGCTTTCTTCGATAAGCTCTTTGGATAACGCTTTGCTCCTATGAGCTTTAATATCTACTCCCATAGCGGTACAAGCTACTACCGCTTCAGGACTTGCAGGATAACCAACTGAACCAATAATGCCAGCCGAGTTCACCTTATAACCCATTTTGCCGAGTTCGTCAATATAGCATTGTAATTTTTCCGCCAAATATTTTCGAAATATTCCTTCGGCCATCGGGCTTCGGCATGTATTGCCCGTACAAACAAATAAAAACTTAACTTGTGATAACTCTTCCAACTCTATCCGGGAATAAAAACCTGACCTCAATACTTCCAGCCCGGTTTTACCTATTTTAACAACCGTGCTGCTCTTTTTATATTTACACGGACCTGCATCCAGCAACAAGTCGATTCTGCCTGATAATTGCTCAAGAACCTGCTCGGCCTGAACTGCTGGCGGATAGCCCGTTATGTTCGCACTCGGCGCAACAACAGGATTGCTCGTCTGCTTCAATAACATTGAAGCTATCAGATTGTCCGGATAGCGAATACCTATGGAATTATTCTTGTAAAGACTTTCAAAAACTTCTCCTTCAAGACTATTTCGCAGTTTATCCAAGTCTTTCTGATCCAGCTCGAATACGACAGTTAAAGGGCCGGGCCATGCGTTGCGAAT
>WOR8_10006255_pt1 | contig 24131 bp, 17 predicted proteins | sample DeeMarSeWOR38_10_FD_19890 | JGI IMG/M metagenome (IMG submission 19890) | reverse complement strand
ATTTCTCCCCTGCGGTTGATACACAGTTGAGACGGATAATTCAGGAAACCTTCCTTCCATCCCATGGCAGACAGCCGCCCGAGGAAAGATCCATCCGGTCCGAGGATGATAATCCGGCCGCCGTTGCGGTCCACCAGATACAGATGTCCCTTGTTGTCGGTGGTAATGCCGGTCGGAAATCGCATGTACTCCTTAAGGTTTTGGGTTAAAGGCGAAAACGCTGTGGCGTCTTTAGCAGCCGAAAAGACCATGGCATTGATGCTGTCGATCAAAAAAATGCTTTCTTTAAAATCCACCGCCAGGTCCGAGAAAAAACCGTAATCTTTCGGGAATTCTTTTTGGTGGCGGTATTGGCCCTCGGGGCTCAACACCAGTACCCGCTCTGAAAATATATCCAATATATAGATCATGTCGTTGCGGTCGATGAAGAAATTGCGCGGGACAACAGCGGCCGAAGAAGGCAGTCCGGTCGGCTCAAGATAGCTGTGAAAGGCACCTTGCGGGGTCAGGCGCACTATGCGGCGCTTCATCCGGTCGAGGACAAAAATTTCGCCTTTGGAATTCAGTTGCGCGTGTGTCGGATAGGTCAGCTCGGGCAATTGAATTGCCGGCGAGCCGCTGCTGATGGTTTTGTCCCGAAACATATAGCGCAGGAGCCGGCCGTTTCCGGTGTCCGCCACAATAAGAAGGGATTGGTCGTCACAGGCAATGCCTTCCGGTTGTTTGATGGCGGTTTCCTCCTGACCGGCATAGATGGATGTAATATGGCTGAACTTCAGCACCTCGGCAGCGAAAGACGCTGTTGAAATCAACCCTGAAGTCAGCACGCCGGTTATGATGACAAAGGTTTTGAAAAATGCGTTCATTGCGGTCTCACTTTCTGCGCTCCGGATGGCATTGGATACACAGGTCATAGGTGGTTTCAAACGGCATCATATTCGGCTTGTTTTCGGTCCCGCAGGCCTTGTGACAACTCAGGCACTCCACCGTGAGATTTTTATCTCTGGGGTCAACGACCTTTTCGCCAATCGGGTGGGTCGAATGGGTTTCCCATTTGTGACACTCGCCGCACAGGTTTATGGAGATGTCCTTCTGTCGTATCAGCAGTAAATTGTCGGCGGCATGCGGGGAATGGCAGGTGACGCAATTACCCGTTCTGACGGGTTCGCACAGGCCCTTATTCTTGGGGTTTTTTATGGACCATTGCTGCAGTGCGACCGTGTCCGCGTGGCACTTGCCGCAGGTGTCACGGACGGATCCTGCCAGCAGCATTTTTTGTCTCGAGCCATGCGGGTTGTGGCAGTTCAGACATCCGACCTTGTCGGACAGGGGCCAGTGCATGCGGTTTTTGGCGGAGATTTCTTTAATCGTATCCAGGTGACATTCCTTGCATAGTTCGGTGCCCTGCTTTTTTGTGCGGGTGGCATTCGGCGAGCCGGCAGCCAGGTGACATTGCTTGCATTTATTTTCGCCAACAGGCGCATGCACCTTGTCATATAGAATTCCCCTCGTATTGGATCCATGTGCGCTGTGGCAGGAGTCGCACTTGGAGTCGGCTACGGGGTAATTCAGGTGTTTGCGTTTAAACGAGGCCTGGTTGGTTTTATGGCATTCCCTGCAGAGAGCCGGCACGACATTTTTTAATAGATAATCGGATCTGGCCGAGGCATGCGGAGCGTGACAGTTGAGGCAGCCTTTGTCTTTCATTAACGGGCTGTGTTTGAAGCGCGCTTCTTTGGCTTTCGTGCCGACATCCTGGTGGCATTCGCTGCAAAGCTCATTGCCCGGTTTTATGAGAATAAACTTGTTGTCCGAGGCGTGGGCAGCGTGGCACTTGACACAGTCCCCGGCGACAACCATTTGATGCACACTGCGCGGATTCTCGGGCAGCACCTCTTTATGACAACCGGTGCACAGTGCGTTGGTATCGGAGGTCAGCAGTTTTTTATGGGCGGATGTATGCGGATCGTGGCAGTCGGAGCATTTCCCCGTTTTTAGCGGCTGGTGCACCGCCCGGCTTTTAAGCGTTTTCTGAAAGGTTTCATGGCATTTGAGACATATTTTGTTTTCCGCTCCGGGCCGAAGTTTAAAATTCTCTTTTGCGTAAGCCGGCCCGGCAACAGCCAGCACGCCCAGCATGCAAAATGCAAGGAAAATGGAACTTGAACAGGTCAGATGTTTATAAATGGTTTTCATGGCTTTTCGACAATATGACAATCCTTGCATGCTTTATCCGCAAACGGCTTATGAACCGTCATTTTGAAAAATTTCGGGTCCGTTGAGGTGTGGGCGTCATGGCATTTGCTGCAATCCATCAAATTCACATCGATATTCAGGTGGGCCGTGTTAAAAGACGGCGTTTTATAGTCATGGCATTTTCCGCACAGCGGCTGAATGGGTCGCACCATCAGGGCACGCTGGGCCGCAAAATGGGGTTTGTGGCATATTCGGCAATTATTCAAATCAGCCGGGGCATGCAGGTAAATTTTTTCGGCTGCCGGCGCATCTGTTTTTTGGTTGTCGGCGGTACCGTCGCTGCCGCCGCCAGCGGCCTCATCGGTTTGGGGCTTCATTTTAGCCTTCAGATCTAAATGGCAGGCCAGGCACAGATCCGGGTAATTCGCCAAAAGAAGATCTCTTAGATTGGCTTTATGCGGGCTGTGACACTTGGTGCACTCTCCGGCGACAACCGGCTCGTGTTTGCTTTTGATCTCCTGTATTTCTTCAGTTGGATCTGTGCCGTGGCAGGAGTAACATAAAAATCCCTGTTTGGCGACGATCATCCCGGCGATATCGCTGCCGTGGGCATCATGGCATTTAAGACACTTTCCGTTCTGAAAAAACTCATGATTGGAGCCGCCCACTGCCGGTTTCATCAAATCACCATGGCAATCGGCACATAATTTCGGGTCATCGGCCGCGGTCAAAAGCAGGTTTTTTTGGGCTGCACCGTGGGATCGATGGCAGGTCTCACATTTTCCCTCGATTACCGGCAGGTGCGTATTTGTTTTCCGAAACTTAATTTCAGCATCTAAATGACAGGCGTAGCAGACCGTATCGGTCTTGCTTTTCAACATTCCGTAGAAATTCGACCCATGGGGGTTATGACAGACGTCGCATTTTCCCTCGGAAAAGGGCTCGTGAGGCATGTGGTCTTTTTGAGTCGTTTTGGCCTTCGCATGGCAGCCAAGGCACAACGGTTCCGTTTCGGCCAGCAGCAGATTTTTGGTGTTGGCTGCGTGTTTTTGATGGCAGGACAGACATCCCCGGCCTTCGGTCGACGCTTTGTGGGGAACCCCGGCCGGCACATTTTTATCGGTGTGGCAGGCAAAACAAAGGGTATTGCCCTTGCTGGCCAGCAAAACCGGGTTTTCGGATGCATGGGGATTATGACAGATTCCGCACTTGCCCTCCTGAAAGGGCAGATGTTCGATGTTGCCGCCAGCCTTCAGGTCCACGGCCTTGTGGCACTCCTCGCAGAGTTTGGCACCGCTCTGGGTGGTCGCAAAGGGATTTTGAGATGCAGACGTGTTGTGGCATTTTTGACAGTCGAGCTTGACCACCGGAGCGTGCGCGCTGGTTTTCAAAAGATTGGGCTGGGTCGAGGAATGGGGGCTGTGACAGCCGCGGCAGGCGGCGGTTTCCACCGGGTAGCCGCGATGGGCGGTCTTAAAGGCTGCCTGTTTAACATCATGGCAGGACATACACAGCGACACTTCTTTCTTTTTGAGCAGGTTGGCTTGATCCGAACTGTGTGAGAAATGGCAGGTGGCGCAGGCATCTTTTTGCAAGGCTTTGTGCACTACTTTCTTTTCAAATGTTTGTTTCGGATGGCACTGGTAGCAGAGATCACTGCCGGCGGCCTTTAAAAGGGGGCTTGTCTGGGATGCATGCGGGTTGTGGCAGGCGGTGCATTTGTCATTTTTCATAGCGGTATGCACCACGGCCTTGCCCAGTCCCAGTTTTTCCTCCTCGTGGCAGAAATAGCAGGTCTGATTGCCTTCCCTTTTTAACAGCAGCTTCGGAATAATGCCGTGCCGCAGGTGGCAGTCCTCGCACTTCTTTTCCTTGACCACGGCATGGACATCTTTCATGGAAAGGTATTTTGCCGCAAACTCGGTGTGGCAATCCAGACATTGCTTGCGTGCAAATTTACCCGTTGGCCTTGACGGCGTCGGGACACAGGCAGCCACATATATTAAAAAGCCTGCCGCCAGCAGGAGAAAAACTGTTACATAGGCAGGCAGTCTCGGCAGTGTAAGCGCAGTTTTTTTCATCGAATCGTGAATGACGTGTAACCGTTTACTTTTCCAGATCAGCACGATAAATTTTAACGGGATAATACGCTCTGAGCTGATCGGCCCAGTGCTCTACAGATTTTTTGAGTTTATCATTAAAAACCTTTTTGGCAATTTCCTGCTTAACGGCTTCAAACGGCTCAACTTTGGCAGGAAAGAGCTCATAGACGTACAACACATAAAACGGACCTTCGGAGCCCTCATATAGCCTGAATTCGCCTGAATTCGCCCCGGATACCGCTTTTTGGACTTTTTCAGGCAAACTGCTCAGGGTTACCAGCTTGCCGTCAAACTTTAGGATTCCCTCGGTATTTTGATCCAGTTGACCTTCGGCATTGGAACCCAGCCAGCTAAAGTCAGTCCCTTTTTTGAGCTTATCGATCGCTGTTACGGCATCGTTTCTTTTTCCGAAAGCCAGGCTTCTAATCCGCAGCAGCACGGGGGACGTGAATTTTTCTGCGTTTTGAGCATGGTAGGTCTGCAGATCTTTTAGATTCAGTTTGATGTCGGGGGCAACCACTTTGCTGATAAACTTATCGAAAATGAGAGAAATCTCATGTTGCTTGACTTTGAGACGGTATGCTTCGGTTCGGTCGATGCCCTGGTCCAATGCCGCTTTTACCAGCAGCCTTTTTTGCAGCAGGTCTTCCAGGATATCGCTCTTTTTTTTGTTGATTCTTTTACTTTTAATCGCCTGGGATACGCCATGGTAAAATTCGTCCTTAACGGTCTGGGTAAATTCCCCGACGGTGAGGGGCTTTTGGCCTTTGAATCGGGCAAGGACCCTTTTGTCGGTCAATAATTTTTCAAACCCCGGCTCTTTGGATTCAAAATCCAGCTGGTCGAAAAGGGCATCATCCAATTTTAGATTGCGTTTCTTTAGCGCGTTGTAATAATCCCTGGCCGCTTCAACCCTTTTCTGGTTGAGCGCCTGCAGTCGTGCAATTGCCATGGCCTCCTGGTTTTCAGCGGCAGGCAAACGGCTGTCTTCAAGTTTAAAAATGATATATCCCCTTTTTCCGATCGAAATGATCGGGCTTGTCGATCCGATCTTCATTTGCGCGATAATTTCAGCTACTCCCCCGGTCAGGTCTTTGTTTTTTATATAATTGGCCTGACGGTCTGCTTCGCCGACGCCCCATTCAACCGCTTTTTGCAAAATCTCGTCAAAATCCCCGCCCGCCTCCAGCTGGGAGTGAATCTGCCTGGCATCTTGTTCTTTTTTAAACCGAATGGCTTTTATCTTCCACTCCCTGACCATGGGCTCATAATGCTGTCTGACGGCTTCGTCATCTGCCTCAATATCTTTTACGTAGCCCTCGAGCAAAAGCTCCATAAGGGTTTGCCGCGAGTATGTCTCCAGCGCGTCTTTTATTTCCGGCAGCTCATCCAGTCCCATATTCTTTGCTTCCAGCACAATCAATCGCGTATTGATCAGGCGCTGCATAATATCGGAATAATCGATCTGGCCGGCTTTCTCATCACGGCTGCGGTCGGCATGCGAAGCGGCAATGGCGCGATTCAGATCCTCCAGGCTAATCGGCTCCTCATTGACGGTGGCGACGGCCTTTTTTCCATCAATGATCGGCAGTTTCCCATCAGAAGACAGACCGTGGGTTCCAAAAAACAAAAAACAGAGCAGTTCGAGGCTTAGTACAAATGCAACGATTTTCTTTTTCATCGGAATCCTTTTGGGACGCACTTTTGTGGATAACCTAAGGCGGAAGCCAAAATTGACATATTTGAGAAGCATTTACAAGCGCAAACTTGATGGATTCCCCGATGCGCTGAAATGGCTGATGAACCGTCAGACTGAAGCCGATTCGGCCAGGCGACCCACCTGCTCCCAGATTGCCGTTTTATCAATTCGTTTTTTTAATGAGACCTTGCTGCAAATCCATCAACATCTGAGTAACACCAGAAAGGGAAGGCGAAATGTTTAGCAATTACCATACCAAATTCATGTTTACCCGCCGGTGACTGTGAACTTTCACCCCCCGAGCCATGTCAATGTACCGCACCCGCTGCGGATGATCCTCTAAAATCAATCAAATCCATCCCCTGTTTCCAAACCCGCGCTCAAGCTACCTCACCCAACCTTCAGGTGGTGAAATCACCAGACCGAATTGGCAATTTCACCATATTTTAACGGAACATCTCATCCTGGACCGTATGCGAATTTCGTACAACCAACTGTTTTTATATAACTATCAATCCATGACCGACCATGGCATACTCGTTGCAGTAATGGATGGCGGAATGATTATGATGCTTTATTTATATAGCGAATTTTTTATGAATAAGCCCAATGCCATGAGAAGCATAACCGCCAAAATATGGTCTTTCATTCCAACCGCCCTTAAACTGACGCTCGCCGCATTTTTTTTGAGTGCCATATTTGTTGGATTCAGAGCTGACGATGTTCGGGCGGAGGTTCAGACCTCTTTCCTGTACCGGCTGTCCAATTTTTCAGGCCCGGTGCATTCCAGCTGGGCGAAGATCGCCATTGATGAAGAAAGAGACGAAATTTATGTCACCGACAGTCAGAAAGGCGACGTACGCATATTTAATAACTGGGGCATGGAAATTTACCGTTTTGGTGATGATCTGAACCTGGGCGCCGTCCTGGCAGCCGCGGTCAGAAATGATGGAAACATCCTCGTCCTTGCACGACAGGCCTCCAGAACTTCAATTGTGATTTGCAATTTCAGGGGCGAGCCCCTGGCAGAACTCGCCTTGCAAGACTTCCCCCCCGGTTTTTCGGATTTTTACCCGACAGATATGGTTTGCCGGCACGGAAGGATTTACTTGCTGAATAATGATTCTCTGCGACTGGCCGTGACCGATTCAAACGGTTTTTTCATGCGCGGGCACGATCTAGGCGCATTGCTGGAGATTGAGGAGAAAAAGCGAAATGTAACCCAGGTGGGCGGATTCAGCGTGGATCCTGAAGGCAACATTTTTTTTACCGTGCCGGTTCTTTTTTCGGCTTACAGGCTTTCAGCGCAAGGCAAGCTGGCCGGCTTCGGCCGGCCGGGAAGCGCTCCCGGCCGCTTTAATGTTGTGGGCGGAATCGTCGCCGATGAACAGGGCTATGTTTATGTGGCGGATCGACTGAAGTCGGCGGTTCTCGTATTTGATAAGAATTTCAAGTTTATGCATGAGTTCGGCTATCGCGGCCGCAGACCGCATAATCTCATCAGCCCCAATGATCTGGAGCTGGACACCGCAGGCCGGCTGTATGTGTCTCAACTGGCCAGTCTCGGTGTCAGTGTCTTTAAAATAACGTACAAATAGCTGTAAGTATAAGAGAAACTTATGAAACTACCTGAAAAGGAGGTGATGAAACACAGGCCAGAGGCAAGGTTTTTTTTGATTATCGAATTTTAACGCTAAACACGGGAAATTGACAATCCCTCCGAAAAAGGTAAACCCACTGCAAGGTGGGGTCACAAAGCCGACGGGTCCTCATGATTTGAGGATGGCCGGGTTGCCGGTAAGAAAAGGAGGATTACTGGATGAAAACAATTAAACTATGCATCGCCATCATGGCCGCAGTCCTGCTGACATGGGGATTTAGCGCCACGGCACCGGCCTTACATGACGGCGGCGTGGCCCACTGTGACGCCTGCCATACCATGCACAACTCGGAAGACGGGAAATCCATAATTGAAGGCGGTCGCGTCGGCGTAACCGGCGATTTCCTGACCAAGGGCACGGACCCGAGCTCCACCTGCCTGGAATGTCATGCCGGCACCGGCAGTTATCGCGTTATGGCAGCGAATTCCGCCAGCATCAACCTGCACCCGGGCGGTGACTTCTATTGGCAGACCAAAACGTATAGCTGGCTGCAACGGGGGAGCACGGTAACCCGTCACGGTTACAGCCTCGGACACACCATCATTGCGGCAGATTTTGACCTGCTCGAGCGGGACCCCAATTTAGAGCGAGCCCCCGGCGGTGTTTTCCCGTCGGATCGGCTGGCCTGCAGCAGCTGTCACGACCCGCACGGCAAAAAGTGGAACAATACCCTGCCCATTTCCGGTTCAGGCTCCTACGGCGACCAGCCGGAGCCCGGCACCACGCTGGGAAACTTTAGGCTCCTTGGGGACATGAATTACCCCGCAGGGGGTGGTATCGTTACATTTGCGAATCGGGCGCCGGTCGCCACCACCAACGGAGATCCTGAAACGGACAGCAACCACACCGATTACGGCACGGGCATGTCCGAGTGGTGTTCAAACTGCCACGTCGATTTCTATGCCCCCGGCGGCGCGGGACAGCACAAGCACCCGGCCGGCAATACCTCCGGTCTGGGCGCCCAAAACATTTTCAATAACTACAACTCCTATGTTAAATCCGGTGATATGACGGGAAGTGCTGCTACTTCTTACCTGGCGCTGGTGCCCTTTGAGAGACAGGTGTCGAACGGGTGGGAGTTGGATCCCAACAGCACCCAGGGACCGAATGGAAGCTCAAACGTTATGTGCTTGTCGTGCCATCGGGCCCATATATCGGCATTTCCGAACGCCGGACGCTGGGATTTTGAAGAGGAACTGCTGGTCGATTCGCACCCGATGATGGGCGACACGGATATCGATTCAGACGACGTGCTGGCCAGTTACTACGGCCGGGTGATCGAAACCGACTTCGGCCCTGCGCAGCGGAGTTTGTGCAACAAGTGTCACGTCAAGGATTAGCAAAAAACAAAACTGAAATCGCGTAAAAAAGGCTGGCGGCGTCTTGCCGCCAGCTTTTTTTGCTGAAACCGCGCTAGATCCCATCGCCAAAAATTGTCTTGTCTTCAAGCAAAATAATTGCTATCGCATGCGGGATGCTGTGCGCGAGCGTAAAAGGTTAGCAGGTATCATCCGGTCGGTAATCCGGAACTGCACCCGGACCACCGCGGATGGATTTTCAGCGTGCCTCGCGGCGCATTTTTCAGGTGGTGCTTCCGGCGCAGTTAAAAATACCGTCCGCTGAAAGGCATTTGGAATCTTAAACGTGGCCCAACCCACAAAATCTTTCGGGCACCCATTCCTCCGGCCGGCGTTTATAAAGCCGGCCGTAAGATGCTTTTTCGTTTTACTGCTCTGTCTTTTTCTCGGCAGCTGCTTTCCCGAGGGATTAACCACACGCGACTTCATTTTGAAGCCGCCATTGGTAAACGAGGGTGAAATTGTTTTATACCTTCAGCCGCTGCCGCAGGAGGCCGACAGGCTTCGCTTTGACATCGGCGCGATTTCCGCCCTGAGGGATGACGGCTCTGAGGTGGCTTTATCCCTTTTAGTGAACGACCTGAAAGGCGCGGAGCTTACCGGACTGCAAAGATGGCTGGCCAGCGGAATCCTGCCGCCGGGTCGGTACCGCGGCATCTCCATGCAGATCAGGCAGGCATTTGTTGAGACGGCAGAAGGTGAAGTTACCCTCGGGGTCCCTGAAGAACCGCTTCGCGTTGAGCATTCCTTCGAAGTGCAGCGGCAAAAAGCCACGGCTTTGTTTCTTTCGCTGGACCCCGCCAAAATCGTTACCGGGGAAAATCAATTCACACCGTTTTTTTCCCTGGCGTCCGCCGGCGGGATACTGATCAATCTTACCGCATTCGTCAGCAATCCCGAAACCCATATCATCTCGGTTTTCAACAAAAAGACCATGCAGGTTGTCGATGCCATCGCAACCGGCCGGGCCCCCCGGGGCCTTGTCATTGATCGGTTCCGGACCCGGGCGTATGTGGCTGTTTCGGGCGATGATGAAGTGCTGGCGATCGATATCTTCAAGCGCCAGATTTTTAGCAAGCTGAAACTGAATTTCGGAGACAATCCAGTTGAGCTTGTCCTTTCCCCCGACGGCAGGCGCCTGGTGGCGGTCAATCACGACTCCAATACGGTAAGCCTCATTGATGCCTTTTCGCTGACGGAAGCCGCAAGAATCAGTGTCGGCAGCGGGCCGACTTCGGCGGTAATGGACCCCTCAGGTTCGAGGGTATACGTTATGAACACCCGCTCGCAATCGATTTCGGTGGTGGACCTAACCCAAAAGACGCTGGTGGTCACCATCGGCGTGGAGGCCGCTCCGCTCAGAGGCGCCTTTAACCGAGAAGGCGATACGCTTTTTGTTATCAGCAGCGATTCGCCATACATCACCGCAATCGATCGTGTACGCTTGGGCGTTACGAAAAAAATTTTTGCGGGTGCGGGCGCGATCTCGGTAAAGGTGGACAATCAAAACGGCCTGCTCTATGTCGGCCGAAGGTTCGGTGGGGAGATTTCCGTCATCGATCCATCTTCATTGATGTTTGTCGACACATTCCAGGTCGGCGGCAAGGCGGTTTTCCAGGCGATCGACGACGAGGAAAGAACGCTGTTTGTGGCGCTTGCAGACCGCAGAATCCTTCAGAAAATTAATCTCACCAGCAAGCGGGTTGTCGCTGAAATAGACGTGGGTAAGGGGGCGTATGCAATTGCGGTCATGGGCCAGAGGTAGAATATGTGCCGAGCAATTTTACTTTTCATATGTTTGACGGCGATTATCTTCTTTGTCCATGCCCTTGGAGGGCCTGATGCCCGGGCCGATGGCATAGACTTTAACAGCTCCCATCAATATACCAATTCCCAGGGCACCACCAAATTAAAACAAACCGGGGAAAAGTTCGATACCGATTTTGATCAATTCAATCAGCTTTACAATCTTGCCCTTTCAAAATACATTTATCCCTATCTGGTGTTTTACAGTGGCGCCGTATATCAGATACTCAAAACGTCGTCGACCACCGGAGACAACACCATCGACACCGAGGAGAAGAATCTGGCCCCCTATGCTGAACTGAACCTCACCAATCCGATTTACAAGGCCGGGCTCGCCTACCGTTATCGAAGAGTTGATGAAGATATAACCGATGTGCCCGATACCCGTACAGAGCGGAATGAAATCACCGGCACCCTGGGGATGAGGCCCCCTTCCGAGCTGTTTCCCAACTGGAATCTGCGCTATAGCCATATCCACACTTTCGACGATCCTAAAACCCACCTCCTATACGCCTTTGCAAGACCTCTTTCTCGACTACTCGTATACCCGTACCGATACCGAAGAAAAATTTCTGGATTTTGACACGCTGCAACAACAGCATCAGGGCAAAGCGGCCTATTCGCGCAATTTTTTGAACGACCGCCTGTCCATGGACTCGGTCTATACGATCAACTACAGCAAGTTTGAGCTCTCGAGCAGCGGCAGCGCAGCGCAGGTTCCATTGTTGCGCTTCGCCGGTCTTTCATCGCTGGACAACACGCCGCAAGACGGCCCGGCGCTGGGGGTTAACCCGGCGTTGGTCGATGGCAACGTTACGATCTCCGCCGGCCTGGACATCGGAACGGCCGGCGATCAGAGCCAGGAGGTCAACATCGGGATCGATTTCGGCTTCGAAATCGATGTGGATACCCTGTATGTATGGGTGGACCGTAATCTGACCGCCGCGGTTGCCAATTCTTTTTCCTGGGATATCTACACCAGCCCGGATAATAATGATTTAAGCACCTGGACGCTGGCGGCAACGGTTTCTCCGGCTGATTTCGGAGCCCTCGACAATCGCTTCGAGATATCCTTTCCCCAGGTCAATACACGCTTTATCAAGGTGGTGACCGCCGCGCTGTCTCCCGTCGTTCCCGGCGCGGGGGGATTCCCCAATATTTTTGTGACCGAGATGCAGGCCTTCATTACCGCCTCAGGGGCATCCATCAATCAGGAAAGCAGCGTTCTAAATCAAAATTTTAATCTCGGCCTGAGAGGCAAACTCAGCGACAGGACCCTGCTCGGTTATAATCTGTTCTATAATCGACAGGAGACAGATCCGGGTAACCTCAAAAGAACGCAATATATCAATGGTCTTTATCTGAATCATATCTTCAACGAAACGTTTTCATCCAACGTCAACGGGCAACGCACCGACACGCCCAAGGCCGAAGGCTCGGCGGCAACTGACGATACTTACAATTACAACTACGGGGCCTCGCTGAGGGCGGACTGGATGGATACCTTCAATCAATCGCTGACTTTCAGCGGCTCTTACAATAGCGCCTCTCAGGGCACAGACTCTCAGAATTCGATATTTCTTCGCAATAATGCGATTCTTTACCGGGGCTGGAGCGCTTTTATGGATACCGGCTACACCTGGGAACAACCTCAGGACGGAACCCGTATAACCAGCTTTGTCTTCAGACAGGGAACCAACGTGCAACCGAATCAAAAGATCAGCCTTGATATGAATTTTTCCTATAAGCGGACCCAGCAATCCGGTCAGGATTTCGGGCCGAATAGTGAAACGAGATATAATATACAGGCATTTTATATACCTTTAAGAAACCTGTCTTTTTTTGCCAAAATAGACGCTGTCAGACGGGAAGATTCCAACGATACATTTCAAAATTATGCGGTCAGCTGGTCGCCTTTTCCGGACGGCGACCTGCAGTTTTTTTTCAATTTTAGCGAAACCCTGATATCGGATAATAATCGGGAAGAAAGGGTATTCGGACCGAGTCTAAAATGGACCATCGGCTCCCATATCTTTTTAGATATGTCTTACAATTTTAACACTGCCGACTCCGATATCGAGGAAGTAAAATCAAATGTTTTCAGTGCGGAGCTAAAGCTGAAATTTTAATTAGCGGCTGCGGCCCGTGTGGCGACCGATGGCAAGACAGGCTGTTGTTTTAAAGCAATGCTAAACTTTATTTGGGTGTGTGACTGCCAAAGCAGTTGATCGAAAAGACAAAAGCGGCTATATTTTGAGAACGAATTAAAATAAGATTGTCAGTATACTGTTTTATGAAGGAAATCATTATGGCCAAATGGGCAAATCGTATAAGTTTCAGTCTCTGTATTTTACTCCTTATTCTTTTGGTAGCCTGCGCTCCCAAAACCAGAATTTCTGAAAATTACCATAACCCGGATGTCGATTTCTCACTCCTGCAGACCATCGCCGTGATGCCGTTTGCCAACCTGACCAGCGATCAGATGGCGGGGGAAAGGGTACGCAATACCTTTATAAACAGCCTTTTTTCTACCGGTGCACTCTATGTGATTCCCGCCGGGGAGGTCGCGCGTGGGATTTCACGGGCGGGAATCGACAACCCCTGGTCGCCGTCTGCAGAGGACGCCGCCAAATTAGCGGCGATTGTCGGCGCCGATTCCGTCATTACCGGCGCTGTCACCGAATACGGAGAGGTACGGTCGGGGGCAACCACGGCCAATGTGATTTCGGTGAGCATGCAAATGATTGAAAAAGAATCCCGCAAAGTCATATGGTCTGCATCCAGCACCAGAGGCGGGATATCGATCTGGGACCGACTTTTCGGCGGAGGCGGCGAACCCATGCAGGACGTGACCCAAGCGGCTGTCAATGACATTATTAAAAAACTTTTCTATTAGGGCGGCTGTCCTCCTTTTTGCCGCTCTGGTCTGCCTTTCGAGCGGCGCGGCCCAAAATGACGCCAGCGCCGAGGCGATCGATGCGGGGCGCCTTGGTGGTGCGGAAGATCTTAAAATTGCTGTTTTTCCGGTTGTTAACCTCAGTGGAAGCGCCGCGCCGATTACCACCATAAGGTGGCTGCTGATAGAGGCTCTCAAAGATGCGGACGCAACCGTCATCGCGGACGACGTCCTTGATAGCGTCATGGCTAAATACCGCGTTCGTTACATCGGCGGCCTTGATCAGCCGACCGCACGGGCGATGCGGCAGGAGGCCGGGGTCGACGGCGTTCTGATCACATCTTTGGAACTTTACAATGAAATAACGCCTCCCAAAATTGCCATAACATCCAGGCTGGTTTCAACCGGAAGTCCAGTGGAAATTTTATGGATCGATGGTGTCGGTCTGGCCGGTGACGACGATCCTGGACTTCTGGCAATTCGCCTGGTGAAAGATCCCCAGAGACTGCTGAGAAGGGCGGTTCATCACCTGGCACAATCCCTGACGGATTTTCTTTCAGGGCAGAGAAAACGGCTTGATCTCCACCCGCCCCCAAAAAAGTTCAGCCCCGGGCACATTTATCGTTCCACCGCGCCCCTTGCGGTTAAGACCCCTAAGGTGGCAGTTGTGCCCTTTTTCAACCCGAGTGCACGCAGCTTCGGCGGAGAAATCCTGGCGCTGCACTTTATCAGGCAGTTATGGGCCCTTGAGAATTTCCATGTTATTGAGCCCGGGCTGGTGCGGCAGCAGCTTCTTGAATTTAGGATTGTTATGGATAGCGGCATATCCCTTGCCGATGTCGATGTGATCGCTCTGCGGCTGAATGCCGATTTCGTCTTAAACGGTAAGGTCATAGATTATCAGGACTATCAAGGTTACAACGGCACGGCCAAAGTGGATTTCTCGGCCCAGCTTATCGAGCGCGTCAGTCGCGAAACATTCTGGTCGGTGAAAAGCCATCATCAGGGCAATGACGGTGTTTTCTTTTTCGACTGGGGCAAGGTCAATACCGCCTATGCACTGGCATCGGATATGGTGCAGCTTGCCGTCGAAACGATTGAATAAATTTTGCGATTCAGCAACATTGATAAGGGCTGTTATTCCAGCCCTAATTTTTTAACCTGATAGCGCAGGGTGTCGTAGCTGATATTCAGAAGCTTGGCAGCCAGGGTTTTGTTGTTGTTGGCTTTTTCGAGTGCCTGGGAAATGAGATCTTTTTCAAGAGCCTCAAGGGATATGCCTTCATCGGGCAGTATAAATCGATCGGCGGCAGCCCGGTCGTCGAGCAGGGTGTCGCCGCTGATCCACCCCGGCAGATGTTCGGGCCGAATCGTTTCAACATTTTCAAGCACGACAAAGCGCTCAACCAGATTTTTAAGCTCCCTGACGTTGCCCGGCCAGCTATAGTCGATCAACTGTTGCTCAGCCGCCGGCGAAAAACCGTCAATCCTTTTTTTATTGTATTTGGCGGCAAAGTGGGACAGAAAGTGATCGGCCAGCAGCGGAATATCCCCCTGGCGCTCTCTGAGCGGGACGATATGCAAATAAAAGGTGCTCAGTCGGAAAAACAGATCTTTGCGAAACGCACCGTCTTTGACCGCGGCGGATAAATTGCGATTCGTGGTGGCAATGACGGTCAGATCAACGGGAATTTCTCCTTTGCCGCCCAGCCGCCGTACGGTCCGAGTTTCCAGAATCCGCAGTAATTTACCCTGAAGCTCCGGCTTCATGTCACCGATCTCATCCAGCAGCAATAGCCCGCCTTCGGCCAATTCAAACAGTCCTTTTCTTTCGGATTTGGCATCGGTGAACGAACCCTTTTCGTGACCAAAAAGCTGGCTCTCCAGCAAGGTTTCGGGCATGGCCGCACAGTTAACCGAAATAAAAGGAGCCTTCCAGGCCGTCTGCGCGCCGAACATCATATGGTGAATATGGCGCGCCATCACTTCTTTGCCGACGCCGCTTTCTCCTGTAATGAGGATATTGGAAACCCGCGCCCGGGCAATTTTTTCAATTTTAGCCTCCAAATCCTTTATGGCGCTGGATTCTCCGATAATATCCTTTTCAAAAACGTCAGAATAGGCTTTGCGCAGATAGTCGACTTCCTGCCTGAGGCTTTCTCTTTCGATGATGTTGCCGATCACGATTTTGACCTCATCGGTGTTAAACGGCTTGGTCAGATAGTCCGCCGCACCGAGCTTCATGGCCTTGACCGCCATTTCAGCGCTATCATCGGCTGTCAGCATGACGACCTGGGTGTTGATGCCGCTGTGCCTGATGTCTTCCAGAATCTCGATTCCGCTGCGGGAGGGCATGCGGATATCCAGCAGCACCACATCCGGATTAAAGGCGCCGATTTTCTTGATGACCCCCTCGCAGTCGTTTTCGGAAAAGACCTCATAATTTTCAGCCTTCAATGTCTTGGCAAGCACGGTGACGATGAGTTCCTCATCATCCAATAAAAACACCTTCCCCTTTTTTTTCATGCTGAAGTTTCCTTTTGCTTCTCTGCTGTTGCTTTGCGGATGGGGATCAGAAGGGTAAAGACGGTGCCTTTGCCCGGTGCGCTTTCAGCGCTGATACTGCCTCCGTGCTGATCCACCAGCCGCTGGCAAATCGAAAGTCCCAGGCCGGAGCCTTTACGTTTGGTCGTAAAAAACGGCAGGAAGATCTGATCCAGAACGAGCGGCTCCATACCCTTGCCGCTATCGGAAATGGCGATGCGCAGCATGCTGTCGGGTCATCCAGCAGCGTTTTAACCGCCAGCGCGCCGCCTTGCGGCATGGCTTCGATGGCGTTGAACATCAGGTTCAAAAATACCTGTTGCAGCTGCATCGGATCCGCCATAATTTCGTAAAGGTCGCTGTCAAAATCTTTTAATACGTTGATGTTCTTCGAACCGCTGGGCGCCAGCGAAGGGTGTTTCAGCGATAATGCAATGGCTTTATCTAACAAATCGTTGATGTCAGTGGGCATCAGCTGGAGCTTGGGCGGTTTGGCAAAATTGAGCAGGCTTTTGAGCAGGGTTTCAATGCGCCTGATCTCATCGATGGCTTTCAATATGAGTGATCGGTCCTCTTGGGCAATGTCCGCTGTTTCCACCAGCACCTGAATCGAGCCTTTAATACCCGCCAGGGGATTTTTGATTTCATGGGCCAGCCCGGCGGCCAGTTCGCCGACCATTTTCAATTGTTCGGCCCGCTGTAACGCCTCCTCCACGCGTCTGCGCTGGGTAATGTCCCGTATGACGTGAATCAGCCCGCTCAACTGATTGTGGCTGTCATACAGGGGCATGGCCCGAATCTCGAGAAATTTTGACAGATGCGGCTCATACATTTCACAGGTAACCGGCTCTTCGGTTTCCAGACATTTGCAGCTGGCGCAGTATTCCGGCGGTTGATCGCAGCCGTGATAATATTGATAGCATTTTGCTTTTTGGTTCTCCAAAAGCGGTAATCCCAGAATTTTTTCCGCGGCTCTGTTGGCTCGCAGGATGTTGAACTCCTTGTCGTGGATCGTAATCATGTCGGTAATGGCATCAAAGGTGTTCTCCCATTCGATTTTGGCCTGGATGAGCATGCCTTCCATTTGCTTGCGTTCGGAAATGTCGCGATCGATCGCCAGAAGATATCTGCCGCCCATATAATGAATGAGCCCGGCACTGATTTCCACCGGAAACAGCGATCCGTCTTTTTTTCGATGGTAGATCTCGTCCTGGATCCACTCCCCCTTTAGGATGCGCTCGATACGCTGCGGTGCATCAGCAGCCGCGTCGGGGGCATCAAGGTCTTTGATCAAATTAAGCTTCAACAGCTCCTCGATGCGATATCCGTGCATCTCGGCCGCCGCCGGATTGGCATCCACAATATCACCGGCTTTTTCACCCTCGATATCGACAATAAAGATGGCATCGCCGGCGCTTTCAAATAGCGTACGGTAGCGTCGTTCACTTTCCTGAATCTGGTGCAAATTTTCTTTGAGCGACTCCAGCATTTCGTTAAAAGAGGTCGCCACCTCACCGAATTCATCCTTTAACCCCTCAACCCGGTAGCTCAGATCACCGCTTTTTAATTTGCGGGTTGCCGCCAGCAGCACCCTCACCGGCTGGGTAAATTCTCTGATCAGCAGCGAGAAAAGACCGGCAGCGATAAACGGCGTCAGGGCCACCATCGCATACAATATAAATTTTGACCGGGAGATATTTTCAAGGGAAGCTCGGGTTTTGTCCGCCAGTTTGTTTTGGGCGATGTGAACCATGTCGTTGACCTGGATTACCAGTGTCTGCCCGGTCTGAAATGCCGTATCGCCCTCCTGCACCAACTTGGCGGAGTCGTTTTTGAGCTTCAGAAGCCGGCCGATCGAATTTTTGAAGAGCTCCACGCCGCCAGTTAAATTCTTAAGCCGCTGGACCACATTGGCGCTATGATGGCAATCAAAACAGGTGACGGAAATCCTTTGGAGGTTATTCATATCGGCTTCAATTTTTTTTGGACTGCTCTCATAACGCGTCCCCATCAGATAAAGGTTGGACTGTACATTTTTAATCTGGATTAGCAGGTGCTCACGCAAGATTTCCACCTGATGGAGTTTGATCAAATGATCCAGCTCGGAGGTGGCGGTCTCAATCGTTGTGATAATATAGATGCCGCCTGCCATTAACATCAGGCAAACCAGGCCAACTACAATGAATATTTTTTTCTTCATGTCGCTCAGTATTTTTGAACTTTAAGGGTTTTAATTTTAAGTTATACCGCTTTTCATAATTATATTCCGAAATAAGGAAACGCGGCATAAGTGGTTGTAGAAAAAAACGTTCGAATACCGGAACGTTTTTTTGACAATCACTATAAATCCGCCCTGAGGTTTCGATGAACGTTTGCGGCTAATCCTTTTTACCGGTGCGCTTCGTGGGGTCATGGAAATATAGATATTTAAACAGGGCTTCGGGTCCATGGCAATTTTTGCACATCAGCTGCAAAGAAGACGTTCTTAAAAAGCTGTCCATCACCGACCCTTCGATTTCAATGCCCGTGCCTTTGGATTTAAAGTTTGAATCCCATTGGTGAACATTATGGCAGGAGGCGCACGCCAGGTAGCCGACGAATGTGCTTTTAGCGGTTGTTTTGTCAAAAAGCGGCAGATATTTATCCTCGACCCCGATGTTTTTTTGAGTGTTGATCATCACGACATTGTCGGGATGAGAAGCAATCAAAGGGACCTTTTTATTTGCCGGTCCGGCTTTTGAGTGGCAGGAGTTGCACATCTGCTCGATGATGCTGCCGCCTCCGGAAAGGCGACGGGCCCATAATTTGACGGGTGTCTGGCTATTGTGGACCAGATGGCAGGTCCCGCAGATGCCGGATTCAGCCGGAATTTCTTCCAAACTGTTTCTGGATTGCGGCGCGCTGAGCAGAAGGTCGTGGTCGGTTTTTTCGACAGCGCCCTGCTCTGGATGACAGTTTTCGCAAAGTTTGGGTGCGGGCGAATTTGCCATTCGTAAAAAGCTGTTTTGCGCGTTTCCTTCAATATTAAATTGATCTTTTGCGGGGTCGACAGACAATGGGCTCCAGCGATGCGGGTCATGGCATGTCTGGCAGGTCAGCAGCCCCTCGTCCATCGCTTGACCGTTTTTGTCAAAAAGCGGTAGCGTCGTGGAAACCTTTTTTTCCGCCGGTGCGATGTTTACCGGATGCGAATACCCGCCCAGCGTTTTTTTCGCCGCGATACCTGCGGCATTATGGCAGCCGATACATAAAGACTGAACCGCTCCATCTTGTGAATCCGTTATTTTACGGGCCCACAGAAATGTTTTTTGGGCGTTATGCGCCAGATGGCAATTTCCACAAAGCCCGGATTGGGCAGGGCTCTGGTCCAGCATATTTTTCCCTGCGGGAGCCGATTTGCTCAGATCGTGTTCGGTGTCGGCAATTAGAAATTTTTCATGGTGGCACTCGTCGCAGATTTGCGGCGATGGTTCTCTTAAAAATGAGCTGAACCGTTTTTGAGCTTCGGGGTCTTCCCTGTCGGATTCAGTGACGGATGAAACGGGTTGCCAGCGATGGGGATCGTGACAGGTCTGGCAGTTCATGATCCCTTTTGGCGAAATTTTCCCATGCCTGTCAAACAGCGGCAATGCCGTGGTCGATCCGTTTTGAGGCAAGGAAATACGTGTCGGGTGCGAATACCCTTTATTGACTTTTTTCTTGGCGATGCCGGTTTCGTTGTGACAGCTGATGCACAGGCTCTCTGCGCCTTTCTCCTTGTCTTCGGCCAGGGATGCCCGCGCCCACAGAAAGTTTTTTTGCGGACCGTGCACCAGGTGGCAGCTTCCGCAGAGCCCGGATTTTGCCGCTGTTTGGCCTAAGATGTTTTTTTCAGCCGGCGCCGAAATGCTCAGATTGTGTTTGGTATCGGCGATTAAAAATTTATCCCGGTGACATTCGCTACAAATCTGGGGTGATGATTTCCTCAGCAAGGATTTGATCTTCTTCCAAGGGCCTGCCGTTTGCGCATCTGCGGATTGCGGCGGGGGTTGATGGGTTTCGTGGCAGGTTGAGCATGTCATTTTGCCGGCGATATCCCGAACCCCGTTGGCGTCATACAATGGAAGGCGCAATTCCTCCTTCTGAACACTGATCGTCGTTCGCACGGAATCTGTCTCCCTTTTTGCAAAAGGGTAGACGCTCAATGGATGTGTGGTGCCGATTAAATTGACCTTTTCGGCCACCTGGCCTTTGCTGTGACAGCTCATGCAGAGCCGGGCGGTATAATCCCCTTCGCCGGACATGCGACGGGCAGCCCTGTGCGGCAGGTGACAGGCCGAGCACACCCCGGTCTCTGCTGCTGTTTTGCCTTCCAGATTTTTTTCATTCGGGGCGGAGACGGCCAGGTTGTGTTTGGTCTCGGCAATATATTTTTTATCCGGATGACAGAGCAGGCAAAACTGGTCTTTTTCACCTTTTTTCATGACCAGCAAATGAGGTTCGGCCTTGTTTTTATGAACCCGGTGGCAGGTCTGGCAGATGATCTCACCGTCTTTCCCCCGCCTGGCTCCGTTTTGTTCCAGCCAGGCCGGTATCTTGGCGGTTTTTGGCACCACGTTAACAACGTGAACCGGCCGCTTCTGGCCGTCGGGAGCAATTACGCTGAGATCCTGATGGCACGCCAGACACAGACTGGAATCATCGGCGGCTCTGGCCAGCAGGTTTTCGGTGGGCGATCCGTGGACCACATGGCAGGATTGGCAGACCACCTGATTGGGTTTTTCGCCAACTTTCGCCCCCCTGTCTTTGAGCTGCTGTGGAATCGGTTTTTTGAAGCTGCCCAGGGGATGATTGCCGGCTGAAATCCCGCCGGACCAGTCGCTGTGGCATTGCGGGCACATGGCGGAATTGCTATTGGAAACCCGCATAAAGAAGATCTCCCTGGACTCCGGACCGCTTGGCAACGCGTGGGGCGTATGGCAGGTGGCACAGTTCATCTTGCCCTCTTCGTCCAACGGAAATGATTTGGGAATCTGCATGTCAGCCGGCGGCCGCTTGTCAACTGTGTGCTGGCGGTTATGAAAGGCCCAGACCCTTGAATCGGCCACACTGCCGTCGTGGCAGGAATAGCACATTTCAGGTGTGGCCACCATTTTTTCAGCTGTGTAGGCCGCCAGCTCCGAGCTGCGGCCTTCGATGAAGAACGTGTCGACCCAGCGATAATGACATATGGCACAGGCTTTGGCCGAATTCGGATTGCTGGGCGGCTCCAGGGTCGTCTGGGCATCGCAGATATTGAGCCACAGAACCACCCCCATCACCGCCAGCGTCAGCCGGCTGATTGCCATCATTACCCATTGTCGATACGGTATGCGTCTACGTCGTTGCAAATAATACAAAGGATGCCGTATAATCTCTAATCTTCGGTTTTGCCTCAAAGTCCTATTTCAGGCTAAATACACTGACTTTGTTGGCCAGCATTTCGACTACGTAAAGTCGATTCAAGCGATCGATGAACAGGCCGGCAGGTGTCTTAAACTTTTTGACTTTTTTGGTTCGCGGATCTCCGAGCGCGGCAAAAAAACTGCCGGTGGCATCAAACACCTGGATAACCCCCAAGTAACTGTCGCTGACATATATCCGGTTTTGCTGATCGAGGGCCACGCCTTTGGGGCGATAAAATTCCCCATTTTCAACCCCCCAACCCCCGATGAAGTTTACAAACAACCCCGCGGGGTTCAAAACCTGGACCCGGGTGTTAATGACCTCCACCACGTAAAGGTATTTGTCCCTGTCCAAAGCCATCAAAAACGGGTAATTAAAGGGTTTGGTTTTCCCCGGGGGAATGTCGATTTTGGCGATAAAATCCCCCTGGGGCGAAAAAATTTGTACCCGGTGATTGCCGGCATCCGCCACATATACGGTGCCGGAACGATCCAGGTCAATTCCCAGCGGAAAGCGCAGCTGACCGTTTTTAGCCCCCAGGCCGCCGAAAGAAGATACCAGTTGCCCCCCCTGTTCGAAAATCCTGATCTTGCTGTTGACTCCGTCGACCACATATATCCGTCCGTCATTTGAAACCGCCACATCGCTGGGCTGGTTGAGCTGTTCTCGTGCTTCAAAAAGCGGCTGGACTTCGATCAGCCGCATCCCGTAGCCGGGACCGGCATTGACCAGGAGATTGAAGATGAACAGGCTCAAAAATATGATGACATGGCGGATTCGGTCCATAAGAAAAATTCCAGCGGTATAAAAGTTAAGGTCGCAGCATTTGCGGGAAGTAAAAGGTCTCGTACTTGGTGACCAGACCCTTGATATTCAATATCATCAGATTGTGGGTCTTTTTGGGGTCAAAGCCTAAATGCCGGAAATCAAGGATACCGTTTGAAGAGTGGCATTCGTCGCAGGCCACACTGATTTCTTTTTTCGCAATTTGCCGATGAAAATAGTCGAGCGCCTGTGCCCTCTGATCTGGGCTAAGATTCTTTTCATTTAATAAAAATTCATTTGCTTTGCCGATGTCTTCGGAATCAGTGAGCAACCCTTTGTCTTTGACGAAAACAGCGATCCTGGAAATAAAGTGCTCGGATGTCAGCGTTTTTGCCGTTTTGGGGTTATAATATGTTCCAAACGGTTCACCGCTGAAAGTCGCATTTTCCGTACTATTCCAATCAAAAGTGAAAGCGGCAAGGTTTTCTTTTTTTAAGTGACATACCTCGCAAAGCATAAAACCCGTATGCATGTTTAGAAGCGCCCTAACCAGTTTATTCTCACCATGCGGGTACAAGGGGTGACAGACCCGGCAAGCGCTTTCATCATCCAGCCTTGTTATAAAAGACTGTTCCTTTTTATGAATCGATTTCAGGGGAAAATTTTTGATCTGATCTTTATCTTTGATTTTGAGGTGGCAGCGGGTGTTGCAATTGACGGCGGTTCGTATTTGGCTTCATCGATATGAAGCACCTTGAATCCGTCATCCTTTTCATGTCGCACCAGGCCGGGAAACCGATGACAGGTAAGACAGCCCCCCTCGTCAAGGGCAAAGCTGACAGGGCCGGCATCAAGACCGATCCAGCCGACAAGGATGGTCAAAACTAAAAAAATATTCGTTTTCATTTTTTATTGGCCCTTTTGACAAATCGATTTGTTCAATAAAAGCTCCGGTCCGCAAATTTAAATCAGAAATCCAAGCCGGTTTGAACCCTCTCCTGTTTTGGAGAGGCAATTACCATACCAAAGAATGCCCGCTGATCTTTTTTTGATCCAACGATTCTTTTTTATTTTTATTTTCGTTGCGAATTGACTTTTGCCATGCGCCCTGTTGTGATGCCGGCGTTTTTTTGGGTCAAATGATCCAAACCGATCGGAGCTGAGACTTTCACGATCCGGTGAAATCACCAGTTCGAATTGGTCATTCCACCAGATTTTGTGCTATTCGATAGCCAAATAAAGCATTTTATACGCCTAAATACAACGTTTTTCAGGGGTCGCCCTCCTTTTGTTTTTCTGGCATGCTCATTGCAGAATAAGCTTTGAATCTAAAAACTTAGCTAAACGTTTATCTCAAATTCCATCACAGATCGTGAACCTTATAAAACACCCCCCCAAAAAAGCTGCCCGGCTGAATGGTGCGAGCGCGCATTAATTTTGAGGATTTGAAAATTATGCCATTAAAAAAAATACTTAAATCCTTTGGCCTTTGGTGTATCGGGCTGTTATTGTTGACCCTTTTCACCGCATCGAGCACGGATGCCGCTGATATCGGAAACTGCTTATTATGTCACAAGTATCCCGGCCTCAGCCGGGTCGATAAAGATGGCAACTTTCGATTGCTTTACGTGAACGAGGACATCTTTCACCAAAGTGTGCACGTCAAAGTTAAATGCGAGG
>WOR8_10001441_pt1 | contig 24135 bp, 20 predicted proteins | sample DeeMarSeWOR38_10_FD_19890 | JGI IMG/M metagenome (IMG submission 19890) | reverse complement strand
CCAAGTGTTCCGGGATCCCCGCCAATCTTTACTGCTGTTGGCGCATACCTTCCTACCTGGCCAAAAGAGATGAAGCCACTGAAAATCAAAAAATACAAACTAAAAAAATATTTCAATATTGACTTCATTAAAGCGTGAAAGATTGTTCTCGACCAGGTTAGTGGAATCGAACGTGATTTCATTAATTTTTAAATTACTATACGCTATTTCTACTCCGCAGTCTTCGGAAATTATGCGTTGACTTCTATGGTAACTTACCGTGATATAATGTGGATTTGGATTAATATAATAAATTGGATTATTAAGTGAATCATAGGTAATAGAATCCAGCATGGTAAGCTCAAAAGAAGTAACATTATCTGCAGGATTTACAGGTAACGTTAATCTAGACACTGTTGTGCCGGGTGTATAAAATTCGACATCATTCCCATCTGCCTGTACACTATAAAAAACCGTGTCAATTTCAGGATGTTCTCCAGCCTGATTAATCCCCTTTTTAAAAAATCCAACCAACAAATAATTATTGACAGTAGAGACACAGTCCTCACTGGTACATGAAAAAAATACGATCCCAATCAATACCAAAAATGACGAAAAAAACCATGTATTTGACCTTCTTTTTTCTGCTGGCATAAAAAGCATTTCAAAATGAAACGCAAATTTATCCAATTAATTGAAATTATAGGCCACTTCAGCTTATTAAGCATTACATATCATCAATCCTTCATACAGGGACCAGTTTTTTTGCTAATTTTGCATCCCAAACTAAACATGCTTTGAAAACAAAGGGAAATAGTAAGCCAAAAGTTAACCTCATCACACTCGGATGTTCCAAGAATCTTGTCGATTCTGAAGTCATCATGACTCAATTGAAAGGTAATGGAATATCAGTCGTTCACGAAGCTAATGGTCATGAAAACAACATTGTCATCATCAATACCTGTGGATTTATTGATAGTGCAAAACAGGAATCGATCGATACAATTCTGAAATATACAGATGCAAAAAAGGCGGGGAAGGTTGATAAAGTCTACGTAACTGGTTGCCTCAGTCAACGATATCGGGATGAGTTGGAGCGGGAAATTCCTGAGGTAAATGCCTGGTTTGGAACCATGGAATTGCCTCTGCTCTTAAAAAAATTCAACGCCAACTATAAACATGAACTTATCGGGGAAAGAATAACCACAACTGCCAAACATTATGCCTACCTGAAAATTTCTGAAGGATGTGACAGGCCCTGCTCATTTTGCGCAATCCCCATTATGCGTGGGAAACACATTTCCCGGTCAATAGAATCTATCGTGACCGAAGCAAAAAACCTGGCAAAAAATGGAGTGAAAGAATTGCTACTTATTGCCCAGGATTCCACCTACTATGGTTTGGATATATATAAAAAAAGGAATTTAGCAGAACTCCTGGACCGCCTTGCTGATGTTGAAGGAATCGAATGGATACGGTTACATTACGCATTTCCTACAGGATTCCCTGAAGAAATCCTTGAAGTAATGGCCAAAAGGTCAACAATTTGTAATTATCTGGATATTCCACTACAGCATGCCTCTACCAATATGCTCCAGATCATGCGTCGCGGAACCACAAAAGAAAAAACTGAAAGGTTATTAGAAACCATTAGAAATAAAATACCGGGAATTGCTATACGGACAACCATGCTGGTCGGACATCCGGGAGAAACAGAAAAGGACTTCCATGAATTAATGGAATTTGTTGCTCATTGGAAGTTTGAGCGGCTAGGCGTTTTTACCTATTCTCATGAAGAGGGAACGCATGCTTATGGCATGAACGATGATATCCCCCAAAAAATTAAAGAACACAGGGCTAATCAATTAATGGAGCTTCAGGAAGAGATCTCCCTTGAATTAAACGAAGAAAAAGTTGGTAAAACTTTCAAAACGTTAATTGACCGAAAAGAATCAGGTCATTTTATCGGAAGGACTGAATTCGACTCTCCTGAAGTAGACAATGAGGTCTTAATTGATGCAGCAAAAAATTACCTGAGGGTTGGAGATTTTGCACAAATAAAAATTTCCGAAGCCAGGGAGTTTGACCTTTATGGGCATCCGGTTGTAAACAAATAAACATTTTTACGTGTTATTGTAGTTAATTTTCAAATCCAAAACCTAAATGAAGGTACATCAAATTGACTTTGAGGAAACAAAAAGATTTTCTCCTATTTTTTTAGACTACATAAACAATAAAAAGGAACTTCAAAATTTCTATGCGTACAGACCTGAAGTAGAAAGTTTTAAAAATGCCATTGAAAGCCGAAACTTCGATCATTCAAAAAGAGAAGTATTATTTACGATACTGGAAAAACAATACAGGGAAATTTCAATAAAACCAGCGGTTTCAGAAAATATTCGTGCACTTAAAAAAGACAACACGTTTACTGTGACCACAGGTCATCAATTGAATATTTTCACAGGACCATTATTCTTTATTTATAAAATCGTGACTGTCATCAATATGGCCAAGATGTTAAAGGAAACTTATCCGGCATACAACTTTGTCCCTGTTTACTGGATGGCTTCCGAGGACCATGATTTTGATGAAATCAATAATTTTAAGCTTTTTGGTCAAAAATATACCTGGCAATCCAGACAAAATGGTGCTGTTGGAGATATGGATACTTCATCAATCAAGACATTGTTGGAACAAATCCCAGAAATACCGGATTTCTTTTCAGCAGGTTACACGGAACAAAAAAATCTTGCTGAGGCTACCCGATATATTGTTGATCATTTATTTGGAGACCAGGGATTGGTAATCCTTGATGCAAATGACAAAGAATTAAAAAAGGAATTTCAATCCATCATTAAGGATGATATCTTCCATAATAATGCACATATCCTTGCGCAAAAAGCATCCGGGCAATTAGAAAACCTGGAATATAAAAGCCAGGTATTCCCCAGACCCATTAACTTTTTCTTTATGGAATATGGCGTGAGAGAGCGCATTGAAGAAGAGGGGGAAAAATTTATCGTAATGAATTCATCTTTATCATTAAGTAAAAGTGAAATTGAATCACTGATTGATGAACACCCCGAAAAATTCAGTCCAAATGTAGTGATGAGACCTGTATACCAGGAGGTGATCCTGCCCAATCTGGCTTATGTTGGTGGTCCGGCTGAGGTAGCCTACTGGCTCCAACTCAAAGGTATATTTGATCATTATCAGGTTCCATTCCCCATTCTATTTCCCCGGCTTTTTGTTCTTATCCTAGCTAAAACCATTTCCAAAAAAATGGAAAAGCTGAACCTTTCAAATCTCGATTTATTTAATGATTTCAATGAAATAAAGGAGAAATTACTTTTCAGCGATAGAGAAGCAGTTCACGACCTTGATGACCAGCTAGCTGAGATTCAGCGTGCATTTGAATCCATAAAAAGTAAAGCAAATGATATCGATCAATCACTGGAGGGATTTGTAATGAGTGAATTTAAAAAGGTTGAAAAAGGTGTTGAAAACATTCAGAAAAGACTGAAAAAAGCAGAAGAACAAAAGGAAGATGTAAAAATAAACCAACTTAAAAGTATATTGGATAAATTATTTCCTGATGGAAATCCGCAGGAACGTGAAGATAATTTTCTGAATTTTTACATCAACAATCCTTCCTTCATCAATGAACTTATTGCACTTTTAGATCCATTTGTTTTAAAGTATAATATCCTTTCGGAAGATGTTTAAGCATGAATTGAGAAAATATTATCTTCAAAAGCGAATTGATCTCTCGGATCAGGAGAAGGCGACGCTTGATATGAAAATAAAATCTCGATTTGAAAATTACCTTCCTGACTACATAAAAACTGTTCATACGTACATTCCCATTCCATCGAAAGATGAAGTTGATACCTGGCCAATTATTTATGGGTTATGGGAAAAGAATATCCAGGTTGCAGTCCCTATCTTGGATCCGGATAAAAATATATTAAGTTCTTACCAACTGACAAGGGAGACTCAATTAAAGGTCAATGGCTGGAAGGTTCCCGAACCCGTTGATAGCAAATTGATTAAAAATACTTTTATTGATGCCGTTGTGGTACCACTTCTGAGTTTTGATCTTAATGGAAATCGCGTCGGCTACGGCAAGGGCTTTTACGATTCCTTTTTGTCCTCACTAGACAAGAAGGTAATAAAAATTGGTCTTAGCTATTTCCCTGCAATAGAAAAAATTTCAGATCCGGATCCATGGGACATCCCCTTGGATGTATGTATTACGCCTGATCAACTCTTCAAATTTTAATTCCCCGAACCATCTCCTTTTTTCCAGGAGGCCCCGTTAGTGTTTCCGCCTGAAAACCGATCGTTCGTAAATCTCGTTTTAGCTGCCCTTTTGCACAATACGTCACAAAAACACCATTTCTTTTTAATCCATCATAAACCTTTTGCATTAGGTTCAACTCCCACATTTCAGGCTGTTTTGATGGCGCAAAGGCATCATATAAACACACGTCATAATATTCACTACTTTCATAATCCTGAAGTTTTTGATTCACTTTAAACAACTGAAAGTTTGGTGAAATTGCCTCCCACATTCCCCAGGAACATGTATGGATTTTATCAAATATCTCTTTGGTATGCGGGCCTTTTATGATGTTGATATAATTCAGTTGCTCTATTTTCGACTTTTCCAGAGGGTAAGCTTCAATACTTTTATATTGAATAAAATATTCATTTTCAGTAGCAAATAGTGCACTTAATAGCGCATTCAACCCAGTCCCAAAACCTACTTCAAAAACATTCACCAGTTTCTTCTGTTCCTTCTCCAGGAAAAATTGAAGCCCTTGGCGTATAAAAACATAGGCAGATTCCTGAATAGCCCCATGGGTGGAATGATAGGTCTCATTAAGCTCAGGAACATATATTGTATGAGAACCGTCTTCTGTTAACAGCAGTTTCTTTTCGCTCATTCCTTTGAAATAAGCACCACCGCATAAGCAGATACGCCTTCTTCCCTCCCCACAAATCCTAGTTTTTCCGTGGTAGTCGCCTTTATGGAAATATCATCTGCTGATATTTCCATAACTTCTGCCAGGCATGTTTTCATTGATGGAATGTATGGATTTATTTTTGGTCGCTGAAGGCAAATGGTCGAATCAATATTCTCTACCTTCCACCCATTTTTCTTAATTATAGCCAATGTTTCTGCAAGTAATATCTTGCTATCAATACCTTTAAATTTCGGATCTGTATCTGAAAAGTGGTAACCAATGTCTCTTTTATTAGCTGCTCCCAGCAACGCATCACAAATTACATGAATGAGGACGTCGGCATCGGAATGTCCCACTGCTCCCTTGTCATGTTCAATTTTTATTCCGCCAAGCCAGAAATCCTCCCCAACTTTAAGTTGATGAACATCATAACCAAATCCAACTCTAATTTTCATGAATACACATTATGAATTTGAGCTGGTAAATTAAAAAAACTAATACCTGAAAGTGAAGATTAGTTAGTTTTCTTTTTAGGTAAGGTTCTAAACACATGATCCCAAAGCGGAGATGAAACCCCAAAAGCCACATCAGGATCTTTGTAGTGATGAATACTATGATTTACCCAAAGTACCTTAAATGCATTTTTAGGAGGTTGGAATGCATGCACAATATAGTGTACGCTCAGATAACCGGCATATCCAAACATAAATCCGGGCGTAAATCCAAACGAATATTCTCCCATCAGTAACCTGAAAACAACAAGAAACAAAAGAATTATGATAAGCAATACTAATGGGGGCATAGCCAGCCGTCCTTTATCTTTTGGAAATTCATGATGGACTCCATGCATTTTATACTGGATCCATCCCTTAATATTATTGGTTGGAAGCATATGATATAAATATCTATGCATTAAATACTCAAATAAGGTCCAGGTCAGTATCCCTGCTATTACCAAGACAAAATATTGACGCGTAACAAGCAAAGAATGTTGTGTTCCCCAATAAATAATGCCAATCCCCGCTAATATCAACATAGAAATTGGGATAGCCGCATGCGAACTTGTCAATTTATCCAAAACGGGATTTTCAAACATTTTGCCAGCCTTGGCATTGCTTGGTTTAATATCATGAATGGCCTTGTACTTCATAACAACTGTGATTATTAGTTGATTACACGTTGCAAATGTAATTGACCGCAATAAATCTACCTAATGAAAATAAAAGGAATTTATATTGATCAGACTGCAGGGACCTTAGTATTCTGCTCAATTACTTCTTTGTAATAATCTTCATAAAATGGGAGAATTTTACTCAATTCAAATTCCTTTGCCCTTTCTAACGCATTGACTTTGAACTTATTTAAATTTTTATCGTCCAGAATCTCCATTGCATATTTTGTCATTGATTCTACATCTCCAACATTACTTAAATAGCCTGAAAATCCATGAATATTAAGCTCAGGTAATCCGCCGGCATTGGATGAAACCACTGGAACCTGACATGCCATTGCTTCGAGAGCCGCCAGGCCAAAACTTTCTTTTTCAGAAGGCATAAGGAAGAGATCGGCGACAGAAAGCACTTCTTCGACAGCTTCAAGTTTTCCTAAAAACCTAATATCATCGCAATCTCCACACTCCCTGCATAAACTTTCTATTCTTGCCCGCTCCGGACCATCGCCGACGAGGAGAAGTTTTACCGGGATTTGTTTTCGCATATTTTGAAATACGGCAACAACATCTTCTACTCGCTTTACTTTCCTGAAATTGGATGTATGCACAATTAGTTTTTCACCATTCGGACAAATGGCAGTTTTAAAATGCTCCTTCCTCAACTTTCTGAATCTATCGAGATCAATAAAATTCGGAATTACCCTGATTTCTTTTTTAACATTGAAATGATCAAGTGTATCACGTTTTAAATCTTCCGAAACTGCCGTAATCCCATCAGATTGATTAATACTAAATGTAACCACAGGCTCAAATGACGGGTCTTTGCCAACCAGTGTAATGTCTGTACCATGAAGTGTCGTGATAACAGGAATTTCGATATTTTGTTCTTTTAGGATCTGTTTCGCAATAAAGGCAGCTGAGGCGTGAGGGATCGCGTAATGTACATGAAGAATATCAATTTGTTCATATTTAACCACGTCAACCATTTTACTGGCCAAAGCGGTTTCATAGGGAGCATATTGAAATAATGGATACGATAAAATATCAACTTCATGATAAAACAGATTTTCATTAAAAAAATCAAATCTGGTTGGTTGAGAATAGGTAATAAAATGAACCTTATGACCCTCTTTGGCCAGGGCAATACCCAATTCCGTCGCAACGACACCACTACCACCAAACGTAGGATAGCAAACAATTCCAATCTTCATTTGCAATTAATTATTTTTCTTAAAGTAATAAACGGTTAATTTTCAATATTAACTCAAAAATCTGATTAAATGTTGAGGATCAATCAAACGCCTAAGCATTAATTATACTGCTTTTCAAAACTCCAAATAGACTCATACACGACATCATGAATTCTTTTGCGAATATTGAAATCAATTAATTTATTATTGCCTGCGTCAGGATATATCCTGTTGGATAGAAACACAAAAACGAGGTTAAATGTTGGGTCGGCCCATGCAATTGTTCCGGTAAATCCCCGGTGGCCAAATGAATCAAATGATGCATATTGTGAAGCAGGATTATAATCATCACCTTTTTCAGGTTTATCCCAGCCAAGTCCTCTTCGGTTACTATTGTGTTGTTGCAATGCAAATTCTTCCACAGTTTCCTTTTGTAAATATTGCTTCCCCCCATAATAACCACCCTGCAAATGCATTTGCATAATTTTTGCAATATCATGGGCATTGCTGAAAAGTCCGGCATGACCAGAAACTCCCCCCTTCATCGCAGCAATCTGATCATGAACAGTCCCCCAGACAAGTACATGCCTGAACTCTGTATCCTGTTCTGTAGGTGTAATTCTTTTTAGTGGATATTTGCATAAAGGATTGAAAGTAAGTGTACTCACACCCATTGATCTGTAAAACAATGAATCCGTATAAATATCCAATGGAGCTTGAGCAACTCGTTCGATCAATACTTGCAGCAGATAGAAACCTAGATCACTATACCTATAATCATATTTTGTATACTTATCCGATTTTTTCCTGAGGTCTGTTTCAATCGTCCAGTTCCACAGGGAATCCTTCAGATTTTCTGCAGAAAACATGCCGTAAGCCACCGTATTATTATATTGCTCATTTGGCTTGTCTTTATAATAATACAAGGTCTGATCTTCATCCTCAATGGTATTTCTCCAGAAAGGATAAAAAGCCCTGAGACCGGATTGATGTGCCAAAATATCTTTAATAATCAGACTGGCTTTATTGGAACCTTCCAGCTCTGGCAGATAATCCCCCAGAGTTGCATCAAGATTTATTTTACCTTCTTCACTTAATTTCATAATGGCCTGGCTGGTGGCGACGACTTTAGTTATAGATGCCAAGTCATACATCGTCCTGGTATCAACCGGCATGATACTATCATAGGTATAATAGCCATATCCTTTTTCCATCACCACAGAACCGTTCCTGGCCACTAATACCTGACAACCTGGTGTAGCCTTCATGGAGATGGCCTCCTGCACAATTCTGTCTATTTTACCTAAGACTTTTGAATCCATTTCCTGCATTTCAGGTGTACTATAAGAAAGCCGTCGAATATTTTGCCTGTTATCCAAAGCACCAAAAATCTGCTGTGCTGCAATTTGTTGAGTCAACAGGTTATCCTCATGAACAAAAATCAGATTATCAAATCCATCAAACTCGTGTAAATCAATGGTCTTCCCTAGAAAAACCAAAACCACATTGGTATTGGCATTTAAATACTTCAAAAAATTCAATAAGGAGTAATCTAAAGCGCTAAATCCAGAGGTATGAACGCCTATTATTACATTTTCGAATTTTACCAATTGTTCTGAAAGAATATTAAGATCATAGGGATCAAACGAAATATACGGCAGCATATAATGCACAAAGGGAGCATATTTCTCAAGTGTTTCCTGGAAGGTTTTACTTTCGCTATACCCAAGAACCAGGGAGGCAAAATTAGTAGATTCAAGATTGGGAAAAGGAAGCAATTTCTCACCTTTCTCCCCTGTTTTCATTGCTTTGGCATAAACCTGATAGCTAAGCATTAACAATTCCGGATCATTGAGCTTGGTATACGCATGGCTATTATCAATGGTGTTGGGCACTGATAATCCTGCCATATATTTTAATCCGAGAATACGTTTTACTTTTTCTTTTATTTCAATTTGTCTAAAGTACCTGTTATCCAGGCCTTCCATGATCGCGGCAAAGACTTTTTCGGGGTTAGAAGATATTAAAATTTTATCTGAACCAATTTTAATCAGGGATCTGATCGTCTCCTCAACCTGACTGTTAACATGATTTTTCCTTATAGCATCGAGATCTGAAGAAAGAATGCCTCCATATTGCAGCTGCTTCCAGAATAAAGGACTCACAATTTTCTTATTAAAATAAATAGCTTCATTTTCAGGGAAATCCGGCAGGGTTCTGATGGTGATCACAGATTGGGGATAATTAATCCGTTTCCATTCGTCATCGACTGTTTTAATTTTTTCTCGCCAGATCGTTACATTCCAAGAATCCAGTGTCCTTGGTGAAAAAGCAAAATCTTCTAAAAAATCAAAATGAAAATCTGTATTGTAAACTATATTATTTTGCAAGTACAAAAGCGAAATATCCTTGAAGATACCATTTTCAATACTATCTGTTTCCGTTCTGAAATCCAGGCCATTTTCAGAGAACCGTATAGTATTTGATGAAAATAAAGTGCTATTTATTCCCAATTCGTGGTAAATACCAGCGCTGACGTTTATAGTAGATGCTAGAAGATTTAAATCGTTAGCTTGCAAATAGGTAGATATAAGCGGTAGTTGAGGTGCTGACTCAAATGGAAAACTCAATGAATGCTCATGATCAATCGTAACATAAATTGGAACTTTTAAGGTAATTTGAAGTCTATTTATCAGCTCGATACACGACCCGATATTTCCTCCAGTAATGGTGATGGAACCAATATGAAGATTTTTGATGATGTCAAATAATGCATCGATATTGTCTGGTTGGGGGTTCACCCTAAGATCGATGAGCTGACCAACGCGTTCGTCGATGGTAAGTTTTTGGTACATACTATCAACCCAATAATCAACAATAACGCCTGAAAATAATTCTGCCCGCGCCACTGTAGCTACCATGCACAACACAATAATCACCTGCCAACTTTTTTTCATTTGCGTTTGTCAGTCATTTGTTATAAATACAATTTTAGACTTACTTTGTAACAAGAGAATTGATCAAATTTATGAAAATTCCATCTATTTCTCGGATACCGAAACATAAAAGGTTCAATTTTGAACCCAGATATTATGATCCGATTAAGGAGGATATCCAAAATCGTACCGAAAGAATCAAAGGGGAACTAAAAATTACATCCTCTCAATCCCACCGTGAGCATATTAGAGCTGCTTATAATAATAGAGCCAGACGCGAAAAATCAGGTGATTTCATGCAATTGCTATTGATTGTCATCATGTTAGGGGCATTTGCAGGTTGGCTTTTTTATGGAAATATTGCGTTGTATGTCTTCCTTGTTGTTTTCCCACTTTACATATATTTGAGGACACGTAAGTTTTTTCAGTAATTACATTCAATGTCCGACATTATTCAACTGCTTCCCGAATCCATTGCCAATCAAATCGCAGCAGGAGAAGTAGTTCAACGCCCAGCGTCCGTAGTAAAGGAATTGATTGAAAATTCCATCGATGCCGGAGCTAATGAGATAACGTTGATCGTAAAAGATGCAGGTAAAAGTTTAATCCAGGTTGTTGATAATGGCGACGGGATGTCTGAAACTGATGCACGCATGAGTTTTGAGCGTCATGCCACAAGTAAGATCAGGAAATCCGAGGATTTGTTTGCTATAAAAACCATGGGTTTCCGTGGAGAGGCCCTGGCTTCTATCGCTGCCATTGCCCATGTCGAAATGAAAACCAGACTTCATGATGATGAATTAGGAACCTGCATTCAAATAGACGGATCTCAATTTAGAGATCAAAGTAATGTATCCTGTCCCCAAGGCACGAACATGGTTGTTAAAAACTTATTTTTCAACGTTCCGGCAAGAAGAAATTTTCTGAAAGGCAATCCTGTAGAACTACGGCATATCATGGATGAATTCCAACGTCTTGCTCTCGCTAATCCGGAAATTGCATTCAATTTTTATCAGAATGATATTGAAGTATTTAAACTCAAACCAAGCAAGTTGAGTCAACGCATCGTTGGTTTATTTGGGAAAAACTACCGGGAACAACTTGTGCCATGCAATGAAGAAACAGAAGAAATTATATTAAAAGGATATATCGGAAAGGCGGATTTCGTGAAAAAGACCAGGGGAGAGCAGTTTTTCTTTGTAAATAACCGCTACATCAAAAGTAACTACCTGAATCATGCTGTGATCTCTGCCTATGAAGGTTTAATGCCGGAAGGGACTTTCCCTTTTTTTGTACTCTTCATCGATATCGATCCTAAACATATTGATGTAAATGTCCACCCAACAAAAACTGAAATTAAATTCGATGATGAACGAAGTCTATATGCCCTTATTAAAACCTCGGTAAGGAAAGCCCTTGGTGCATTTAATATCACTCCCGCCCTGGATTTTGATACGGATACAAATTTCAGGCTTCAACCATCCTTCAGATCGCCTTCGTCAGGATTGTCGACTTCTGACAAAGATTACTCACAATTTAGAAATACGGGGAGAGATATTTCCAACTTAAAAAACTGGGAGCAATTATATGCTGGGGCATTGAAAGATGAAACAATGGAAGCAGAGGCCAAACGGGAGCAGGAATCCAAAGGCAGGAGGTTGTCATTGACTTTCGACAGCGCCATCAATAAAATGGATGAGCATCTCCAGGAAGAAACGGATAGAAATAAACAAAACATCTTCCAATTCCACCTTAGCTACATTGTGACTCCTGTAAAATCGGGATTGATGCTGATAGACCAACAGGTTGCCCATGAACGGATATATTATGAGCGGTACCTTCGAATACTGGAAAACAGCAATGGAAGTTCACAACAATTACTTTTCCCTGAAACGCTCGATTTAAACCCTTCTGACTTTTCCCTCGTTAAGGAATTGGAAATGGAGATACGAGGTGTTGGATTCGCATATGAGTACTTTGGTGAAAATGCCATCGTTATTAATGGTGTGCCTTCATTGATCAAAGTTGATTCTGGTAAAGAAATATTTACAGGCGTGTTGGAGGATTATAAAAAAAATTTTCTGGAATACAAAAACAGTAATATTGAAAATCTTGCCCGATCCATGGCCACCAATTCCGCAATTAAAAGGGGTAAAAAGCTGACTACCGAAGAGATGAAAAGTATAGTAGATCAATTATTTGCATGTAAAAATCCCAACTATTCTCCTAATGGTCAGTTGATTTATTATATATTGGGGCTTGAAAAAATTGAAGACCTTTTTAAAGTAAAACCATAATGTTTGGTAGAATAACACCAGTAGTTAGAAACCTACTTATAATTAATATAGGGTTATATTTTATAAGTTCATTCCTTAAGTTGAACCTTACTGAATTCCTGAGTCTGAGAAATCTGCACAGCGAACATTTCATGCCTTATCAATTTTTCACCTACATGTTTTTACATGGAAGTACCTGGCATTTGATCAGCAATATGTTTGGATTATTTATTTTTGGACCATTACTGGAGCAGTTCTGGGGGCCAAAACGATTTTTGATTTTTTACCTCGTTACAGGAATAGGTGCGGGTATATTATACTCAGGAATTAATTATTTAGAAACAAATAGTTTTGAGAAAGCAGTACAAGAATATAACCAGGAACCAAATCCGGCGGAATTCAAACATTTACTGGAAAAAAAGGCGAATATAAATGTAGAGCGCAATGCAAGGTTGAACAGCTTTATTTATGATTATAGCGATCATCCTGAAGATCCATCGTACATAAATGAAAGCAAACAAGCATTGAATGATATTCTTTATCTGAAAAGCAACTCTCAGATGGTAGGTGCATCAGGAGCTATTTTCGGAATATTGTTAGCTTTCGGGGTATTGTTCCCCAACACGGTGTTGATGCTTTTATTTCCGCCAATACCTATCAAGGCCAAGTATTTTGTAGCTATTTATGGATTTATTGAACTATTTGCGGGAATCCAAAGGGCGTCCGGTGATAATGTTGCTCACTTTGCCCATTTAAGCGGAATGCTCGTTGCATTTGTATTATTAAAAATCTGGCAAAAGGACAGAAAACGTTTTTTTTAATCAATTTTGTGTGAAAAAGGAGGACAGAAGGTATGCATTCAATAATTGATGATTTTAAAAATGCATTTTACAAGCCAAATAACGGATTGGCTCAACTCATCATCATAAATGTATCGGTATTTGCACTACTTGGAATATTAGCTGTCATTTCAACACTTACAGGAGCTGATCAAGTTTTTAAATTTGCATACAAGCAATTCACCATTCCAGCACCTATTGGAGAATTCCTGACCAGGCCCTGGACAATCATTACATATGCCTTTGCACATAGTTTTTCTACCCTTTGGCATATTATCATGAATATGCTTGTGCTGTATTGGTTTGGACGTGTATTCGTCGATTTCCTTGGATCGCAAAAACTTATTAATCTGTATATTATGGGGGCAATCGCAGGTGGTATAACTTATCTGTTGGCGTATAATATTATTCCTTTTTATGCTGATCGAATAAATATGTTTGAAGGAATGGTTGGGGCTTCTGCAGCTGTATATGCCATCACCGTTGCTACAGCCACTTATTGGCCGGATCACCGGTTTTATTTGCTTTTTCTTGGACCGGTTAAAATTGTGTATATCGCCGCATTTGTTGTATTTACATCAATACTAGGTGCTATTGGATCTAATGCCGGTGGTAATTTGGCACACCTTGGTGGTGCGTTAATTGGATTTATTTATGCTAAACAGCTATCTAAAGGAGTGGAAATGGGACGTTGGGTATTTCGTGCCATGGAGTTTATTAAAAGCTTTTTTGTGAGTAAACCCAAAATAAAAGTCAGCCATAGACAAAGTAAATCCAAATCCACCAAATCGACCCCTACCAGCTCCTCTAAGCCTAATTATAGCCAGGACGAAATCGATAAGATACTTGACAAAATATCGGAGAGTGGATACGATAGCCTGACCAAAGATGAAAAGGAAAAACTTTTCAATGCAAGTAAAAAATAAAAGCTGAAATCACAGCTTTTAAATTCCATTATTAAAATTTCAATAATTCAAAACCATTATTTCATGATGTACACATTCCACTTTTGATTAGTAGGAAATGAATAATCTTTATTAGTTGAATGTTGATATTTGGACTTGACTAAAACTGATTCAGTACTTCATCTATCTTTCTGATTTCATCTTCATCAAATTCAAGCTTATCCAAAGCTTCCAGGTTTTCCTTCAGTTGTTTGGTGGAACTTGCCCCAATGAGCACAGAAGTGATCCTGTCATCTTTGAGTAACCAGCTAAGTGCCATCTGACTTAGTTTTTGACCTCGCGCTAAGGCCAACTCATTCAATTGCTTGATCTTTGGTAATTGGGCTTCCACCTGTCCGCGTTCAAGATAAGTCATTTCTTTTCCAGCCCGTGAATCTGCAGGTATTCCATTGATATATCTATCTGTAAGCATTCCCTGCGCCAATGGAGAGAACGCAATGCATCCTACACCATACTCTTCAAGAATGGTCAATAAATCTTCTTCTACCCATCGTTCAAACATGGAATATTTGGCTTGATGTATTAAACATGGCGTCCCAAGATCTTTTAAGATGTTTATTGCACGTTCAGCAAGATCAGCAGGGTAATTTGAAATCCCGACATAAAGTGCTTTTCCCTGACGTACAAGATGATCAAGGGCAGACATCGTCTCTTCCAGCGGGGTATCAGGATCCGGACGATGATGATAAAATATATCCACGTAATCCAGACCCATTCTCTTAAGGCTCTGATCACAGCTGGCTATTAAATATTTCCGGGAACCTAAATTGCCATAGGGTCCGGGCCACATATCATACCCTGCTTTGGAGGAAATGATCAATTCATCACGGTACACGCTGAAATCCCGTTTCATCAATAGCCCAAAATTTTCTTCAGCTGAACCATAGGGCGGGCCATAATTGTTCGCCAGGTCAAAATGCGTAATTCCTTCATCAAACGCTGTTCTCAGAATTCTTCTTGATTTTTCAAGATTGTCGAGATACCCGAAATTGTGCCATAGCCCTAAGGAAATTGTCGGCAACAAAATACCGCTCTTACCACATCTTCGATAGATCATCTCATCGTAACGATCTTCAATAGCTCTGTACTCTACTGGATTTGTTTTATCTGAAATTCTCATGGTGATCTGCTTTATATAAATTTCTCATGAAGATAAAATGATTTATGTGTCATGAAAACTCTTTTTACCAATTTCTCCGATAAAAAAAGCGAGTCTTTCGACTCGCTTTTTCATTTAACAGACAACCTAACCATGAAAATGAATAATCTCAATGTGTATCTTTTAAAAAGGATGCAAATTTTATCTCGTCATTGCTTCACCACATCCGTAAAATTTGCACCCTGTATCCTCACTCCTCCTCACTTCAACTTCTTCAACTTCACAATAATTTGCACTACTTCTTTCACTCAACTTTCATTTCTCACATTAGCAATAACGGAGATTTGTAAAAAGGTTTTGGAAAAAAAGGTGCGAAGAGGTCTCATCTTGCAATTTGAGACATTATTGACTCGAAAAAGTTAAAATTTAAGCTGTTTGAGGGAATTTCATTAAAGTTCAAAATCCTAAATATCAGACAATAACCTTCATCTCAAATGAAGTTCTTTCATGAAATTGTCAATAGACTGAATGGTTTTATTTTGTGATAAAGGTCATTCCCATGGCATAATCAACGTGTGATTGCATGAGCGCATTTCATTTAATTTTCAAAAGTTATAAAAAAAGTAAAAGATCCTGGAACTAATTTGATGGATAAACCGTTAATCGTAATATTACAATATGCCAATAATACGATGGGATTAACTAAGTCTTTTCATTTCAATATCGAACAGAACCGATTGGCAATCTTTGCCAAAGCTTTTGCACATCCGGCACGAATTGCTATCCTGCAACAAATTATCAAGAACAAAACATGCATTGTAGGAACTTTGACGGATATACTCCCTCTTTCTCAATCAACAATTTCACAACACCTGAAGGAGTTGAAAAATATTGGGATAATCAAAGGTGAAATCGAAGGACCTTCCATATGCTATTGCATCGATGAAAAAAACTGGAAAACTGCCAGGAGTATGCTTATAAAACTCTTTAATGAAATTGATCAAAACTGTTGTTAATTAGAAAAATAATTAACCTGAATAATTGAAGCAACTTTAATACATACACTATGAGTACAAATGAAGAATTAAAAAAAATCGTCAGGGAAAAATACGGCGAAATCGCCTCACAGGGAAAATCCTCAATGAAAAGTTCTTGTTGCGGATCAAACGAAACAACATGTTGCGAAACTGATGAAGATCTAAAGATATTTTCCATGGATTACACCAACCTGGAAGGCTATAATCCCGATGCCGACCTGGGCCTGGGATGCGGTCTCCCGACAGAATTCGCCAATATAAAAAGAGGGGACACTGTGGTAGATTTGGGATCAGGTGCTGGAAACGATTGTTTTGTTGCCAGGCAAATATCCGGTCCTGAAGGTCATATTATTGGTGTAGATATGACGCCAAAAATGATTGATAAAGCCCGGGAAAATGCCCAAAAATTAAATCTAGAAAATGTCGAATTCAGACTTGGTGAGATTGAAAATTTACCTGTGCAGAATGAAGAAGCAGATGTCGTCGTAAGTAATTGTGTTCTCAATTTGGTCCCCGATAAAAAACGTGCATTGAAAGAAACGTATAGGATACTTAAAAAAGGAGGTCATTTCAGCATTTCAGATATTGTCACCTACAATGCCATCCCGGATGGATTACGAGACGAAGCTGCCTTATATGCTGGATGTGTATCTGGAGCATTAATCAAGGAAGATTATTTGAAACTTATAGAAGAAGCAGGATTTATCAATGTAAATGTGCAAAAAGAAACGAAAATGCAATTGCCGGATACAATTCTGGAAAAATACCTGGAACCAACAGCCATCGAACGTTATAAAAATGAATTTTCCGGGATCGCAAGTATTACCGTCTATGGTGAAAAACCTCGTGACAAAACAAAGACTAATTGCTGTTAATTTTTAATTTTGTTACAGATAAAAAAAATTGTTTGACAAATTAGGGCAATACTCGGAGTCTTTAATAAAAGACTCCGATCTTATTTCTAAAGACCGCAAGGACCTCCTGGATGAATTGAGCATTTATGTAAAAGAAAAGCTCATCTCACGAAAGGAAGTGCATTTGGTATTTATTTGTACACACAACTCCAGAAGAAGTCATATGGCTCAAATTTGGGCTCAGGCTGCCGCCCATTATTACGGTTTAGAAAATATCAAATCGTATTCCGGAGGCACACAGAAAACTGCATTTAATTTATCTGCCGTTAAAGCTTTGCAAGAAGCTGGATTTAAAATTAAAGAAATTAAAGAGGGTAAAAACCCAAAATATAAAGTCCGATACGACAAAAAAGCAAATCCTCTTATTTGCTTTTCAAAAGTATATTCACATAAAAAAAATCCAGTTGAGGGTTTTGTGGCAATTATGACCTGTTCTGACGCGGATGAGGCCTGCCCTATTGTAGAGGGTGCAGATTACAGGACCACTATTAAATATGAAGATCCAAAAAAATATGATGGAACTGACTTACAGGAACAAGCCTACCGAGAAAAAAGTATGCAAATCGGCCGTGAAATGTTCTACGTGTTTGGAAAAGTTGCAGGGCTGCTGAAATACTAGAGAACTTCTAAAAATCACCTGCACCAGGAGTAATCCAATAATGATCTGCATCACATCCAAATGAATAAAAACTGGTAGCCGCACAATCAATAGATGGCTACCTGCCATTGCAAAAATGACTATCAACTCAGCCACTTCATAAACTACCATTATTCTGGAGAGACTTTCGGGCATTAAGGGATTGCCGATCTGAACCACGCGTCAGGCAGGCAGGGATCCCATCTTATTTACAATGATCCATTTTGCTAAATTCTTATTCGGTTGGGCTTGGTGAGACACCAAGACCAGCAGGGACATATTCGGGGGATCTTAATGAGACTCGAAGACTTGCTAAGACAACTGACCGTATAATAAAACAATTTATCTGACCTACTATTTTATTATGATTATTTCATCCTTCTTCAACGCTTCTTCCACTTCGCAAATGTAGGTGTTAGCATCGTTTTCTTTTTTAAGTATGGCTAGCCAAACTGAGGATCCTTTATCTTTCAACAATCTAAATGACTCAATACGCATCACATCTCCTTTAACCTCTTCAGTGAGATTTACATGTTTCATTGGTCCTAAGTCCTCGTACACAAAAACATGCATGTATAATGGATTGAAGCTACTGTTCGTTAACTGAATTTTTTGACCAGAAAATAATGTTTTTGATGAATCGGATAATGTTAACTGTTTTCTTTCTTGAAATTTAAAACCTGAAAGGAATAAGATTAGGGTTATCATCAACAGATATTTCATGAATATATGATTATTATAATATAAAATATAAATATATGAAGTTTATACTGTTCCAGGTACTTATGTAACCACACTATATTTATTTATTATAATATTTATTTTTCAATTCAAGGATTGAACAATTCTACCCAATACGCCACTTTTTTAGATTTTTCTTAACGAAAATTTTATCCAACAGTCACACCACCTATTGACAAAAAAACCAGTAGGAGGTAAATCACGTCACCTGCTTCTTTATGGATGACAAGCAACTGATATCCGGATTATCTATCGAAACAACGTAGCTAGCTATGTCGGCTAAAAATTTATATATGAAACAGTTAAAAGATTTTACAGAAAGTCAATTTGGACTAATTACCTATGAAGAACCAGTCACTGACTAAACAGAGGAATTTAAAGCACTAATTATATTATAATTCGGGGAGTCACTTAATTTTTATCCTGTAACTTTTTTAATTCTTCAACACATTCTTTCTCTTTAGTGATATCTCTGGTAACAACCAGTGTTCCAATAACATTCCCCGTATTGTCTTTTAAAGGTACCCTCGAAGTCGATCCCCAAATGCTTACTCCTTTGGCAATTTCTATTCTTTCCTCAACATTTAATACCGGCTTTTGATTTTTCATAATTTCCTCTTCTACTGAAAAGCTTTTTTCAAAATGCTCCTTCCCAAACATCTCACGGTCGGATTTTCCAACCACACTTTTAAATCCCTTTTCCTTCAAACTTTCCATTTTTGACCGGCTTACTTTGAGGTACTTCCCATCTTTATCCTTGACGGTTACACGATCGGGTATTATTTCCATGAGCGTGGATAAAATGGCATCTTCGGTCTCTAATGCTTCTTTTTCTTCCAAGATAATTCTGTTTTGCTCTTTAATTGCTTCTTCATTTTCTGCTGACTTTTTAAGCAATTCCTCTACTTCTTCATTTTTTCGATGCATCTGTTCTTGAGTCGCCTGTAGCTCCTCCATATTTTGGCGCATTTCTTCTTCCTGAGCCCTCATTTCCTCAGCTTGTTGCTGAGAGCGTTCAAGCAATAATTTTGTGTTCTCGGTTGTTCGTACTGTTCTGATTGCCGATGCGATGGTTTCGCCTATTTTTTCAACAAATTCAATTTCATACTTTTCAAATGGTTTAAGAGATGCCAATTCGATCACACCTTCAATTTTATCATTTAATCTCAGAGGTACGATCAAAATGCAATCGGGCCTGGTGTCTCCAAGTCCTGAAGTAATATTTACAAATTCCTGGGGAACCTTTGTCATGAAAATAGTTTCCTTTTCGAGGTAGCACTGACCGACAAGCCCCTGCCCAAATTCAACTCTTTTTTGCATGGATTTTATGCGATCGTAGGCATAGCATCCCATCAATTCAAGATATCTGTCATCTTCACTTTCATCATTTACAATAAATAAACCCCCCTGTTGGGCTTTGAGGTATTTGACGATATTGGTAATTAACATTTCAGATAATACACTGAAATCATGTTGATTGATCCGAACAATCTCTGCAAAATTCGATAACCCCTGTGTCGTCCAGATCCTGATTTCATCCTCAACCTTTACCTTTTTCATCTGATCCCGCATGGTGATGAGTTCTCCAGCAATATTCTCTTTATTTAATGGTGCGTTTTCTTTTGTCAATCCATCCCAGGTGATGTTGTAATTACCCTGTGCAATATTATTTATAAAGCTGCTAGTCTGCCTAAGATTTGATATCAATCGATCAATGATCGTTTGCTCAGTTTCATCATCAATATCCCCTGGATTAAATACATATTTTCTATTACTTTCCTTCAAATTTTCAAACAAATTTGCCCTGACTTTTTTAGCTTTTCTTATGCTAACCACAGTAATTACAAGTATCGGAATGCCAATAAATAACAATAAGAATTGAACAATCCCCATCCTTATAATCATCGCATCGTATGAGGCGCTTGCATGCTCTGAAATCATTTCCTCAAATGCCAATGCTTCTCGTTCAAAAATGGAATAAATCATCCAGGCATCATATCCAGGATCTCCTTTCAAAATAGATACCGCCTCCTGAACATCACCTGTTGCACACATATGTACCATTTGCTGTACCAGCTTCATATATTTTTGGATAGCCCTTTCTGCAGGATCCATTTTGGACATATCAAATCCCTGGGCTGTTAAAACTTCCCTCAAATCATCCAAATTTCCCTGATAGCTGGCAATTGCCTCATTATAGGGTGATAGAAACTTATCATCCTGATCAATTATATATCCTCGCAATCCCAGGTCAGCCAGATTTACATATTTGTTCATGAACTCTATGCCGTGATTAGCCTGCAAGATCTGCTGCTTGATATTGGCATTTTCGATAATCACATGCCTGTAATTGAATACCATCAAAGAGTTTACTGAAATGATCAACAAAATGATATAAATTGCCATGATCAAGCTATTTTCACGGATCAATCCTTTAATTTTTTCTTTCATAAGTACTACATAAAGTGTGCAAAAAACCAGAAGCTATATTATAAAACCTTCCAGTATTGAGTTTAAGCGTGTGTAGAGGTATTAATACTGAGGCATTGAATTAGTTCAAAAATAATATTTTTTCATTCATGACGTGTTGATATGTAACATCTGCCTTAAAATTAATTCAATAAAGCAGGTGAATATCAATCGATTATATATGTTATGAATACACTATCTTTGAAAGAGTACCATCAGGTTGCCTCACTAAATTATTGCTTCTCCAGGGAATCAATTTTCTTTTGAAGAGCAACTTTTTCAGTAATATCATTTTGAATACCGAGTAATCCTATTTGATTAATCGGCCGGATATTAAATACCTTTTTAGTCGACTCAAGAATGGTTTTCTTTCCACCAATAATATCTTCAAACACATATTTCTCCTCCCCCTTCTTCATAATTTCCAATTCCTGTTTTCTCCATTCATCAGCAGTTTCTTTATCGACAAAATCATAATCACTTTTGCCAATCAGGTCTTTCAGCGGTATTCCATGAGCTTCGGCAACTTTTTGATTGGCAATGTACATTCTGCCTTCGGCATCCTTAAGAAATATTTTTTGAGGAACTTCATTAAGGATATCCATAAGCATATTCCGGAAATCTTCTGCTTCCTGCTTTACTAATTCGGAATTTTTGTTTGATTCTTCATGCAATTCCTCAAGTGCTTCCATTTGAAGCTTCATACTTTCTTCATTCTCCGAGGCCTGTTTTAGCAGGTTTTCCACCTCTTCATTTTTACGATGCATTTGCTCCTGGGTAGCCTGGAGCTCTTCCATATTCTGACGCATTTCCTCCTCCTGTGCTTTCATTTCTTCCGCCTGTTGCTGTGATTGTTCCAGCAGTAATCTGGTACTTTCATTTACTTTGACAGAGGAAATAGCTGAGGCGACTGTTTCGGCAAGTCTTTCCAGAAACTCGATCTGGTAATTTTCAAATTCCATTAAACTCGCAATTTCAATTACACCGACTACTTCCTCGTTCATTTTTAGCGGTATAATTAAAAGTGTTTTCGGATTTGTTAATCCGAGCCCGGAGGTGATATTTACATATTCACTGGGTAAATTGGTGACATAGGTTGTCTCACCCTCCAAAAAACATTGACCTACCATTCCCTGCCCAATTTCAATTCTTTTTTCCAGAAATTTTTTTCTTTGGTATGCATAGCAGCCCATTAATTCGAGATATTTTTGGTTTTGTTCATCCTCACTTACAAAAAACAACCCTCCCTGCTGAGCTCCAATGTATTCTACTATGCTGGATATTAATTCCTCAGATAGCTGATGCAAATCGTTTTGGTGCTTTCTGATCAGATCTGCAAATTTAGAGAGACCTTCATTGGTCCAGATCCGTACCTCATCAAGTTTACGAGCTTTTTGCATTTGATCCCGCATCATGATGAGCTCTCCGGCAATACTTTCTTTATTAAGCTCCTGCGTCTTTTTATCCATACCTTCCCATTCGATATCGTATTTGCCGTTTGTAATGCTTTTGATAAAATTTGATGCCTTTTTCAGATTTGAAATAAGATTTTCAATTATCGAATCTTCATTTTTATCATCGGTTTCTTTTCCATCGTCAAACAAATAATTTTTATTGCTTTTGTCGATGAGATGGAAGATTGAAAACTTGAACCTGCTATCTTTCACTATCTTACGGAATATGATTGTCAATATTGGTAAAGCAATAATTAAGAGAAGTACCTGAACAACTAGAATCAGGTTAATAGAACTTTTATAAGCCATTTGGCTTTTTGAGTTAATCTCATTGATGAAATTATTGCAATCATCAACAAATGGACTGTATCTTCTCCAGGCAGTTAACCCTCTGTCTTCTAAAAATATTTCTATAGCTTCTTCCATCCTTCCTTCATTGCACAAATCTATCATCATCTGCAAGGATTGCATGTAGTCTTCAATCGCAGCACGTGCCGGCTCCATTTTATTTACATCATAATTATTGTTTTTTAAGATTTCCTCCAATCTGTCAAAATTTGCCTTATAATTATCCTTTGCTGTATTATAGGGCAGGAGAAATTGCTCATTAGGTTTTATTAAATAGGCACGTACTCCAATATCAGCCTGACGAAAATAATTATCAATATCATTAAGTCCATCCCTAATTTGCTGGATTTCTTGAGCTGCATCCGAACTTTTTATGATGATATTTCGATAATAAATAACAAGAATTGCATTTATGATAACTACCAGGATGATTAGTATAAGGGATAATCGCAATCCCAATTGCGTAATAATTTTTTGGATGTAATTTTTCATTTATAAAAAATTGAGAAATAATTCCAGTAAATAAATGTGCACTTCTAAAAAAACACCTAAAAATCTTAATTAAATGAAAAATTTAAAACAAGTATTTCGGCCATATATTACAAGCAAGGTATTGCTGATTTATTTAAAATATTTGTCTTAAATCAGGTGAAACAGTAGGTCAACATGTATTTTGAGTGTATAAAAGAATAATTGAAATTTGTCATTTTTAAAATAATTATAAGCTTTTATATTGAAGCTTTACGATTATTTATAATATTGCATTCAGGGCATAAGGAAATCTGCTGAAAACTTGAATATACTTTTAACCTGACACCTAAATTTTCTAAACTAAAAACAGATCACATGGTACTGGGAGCAATTGACTGGATTATTGTTGGAATTTTTTTTGTAATCGTATTATCAATAGGATGGGTAGCATCAAAAACTGCAGGCAAAAGCTCATCTGAATTTTTCTTAGGCGGACGTGGAATGCCCTGGTGGCTATTAGGTATTTCTATGGTCGCCTGTACATTTTCTGCTGATACACCAAATCTTGTGACAGGTATGGTGAGAGAAAACGGCGTGGCGAAAAACTGGGCCTGGTGGGCTTTTCTGATTACCGGGATG
>WOR8_10002992_pt1 | contig 24146 bp, 21 predicted proteins | sample DeeMarSeWOR38_10_FD_19890 | JGI IMG/M metagenome (IMG submission 19890) | reverse complement strand
ATACTGGACCCTGTCGTCCAATCCAAACGTGGGAGTAGTTGGCTGGGGTTGTCCTGATCCCACACCGGCATTTGAGCAAATTCGTGCTACCCGACCGCTTTGGCCAGCTATGTCCCAGGTGAGCGAGTTCATGCCCAGCCTGGGCGGTTTTATGGTGGGTGGATTACAAGTGAAATCGTCGGTCCTTTTTAGGGGAGGCGGGAACAGAGCATTGGTGAAAAAATTGGCAGACGACCTCTTAGTATGCAAACCTGTCCAGTAACAGTGAGGCATTATTCAAATTTGAAATCCTTCGAAATGGTGAAGTGTGACAAATTTATAAATCTGGTTATCTAAAAGGCCCAAGTTGCCATAAAACCGCCCAGGCTGGGCATGAACTCGCTCACCTGGGACATAGCTGGCCAAAGCGGTCGGGTAGAACGAGATGTAAGCACGAATTTGCTCAAATGCCGGTGTGGGATCAGGACAACCCCAGCCAACTACTCCCACGTTTGGATTGGACGACAGGGTCCAGTATCTCGCCACACCTTTCCACTCACACACCGAGCTTCCCGGCGCGGAAAGGAGCAGCTCCCAATTCACATCGTTCGGTGGTATGTAAAAAGAGGGCGGACTGGCGGTTTCAAGCACTCGATAAATTCTACTTGATGCGCCGACCATTTGATTTTTGTATTCAACCTCGACCAGGCGTCCATCCAGCACCAGTTTAGGTGGCCTGGGGTAGTCCCATACCGACTCCTGGCCGGGCCTCGGAACTATTGCAGAATCTGGTCTTTTCTGCCCTCTGCACTGCCACGTCTATGGAGTCTCTTTTCCATTTAGCAGCTTTGTAAGGCGAGACAATAACAGCGTTGCGCAAAAGCTGTTACAATTTTAAGGATTGTAAAGTTCATATGGGCTTCCTCATTGTTTTGCAAGAGTTCAAATTGATGATTTCCTGTTTAAAAAATTTAAAAGTGAATCGTAAACCCAGGGTGAAATATCAAAAAAAGTGCTTAAGTTAGCCGTGATAGTGACTCTGATGGCAAAAAAATCATTTGATTGAACGATCCCGTAGCAATCTGCGGGCAAGTAACAAGCTAAAATACAATAATTATGAACATCAAAATTAAAGTTGACCGTCCGGAAATCACGCGTCTTGACTTTTCCGGCTCTTTGGCAAAAACGGTTTTAGATTCCCTTTCCGCCAATATCGCGATTTTAGACGAAAACGGGGTTATTTTAGAAACCAATCAGGCCTGGAAAAATTACGCAACGATAAATCAAATGCAAGGGTCTAATGATTCCATCGGTGTGAACTATCTGGAGCTGTGCGATACAACCACCGGCAAAGAGGCCAAAGATGCTCGCAACGTCGCCGCCGGTATCCGATCTGTGATCAAAGGATCAATAAAGGAATTTTTGTATGATTACCCCTGTCATGGACCGGATGGCCGCCACTTCTATTATTTAAGGGCCATTCGGGTGGCCGAAAAGGAACCGATTCGAGTCGTGGTGAGTCATGAAGACATCACCGCCTTAAAACTGGCCGAAGAAGCTTTGCTGAAAAGAGAAAAGGAGCGGGATCGGCTACGTCATTCATTGGAATTGGCCAAGGAGGTTCAGCAGAAGCTCTTGCCCAAGGGCAATCCCAGGATTGACGGATTGGAAGTGGCCGGCAAGAGCATTTATTGTGATGAAACCGGTGGTGATTATTATGATTTTATACAATTTAAAGAAAACGCTAATAAAAAATGGGGCGTGGTTGTGGGCGATGTTGCCGGTCACGGAATCTCCTCGGCCTTGCTCATGGCAACCGTGCGATCTGCGCTTCGCCAGCGCTTCGCTCTGCCCGGATCCATTTCACAGATGATTGCCGATGTAAACCGGCAATTGGCTGGAGACTTTGCGGATTCAGGCCAATTCGTCACGTTGTTTTACCTGGCTGTAGATCCAGCCAGGCAAATACTTGAATGGGTGCGTGCCGGACACGAACCAGCCATTTTCTACAATCCAGCAGTGAATGAATTTTTAGAACTTGCGGGATCCGGTATGGCACTCGGTGTTGATAAGCACTGCCAATATGAGAGAAATCGGATAGATGATCTTCCCCGGAAAAGTATTATTGTGATCGGCACTGATGGCGTTTGGGAAGCTCGTAATGACAGGGGAAAGATGTTCGGTCGAACGGCTATTTACGATATCATTCGCTCTAATTCAGAGGCAGGCGTAGGCGATATCATGGAGGCCATTTTTGAACAAATTAAAAAATTTCGTAATACCGCGGAACCCGAAGACGATGTGACCCTTGTTGTGATCAAATTACTTTAATTTTCAAATAAAACATTAGCCATAATGTTTCAGCTCTGCTGCTGCATCCTTTAGTAGGAAACTGATCGGATTTTATTTTTCAAATCCTTCTCTGATAAAAATTAGAATATTAAAGCCGACTTTTATTATCAGTAGATTCTACTTTTTAAGCCTCGGCAAAATTTCCTGCCAATCCCTTTTGAAGCTTAGCATTGACAGATAGATGCAGCGCTCCGGATAAGATGCGTAAAGCGTTTTTAGATTTTCGAGAGCATTGAAGGCTGCTCCTGTTATGAATTGATCGCGATATTCCTTGTTAATGTATCAGAGCAAATCAATAGAGGTGGCCACAGTCATTTGGCCGCCGATGCTTCTGGATTCGAACTTGGGCAACAGGGGACGGCCGTCTCCTCTGACACCGAGAATGTATTTCAAGTTTGATTTAGCGGCTTTTTGTAATAACCCGTCAAGCTCGTTTTTTGTGTGGAACGTGTTCAAATTCATCACAACTTTTTCGGGCTCCACTGCAAGGCCACCCAGATCAATGGCCTCCAGAGCGCTCAACCTTGGCTGTTCCATGGGGTTGTCGGGTAAGGACATTCCGCAACCCGCATCAATAATCCTTCGATACCGCTCAACAAATCTGTCCAGCAGGCTCTCGATTTGATCGTCAGCCGATCTTTTCGGTGAGAGCAATTCGATAAGATAAGGATAATCAAACATTATAAGTCACTATACGCTTTTTAAATATTCACGTATTGAGAGTGCCGCCATCATCCCTCTCCGGCTGCGCTGACCACTTGTTTGGTGCTGGTGTCACGTACGTCTCCTGCGGCAAAAAACGTCGGGAACGCTGGTCTCCAATAAATAGGGATCACGATTCTCAAAACCTTGTAGCCGATGATCGCCGTACAATAAAGCGGGGCTGGTGGTGATAAATCCCCACTGGTCCACTAAAATCCGGCTTCCTTCAAGAAACCCGGTATTCGGGTCAAGACCGATAAATAGAAGATTTCAGGTCACATCTTGATTATTGATTAATTTATATTCCAATCTTTTTTATGCGAATTCTGAATCGCGTATTATTTTCGATTTGCTTTAAAAGGCAGCTATACATTTATTTTAAGTATAAATTGTCAATGCGGTTTGTATTGGCTGGATAGACTGTAATGGGTGATAAGTCAATAATTAAGATGTGACCCCTACTACCCCTTTGCCTGTCTGCTTAATACGAAACATAGCCTGGTCGGCGAGCGCCAGTAGGCCCTCCCGATTATCGGTGTCATCGGGAAATGTTGCAATCCCAAAACTTGCCCCAAGATGAACCATGTGACCGGCTTTGGATAAGTATGTCGTTCGCTTCATCAGCGCACGAATTTGTTCTATCTTTTCAGTGGCTTGAACCTTTGCATATCCGGGCAGCACGATGACAAACTCATCACCTCCATAGGCAACCCCAAAGCAAGGTCTCTTTATGCAGCTTTTGATTGTAGTTGCCACTTCTTTGAGTGCCTGGCTCCCGTTCAGGTGGCCGTAGGTGTCAACCACCCGTTTAAAGTTATCCATATCCATAAAAACTAAAGAAAACGGCTTTCCGGTCAGTTTGCAGTCCTCAATTAACATATCCAATGTCTGATAAAGGTGCCGGGTGTTATAGAGACCGGTTAAATTATCGTGGATAGCAAGGTTGCGAAATTTCTTTCGGTCCCGTCTGAGCCCTTTTTCCAAAGCCTTCTTTTTTGTATTATCGACTAAAATTCCTTCGAGAATTGCATCTCTCTTGCTATTCTCGATATATCGAATATTAGCCAATATCCAGACCGGCTTTCCATCTTTACGCTTGAGCCGTAATTCATGATTTACAACAGCGCCTTTCTTTTGCACTGCTTGGATCATCCGGTCACGGTCCTCAGAGCTAAAATAAAACTTATTGTCACCATTTTTAAGAGAAAGCACCTCATCAACGGAGTCATACCCCAGGATGCGGGCATACGCCGGATTTACTCGAATAAGCTCACCGGACAGCCTACTTTGAAACATACCCTGAACAGCGTTTCGATACATGTTGCGGTATCGTTGTTCCGCCTTTTTAAGCTCTTCCTGAGTGGCTTTTAAATCGGTCAGATCCGTAAGAAAATACATAAAGCCGGTAATCTTGTTAGTTTCATCTTTTAATGTGCTTCGACTGAAGAGCATTGGAATCCCCCGACCATCGCTAGCGCGAAATAACGCTTCAAAGCTGAAATGATCAGGGCTTGCGGAATAAAAATCAACAGACGTTTTATCGTAAAATTTATCAACTAGATGACCGATAAAGTCATCACGGTTATAGCCGGAAATTTTCAATAAAGCCTTATTCACTTCATCTATGACATGATCGCAATCCAGCAGCATGAATCCTTCAAATCGACTTTCAAGAACGCGGTGGTATTTTTCTTCGGCCTGTTTCCGTTTCGTAATATCTGTCATAAAACACAGTGTGGCGGGTTGATTATTCCAAGAAAACAATTTCACTTTCAACTCTACCCATACAGTCGCACCATCTTTATTCACAATTCTAAAAGGATACATTTCCGGAGGGCTTTCACCTTTAAGTCTCCGCTCATGTCGTTGCACCACCATTTCAGCGTCTTTTTTATGAATAAAGGCGGCCAATGGCTTTGAAGTCAGTTCTTTTTGTGAATATCCAAAAAGACTTTCGGCTTTAGGGTTGGCATATTGAAAGATCCCATTTTGAGCCACCAATATTGCCTCATTGGCGTTTTCAACCAAGCTGCGGTAGTTTAATTCATTGTGCTGCGACAATTCTTTCGTTTTTCGGCATTTTTCGAGTTCTTTTTTCAGCAATTCTACTTGTTGTATTATATGCTCAGGCGATGCAAAAGAATCCATAGATTTACCCTCATTCTCTCAAAGGGATAGGTTACGACACAAAATTTCAGTAGTTAAGAAGCTACCTTTCGATTCAAGCGGGGCAATTAAATCCCCCATCAATCCCAACTCGCCGGGTATATGATTTAAACATGATGCTGTCACAGAAAAACGTGAAGAGTTTTGAAATTGTTCTAAAAAGCTGGTTTTTGATCGATTCCAAACCACCTTCATCCAAAAATATCTAGAGGGTCTTACAGGACATCGCCTCCTCGATGTCTTCGTCCGAGATGCCCAGAAGATGAAAGACATGATTAAAACGAGCCTTGGACAGGGCCACGTTGGCAACTCGGTCCAATGCCTTTTTGGCATTATAGGCGATACCCAAACCCGCCTGGGTCAGCATTAGTGAATCATTGGCGCCGTCGCCGATGGCGACAACCTGATCCAAGGCAATGCCCATATCACAGGCGACCTGGTTGATGAGGCGAGCTTTTTTAGCGGCATCGATGATATCCCCTTGAACCTTTCCAGTAAGAGCGCCATTTTTTGTCTCCAAGCGGTTGGCGAAGGCGAAATCGAGGTTGAATTTATCCTGCAAATAATCGGCAAAAATATCGAATCCTCCGGAGACAATCCCCAGTTTGAACCCCAGCCATTTGAGGGTTGTCAAAAGTTCATCCACCCCCTGGGAAAGAGTCATTTGATTTCTGATTGCCATCACCTCATCCAGAGCGAGACCCCTAAGCATGGCCACCCGTTGTCTAAGAGATTCCTCAAAATCGAAGTCGCCGCGCATGGCCTTATCCGTGATTCTGGCAACTTCGCGATGGACCCCCGCCCTGCGGGCCATTTCATCAATACCCTCCATGTCGACCAGGGTACTGTCCATATCAAAGCATATCATGCGCTTGTTTTTCCGGTGTGCAACCAAAGTTTGAACTGCCAGGTCAACGTTCAACTCGCGGCTTTTTGCCATCATCCGGCTTTTCAAACGGTTGACACTGTCGATCCCGCTAATATTCACGATCATTTCAAAGGAACGGGCGCCGTGATGGGTTTCGCTGGATATCATCTCGATGTTCGCATGCTCCTCGGCCAGCACTCTTGAGAATGCAGCAATGGCGGGCGTATCGCCGAAATAGGTGAAAACCAGTCGTTGGCGGTGGTCTATCCCTTCAATTTGATCCGGCGCAACCAGTTGGAAGTTGCACGTGAGATTGAATTGATTGCCTTCAAAAAGAAGGTCTTTGATGGCGCTGTCTTTGGATTGGCTCGCCGCTTCAAATTTTAATAACAGGTGCAGTCCGATGGTTTGCTGCAGCGACGCCTGCTGAATGTCCACGATCTCAATGTTGTGTTTTTGCAGAACCTTTGCAAACGCTGCTAAAATTCCGTGGCGATCAGGTCCTGAGATGTTGACCATTAACAAATTTTCTTCTGCCACACCCTTTCTCCTCTCATGAGAATCCCTTCGGTCAGTCGACCGGCGAATTCGTCATTGAACCGGTGCTGAGTTGATTGGCCTTTAGTCTGATGCGATGTGAACGACGATGGCATGCTCCCGGATGCCGTTGTTTCCGTAGCCCAGCACATTCCAGTGGGCTGTCGCAGGCTGCCGGCGCCCTTTGCCGTCCGTTGCGCGGGCCATAATCGAGTATTCGCCTGCCTCTCGGGCATCCCATAAATACTCCCAATGTCTCCAGGCATAAATTTCGTTTGGGCCGATCATTCTTACCGCCGTCCACGTGCGCCCATTATCAACCGAGACGTCGACCGCCTGAATACCGGACTCGCCGGCATACGCTGCGCCGCGAATCGGCACCATACCCACCGGGAGTGTTTCTGCATTGCCGGGCTCGACAATAATCGATTTGACGGTGATGTCTTTAACGACTTCACCGGATTTTGGATCCTCGCCTTTCTGAAAGACACGGTATACCCTGTCCATAAAAAAACCTTCATACGGCTGATCCAACACGGTGATTTTGTGAAGCCACTTGACACAGTTGGCGCCTGTCCAGCCTAAGGCCAGCGCTCGCAAAGGATAGCCGTGTTTGAGCGGTAGGGGTTGTCCGTTCATTTCGTAGGCAAGCAAGGTGGATGCAATGGCCTTTTCCAACGATATGCTGCGGATAAATTTAATTCCGGCGGATCCCAGTGGTTTATCTAAACCTTCAAAGCTGACATGTCGGGCACCTTTTTTAACTACCGCCTTATCGAGCAAATCCTTAAGCCAAATGCCGGCCCAGATCGCATTGCCAACGCCGCCGATCGTCCAGGTATTCCCGGAAGCTTTCTTTGTGAGCAATGAACGACTGTTGCCGGAGCATTCCATGGTGTTGGCTACCTGCACTTTAGGCATGCGGCGGATATCCTCAAAGTTCAACGACAGGCTGTGTTTCACTAGACCTTCAATGGTCAGCCTCCACGCTGAAAGTTTAACCGGCCGTTGCATAATCTGACCTTGGTTGCGCTTAAAGAACACCTCATTGTCGGTGGTCCAGGTGCGAAGGGATTCGATCGGTGTTTCGGCATTGAGTGGCTTTTCCGTCATGACACGCATTTTTCTCTTCATAGCGACATCTCCTGAGTTAAATCCATGGCAGACATACATTGATTGACCATAGATTGAACGTTGCATTCGTTGACGGATTGCAAGGGGGAGGGTGAAAATAACGATTTAAAATTCTGTATTTCATAAAAAGCGTTTCGAAACAACTCATTCTTGTTGAATTTTTGCAACAATTGTGTAATCCGTAGTTAAATTTGTCATTGAATGTTTAGGTTCAATTGAGATGCAAGACAACCAAAAACGAAAAAACCAATTTCGATGAAACTCCGTTACGATCCATATCAGGTATTTCGGTTTAGCACAACACCGGCGGGTCTTTATGCCCGACAAAAGTGGCTCGGCGAGGCTGAGACGCCGCAGTGGAAATTAGATTTTCAGAAAACAGTCACCGCGCTATTGGCGAATCAGCTGCCTGATGGGTCTTGGCATCACGCAACGGTGATAACCGTCAACCATCTATTCGGGCTTCATCTGACCGTGCAATCTTCCGGCACACAGATAGATGCCGCTCTGAACTGGTTGTTGGCTAAGATCCACCTTCAAAATGGAGAAACACAGATCAGTGCCGAAGATGATGCCATTGACGCCAATTTAAAAGGTCTTCCATTTATCCCGAGTTGCCCGGAATGAGATACTTTCCTGGCGATTCATGCCCTGAAAAATAAAGGGCTAATATAGACGTTTTCGGTTATCCATAAAGCCCCATAACACTTACTTGAAATTTCAGGATAACCACGTAAAAGCCTTGTTGGGCTTTTCGATATTTTTTGTTAACACAATTTGATAGCGATGCCTGGATAAAAGGTCCTGGGGTCAGTGATTAGAAACCAGTGTCCAGGCGAACGAAAGGCTACAAAGTTGGCGACAGTAGTCCGATTCGTTTTTTTGCTCACATACTAACTTGCCCGCGCAACCTTGTAGCCAAAACTACATAAGTGCGTTGGAAAAACGGATACAGGAGGAAAACGTATGGATATCAGAAGGATTTTATGGCCCACCGATTTTTCCGAAAATGCCGCCAAAGCCCTTCCGCTGGTTACCTCACTGGCCGAGAAATATCAGGCCGAGATACATATTTTATACGTATTGAAGGATTACCCCGCATTCGGTGCGTCATACGGGCAACACGATCCGGCCGATTACCAGAAGATGAAAGAATGGGAAAAACAGTTCGCTGAATCGCGCTTGGACGAAATTTGCGAAAAATTTTTAAACACTTGTCCACTCTACATACGGCACATCAGCGTCGGCGAACCTGCCAAAGAAATCCTCAACATTATCCAACAGGAAGATATCGACATCGTGGTATTGGCAAGCCGGGGAAGCGAATCACATTTTGATTTCGGCAGTGTTGCCGAGCGTGTGATCAAATGCACTGATAAACCGACAGTGATTATACCGGTGTAAACGATGAATTTTTTGTTTTACCTGAAACTGTATGCGCTGACGGTACCCGTTTTCTTTGTTATCGATATGCTCTGGCTGGGAGTTATCGCCAAAGGATTTTACCGCCGCCAACTGAACTTCATTTTAAGCCCCCAAGTAAATTGGGCAGCGGCTGTCGTTTTCTATCTGATGTACATTGTCGGTATCCTCTTCTTTGCTGTTCGACCGGCAGTGAGCAATAATTCCTGGGCTCAGGCGGCCGCATTGGGTGCTTTGTTTGGATTTTTCACCTATGCGACCTATGATTTGACGAATCTGGCCACCATCAAAAATTGGCCATTGGTCATGGTCGTGGTTGACATCCTCTGGGGTGTGTGTCTGTGTGCGCTCGTTTCCCTAATAAGCTTTGGAATTTCGAAAGTTGTTGTCTAGTTTAGGGCAACAGCCCGCTATCGGTGGGATGAGATCTTTTCAGACCCTATAGCTCTTGGTGTTGCGGAAATTATGTTACAGACCGCGATTAATGAAGCTGGAGTCCCTACTGACTTAATCCGGAGAACAGATCCACCGAATCGTTCAGGCCAAAAAGGTTGCAATTCTCTCCGTTCAACAGATCCCCCAGCTCCCGCAACAACTTTTTTTGAAGTTTATTGATTTTCGCTTATTCACCCAACTTCTGGGTTCACCCACGCCAACGCACCGATAGTGGTCTTTGCCAAAAAACAAGAAGCATTAACGTCCCAAATCACTTTCCATCATAGATTCCAATCGCAGCTGCTGGGAACGCCAGATATTATTTTCATTTGCAAAGGATTCGATATTTTTGTTGGTCAGATGTTGTACCATTTCGATATCCTCTAAAGCCTCATCTTCTCTCTTCATTTTGGTAAGCAGCGTCGCACGACTGTAAAAGGCAGCACTATATTCCGGGTCGATGTCAATGGCTTTGCTGAGATCATCCAAGGCACTTTCATCGCGGTTATCCTTCTCCTTGGCAATGGCTCTAAGATGATAAGCTTTCGCGTAGTCGGGATCAAGCGCTAAGGCTCGGTTAAAGTCTTCGATGGCTTCGCGTACGTTGTTAAGTTTTAGAAATGCCGAACCACGACTGAGAAGAGCAAGCTTATGATTCGGATCTGATTTCAGTGCAGCTGAAAATAATTCTATGCTTTTCTCGAAATTTCCGTTCATCAGCTCATAACGCCCGTCATCGAACTTGTCCTTGATTGTATTTGCTTTGGTCATTCTCAAAGTCTCCTAATCCAAAAAATTTTTGTCTATTAGTGTCTAAGTTGTGTCAATAATGTAAGACGCTACCTTTACCTGTCAATGGCCCCGGCATAATTTTCCCAGCATGTTCAACTCAGTCGTGTCGGGAAGCGAACGCTATGTCGAGCGCGGTCCTGAAACTATCGGCGTCATTTGGCGCCCAAAGTCTTCTTTAGCGCGTAACGCCGATGGATGTCTGCGCGCTGAGGCACGGCGGCTTGGCAGCGTCTCTGCATAATTCGGAATAAATGTGCTGTTATGCCGGTTATCCGTACAATAAAACATATGGCAAATTGCGCCTTTAGTTGCAGGTCGCGAGAAAAATCGCATTTTTTTTGACTTTGTCAAGTTGTTGTTTATATTTTGGTAAACAAGTAGTTTGAGATCAATGACATAAGGTTTCGTATCGCGCTGCACGCGCAAGAAGGATTGAAGATAGTGTGCAACAAATTTCGTCAATCGATCTTGAAATCAACAAAAAAAGGATTAAACCATGAACAAGCAAAGCACGTTAAAGACCTTAGCAATTATTGGTGGGATATGGCTCACCTTGACGCTGCTGAACGGCTTTACGGCTAACACAGCAGTGAAAACAATACCTTATAGCCAATTTTTGAAACTTGCCGAGGAAGGAAAAGTGTCGGAGATAGCGGTAACAGACAGTGTTATTCAAGGCAAAATGTTAACCGGCAACTCCCAATCAGGAGAGGGTGAGCGCTTTCAAACTGTCCGGGTAGATTCGGATCTTTCTAACATACTCGACAAAAATGGTGTTGAATATACCGGAAAAATTCAATCTAACTTCTTGTCAAGTCTCTTTTCATGGATCTTCCCGGTGCTTATTTTTGTGGGCCTTTGGTATTTCATCATGAAGCGTTTTCAACAGCAGCAGGGTGGTTTCATGACCCTTGGGAAGAATAAAGCAAAGATATACATGGAAAATGATGTCCCGGTGAGTTTCGAAGACGCCGCCGGTGTCGATGAAGCCAAACAGGAACTCGTTGAGATTATTGACTTTCTGAGAGAGCCTGAGCGGTTCACGCGCATCGGCGGACAGATTCCTCGCGGCATCCTTTTAGTTGGCCCACCCGGCACGGGTAAAACGCTCCTAGCAAAAGCAGTCGCCGGCGAGAGTAAGGTGCCTTTTTTTAGCCTTAGCGGATCGGAATTTGTTGAGATGTTTGTCGGCCTGGGTGCAGCGCGGGTGCGAGATCTGTTTAAGCAGGCGAAGGATAATGCGCCGTGTATTGTTTTTGTCGATGAACTTGACGCGCTGGGAAAAGCACGGGGCTTTGGATCGGTTGGCGGTCACGATGAACGCGAGCAAACCTTAAATCAGCTCTTGGTTGAACTCGACGGATTCGATCCCAATATGGGAGTCATACTGATGGCAGCCACCAACCGTCCGGAAATTTTAGATCCCGCTCTTCTGAGACCGGGTCGCTTTGACCGTCAGATATTGGTTGATCGTCCTGACAAGCAAGGTAGAAAAGACATATTAGAGGTCCACCTGAAAAAAGTTACGGCTGCAGGCGATTTGGACGTTGAAACACTGGCGGGTATGACATCCGGCATGGTCGGAGCCGATCTTGCAAATTTAGTGAATGAAGCCGCACTTCTATCCGTCAGGAGAAAGAAAGCTGAGGTAGGTATGTCCGAATTCAAAGAGGCGGTCGAAAGAGTCGTTGCCGGTCTTGAGAAAAAGAATCGCCTGATTAACCCAAAGGAAAAAGAAATCGTCGCTTACCATGAACTCGGGCATGCAATTGTCGCTATGACCCTGCCCGAAACCGATCCGGTCCAAAAAATATCCATTGTTCCCCGGGGGATAGCCGCGCTGGGTTACACCATGCAGGTACCCACTGAAGACCGTTTTCTGATGCGCCGAACGGAATTATTGAATCGAATTGCGACACTGTTAGGCGGGCGGGCAGCTGAAAATATCGTATTCGACGACATTTCCACAGGTGCCCACAATGACCTCTCAAGGGCGACCGATATCGCCCGTAGCATGGTAACGGAATACGGCATGAGCCGGCATTTAGGACAGGTGTATTTTTCACATAAAAAGCAAAACCAATTTCTGAATTCGAATCTGGATAGCGGCGGTGACTACAGCGAAATGACGGCCCATTTGATTGACAAAGAGATCCGGCAAATCATTGATGAGCAGTATGAACGGGCTCTTGAAATATTAAAATCCAAACGTGACATTTTGGATCAAGCCGCTGAAACACTGTTAATAACAGAGGTTATCGAGGGTGAAGAGCTTAAAGCCTTAGCGGATGCCGTTTCAAAAAGCGATTCCGATGCTTCAGATAACCGTCATGCACTCGCAGCGTAAACTGGTGGTTTTAACTCACCATTAGTCTTTCACTCTTCTAGCTTTGCGGATGATCACTTAGTGCTTAAAATTATAATAGTTTGCTGGATGCACAACCGTCAATTATCTAATCGTTTTGCAGCCAGACGAAACAAACCATATTTAAACAAAACGCTAGACATATGTTGTATGTAACATCGGGCACTTTGCGTGCCCGATGGCTCATAGTGACCTAACCAGGCAGTTTCAATCTGATGCCTAAAACAAACCAATGAAGTGGAGTTGGAGCGAATTGCCTTGAGCGGTTCTTCAAACTTAATTCCTCGGATTTGAAGACTCCCCGGAGGATCGCGGGTGATGTATACTAATTTAGCTCCATCCCTACTATTCCCGTATACGTGCTTGAAACCGGGGCGACCATCAACCAAGGCTAAAATGTTGATGTCATCTGAGGAACCCACAGTTTCCAGCATGTCTATGGTGTACAGAACCTCATGGATGAGACTATTATCTCCATTCAGATAAAGCATAATCGTGTACATTTTTTTCAAACTATGATGGGGTTGTGAAAACTCAGCATGCAGTAACGGACTACTGGACAGAAATATGAGAACAGTGAAGAGGGTTGCTTCGATGAATTGAACGATAAATTTTGAGGTGTGGGCTTTCTGAGATTTCCGTCGCGTCGGATTGAATGCCAATGATTGCTGCCTTTATGAAAATTGCGAAATCCGCCCTATATCAAATCACCTTTTAAATATCTGCGGTTCGCCACACGGCTCAAATTATTCAGATGATATATTCATATCAAAATTGCGTCAGATCTTCAAGCTCCATCCTGCCGTTTGTATCCAAGATATCATGGTGTTTGCAGCAGAGACTTGAGCGTTTCTAGCGTATCGGCCTCTTCAATCGTCTTGTCGCGGCGCCAACGGAGGATCCGTGGAAAGCGCACGGCCAACCCGGACTTGTGCCGTGAGGATTCCTGGATCCCTTCGAAAGCGATTTCGAAGACCAACTCCGGCCGCACGGATCGGACCGGGCCGAAGCGCTCCAATGTGTTGCGCTGGATGTAACGGTCCACCTCCCGAATTTCATCATCGCTTAAGCCGGAATACGCTTTGGCAAACGGCACTAACGCTTCGTCCTGCCAGACGGCGAAGGTGTAATCGGTATAGAGTCCGGCCCTTTTTCCATGGCCCCTTTGGGCGTAAATCAGAATTGCATCCGCGGTCAACGGGTCGATTTTCCATTTCCACCAGTCGCCGCGCCGGCGCCCAACCTGATAAACGGAATCGAGCTGCTTCAGCATAAATCCCTCCACTCCTCGGCGGCGGGATTCCTGATGCAGGACTTTAAGGTCTTTCCAGGTCCGGGCTGCGATAGCCGGGGAGATCATCAAGCGGCTTCCCGGGAGGTTGGATAGCACTTGGGTTAGTATTTCTCTACGCTGCAGGAGCGCCTTTGCGCGCAGATCCTTTCCGCCGAATTCCAGCACATCGTAGCTAAGAAACGCCGTCGGCACTTCCTTAAGCAGTTTCTTGCCTGCGGTTTTTCGGCCGATTCGACGCTGAAGTTCCGAAAATGGCAGGGGCCGTCCTTCTTTCCAGGGCAGGATCTCCCCGTCGAGCACCGTGCCGTCAGGTAACAGCGCCGCGTCTTCCACCAGCTCAGGATATTTTTCGGTCACCAGCTCCTCTCCGCGCGACCAGATAAAGACCTGACGGCTGCGGTTGATTACCTGGCCTCGAATACCGTCCCATTTCCACTCCACTTGCCAGCGGGCCAGAGGTCCCAGATCATCCAAATCGTCGTCCAAGGGATAAGCCAGATAAAATGGGTAGGGTCGGCTGATATCGGCATCCCGGGTGTCGTGAGAGAGAATCCGCCGGTAGGTGTCCACAGTTGCCGGCCACTCTCCCATTAATCGGTGAGAAATCACGGCAGCATCGATGCCACTGAAGCGCTCCAGGGCCCGTACGACCAACCGCCGGGAGACACCGACCCGAAATCCTCCGGTGATAAGCTTGTTCCAAACGAAGCGCTGGGATTCACTCATCTGGTTCCAGGCGCTTAGGATTTCGCTGCGTTGGCTTTCCGGGTCCATGTTTCGAAGGGGGAGAAGGTGCCGCTCAACCCATTCGTTCAGGGAGCGATCACTGGTACCCTGAGTGCCGGGAAGCAACAAGGTGATGGTTTCGGCCAAATCCCCGACAACATCGTAACTGGCCTCGAAAAGCCAATCCGGAATCCCGGCCAGCTCGGACGCCCATTGCATTAGCTTGCGGGTGGGTACCACCTGGCGCGGCTTCCGACCGATTAGAAAGCTGATGGCCCAGATGGCATCCTTCTCCGGCGCGCAGCGGAAATAGCCCACCATGGCGTCGATCTTGCGGTTGGTGCTGGTGGTTTCGTCTAAGCTGCGGTACAGATCGGCAAACGCTTTCACTCTTCTTCCCCGTCGATTTGAACCTCGTCGCCATATACGGCAGAGATGCTTTCTGCGTCATATCCCCTCTCCCGCAGCCAGCGCACCATCTCGGTTGCATAACCGTGGGTGCCCAAGATTTTCTGGGCATCGCTGGCAGCGATGGTTTGAACCAGACCATCCCAGTCACTGTGATCGGAGAGGATAAAACCCCGGTCGACGGATCTCCGGCGGCGGTTGCCCCGAATGCGCATCCATCCTGAAGCAAACGCTCTTGATCGATCCGGGAATCTGCGCATCCACACCGGATTATCGGCCGAAGGTGGGGCGATAACCAAGGCGCCTTCGGGAAGCTCCCTTGCTTCGAGAGTGCCGATGTACCGGGTTGAGGGCAGGGTGATCCCGAGATCACGATAACAGCGGTTAATATTTTCGACGGCTCCGTGGGTCAAGATTGGACCGATGGATGGATCCAAACCTGCCAATATGCGCTGGGCTTTCCCCAGCGCATAGGCAAACAGGATGCTGGTGCGCTCCTGTTCGCGGTTTGACCGCCACCATGAATTAATCTCCTGGATGATCTGCTCCGGGGAGGGCCATCTGAATATGGGTAAACCGAACGTGCATTCACTGATGAACATGTGACAGCGAAGGGGTTCCAACGGCAAACACGTCGGATCGACATGTGTCTTGTAATCACCGGACACGACACAAACAAAACCGCCTTCATCGATCTTAACCTGGGCTGATCCTAGAATGTGTCCGGCCGGATGCAGGGAAAGCTTGACGGAATTGATCGTCAACACGTTACCGTATTCAACGGTTTCGATGGAGGAATCATGACCGAGTCTGGATTGCAAGAGCGGTTTGCAGTCCTGCGAACACAGATATGAATGGCAGCCGCCTCTGGCGTGATCCGCATGCGCATGAGTAATGACAGCCCTTTTTACGGGTTGCCAAGGATCAATGTAAAAATTTCCGCTGCCGCAATAAAGGCCCCTGGGTGTGAGTTCCAAAATTCCATTCATCTGGCTGAGGGCTTGCATCTAGTTAATCATTGAGTGCACCACGGGTTTTCTGCGCGATAATAGCACATGCCTTGCTGCGCGGTGAGGCCAGAAATACTCCGGCGATAATTAGGGCGGGTACGGCAATTAACAGGCCTATCACAGGAATGATCACTATCCCGACGAATGTAAACATTAAGCCGATTATCATCAAAACAATACCTATCGTGACATTGGATACAGGTTCTAATTTACAATCTGTTTTGTTCATTTCCTTGTTTATATCCGGCAATCAGCCGCTCTGTAAAAACGCTTGCTTTCGTTTTCATTTATCGGCGAAATGCCATGGGTCCGTCTTACTCAAACAGTCTATGAAAGGTCCTAATTAGGTTTATGGGGGACTTTTCGCAGATGACTCAGATCATAGCCCTGATCCGTTAAAAACTTCAAGATTCTTTCATAGTCTTGATTCGGGATCGATGGCTCGCGGGCCATGATCCAGACATAGTCTCTTTTGGAGCGGCCAATGACTGTTTGGGAGTAATCCTCTGCCAGGAAAATAATTCGGTATTCAGCCTTGAACGGCCAGACAAACTGCATGCCCCAGACAGCGTTGGAGGTTTTATCCCGGATGAACCCGCGAGGAGTGTACTCCTTGAGTGGCCCATCCAAACCGCCTTTATTGAATCGGAAGGTGGTGGCCACGGTCCCGTCTTTGTCCAGGCGATAAGATTCTATCGCATTATAAGCATCTTTCTCGATAAATGTCGGTATGCTGGCAATGACATACCAATCCCCCATAAAACGCTTCAGGTCTACTGACTCAACTGTGTAAATTGGTTTCACTGTCTGACACCCTGAAATAACGACCCATAGTAACGTGAATGAAAGACACGCTGCTAATCGCATGGTCGTATTTTTTTCGCGGTTCGATCTCATTTGATCACCCCTCAAGTTTAAGAAAGCCCATCTCTTGCCATCACATATGAAAAAGCCCTGTCACATGCAGAATTATAGTGCTCTACTTTTTTTCAAAGGCATCCCTGGGTTCAGCTGTTCGTGTCATAGCCCCAGTATTTGTTTTCTGAATGACTCATTAATCGGCTCAGGTCCCAACCAGATAGAAAAAACAGCGGAAGCGAAATCGGCACCTTCTATGATACCTTTGGGCTCATCATTCAGAGCCAGCTCAGTGCCTCTGCCCGGGATGTACGTCAAAGAATATCGATCCCCCGGTTGAACATCCTCATAAAGCGAGTTGTGGTAATCAATTTGAGGGCGCAGCCGTTTAAAAGTTTCCACGTCAACATTTTCGGAAATTCCCTTGTCGGTTGCCGGCCCGAAATCTTTTCCCTTGATGGGCCTTAGATACTCGATTTCAATTCGCTTGGCTCTATCCGAGAGGGCCTCTTCGATTGCAGAGCCCTCTTCCAGGTAAAAGGCACCTACATATGCTTTAAATCCCCAATAACGCAACAAGCCTACACCTTTTAAAACCAGCCTTTTACCGTCAGCGGAGAGACTTTCTCTAAAAGTCACTCCTTCTATTTCTGCCGCGTTAAGCCCCAAAGGAAAAATGACGGCAGCGATTATGGTAACAGCTAACAGCTTGGAAACATTGAAATTCATCTGAAACCTCGTTATTCCACCCTTAAGAACGATTTAGTTGCACGTTGAAATCTCTTTCGCAGGCTTAGAAGCGGATGATAATTGCAGCCCGCTTGAAACTTCGCTCGTTGAGTTAGCCCCGGAGCCCCAAATCTCGACTCAAACTGTACGTTAAGATTTGCATTCGATTCTGAAAATCAATATGAGAAATAGGTTAGCAGAATGATAGGATAAAACTATTAATTAAAATCCATCTCTAAAATTAAACAATAACTTGAAATTATTATATTTTTTGACCATTAGGGTACAATTTCTCTTTGTGGTTATCTACAAAGACCAAGTGACGTCTCTTGGAATAGGCGTTGGTGGTGAGCCGCTTGGCGGATCGGTGACTGCCTGAGTATTTTCAATCGCTTAGCTGCTTTCTCCCTGGATCGGTGGAACTTTTGCGGGTTCACCGCTGGAGTGGTCAGTTTAACTCATACTAAACCTCTTCGGATAACGGGTTGAATATTTTGTTTTGATGCATAGGATATACGGATAGACTGAAGGTTGCGAAATGAAAACAGGATCATACATAAGCTAGGTTGGCAATGGCAACAAAATCTCCATATTGGAAAATCCTGATCGGGGCAACGGCCGTTTTGCTAGTCATCTACGCCTTTACATCAACTTACATTTGGGCACGCCAGGCGCATTTTATTTTCAACCCTGAACGTACCATTGCCAACACACCTGCTAAATATCAGCTGCCTTTCGAGGACGTCTATGTACCGGTGAATGATGGAAGCGGCAAAAACGAACGCATCCACGCCTGGTGGATACCCGCTAATGATCCCAGTGATCGATATTTACTTTACTTGCATGGAAGTGCCCTAAATATCGAAGCAAATATCACCCATGCCCGACGGTTCCGTAATCTGGGCTTTTCGGTTTTGCTTGTCTCGTATCGTGGGTACGGAAAAAGTGATGGAACGTTTCCAACCGAAGCGCAGGTCTATTCTGATGCTCAGGCTGCCTGGACTTATCTGGTCGAGCAAAAGAGCATTAAACCCGGAGCCATCTTTATCTACGGGCATTCTCTCGGCGGTGCCGTAGCGATCCAGCTGGCGGTAAATAATCCTGCCGCTGGCGGTTTAATCGTTGAAGCTGCATTTACATCGATTGCGGATGTAGCGCGTCGGATGCCCAAATACCGAATTTTTCCAATTGAACTCATTGTCCATCAACGCTTTGACTCTGCAGCAAAGGTGAGCCGTCTGCAGGTTCCGGTTCTTTACATCCACGGTACGGATGACAAACTCGTTCCGCATGAGATGAGTCGCGAATTATACCGCCGCACCTCGTCTTCCAAGCAGCTGAAATTTATCCGTGGCGGGGGGCATAACAACTCAGCGGCTGTGGGCGGCGATGATTATTTGCAAGCCGTTAGAAATTTCGTTGAATCTGTGCGCAAAGCAATCTGAGGGATTCCCTAGCACTGGTCCGCGGAGAATCCAAAAACAAGGATTAGTCACCAAAACGCGAAAGTTCGAAAACACGAAAAAGGATACAAAATAAATTTCGTGCTTTCTAGACTTCGTGTTTTCGTGATGAGATAAGTTTTTATAGAATGCAAAGACTTCGTAATTAGGTCCCTAATGTACAATGTTGGTGCGGTCCTCAGAGATGGTTCACGTTTTTACGGTAGGCGCCGGCCTGTTTTAACACTCGCTTCTTTTCTCCGCTGTCCATTCGATCCCAGGTGCGATACATCATCCCCACCCGGGGGTTTTTCTGCAGGCGTCGACGGTGCCGATTGAAAAAATCCCAGTACAGGCTGTTAAACGGGCAGGCCATGTCACCGTGACGTCGTTTCCAGTCATATTCGCAGGTATCGCAGTAGTCACTCATCGAGTGAATGTACTTGGCAGAGGAGATATAGGGTTTGGTGGCAACCTGTCCGCCATCGGCAAATTGACTCATGGCGCGCGTGTTCGGCAGTTCCACCCATTGAATTGCATCGATGTAGATTCCCAGATACCATTCGTCCACCGCAACGGGATCAACACCGGCTAACAGCGCAAAATTGCCGGTGACCATCAATCGCTGGATGTGGTGGGCATAGGCATGCATCAGCGATTGGCCGATGGCGGCCCGCTGGCAACTCATGAGGGTTTCGCCGGTCCAGTAAAACTCGGGAAGTGCGGCCTGGTGGTCAAAATAATTCATTGCTGCCAGATCGGGCATCAGCGTCCAGTAGATCCCACGCATGTACTCGCGCCATCCCAGTATCTGGCGCACAAAGCCTTCGATCTGTTGGATTTCTATTTTGGATGATTTCTTCTCCCAGGCCTTGATCGCCGCTTCGATCACCTCTAACGGGTGCAGTATTTTGGTATTCAAGGCGAACGACAGCCGTGAGTGAAACAAATACCAATTGGCACCTGTCATGGCATCCTGGTAGGTGCCGAATGCGGGCAGGAAATCATCGACAAAGCTTTTTAGCAAGTCGAGTGACTGCGCACGGGTGGTTGGCCAGATCAACTTGGCGGGCTGAATCTCACCAATGGATGCCACCTTTTTTTTACGGATGGTTTTTACAATATCTGAGACATCATTATCGAAAAAAAGCGGTTGAGGTACCGCCACCTGATGATCGTAAGCCTGGCGGTTTTTCTGATCGTAGTTCCATTTTCCGCCGAAAGGCTTGTCTTTGTCCATCAAGATATCGTAACGTTTGCGCATCCAGCGATAAAAAGACTCCATCAGATAGCGCTTTTTACCGGCAAAGAATTCCTTCAGCTCCTGGCGCTCTGTCAAAAAGTGCTGCGTATCCACGGCCTGAACGGGTACCGGAAGGGTTTCAGCCAGCTTCCGCAATTGAAGATCGAGCCGGTGTTCGTCGGGCAGCAAATATTCAAAATGGGTGAATTTTTTTTGGCGCAGCAGATCCGTAATGTTGTCGGCGATCGTTTGACGATTTTGCGGATCGTCCAGCTTCAAATAAACGACCCGGTGTCCCTGCTCGCGCAGACGTTCGGCAAAAGCTCGCATGGCCGCGAAAAAAGCTGCTATCTTTTGGATGTGGTGCGTGACGTAATCCGTCTCCTGACGGATTTCCATCAGGACATAGGTCACATGTTTGTCCGGGTGTTTGAACCAGGAGTGATTTTCGTTTAACTGATCCCCGAGGATCAGTCGCAGCGGTTTGCGCCTCGGCATAATGATCACGCACTGTTTGCCAATGAATCAACCTTTTTTACATAACCTCGGATGTCGCACTTTCGTTCCAAACCGGAAGCGGCCATGTAGCGGATTTTGCCGAAGATCGGTCGTTCGAACCAGGCTCGGTCATGCACGCCGAAAATCCAGGCCACACCGGTGTATGAGTTGGGGTCCCGGCCGTCCAGAAAATATTTGTTGTTGATGGCCAGCGTTGTTCGAAAAGCGTGTTCCGGGGTTTTGGACCATTCCAAAATTTTTTTGCCCCAGTACATGCGCATGTAGTTGTGCATAAAACCCGTTATCTTCATCTCGCGCATGGCCGCATTCCAGTATTCATCATGGGTTTCGGCATTTTCGAGCTGGCTGCGGGTATAAACGTATTCGCGCGGGTCTTTTCGGTGCTGCTTTAGCGTTTTTCGGGCCCATTGGGGTAGGCAGGCGTATGAATCATAATTTTCAGTATTATTTACAAAATTCATGGCCAGTTCACGGCGCACGATCAATTCTTCCAGATAGGCTTCTTGGGCCTCTGTGAAGCGGCTGTCGGCGGCTTTGATTTGCAGTGCAATGTAAAGCGGTGACAGTTGTCCGAAATGCAGGTAGGGACTCATGTGGGAAATGCCATCGGTTTGAGGTTGATTGCGGTTCTCCACATAATGATGAAACCGCTTTTTTATAAATTCGCCCAACCTGGATTTTCCCTGAGACGTGCCGCCTTTGAAAAACCGGCTCACCGGTGCGACCCCACGGTTGATGGACAGCTTTTTGACAACAGCGCTGACCTCTTTTATATCTATTCCGTCGATTTTCAAATCTAACGATGACTTTTTTACAACGCTGGACTTAAATGGCAATACGTAGTGTTTTAGGTGTTTGTGTATCTTGGGGCGAATCGTACGGGCCGCATACTCGGCTTTATTGGAAACGACGTCCAGCGGAACGACCACGTCACTTTCGACCTGCACCACGCGACAGGCTGCTGAACGGGCCACCTGGGTACGCCAGGCTTTTTGGTGGCTGAGGTAACCGCGATCGCAGACAACCAAAGAGGCCTTTTGGCCAAGGGCTATGGCAACATCGGGCGGAGAGCCGCGTTTGATCACCATTCTGATACCCTGTTTGGCAAGCGATGCCTGGGTCTCACGTAATCCTTCCAGCATAAAGGTGTAATGGCGCAGGTTGGCCTCCGGATAGTCGTCCATCAGACCAAACGCCACCAGTACACCCTGACCGAACGCATTGGCCTGCTGAACGGCATATTCCAAGGCATGATTATACTCCGCCCGCTGGGATTGCTGCATCCAGTAAAGGACATGCGTACCTTTCAGGATACCTGAATCATTGAGAAGTTTAATACGTACGTCTTGAACGGATTGAGTCTTCATGTGGCAACAGATCTCGGTTTTTTAATTTTTCTTTCTGGGTGATAATGGAATGAACCGGGTGATAGGCCGCCCGCCATCCGGAGGTGGCCGTTTTAGTCAATTCCGTGCTTCGAATTTTAACTCGCATTGCACGTGGCTAGGCTTTCAAAGACGTTGATCTTTTCCTACACGTGGGTTCTCAATTTGAGCTCCACCGGATGCGGATTCAGATAAATTTGCATTTTCAGATACGCTTGATCATATTTGCGCACATAATGATTAATCAAAGTCAGCGGAACGATCAGGGGTGCAAACTCTTGTCGATACTGCTCGAACACCTCCAGCAACTCCTGCTTTTCATCGGCGGTCAATTGTTTCTTAAAATATCCCATCAGATGCTGCAGAACATTGCTGTTTTTCTTAACGGTGGTTTTTAACGTTAAAGCCTCCATCAGAAGGCTCTCGTAATGCTCGTACGTTTCGTCCAGGGGGATTTTCTTACCGTCGCCCACCAGCTTGCCCATCAGCCTGGAATGCTTTTGACTGTGCGATAGAATCAAAAGTTTGTGGCGGGTATGAAAATCCACCAGGTTTCCCATGCTCGGTGATTTGGCAACGCCATCCCGCCATCGTTTCAGCGTAAAAATACGCTCGATAAAATTTTCGCGAATTTTAGGATCGTGGAGGCGACCGTCATCTTCAACCGGTATGAGCGGAAAATGATCCATAAACGCCCGGGCAAACATGCCCACCCCCTTTTTTTCCGGCATACCCTTCTCGTTGTAAACTTTCACCCGTATCATGCCGCTGCTGGGAGAATCGCTTTTGAAAATGAAGCCGCACAAATCTTCTTCTTCGAGTTCTTTTACGCGTTTTTGGGCCCAGCGAATCATTTGATCGGTGTGATCCGTTTTACTCTTGAACGTGATCAGACGGGGGTTTTCAGCATCGCCGACCAGACGGAATGATTCCCTGGGTACGCCAAAACCGGCTTCCACTTCGGGGCACACGGGAACATATTCAACAAATTGGCCCAATGTATCGGTTAAGTATCGATCAAGCTTATGACCGGCGTTCCAGCGCACATTATTTCCGAGAAGACAACTACTGATTCCGATTCTTACGTTTTCTTTCATGCCAAATCTCCCCCCAAGTTAGATGCCCGCAAAATACAATCCTTGCAAAACTGCATCATTTGATCGTATCTTCCAAAAAGTGTTATTGTTTATAGCAGCAATTATGTTATTAATCAAAAATTATTCAAGGGATGCCGAACAACCATGTTAGAGCAAATGAAAGCCCTGGCCCGAGAGAGAAACATCTGCGTGCTGGCGACGGATGCCGGCGGAAAACCGTATTGTTCCCTGATGGCCTATGTCACCGACGAATCCTGCAGAGAGATTTACATGGTAACTCACAGAAATACGCAAAAATATAAGAATCTGATGGAAAATCCTGCGGTCAGTCTACTTATCGACTCGCGCGAAAAAACTCCCCGCAAATGCGTTCAGGCACTGACGGTGGAAGGGTCTTTCCACAAGATCGAGGACGACACCGAAAGAACCAAGGTTAAAAAAATGTTGCTCAACACACATCCTCATTTGACCGATTTTATTGATCAGGCGAATGCGGAAATTTTTTGTATTAAAGTCAGCGCCTTTCTGCTGCTCAACGGTCTCAGTGAGGCCCATTATATAAAATTGTAAAAGATTGGTCACAACTGCCGACATGCAAATCGATCAATGAAGAGCTGCCAGGGATTTTACCGCAGCTTGGACACAGACTTGCATCCATTTCATCTGTGCTTATGGTTAAGACG
>WOR8_10002703_pt1 | contig 24154 bp, 19 predicted proteins | sample DeeMarSeWOR38_10_FD_19890 | JGI IMG/M metagenome (IMG submission 19890) | reverse complement strand
CTTCTCGGTGGAAACCCACATCATACACTTCAATAAAGATATTTATGGGAAGGTTATCCAGATTCGTTTCATTGAACGGCTGCGGGATGAGAAGACATTTTCCGGCCCCCAGGAGTTGTCCGACCAGATCCATAAGGATGTTGAAAGGGCCAGGGAAGTTCTTGCTGCGTGCCGGAGCGAGGCGAAAAGCAAAGTCTAATCTTGCCCGGATATTTCATGGATCACTTGCTGCGACCACGGATATGCCCGTCCTTCCTGGCGTCCTCGGGTGTCGGCCCCTGCGACGTACCGTTCAGGTACGCCTCGGAACCAACACCCTGCGGTTGCCCGGTGGCCCGCCCGCCTCGCCTGAGCGCTCGCGATGGCGGGCAGGCACGCCCATCTTCGTAGTCTCACGACAGCAATTCATGAAATATCCGGGCTAGGTACATTGCGGATTGCGGATTTTTCGGGAGACAGGAGACAACTGTATGATTCTTCTGTGGGAGCGGCTTTCAGCCATGATCTTGTGATTTGAGGGGATCTAACGACTTGACGAATCGACTAATTGACCCTGTGCGCCATGCGCTTTGCGCTGCGCAATCCGGAGGGTAGCAATGCAAATCTTTGTGTCTGGATCACTGGCCTACGATCGGATAATGGATTTTCCCGGAAAATTCGCGGATCATATTCTGCCCGAAAAAATTCACATCCTTAATGTCTGTTTCGTAGTTGAGGGTCTTAAAGAGAAATTTGGCGGCACAGCCGGCAATATCGCCTATAATCTGTGCTTGTTGGGAGAAAGACCGCTGATCTTAGCAACCGCTGGAAAAGATTTTGACCGGTACGAAGCTTGGCTAGGCAAGCACGGGCTTTCCTTGTCTGGGATTCGCTTTATCGAGAAGGAGTTGACCGCAGGAGCCTACATCACTACCGACAGGGCAGGCAATCAGATCACTGGATTTAACCCAGGGTCAATGAAGTACCCTTCACTTCAGCAATTTGAAGGGGTGAATCCCCAGGAGACGCTGGCCGTAGTGGCCGCTGGTAATGTGGAGGATATGGTTACTTACAGTCAGAGTTACAAGCAACACAAGATTCCTTATATCTTTGACCCGGGCCAACAAATTTCGGTCTTGTCAGGAGAACAGTTGGTCGAAATGATTACCGGTTCTGAGCTATTAATTTCGAATGACTATGAATTGGAAATGATTATCCAGGCTACTGGACTGGGCAAAGGTGATTTGCTCGAACGAACCAAGGCCATAATCTCCACTTTTGGCGAAAATGGTTCATTGCTCTGGACCCAGCAAGACGAAGTGAAAATCCCTGCGGCTACGGCATTGCAGGTGCTGGATCCCACAGGCGCTGGAGACGCCTATAGGGCCGGCCTCATCAAAGGCTTAATAATGGGGAAAGAACTTGCTGATGCCGCCCGAATGGGGGCAACGTGCGCCAGCTACGCGGTTGAACGCTACGGCACTCAAGAGCACAGCTTTACCGAAGAGGGATTTTGGGCCCGTCATCTGGCCACCTTTGGTGAGACGTAGGCTGCGATGATCACCATTGGCTTTTCATCCCACCACGTTGAGGCACTTCCATATATCCGCGAACAAATGGAGAGGCATCAGGTAATTGTGCTTGAAGAACCGCCTTCCCCCTACCTGCAGGCCATGCTAGATGGCAGCATATCTATCAGTGATTACATAATGGAGTTTGATTCCGGTTTCCCGGAGTTTGACCGGAGAATGTGCGCGCTTCTGCAAGAACTTTACCAAGCAGATGCACGCATTATCCAAGTGGAGCCGTATTTAGAGAAGCTCCTACAAATTCATGAGCTATTTGCAGCCGGGAAAACTGCGGAGGAGGTCAGTCGAGAGCCGGAATTCAAGGATGTGTACGAGGCGGAAAAACGTGCCACCGGTGCCCTCATATCTTACTATGCACAGAGCATGGAAGGTCCTTTTACTGCTGTGGTGGAAAGAGTTAAGAACTTTGCCCGCGCAGATGCTAAGCGCCTTACCTTGAGAGAAAGATTGCGGGCTAAATCAATCACCGCACTGTACCGTTCGGGCGATACCATGTACGTGGAAACTGGATACATCCACTATCCATTGTACCGCTACCTGCGGCAAGAACTAGGCAAGAAGGAAAAGATTCATGTAGTCTATCTCCTCAGGCCTGTAATCAAAAAATTGCAGGGAAAAAGACGCAATATGGGACCTGGAGATATCCTGACTCTTCGCTACGCTTTCCATGAGAAAATTCGGGAAGAATTGGCAAATTTGCTGGCCGCCCGCAGTTTGATTTACATAAAACTCATCGATAAAGAAGAAATTATTCCAGGCAAATACGAAACGCCCCACGCAGAGGACGAAGTGAAAGTCAACAGGCTGGTGGATCGACTGAATTTCAATCAATGCCGTGAGCTTTTCGAACGAATACGGCTGTCAAATCAGGAGCAGGCAGTTGAAATGGCACAGGAGTATGTCAGGAATACACCACTGGGCACTGAGCACTAAACACGAGGCACCACAATGCGCATGTCTCGTCTCGCTCGTCTCGCCCGACCTCCCGTCTCGCCAGATTATTTTCCAATTGACAGAGAGGACCTCTCCTGTGGTAAAGTAATCGGCGAGTGGGGTTTCTACTCCGCTCGGTGCCCCTCGCCCCCACCAGCCATCCGCGCTCGGTTTGGTGGGGGCATCTTCTTTTTGGACTCCTTAGGACTACTCGGCGCTCGAATACGTTCGAGTTCTCTCCAAACCAGGAATAACGTAGCAGACAGGATCTTCCCGCCATAGAGAGAAATAGGGCAGCCCGTCTTTGTAGCTGTCTAACTCGTCACACGAACCACAGCATTGGTTTTTGCTTTTGTTCACACGCTCGCATTGCAGGCAAGGGCTTCTGTCTTCTTCCATGATCCACCTCCCCGAAGCAAGAACGTCCAACAGCATTTCAAGCAAAAGCTAATTTTGAAGTTTGTCATGCAGGGGAAGTGCCAAAAATGGAAATAACCCCAAAAGATATATAAATTTAATCTATTTAAATCACAATTATTGGCCAAATGGCCAAAAAATAGTTGGCCTAAAAGCCAGTTGCTGAACTATTGCCTGGAAAACACGATGGGCAAGGATTAAGCTGCAAAGTGGATTGAGCGCAGTGAAACCATCCCTAAGAACCGCCTCATCTAAACAGGCAAGTATGCTCAGTCGAGCCCGCATCAAAATATAGTGTTATAATAATGTCAACACCCTATTGACATTTTCGTCTTATCAGTTTAATTGTAATAAACTCAACTATTCATAGCAGAGTTTGTAATCGTGTTAAAAATCTACACCTGGTATGTGCTCGGAAGAGAATTAGGTATGACACAGATCTTGTGCTTCTTGATCTAAGGAAAAAGGAATTGCTAAATGACGAGACCGATGGCCCGTTGTCTATCTTACGTGCTGAGCTTCCTGGCTTTACATACCCTACTGCCTACACTTTCCCCGGCAGCGGTGGAGAATACATGGCCTGGAGCAGAAGGTGGAACAATCCAAGCCCTTGCCATTGACTCAAACTTGCCGAGGCCGATCTACGCCGGTACGGAAGTAGGCGGGGTGTTCAAGAGCACGGATAACGGATCCAACTGGTCCGCGGTTAACAATGGGCTCACCAACTTCAATGTGCAAGCCGTGGCTATTAATCCTGACACTAATACTACGGTTTACGCGGGCACTGGCGGCGGAGGGATTTTCAAGACTACGAATGGCGGCACTACCTGGATAGCTGTGAACGGGGTAGCTCCGGATGACTTGACCAATCTCGATGTACAGGCTCTGGCAATCAACCCGAATACACCCAGTACACTCTATGCCGGTACAGCCGGTGGTGGGGTGTTCAGGAGTAACAATAGTGGCGTTAGCTGGACTGCTGTTAACGGGGTAGCTCCTGATAACCTGACCAATCTCGATGTACAGGCTCTGGCAATCAACCCGAATACACCCAGTACACTCTATGCCGGTACAGCCGGTGGTGGGGTGTTCAGGACTGATAATCGTGGTGACATTTGGAGTTTGAGGAGCACTGGCTTACCAGGGGCATCAGCAGTTAACGTCGATGTTGATGTAGAGGCGCTGGTAATCGACCCTATTCAGTTGAGTACAGTATATGCTGGATTGGATCCGGGAGGCGTGTACAAGACCACAGATGGTGCCAATAATTGGTCTACCAGCAACAGCGGTCTTGCCGCTTCGAGAACGCAGGCCCTGGTCATCGATCCAAGCAGCACAAATACGATTTATGCTGGGACGAACTCAGCCGCGGTTTACATAAGCACCGATGGAGGCCAAGACTTCATTGCGAGAAACCAGGGCATGCAAAATGACGATGTGCAAGCCCTTGCCATAGATTTTGCCGACACAAGTATTCTTTATGCAGGCACAAGAGAGCGAAGCGTGTTTAAGAGTATAACCGGCGGCTCCACCTGGAATCCAGCCACTGCGGGCGCTCTGAACACCGACGACAATGTGCAGACTCTAGCTATGGACCCAAGCGACAGGAGTACGATCTATGCCGGCACGAATGGAAGAGGCGTATTCAAGACTAGTAACAGTGCCGGAACTTGGTCTCAAGAGAACACCAACCTTGGCAATCTCAATGTACAGACCCTGGCAATAGATCGTACATTTACAAATACGGTCTACGCTGGCACGAATGGCGGTGGGGTGTTCAAGAGTACGGCAGCAGTCCCAGATTGGTCCGCAGTCAACAATGGTTTAACGAATAGCAATGTACAGGCCTTGGCCATCGATCCTGACATCACCAGTACGCTCTATGCCGGCACGAACGGAGGTGGCGTGTTCAAGAGCACCAATGGCGGTGGTAACTGGACTGCCGTCAATAACGGCCTGACAAATCTGAATGTGCAAACTCTTGCCATCGATCCTGTTGATACTGATATCATCTATGCCGGTACTGACTTTGGTAGTTTATTTATAACCATGGATGGTGGCGCTAACTGGTCTGTCATAGGTGATGCAATATCAGGAGCTAACGTTCTTAGTCTCGCTATTGACCCAGGCACCACGACTACCCTCTATGCAGGTACGGCCGGCGCAGGGCTTTTCTTACTCACCGAAAGGGGAGAACCCAGCGGCGGCAGTGGGGGCGGCGGCGGTGGCGATTGCTTCATCGCCACGGCGGCGTATGGTTCATCCATGGAGCCGCAGCTGAAAATGCTCCGTGAGTTCCGTGACCGCTTTCTGCTCCAGCATGGTAGTGGCCAGAGCTTCGTCAGTTTCTACGACACTTACTCGCATCCTCTAGCAGAGTTTATAGCCGGTCACGATGCTGTACGATCTGCAGTGCGGTGGAGTTTGTTCCCTCCTGTAGGATTGAGCCGGAAGGCCTTGTGTCTCGGTTTTTTTGCTAGGCTAACTCTCACTATGGTTTTGCTTGTGATGTTGCGTGGTGCGACTCTGGTCTTCCTGAGAAGAATCAGATCATGAGCATAGCTTTCGAGCATACCAAAACTGGATTATTGTATTGTCTCAATAAGTAAGCTGGTAATATTGGACTCTTACTGTTCCAATGTGCCAATACTCCAGTACTCCAACAGACCGTGATATAATCTGTCTGTCTCAGCAATCGAAATTTGACCACGCCCAAAGGCCGTGGCCTTCAACGTAATCCAAAGAGTAGGAGGGTATTACCATGGAATGTCCATTCTGCGGAAAGATTGACAATGGAGTCATCGATTCCAGGCCAACCAAGGAAGGAACCGCCATCAGACGCCGTCGTAAGTGTCTGGCCTGCGCGGGCAGGTTTACCACTTATGAATCTACTCCAGAGCAATTGCTGTTACTTTTAATGAAGAAACATGCGGGGAGGGGCGCGACCACAAAGAACTCGGAAGCAGTGTTATCATTCATGTCAAATGCCCTTAAAGGTCTGTCCGGTGAGATCGAAAAGCTCATCGGTGAGGTGGGTAAGCCCGCACCGCCGGAGAAAGTCAAAAAACCCAAAAGGAGAGCAGCGCCAAAGCCCAAGCCCAAACGCAAGAAGAGAGCTCCTGTAAGAAAGATTGTTGCCCGCAAGCCGAAAAAGGTACCAGCAAGAGCAAAAAAAGCAAAGAAATTGACAGCGACGGCGGAGGTCTTGAAAATCATCAAAGGTCACAAAAAGGGTGTAGACATTCCCAAACTAAAGAAAAAAACGGGATTTGCTGACACCAAGATCAGAGCCATCATCTACAGGGCGAGTAAGGAGGGAAAAATCAATAGATTAAGTAGGGGAGTCTATGTCTCGGCCTAGTGCTAACCCGGATATTTCATGAATTGAACGGTACGTCGCAGGGGCCGACACCCGAGGACGCCAGGAAGGACGGCCATATCCGTGGTCGCAGCAGGTGATTCATGAAATATCCGGGCTAAGCTAGAATATTACTCGCACTCCGCCCAGATCCTGGATTGAAAAGGCGTGCTTCTCCTCAGGGGCACCGATAAATATATTGTTTGTGGGTACTCCAAATTCTTTGGAAACGGCCTCAATGATCTCTGGGCCAAATTTACCCTCGCGCGCTACGAGCTTCACCCTCAGCATTGGGAAAATCTCCTCTAATGCCTCCAGACTGTGTTTGATTTCTTCCTCGTCACTTTGCCCCGGATTCGGGTAGAGATGGAAGACCACCACCGAACGGCTTGACTCGTTATTGACGATGTAGTTGAAACCAGCGTGCAAGCGGCGCAAGTTTCCGCCTCTGGCAAACAGTACCACTCGCTGTTCTGTTAGCGAGGTTATCCTATCTATCACCTTCGTGCGCCAGACCAAGACCCTGCCCATAAGATTATTTAGTAGTTGCAAGATGGTTTTTAGAATGGGGATCCGAAGGTACATGATCACGACCAACAAAACCGTGGGTATGAAATACCACATAAAGTAGGTCAAATACTTGATTTCAATAATAACGTTGCCTACCATGCCCAAACTTGTGGCTACAATGGCAATGATTATAGTTACCCACCCCGCACGATAGGTTCGCTTCAGTTCCTTGCGTCGCGTCTTCAGAAGGATATTGCCTAAACCAAAAAGGGTCATGACTCCCAGAAAAGAGATTGTGTAGACCCCGGCCAGGGAGAGCAAGCTTCCCTTGGTAACCAAAAGGATAGAAGAGCAGAGCAGAAAGAAAGCGATGATGATGCGGTGACTGGTGTTTCTGCGGCTTTTTTTCAAAAAAAACTGGGGTAGAACTTGATCCAATGCCATCCTATGTACAAGCCCGGTTACTCCCACATAGCTCGTCAGCACCGCACCTGAAAGCACGAGGGTGGCATCGAGGACGATAATCACCTTGAATGTTCGCCCTGCCATCAGGTGGGCCATTTCCGACAGTAAGATGTCCTTGTGCCCGACGATCTCGGCTAACGGCAGAAGATTAAGAGAGAGGATGGAAACAAGTGGGTTAAATATGGCAACGGCTATGAGCATGTTGCGTAGGGTTTTGCGAAAGACGCCGACATCTTGCTCCTCAACAAAGTTGGCCGAGCTCTCAAAACCGCTTATGCCCAACAGAGCTGCTGAAAACCCCAAAGAGATGGCAATGAGCAGATCCTTGCCCACAGGCAGGGTACTGAGGTTAGCCTTGAGGATGTGGAAGTCAGGGGGTAGCTTGATGAAGCCCAGTACGCAAAAGGCAGCAAGGGTGGACATATGAATGATAAAGATGGTCAGAGCCACCAGGGCGGATTCAGTGATACCGATGATGGCGAGGGTGGCGAATATGCCAAGTATGAGAATGGTACCTTCCATGGCGCCAAAAGAAGGGAAGATGGTGTGAAGATATTCGGCAGCTGTTTTGGAAGAAATCACTGCAGTGGCTATGTAAGAAAGGATGGTCATGCAGGCTGCCAGGGCGGCGGCGAATTTTGAAGTACTGTTGAGCAGGGCATTATAAGTGCCCCCATTCAAGGGTAGTGCTTCCACTACCTCGGTATAGACCTTTTTGTAGAGGTAAAGGACGCCGACGACCATGAGGAGGACCACAGGAGCAAGGATGCCGGCATATACAGCTGCGATGGCAGAGACGTAGAGGCAAGAAGAGGTGATGTCGTTGCCGCAAATGCCAGTTGCCAGCCACTGGCTCAATCGTTTCTTGGGCTCAGTTCCAGTAAAAAGTTCTTTGGGCGTTGGGGTCGGAATGGAAGGGGTTGTTGCGCTACTTTCCACTGCTTATCCAGGCCTCTTAAAAGTGGGCTTTTATAGAAACTTAGCACTCATCAATTGAGATTGGGTTATTTAATCGAGAACCTATAGCAACTTTCTGCGCAACTGTCTAGCGCTACACTCCGCGATTGTAATTTAAGGGTATTATGGGTTAGGGTAAAGACGGATCCCACACCTAACCAGTGTCCATCCGGAAACTCCGGAAGATGCTGGCTGGAGTTTCCAATTCATAAATGAGCAATTTGCCGCAAGGTCAAGGAAATCATGGGATTGCGCGGAGCCGTACTTCACGTGCGCAGCACAAGAAATCCCGAAGATTGACGTAGAGATTGCGGCAAAGGGCCACTTTATGCATGGAAACCAACCAGGGGCCGGAGGCAGGATGAGAATGCCAGCAGGCCTTCAGATAAGCAATTTGTTCAAAAAATGGCGGCTTGAGGAGCACCTTACTCTTTACCTGCTAGCCATTGCGGTGGGCATACTGGGCGGTTACGGGGCGATCCTGTTCCGATTGCTCATAAAAGTCTCTCAATTTATGTTCTACCAAGACTCCAAAGATTTTCTCTCCTTTGCCCACAAAATCCCGTTTTATTTGAAAATTTTTATCCCGGCCCTTGGGGGATTGGTCGTAGGTCTGATTGTCCGCTGGGGTACAGAAAAGGCAAGAGGTCACGGAGTACCGGAACTCATTGAGGCCGTGGTCATCAGGGGGGGAAGGATTTCCTGGCGGACGGCAACGGCACGGGTTTCTGCCGCGGCTGTTACTATCGGTGCAGGAGGCTCTGTGGGTCGAGAAGGGCCGATTATACACATAGGTTCCTTCCTGGGTTCTGCCGTGGCCCAGGTCCTGCGCTTGGGTAGAGACAGGGAACGTGTTTTAATGAGCTGTGGTGCAGCAGCGGGAATCAGTGCTACGTTTAACGCACCCATTGCCGGAATGTTGTTTGCGGTGGAGGTGCTTTTGGGAGATTTTTCCCTGGGAACCTTTTCTCCAATAGTTCTGGCTTCTGTCACAGCGGCAGTGATTTCCGGCTTCCACCTGGGAAGTTTTCCGGCCTTTCTGATTCCTGTCTTTCAAATAAACTCACTGTGGGAGTATGGTCTTTATCCTCTGCTGGGTATTCTCTGTGGTCTCGTAGCCGTGGGATTTACTACCACTCTCTACTTGTGCGAGGATCGCTTCAACGATCTGCCCGTGCCTGCATGTATGAAACCCGCCCTGGGTGGAATGTTGTTGGGTTCCATGCTGTTGGTGGTACCACAGGTGTTTGGCGTGGGCTACGGTGCTGTGAATCTCGCCCTCTTAAACAAGATGTCTCTTACCCTGATGGGAGCCCTGATTTTCGCTAAAGTGGTGGCGACTTCCATAAGCCTGGGATCTGGATCAACCGGAGGCATACTGGCACCGTCTATTTTTATCGGTGCCATGACCGGCGGTACTTTTGGGCTGTTGGTAGCTCAAGTGCTGCCCTTGGCCCAGCCTTTCAGTGCGAGCAGTTATGCTCTAGTAGGTATGGGTGCACTGGTTGCAGGCAGTATCCATGCTCCGGTTACGGCGATCTTGCTTATATTTGAACTCTCCGGCAAGTACCAGATTATTTTTCCGCTCCTTATGGCATGTTTTCTCAGCATGATTACCGGTTCATTGTTGAAACGGCGCTCCATTTACAGTCTCAAGCTTTTGCGCCGGGGTATAGACATTGCCCAAGGACGAGAGCAGACAATCCTCAGGAACATTGCGGTGAAGGATGTTATGGTTCGCGATATTAAAAGTGTGTTGGAATCTACCCCAATGGTAACGGTGGTCAACCTTTTCAGAACATTCAATTTATCTTGCCTCACAGTGGTGAACGCCCACGGTGAGCTCGTGGGGGTGATCTCCTTCCATGATATCGCAGGTGCCGCTTCAGAAGAGGAGATGGCATATTTGCTGATAGCCAGAGACATGGCTGAAACCCAGGTTGACACGGCAGTTCCAGGGGACACACTGGCTCAGGCCCTGGCCAAAATGGAGGCTGAAAAGGTGGCGCAATTGCCGGTTGTAGCTGAGGATGGATCAGGAAAACTTCTCGGGCTCATCCTCGAAAAAGACGTGATCGCCACCTACGAGCGTGAGCTTCGACTACGATGGTTTTAGGAAAGTCACGTGAATGGCCGATTTCCATAAAGACAAGCTTTACAAACCGCCAAACCCCCGGTTGGCCAATCTGCTTTTAGTAGGCCTGGTCATTTTGACCTTTACATTTTGCCTGCTGCTCTATACCGGTATGGTTTCAACCAGAAAGAGCCTCGATGTACTCTCCGAGAGCCAACTGGTTCCGTCTGACATGCTGGTGGAGCTGAACAAAAGCTATGAACGTGAGCGCACGTTGAATCTGGTTCTCGCCGTGGTCACCGCTTCCATGGGGCTGATCTTCATAGTTTTCTACCGATATTTGCTCAGGCTTTCAACGAGTTTAAGGGAAATACAGACCATTGACCATGACATATTGAATAGCATCACCCGGGGCATCCTGACAGCAAACCTCCAGGGAGAAATAACTTCTTGTAACCGGGCTCTGGAACAAATAGTGGAGGTAAGTGGTACAGAGCTCATCGGCCGCTCCCTTGAAGAGGCTTTCAGGACTGAGGATCCTCTCTATCAGTTATTGAAAGAATCCCTCCAAGGAGAAGCGCGTCCCCAGGATAGGGATCTTGAATATAAGATTAAAAGTGGAAAAACCGTCAACCTGCGGCTGACAACCTTTGCTCTCAAGAACGAGATGGGAAAAAGGGTAGGGGGAATTCTTCTGGTCAAAGATATGACCGAAATCCACAAGATGGAAGAAAGAATACAACGAAGCTCCAGGCTTGCAGCTTTGGGCCAGCTCACCCAGCGTCTGGTCCATGAGATTCGTAATCCACTGAGCGCCATGGATATCAATATTCAACTCCTCCAGGAACGGAGGGACGAACGCAATGAAGATTCCGAGATTGGAAGGTATCTTGAAATTATCAGTACCGAGATCAGGAGGCTCAATGAAGTACTGCGCAATGCCCAGTTGTTTTCCAAGCCTGAACCTCCCGACCTGGAGAGTGTAGATCTGCACCAGATAATCCGCCAGGTCTTATTCCTCATCAAAGAGGAAGCAGGCCGCAAAGAGATCGAGCTTGTGGATAAACTTCAGGCCGAAGAGAGTGAGGTTCAGGCCGACACTGATCAGATAAAGCAGGTGTTTGTCAATTTACTCAAGAACAGTATTGAGGCCATGACCGAGGGCGGGAAATTGGAGGTCCTTTCGAGGAACGATGGCACAGGCACAATAATAGGGGTGGAACTAGTTGATACCGGAAGCGGTATTCCCATGGCAAAGCTTCACCGGGTTTTTGATCCCTACTTTACTACCAAAAAGAAGGGAACTGGCTTGGGACTGAGCATTGTCCACAACATTCTCACTCAGCATGGCGGCAGTATTGATGTGAGCAGTTGGTTGGGAGAAGGTACAATTTTCAGAATTATACTTCCTCTTGCCTCCAGTGGAGAATCTGACAATGGAGACGCGAAAGCCGAGGATTCTCATAGCGGATGACGAGCCCAATATACGCCAAGGTCTTGCCGAGGCCCTCGAGGACCAGGGCTACCAGATAGAGCAAGCCCCAAGCGGCGAGGCCGCCCTAACACTTCTCGAAACGGCTCCCTTTGACCTAGTATTGGTGGACCTTGTAATGGAGGAGATGGATGGCATCCAGGTCCTCCAAGAGATAAACCGACAATGGCCCCAGACCGAAGTGGTGATTATTACCGCCCACGGCACGATTGAGACGGCAGTGAAGGCGCTCAAAGAAGGAGCCTATGATTATCTTACCAAACCTATCAATGTGAAGCGATTCCGCTCCTATGTGCACAACATCCTGTACGCTCGGGAGTTGGAAGAAGAAAATCGTCGACTCAGAGAAAAACTGCGCGCGGAGCAAGAGTACAGTCAGATCGTTGGCCGCAGCGAAAAGCTTTTGACTATTCTGGAGATGATAGATCAACTAGCGCCCACGGATGTCACCATTCTCATAGAGGGGGAGAGCGGGACTGGCAAGGAATTAGTGGCCCAGGCCATGCACCGGAAGAGCGGCAGGGGCCAAGAACCTTTTATCTCGGTGAACTGCGGGGCATTGCCCAGAGAGCTGATCGGCAGTGAGCTTTTCGGGCATGAAAAAGGCGCCTTTACCGGGGCCTCGCAACAGAAGCAAGGGCGATTCGAGTTGGCACACTGTGGCACCCTATTCTTGGATGAAATTGCAGAAATGGATCTAGAAGCCCAGGTGACATTGTTGCGCATTCTGGAAGAGGGTCGATTTCGCAGAGTCGGCGGCACTCGAGAAATTGAGGTAGATGTTAGGGTTATCGCCGCCACCAACAAGAGTCTACAAGAGCAGGTAAAGGAAAGGCGATTCCGGGAAGATCTTTTTTACCGCCTCAATGTGGTGCGGATGAGCGTGCCGTCCTTGCGGGAACGGCGCGAGGACATTCAACTGCTAGCGCAGCATTTTTTGGACACCTTTGGAGCCAAGTATCACCGGACTGACCTCGAATTTGCCCCTGAGGTGAAAGCAAGATTTGCTGACTACAGTTGGCCTGGTAACATCAGGGAGTTGAGAAATTGTATTGAGCGAGCGGTGATCCTGGCACGAGGTTCGGCTATTGGGCTAGACTCGCTGCCCGAGAGTCTACAAAGGAAGCCATCTTTACCAGAAGTATCCGGGATTTCTGTTGGCCTGTCTCTGGTGGAGGTGGAAAAGGAAATGATTAGACAAACCCTAGAGCACACAGGTGGGCACCGAAAACGCACAGCCCAGATTCTGGGAATCAGTGAGCGAGATCTTTATTACAAATTGAAGAAATACCAGCTCAAATAGTGATGATTGTCCATCCGGAACCCCATCTTGTCATTCTGAGCCCTTCGGTGTACTCAGCATAAACTCCGCGAAGAATCTCCCGGAAAGTTAAGAGCCCAGAGATTCTTCGTCGCCCCGCTCCGGCGGGACTCCTCAGAATGACATTCGAAAAAAGGGATTTCCGGATGGAGACTAATTAGATGGATACTTTGAGTACTGGGCAGCAGGGCGGGTCTCCGTAGCCGCGGGAAAGCTTCAAAATCTAGGGTAGGCACCGCCATCGAATTCTTCTTAGCCACAAAGGTTAATTTGTCTGCAAAATTTGCAGTATAAAGAAAGATATTGATATAATTAGATAAATATAACCATTATCTTGAGCGAGTCGAACTGATAGAATGCCGAATCTGCAAAATTTGCAGATTCTTATTTTTTGGCCTTCTTCTCTACTGAAAAAATAGACTTTTAACTAATTGAAATTGTTTGACGAAATCGTGATCAGTAAAAAATATCTTTGGTGGCACCATCCTTGCTAACATGGTCTGTGGACATACTTTACAGCCACCTTGCTGGGAAGGAGAAGACAATGCAACTCGCACAATTTCTGGATCAAAAACATGTAATCTTGGATATACAGGGTCGAGAGCGTCTTGTTTGTCTGCAAGAGATCCTTGAGGGGGTTGCCACGGATGGCTACCTGCGCAATAAGATGAAAGCTCTCGACGAACTGACGGAACGGGAGCAACTGGCCACTACCGCAGTCGGCGGTGGAATGGCCATTCCTCATGTCTTTACCGACGAAGCTCGGCGTCCTCTGCTCATCATGGCAAGGTCACGGGAAGGGGTGGCCTTCGAATCACTGGATAGCAAGCCGGTGCACCTGATCTTCGTGGCCATGGCGCCACGCAAGGATAAAGACTTGTTCATCAACATTCTTTACCATTTGGTCCGCTTTCTCAAAATCCAGGAGAACTTCGATGACCTTATGGCAGTGAAAGACGTCCCTGGTGCATTAGAGGTCATTGCCAGGGCCAAGGACAATCTCCTTTCTGAGAAACTAAAGCGTCTGGTGAAAGATGAGGTCTATCCCCATCGGGTTCCAGGAACTGGGATTTCACGTTAGTTGTTGCACAGACTCCCTCTGCGGAATTTCTCGTGAGACGAGGATAGACTGTTGATGAAACACTCGGGCAAAGACGATATTGTTCGCTCCCTTAGAAATCGGTTACTCGGATACTTTCGCCGCTATCAACTCAGCGATCAGACTTTTTTAATAATCGTGGCCGTGATAGTGGGCTTTCTGGGAGGTCTGGGGAGTATCGGTTTTGAATGGATGATAGAAATCGGTCAGCATTTCTTCTTCAAAATTGTTCCTGAACTGGTGGGAAACCCCGCATGGCTTATCATCTTAATACCTGCCTTTGGAGCCTTCTTTCTTGCTCCTCTCATCTACTTTTTTCCAGTTGAGGCCAAGAGCGACGGTGTCCCGGCCACCATGCAGGCTGTGGCCCTGAAAGGCGGAATCATCAAGGTACGCACCTTTTCCACGCGCATGTTGGCCTCGGCCATTACCTTGGGTTCGGGCGGCTCCGCCGGAAAAGAAGGACCCATCATTCAGATCGGCGCCTCCATTGGTTCTGCGGTAGGCCAATTCTTCAAGGTATCTGGGGAGCGGATGCGGGTGCTGGTGGGCTGCGGGGCCGCGGCCGGCCTTGCCGCAATCTTCAACGCTCCCATCGCTGGGGTGCTCTTCGCGCTGGAGGTGGTGCTGGGGGAGTTCAATCTGCACAGCTTCAGCCCTATCGTTATCTCTTCCGTTGTTGCTACAGCCGTAAGCAGGGCCTGGTTAATTCAGGGTGCGGCTCTGAAACTTCCACCCTACATGCTGTTCAGTTACTGGGAGATTTTCTTCTATGCGGTGCTCGGCGTTGCCGCCGGGATTGTCTCGGTGTGGTTTACCAAGACCCTGCATGGAATGGAGAAGCTTTTCGAGAAGTTCGCTCCGGTTAAGACTCATTGGCAACCCATACTGGGCGGTCTGGGAGTGGGAGCTATCGGCTTCTTCTTTCCTCAGATTCTAGGTTGTTCGTATGATCCTATCACCCAGGCGATTCAGGGTGATTTCATCTGGCAGACCCTGTTGGCGCTGCTGGCCTTAAAAATTGTCGCTACTGCTCTCACTTTAGGATCCGGAGGCTCGGGCGGCATTCTTTACCCCTGCCTCTTTATGGGGGCTACGCTCGGAGGTGTTTTAGGGCTGGTATTTAATATTCTGGCACCGAATATTGCCCCCAACGCCGGAGGTTATGCCCTGGTTGGCATGGGTGCGGTGCTGGGAGCTGCGGTCCAGGCCCCCATGGCTGCCATCATGATGGGCTTCGAGTTGACCGGCAGTTACGCGGTTATCCTGCCGCTGATGACTTCCTGTGTTTTGGCCACTGTAGTCCACCGTAGACTCATGCATCACTCCATTTACACCCAAGCCCTCACTGATCGCGGCATCGACATTTCGGCCGGCCGGGAGATGGGGATTCTGACCAATCTTACCGCACGTGATGTCATGAGTCGCCAGGTGTCTAAGATACCTGGGACCCTGACTTACAATGAGGTAATGCAGCTTTTTCTCAGGGGGCAGGGAAACTATCTCTACACCACGGACGAGGAGGACAACCTGGAGGGAGTTATTTCTTTTCAGGACATCAAAGAGTTCGTTTACGACGATCAGCTCAACGGGCTGGTGTATGCCAAGGATCTGGCCAATACCGATGTGGTGTACGTTACCCCAGATGAGACTTTGGCTTCTTCCCTGAACAAGTTCAGTTATATTGATATGGAGGAACTCCCGGTGGTGGCGAGCGATGACGGTCTTCGTCGACTACTGGGAATCATCACCCGAACCGAGCTCATGAAGATTTACCGGCAAGAGATGCTGAAACGGGTCATGATTGAAACATAGCCCCAATATTCAATCCCACCATCCCTACGTAACCCAAAATTTACCCATTTGTGGTTTGACCACATATGGGTAAATTTACCCGTTTTTGGTCAAGCTAAATTTGGGTAAAATTGGGTGGTCTCTAAGCAAGAGGGACAAATTCTGGCGTAAAGGATTTATACAATCCGTCCCCAATAAATCGAAAGCTATGCGAAAAGGACGGCATATGGGTCACCTAGCGAGCGTGCCAGGAACCAAAGAAACCACTCCCTCCCTCGTGGCTCATTTCAGACAGACAATCTACAAGCATTACGAAGATCACGGTCGCACCATGCCTTGGAGAGCCAGCCGAGACCCTTACCATATTCTTGTTTCAGAAATTATGCTCCAGCAGACTCAGGTAGCGCGGGCAGTCCCGAAGTACGAGCAGTTCGTCTCAACATTTCCGGATTTCTTCTCACTCGCCCAAGCTCCTCTGCATGACATCCTGACCGTCTGGCAGGGACTGGGATATAATCGCAGGGCAATCGCACTACAGAAAATCGGTCAACGGGTGGTAGCTGAATATGGTGGCAAACTCCCGGATTCCGTGGACACGCTCCGGACATTTCCAGGCATCGGCCCCGCGACTGCAGGTGCAATTTGCGCTTTTGCTTTCAATCAGCCAACTGTATTCATCGAGACGAACATCCGGAGGGTATTTATTCACTTCTTTTTTCCGAACAAAAATGGAGTCAAAGATAAAGAAATCCTGCCGCTGGTAGAGCGAACCCTGGATACTCGCAGTCCGAGGACGTGGTACCATGCTCTCATGGACTGCGGTGCCATGCTCAAAAATGAGAAGCACAATCCCAATCGGCGAAGCGCTCACTACAACAGGCAACCACCCTTCAGGGGTTCCAATCGGGAAATCCGTGGACTGATTCTCAGGAGCTTGATTGACAAACCTGATCTCACAGAAACGGAACTGGTTCGATCAGTGGGTAAGAGTCCGAAACGAGTTCAGCCGATCATCACCGAGCTTATTGAGGAGGGCTTTCTTGTCAGGGCGGGAAACCGGTTAAAAATTTCACCCCGATAATGGGGAGATTACACCTCAATTCACCCTCTGCGAATTTACCCATTTTTGGTCAAACCATTTTTGGGTAACGCGTTTTCCATCTTTTTCGAGGGACACCGCATGAGTCTCTACCCCATTAATCCGTTCGAAGCCGCTGCAATATCCCACTCCGAATACTGCCCTGCCAAGATAGGGATAAGTAGCAGCGCTCGGGAGTTACTACCTATTCTACTCCTCAAAAGAAATCGAAAGAGCCAACGAACAGTTACGGCAGATTTTGTTAGCAGTGATCATAATCAAGAACGCGCAAGTAGTTGCCTCAGACTATAGCTTTAGCAACGTGCAGGAAAGTGAGGCGAAAAAATGGCAGACAAAGATTGGCTCATCGGTAATTTGCTTCCGGATGGACGACTAGAGACGGAGAGCGGGGAGGTTCAGCTCACAACACTCTCCACAGGGGCTTCAGAACCGCCCGAGTCTGAAGCATTGCCAGTTTCAGAAGAGAATGTGGGCAAAATTGTCTTCTAGGCCCAGAAAACGCCTATTTCTGTAACGATTACTAAGTGATCTTAGACGGTTGACTTGTCCGACCACGGATTTAACGGATTCACGTAAGCAGCTCAGCGATGTGGCAAGTTAGAACTCTTTGTCGCCGGTTATGTGGGTTCAAGAAAACCTGATAGGAGGTAAAATCAAGATGCGAGAGCGCGAGTTGGGAGAGGTGGTCGTTCAGGCAGTGTCGGGCACCCATGTCGTCATTTTTGGGATGAACATGGAGCAATCGGGCACGAGCGGGCTGCTCGGTTTCGCTATTCAGCGCGAAGAGTTGGTCCAGAATGGCGAGGTCGAGTGGCTGCGCAGCAGCAAGTCCTTTCCAAGTATACAGCCCACTACGGCCCATACAAAGCTGCGTTCGATCGATGCGCCGTTCCAGGCCTTCCAATGGGCGGACTACACCGTGAGCCCCGGCAGGGATTACCGCTACCGGATCTTTCCGATGACGGGCCAACCCGGCAGTCTCCAGGCCGGCGACCCTACTGTGGTGGACATCTCGACCGAGGTATCCGCCGGTGCAGTGCATTCGGTCTACTTTAACCGCGCGGCTATAGCATCCCAGGCCTACTCCGGACGCTTCGGTCCGAATCACCCGGAAGACGTGGGAGGCGAGGCCTTCGAATGGCTTGCGAGGGATCTCTTGTCCGGTATGCTAGTGTTTGTCGCGCGCGCTGCGGACGAGCGGTTCGCGCTGCATGCTGCCATCTACGAGACCCGATACAAACCCGTGCTGGAGGCGTTGCGCCAGGCCCATCTTCGCGGTGCCCACGTCCGAATCATCTACGATGCGCGGCCGCAGGACGCCGAGCGGAACCTGGAGGTCATAGAGGGCGCACGGGTCAAGGGTCTCACCATTCCGCGCGAGAATGCGAAGATCATGCACAACAAATTCATCGTGTTGAGCCAGGATGAAACGCCCATCGCCGTATGGACGGGAAGCACAAACCTCAGCAACAACGCGTTGTTCGGGCAACTGAATGTCGGTCATGCGATCGATGATGGACAAACCGCGCGAGCTTTCTTCGATTACTGGCAGCAGCTGCGTGGTGATCCGGAACGTGCAGAGCTGAGGCAATGGACTGAGGCCAACAATCCAATCCCTCCTCTAGGCGGTGAGCACCGAGAGACCATCGAGTTCTTCTCGCCGCAATCGGGCCGCGATGAGTTCCGCTGGTTCATCGACCTGGCGGAGTCTGCTCGAGAGGCCCTGTTCATGACTTTCCCGTTCGGCATCGTTAAGGATTTTCGTCCGGTGTTCGATCACGACGACGGCGTCTTACGCTTTGCTCTGCTCGAGAAGTATGTCAATGGCGGCAATGCGGCTTCTCGTGCAAAGGCCATTGAGGAGATCAAGCGGGCGCGCAGGCACCCCAACATCGGCATGACACTAGGTGGCCGTGTCTTTTTGGATCACGTGGACGGCTGGATGCGGGAGTCGTCAGGTATCGGCACTTTCGTCAACTGGGTGCATACCAAGTTCATGCTCGTGGATCCCCTGAGCGAAGATCCCACTACTGTCTCGGGATCGGCTAACTGGAGCGAACCGAGCATGAACCAGAACGACGAGAACATGCTCGTGATCCGAGGCAACCAACGTGTTGCGGACATCTACCTGACCGAGTTCATGCGAATATTCTCGCACCACCGTTTCAGAGAATCGTTGGCGATCCAGCTCGAGAACCAGGGCAGCTTGGACGGTTGGCGACCGCGAGATCTTGATGAATCGGATGCCTGGGTTGCTCGGCATTATGACTCAGACCAGGAGCCTTTCTTTCGCCGCAACTATTTTTCAAGCGGGCTCGGCTGACATTAGCCGAAGCGTCAACCTGTCCCTCTCAATAATTCTGTCCGCATTGTTAAAGGGGTTACCCATTAAAAGGGTAAGTCCCCTAGTTTCGCTATAACTGTTTTCGTAGAGTCGTTACAAATGGTAATGAATTCACGAAAGGAGAAACGAATAATGATCAGAGAAATGTCTACCTTCACAGGACGTCATGGACTCGGTGCAGTGCGAACGATCGCCGAGTTTCGCGAGTTTGTGGACAAGCAACCCAATCTCACCATATCCCAGCGTAAGACGCTGGTTGAGCAGGCAATGGTCTTGATTAGAGACCTCTATGTGCATTTGCCCCTCAAGCAGGCCATGCACGCAGTGGATCCAGTACAAAGACTGCGGCTCCTCCGCAACAAGCTTGATTCGCTTGGCGAGCGAGAATTCCACGCCGAACTGATCGATATCTTCAAGGAGCTGCGAGACCTCCACACCAACTACATGCTGCCGGTCCCCTATCGCGGACGCATCGCTTTTCTCGGCATTCTCATCGAGCAGTTTTTCGAAGACGGGGAATCACGTTGGATGGTCTCCAAAGTGGCGGAGCATCTCGTTGCTGATAATAACCTTAAGGAGGGCGTCCTGATTAGCCACTGGAATGGTATGCCGATGGATCTTGCCGTCTGGCGTAACGCCGACAAAGAGGCCGGCAGTAATCCGGCGGCGCGTTATGCCCGTGGGTTGGAGAACATGACCCTGAGATTTATGGGCAACTCTCTCCCGCCCGACGAGGATTGGGTTGACCTCGTGTACAGCGATGGCGGCCAAGTACATGAATCGCGCTTGGCATGGCATGTATTTGACAGCGGACAAGAGCTGATCAGCGGTTCGGCCGACCCTGGTGGGCTGCTAGAGGATTTACGCACCCCTTTGCGTTATCAGGTAGGGCTTGACGAGCGAACGGAGATTATCCGGCAAGCTAAAAAACGCCTCTTCTCAACAGCCGCCGTGCGTGAGGAAAAACGAGTTGCTAAGTATGAAGGCGAAGTCCCTCGGTCTACGGCCGCGCTTCGTGACGCGGGCATTATCCCCACAAGCCGCCCCGACGATCTGACGGCTAAATTGATGGATACAACGAGCGGAGCCTTCGGTTATCTTCGGATCTGGACTTTTCACATGAGTGATGGCGCTATCGGCGCGTTTGTCGATGAGGTAATACGCCTGTTAACGGAGGAATTCCCACCTCAAGGACTGATCATCGATGTACGTGGAAACGGCGGCGGTTATATCATCGCGGCCGAATTTCTGTTGCAGCTGCTGACTCCAAGACGCATTGTACCGGAACCGGTGCAGTTCATCAACACCCCAGTCACCCTCGAACTCACGGGCGAGATAGCCGCAATGAGCGAATGGCACGACTCGCTGCTCCAAGGGGTGAGAACCGGCGCTAAGTACTCCCGAGGTATTCCTCTCTCTCCGCCTGATCTTGTCAATCTCGTTGGTCAAGTCTATCATGGCCCGGTCGTGCTCATCATCGACGCCTTTTGTTATAGTGCCTGCGATATGTTCGCCGCTGGTTTCCAGGATCATCAAATTGGAGAGATTTTAGGTGTCGACAACGCGACGGGTGCTGGTGGGGCGAATGTGCTGAGCCAGGACGATCTGCGTGAGGATTGGAGTGGTGGGCCGCTCACCAAACTTCCGGCGGACGCCGGTATGCGGGTTTCGCTACGACGCACATTACGCGTTGGCGATCGCGTAGGCCAACCGATTGAAGATTTAGGTGTTGAACCTGATGTCCTCGTCAAGATGACAAAAGATGACCTACTCCAAGGCAATCGGGATCTACAGAATAAAGCTGGTGAGATCCTAGCCCAAGGCACCCCCCGCAGACTAAGCGCGGGAGTGACAAATATCACTGGATCAACGGCAACGTTTGAACTTACCACGTTGAATATCCCGGAAGTTGATATCTACGTGAACGGCAGGCCACAAGGCTCGATAACAACGCCGGACGGCACGACGACGTTGACAGCTCAGATTCCCGCCGGTGGCACGATTCTCTTCGAGGGCTTCAAGAATGGAATCCTGGTTGGCGCGAGACAACTAAGGTTCAACTGACTTTGACTTGCATCTCGTAACAGTTTGGAAACGACAGCTTGAAGAAAATTGGTGAGCAGGTTCACATCTAGAATTGCTGCATGTTGAGCAGTTTAGTTCAAAGAGCACGAGCTATGCTTGCCCGGATGGAAGAGTGACGGAAAAACTTGAGGTTTTTTTGTCCTTCTTAAGCAAGAGGCTACAGTAGACTTGACCTTTTTCCCCTTTCATGAAATCTAGCCGTCGCTTGTCCATCGCCTGGCTGATTCGAGGTGTTATGACGACTACAATCATTTCAATGTTAGCCTTAACTGTATCCGCGACTTCCGTACTATGGACTGTCTGGTACAACAAGCGGCAGACGAAGGTCGAGAGTATCCAGCAAACGCGTGACTTGTTTATGACTTACTACTCGCTGGATATGCTCAGATCACGGGACAAAGCTTGGTTTTCGCTAGATTCACTAAATCAGAGGGACGAGTCGCTCACTTTTTCTTCTCTATGGACTGATCTATCTGAAGAGGCTCGAGAGGAATTCGATCATATTCAGCATGTACTGGAATTTTGGTTTCAATTATACGCACTTGATAAGAGACAATTCATTGATCGAAAATTAGCAATAGAATTGTTTGAATACCACTATGGGCATTGGCGAAAACAGTTTAGACGACTTGTAGAAGACACAGCAGCTCATGATCAGGACTGTCCATATTCAATTCATGCATTTAGTAGCGGCCAACTTGAATGGTTGATTAAGCGGAACGGCTCTGGCACTTAACATATCGCTCGACTATTGTGAAGCAATTATAAGGTGAGGTCGGACCAAGCTAAGTAAATAATATCAGATATAAAGAAGTCGAAAAGGATACCTTCTGGGGCACTATATTGACTTTTTATGGCGAAAAAGGGCCCTATAGGCAGGCGCATTAATGGCGAGAGCTGATCGGCACTATATTGCAGGATACATCTGGCCTATCGGAAAAAGGCGTCTTGAAACTAAATGGTAAGATGCGCCGTATCAAATTAATGGTCACCAATGTTAACCATTGCAGTAAAAGTGCAAGAGTCAATGTCAGTGTATGGCCTGTCGACCAAGATGGCAAACCGTTTGATCAACCGCTTACTAACTCACTGGAGGTTGAACGGGATTTCCAGCTGGATTTCTTTAATTTCCCAATGGTTGATAACGCCAGGCTTTCTCACAATCAGCGCTTTTCCCTGGTGATGGAAGATTTCAGTATTGACGATTTTGCTTCAAGCATCGAAATGAGCGCCATCATTTTTCCGGCGGAATACGCCAGCGTCAAGGACCGACCTGGGATGAAAGAAGCTCTGGAGCTTCTGGAGACAGCACTAAAAAGCCGCTCTGGAGGTGATGCGAACTAGTCAATAATAGCCAAGTGTTGAGGAGAATATCATGTGGTCATGTGCAAATCACGTCCCGGTAGTGACATTGCGAAGATCAGGGGCGCTTGTGCACAGTCATTCTTATTAGTCCTTAATGATAATTGATGTAATTGACATCGACGGCGTTGTTTTCCTCAAAGCTAAAAATAACTCGCCAATTTCCTGAAACCGATACAGCCCAAAATCTTCATCACTCTGAATCTGAACCTAAATCCCAGAAATAATTCCTTCACAGTGGATGCTCGGTTGAACCCAGCGGGAAAGAAACTGATCAATCTGCTCGACCTCGCAAAGCAGCTAGCTCGGATATTTCATGAATAACTTACTGCGACCACGGATATGGACGTCCTTCCTGGTGTCCTCGGGTGTCGGCCCCTGCGACGTACCGTTCAGGTACGCCTCGGAACCAACACCCTGCGGTTGCCAGGTGGCACGCCCATTTTCGTGGTCTCGCGACAGCAATGCATAAAATATCCGGGCTAACCCCCTCTCTCGGAGGGGTTTAGGGGAGGGTGGCAGTAAAACAAAGGACGTATATGACCCGCGGCAATATCTTTCTGTCGACACTCCTGTGGTCGGTAATTGCCCTGCTCGTGCTTTATCCATTGTCAATTCTGGTGCTGGAAAGCGTCAAAATCGCCGGAACCGACAGTTGGGGCATAAAAAATTACCTGGAATTCTTCCACGATGAAAACCTTTGGAAATACCTTGTACCTGAGTACACTGGTGCTCCTGACCACCACCATATTCGGAATACCCCTGTCGTACATTCTGGCGAGATACAGACAGCGGGGCAAGACAATCTTCACCGCCCTAATCCTTTTGCCCATTGTTCTGCCCGCTTATGCCGGCGTATTTGCCTTTATAATTTTTCTGGGCAGGTTTGGAACTGTGAATCTGCTCCTGGTGGAAATGGGGTTGATCAAGACACCCATAAATTTCATCTACGGGCTTCACGGGCTGGTATTCATTCAGTCCCTGCACATGCTTCCTTTTATCGTCCTTAGTCTTTCCGCAGGTTTCACCAACATAGACCCCTGCTTTGAAGAAGCTGCCGAAGTGGAGGGGGCGAGCGGCTTTTGGAGATTCCTCACAGTCACTTTGCCTCTCTGCACTCCAACCTATCTTGCGGGCGCTGTCATCGTATTTCTCTGGCCCTTTACCGACTGGCTCACTCCCCTGATTTTGGGACAGGTGGACTTTCTCCCCTCGGTTGCCTACATCAACATCGCCTATCACTTCACCGATGTTCATCGCAAGTACATGGGGATCG
>WOR8_10001436_pt1 | contig 24179 bp, 25 predicted proteins | sample DeeMarSeWOR38_10_FD_19890 | JGI IMG/M metagenome (IMG submission 19890) | reverse complement strand
GCAATGGGGGAAAAGGCACAGACCATGTTGAAAATGAGTCTGGATTCGTTAATCAATTTGGATGATGATATCGCTTGGAAAGTACTTCAGCTTGATGATGAGGTTGATCAAATGCAAAAAGAAGCCTATGACCGCATAAAATCGGCCATGGGCAAGCATCCTGACAAAATCGGATATTTAATCAATCTGTTGCTGATCTCCCGCCATCTCGAACGAATGGCCGATCACACCACCAATATTGCCGAAGAGGTGATCTATTTAATCGAAGGTGAAATTGTTCGTCATGCCCAATCTGAACGCCGCATTTAAAAAAAATAAATAGACACTGGTCAAAAGAAGAACCTGGACTCTTTAATCAAACCGGATAAAGCTTTAGAAGTTCCTGAGGTAGTGCATCTCCAAAAGATTGAAAGGTTTGCAACCACAGAAGAAAATTACCGGAATGATAAATTTAGTGGAGGGCACTCATGCTCATGGTAAAATATACTTTATTTTGGTAATTGCTGAGCGGTATTAAATGAAAAAATGGCCCTTTTTTAGCCGAGGCCATTTTTGTAATCATCGGACTAAAAGCCTTTTTTGCCTCATTTTGATTGGCATAATAAGAAATTTAAAGAAAATCTTTCTTTTCGGTACCATACTCGGCAATCACATTGGCATCTGTGGATACCGAACGGCTGTGCATTTTATTTACTACTTGAGCCGCTTGCTCACCGGTTATTAGTCTAGAGCGTTCTTTTTCTCCTATCTTTTCGGGTGTCTGCAAATTCAGTGAGCTTGAGCATCCGAGAATGAAGATGATAAAAATGAACCCGAAAACTTTTAAATTAGATTTTAAGTTTATATCATTTTGTTATTTATCAACTTTTTCACGGTAATGGTTGCGTGTCTTTATTTGTGATTAAGTGTGGGGTCGGGGTGTTTTTTTGAACGAATTGGCGTTAGCCTTTAGTTTTTCTGCGATTTATCATTGGGGGGGAGACCGCAGCCATCGAAGGTGGCCTGCGACGTGCTCAGCCGATCCGAATGCGGAGGTGGTGAGAATTCCCTCATGCTAAATCGCATAGAAAAACAAAGGTTTAAGACACCTAGTGAAAAAACTCGCCGCCCCCTGGATTATGTAAAATCAATTAATCACTGATCAAGATTTGACAGCTGTTACACAAGGCATTTCGTCCCACGTTTGACCTGCCAGCAAACGTCCTGACTTTTTTCTATTGAAGCCGCCCCATTGTTTAAAGAAAAAGGGAACACCAGCATCCACACATTGATCTCGAATTTCTTCAACCCACGATGGTAACATTGGTCTAGCTTTGGGACCGGATTCACCACCAGCAATAACCCAATCAACTCCCGTAAAATTGATAGTTGATATAGGCCCTAATAGAGGTTCAAACGAAATAAATTTTATTTTTGCAGGTGTTATGCGAAGATCATCGATCCTAAATAAATAATCACTGCTTTCGACCGTAACGCCCATCCAAACATTATCAGACCACTGCACTTTGAGTATTGCGCATTGCAATCGGCTTAGGAACATGTTTAAATCCACCACCTTCCTTTAGCCTTTTTCGAAACGCTTCGGCAATTTTCTCGTTTGACGCTTTTTCAATATCAGTATCACCGAATAACTTAATTTGTTTTGACGGCGCATATGCCTCATGCCGCCAAGAATCATCTCCCCAAAACCTGTTCATTCTTTCAATCTGAGATGCTGAAACTTCATCAGGCTTCCGCCAAAGAACATTTCTGTTCATGTCGGCTACGGGAAAATTTAGGAATATCTCTATGGATTTCATTTGGCCGGCCGAGTAAATGACTTTCCAGTCGAGGTGCAGCCCATAAGGATCTAATATGCAAAGAGCCCGCCGAAAATCTTCATACTTTGCATTTGGCAATATTTCTTTTAATAAAATTCGATTGCAATCACCATGATGTATGTAAACCTCTTTACGGGAACCTGCCAAATCTTCTAAAGATTCAACTTTTTGTTTATCTAAATCGATAAAGTGATATTCTTGAAAGGGAGGTTTAACCAGCAGGGCATTGGTAGGGCTGCCAGGAATAAATTCACCTGTACTCTTCGATATATGTGTGCCTGCACCTGCGAAGGCATCAATGTAAATATGATAAAATCGGGGGCTTTTCTGGCGACTTAGAATCCGAGAATATGCAGTGGCATATTCTTTAATGATATCAAGCTTTATCTCGGACCAATATCCGATTTCATCATACCTTGGCTCTCCTGTCATGCCCATACCTCCTTTAAAATTTTTTCTCAAGCCGACAGGATAAAAAGCCTTTGTACAAAACGCTTTTCGTATTATGAAGACAAAATTAGCAGCAAAAGATTTGGAAATGAAAACAGTCCAGCCTTAGAAAGATATCTTATTAACACCTAAGTAGTCAACAACATTAATAAAACGATTAAATTCAAATTGGCAAATATTAAATTAAAATTTAGCTTAGCATATTACAGCATATGAGTTTGACAGATACGGTCACTCTCTAATTTATTTTTTTTCAAATCCCTTGCATCCGGTTTTTTCAGCGTGTTTTCTTGATTTCGGATATAGCCGGCAATGCTCGGGTTTAACATCATGTATCCGGCAAATATATTCATCCTTTTGAGGGAGTTTTCTCAGCCAAGGACATCTGGTAACATCCTCGCCCGTTTTGGGGCTAATCCAGATATCATAAATAAATTGACCATTGCCCAATGAAATTGGGTCAACCCATGCCAAGATATCTTCTCTTCCTTTTTCTTCCCAGAGTTGCACATCCTCATCAGTTGCGCATGTCGAGAAAGCATCATAGAGATTTAAACAGCAATTCCCGCATTTTTTACATTTAAAATCTTTCTGGGGCATATGGCCTCCCAATTTCATACATACTTTTGTCAAAGAATCATTATTTCAAGATATCTGTCGCCTCCATCCAATTCCAAGGTATCATCTGTTTAACGCGCTCCGCAGCGTCATAAAGCTTACGAATTTCTTTAAGGGAAGATTCGTTTTTCATCTTTTTTTCTCTGAGGATCTGAATGCGAATTTATCCATCAGGGAGTCCAATCATCAACAGTATCCGGCCCTCCGTATCCGCACACTCACATTCGAGGGGAATTGACCACAGGCAGGATCATTTCCTCACCACATTCGTGTGCATCGAGACAATCCTCACAGACAAACTCCCCGCATTCAACACATAGGTCCGAAACTTTTTGGCCACAGTTCTCGCACTGAAAGGTGTACGGGTTGTTGCGGGCCAATATGCGAATCTTGTTTTTCCCCAAATTCCCTTCGCGTAGCGCCAGCACCTGGCCGTCGAGATAGGTTGTACTGCCGAAGTCATACTCATAGGAAAATTTGTCTTTCACATTCAAAACGCTGTATAGGCGCTTTTTCATCGACTCCTTCGGGTGGCTCCAGGGCACGAAATCATCATGATATTCGGCAAACTCATAGCTGACTCCCTGGATGTAAAAAGCGCTGAGATGGCCGCAGCACTCCAACCAAATAGCGCGCAAAAATTCGTCCAGATCCGAAAGGGGGGCACTGGCCGGGATTTCAATGTGCAGCCAATACCATTTGGAGCCGGAAATTTTAAGGTCATAAACTTTATATTTTCTTTGTGCCGACTTAAGCTCTTGCGCACATTTTTCCTTGCGTGTTTTACAGGTTGACAAATGCCGTCCCATTCCTGCACCGGAAAATGTTTTGAGACAAAACCGACAGACCCCTTGGCTTTTATGTTCCATTTTGCACTTTTCCTCCGATTTGATAAGCGTACAGTCAACTGATTTTTTTCTATTTAGAATACGTGTGTCATGCAATATAAGCTATGTCAATGGCCAATAAAAAAGGAGCTTCCCCAAGAAATATGGAAAGCCCCCATAAATCGTTTATTTAAACAAGATGCTTTTGTGATAAACAAAAATAAATTGTAACCTAAAAATAACTCGTCAGATTTATTTTTAAGCGCGAACTTCTTCTTTCACACCGACGGCAATCTTAAACAGCGCGGTTAAAATAAAGAATCCCATGGCCCACACACCCAGAGCAATTCCAATTTCCGGCAACGTGGGAATATACTCGTTGACATGGTGCAGCGGATTGGGCGTAAAACCTCCGGAAATCATGCCCAGGCCTTTGTCGATCCAGGTTCCGAAAAATATAACCACACAAGCAACCGCCAGAACCCCTTCATTTTTGCGGGTAATCGGATTGACCGTTAGAAGAATGCCGATCACCATCAGGATGAGTGATGCCCACATCCAGGGAACATAGGCGCCCTTGCCGTGCAGGCCGACAAATAGATACTTGAAATGGTCCATGTGTTCCGGAATCTGGCTGTAAAACACCACGAACACCTCGCAAAGAAAGAAAAAGACATTGACACAAATGGCATAAGCCACAATTTTTGCCAGTGATTGAATCTGTTCTCTTCCCGGATCAAAGGTGCTGACCCTGCGGATAATGAGGCACATTAAAATAAGCAACGCCGGCCCGGATGCAAAGGCCGAAGACAAAAAGCGCGGTGCCAAAATGGCTGTCAGCCAAAATCCTCTGCCCGGCAGACCGCAGTAAAGGTAGGCGGTAACGGTATGGATGCTGATGGCCCAGGGTATCGAAAGATAGATAAACGGCTTTAGCCATTGTTGATAATGCACGTTGTTGCGCTCGGCTTCCAGCACATTCCAGCCGATGACAATATTTAGCAGAAGGTAACCCGAGAGAACGACGGTATCCCAAAAAAGAACCGAATTTGGGGTCGGATAAAGAAAAACATTAAAAATCCGCATGGGTTGCCCCAGGTCAACGATAATGAATGTCATACACATGATAACCGAGGCGATCGCCAGAAACTCACCCAGTATCGTCACCTTGCCAAAGGCTTTATAATCATGAAGATAGTAGGGCAGCACCACCATCACCCCTCCGGCGGCCACTCCAACTAGAAAAGTAAAATTGGCAATATAAAATCCCCAGGAAGCATCCCGGCTCATTCCGGTGATACCCAGACCAAAATCGAGCTGCCACAGATAAAGCAGAAATCCGGCGCCGATGACGGCCAGAAGAAATGTCATCCACCCATAATATCGTTTAGTTCCTTTAATCGCTAATTCAAGCATATTCACCTCACACGATGTAGTAAACACAGGGGTCGGTCCCCAGGGCCTGTTTGCGTCTTATGGTGTAATTTGTTCGAATCAATTCTCGAACTTCAGATTCGGGATCATACAGATCGCCAAATGTTAGCTTTCCTTCCGAGGCCTCCACGCAGGCCGGCATTTGTCCGACAGCCAGTCGCTCCGCGCAGAAATTGCATTTTTCAACGACGCCTTTCATCCGTGTCGGAAACTGCTTGTTGGTTTCTCTGATAAACGGCCGCGGATCGCGGAAGTTAAAACTTCTGGCACCAAACGGACAGGCGGCCATACAAAAACGGCATCCAATGCAGCGATGAAAATCCATCAAGACAATCCCGTCGGATTCGCGCTTAAAGGTCGCCTTTGTGGGACAGGCCCGAACACAGGACGGATTCTCACAATGGTTGCAGAGCACCAGAAACGGGCGATGTTCCACTTCCTCGCTCAAAAATCGGCCCGCTTTTAGCGGGAAGGCGTTATGGTAGTGTTCGGGCCAAATCCATTTGATTTCGTGATTTTTGTTCCTTAGTTGGGGAACATTATGGATCTTATGACAGGCTTCGATCAGAGGCTCTAAATCGCCTTCAGACTCAAATGCTCGGGTATCGATCACCATGGCCCATTGTTGCGCAGTCAGGGCATTTTCGCCTTTTTTCGTCTGGTATTTGACCTGTTCTTCTTCCTGGGCAAAAGCGTCGCGAATCGGCTTGCTGGTCAATCCCAGCGCAGACAGCCCCAGTAATTGCAAAACACGTCTTCTGATGCTATCCATTACGATTTCTCCTTCGGGTTATCAATATGACAATCCCAACAGTACGGTCTAACGGATGCATAATTATGGCATCTGTCGCAAAACTCCGCCTTGTTCGAGTGACAGTCCAGACACGTATTGGAAAGGCTCATGTTGTATCCTTTCCCGTCGGGGCTCACATAAATTCGCTCGGCCTGACGCACCACCGACTCTCTCCAGACATCCAGAAGCTGCATATGCTCAGCCGTCATGTATTGTGTAGACCGCACACACACTTTGGCGGCTTTGGCTTTATCCGTAAGTTCAAGCTCAGGCGCAGGGGCGGCTTTGCCGCCATGGAAAAGGAAATGATACCATAAGGGAAACGCCACGATTATAAAAAAAATGACTAATCCTATGATAATTAATTTTTTATCACTCATTCGCTTCTTCCTCCGACTCGACCTGTGTTTCAGCTTGCATTCCCGGTATATCTTCACCGCGCAAGTCGGTGGTTCTCTCATTTTGCCCGGGAAGGTTCAGGGCGTTGGCCACCATCTCATGGATGCCGGTCACATCGACTTCGGGAACCCAGTATTCCATCAACGCCGGAAGGGCGGCCCTATCAATAGCGCAAATGCAGGCCAGCATGTTGACCCCATGTTTGTCATGAACATATTTGACCGCATTGGCTCTGGGCAGACCGCCCGTCAACCGCAGCTCCATATCCTCACCGGCGTTCAATCCCGCACCGCTGCCGCAACAAAAGGTGTTTTCCCGGATCGTATTGGCCGGCATCTCATAGAAATGGTTGCACACATTTTGGATCACATATCTGGGCTCATCAAATATTCCCATGCCCCTGGAGGTGTTGCAGGAATCATGATAGGTAACTTTCAGGTGATCGTTGCGGCTGGGATCCAGGTCGAGTTTGCCGTGCTTGATTAAATCAGCGGTAAACTCGGTGATGTGCACCATTTTGGTGGACTTGGCATTTTCGAATTTGGTGCCGGTAATGGGTGATACCGGTTCCTCCATAAAATCTGTCGGACCGTTCATGGTATCCATGTATTGGTTAATCACCCGCCACATGTGACCGCACTCTCCGCCCAGAATCCATTTTACGCCAAGCCGCTTGGCTTCGGCATACATTTTGGCATTCAGCCGCTTCATGGTCTCATGGGAGGTGAAGAATCCGAAATTTCCACCCTCCGAGGCATAGGTGCTCCAGGTGATGTCGAGTCCGTATTTTTCCTGTAAATAGTGAAATAAGATCATATACCCCATGCAGGTGTAGGTACCCGGATCGGCAAACACATCACCCGAAGGCGTAACAAACAAAATGTCTGCTCCTTTCTTGTTATATTGAGGCTCCACCTTGATACCGGTGATGTCCTCGATATCATCGACAAAAAAGTCGAGCATGTCTTTGAACGCATGGGGCTGAATGCCCAGGTGGTTGCCGGTGCGATAACAGTTTGCCACTGGTGTGGCGATCCAGTCGATATTAAGACCAAGCAGGTTTAATAATTCCCGACCCATAATGGTAATTTCGGCCGTGTCGATACCATAGGGGCAGAACACCGAACAACGCCGGCATTCCGAGCATTGAAAAAGATAGTACCACCACTCTTTCAAAACATCGATGCTCATTGGTCTGGCACCGTTTAGTTTACCTAAAATCTTACCGGCCTTGGTAAAATCGTTGCGGTAAACAGATCGCAAGAGCTCAGCGCGCAGCACCGGCATGTTTTTAGGATCACCGGTGCCGATAAAATAATGGCATTTGTCGGCGCAGGCGCCACATCGGACGCAAATATCCATAAACACTTTGAACGATCGAAACCGCTCGAGGCGCTCTTTAAAACCCTCGTGGATGATCTCCTGCCAGTTTTCCGGCAACTTCCAGTCGTCTTCCATGGGGTTCCATTCCCGAGCGTTGGGAAGGCCGACATACGCCACGCTTTTCGGATTTGATGCGTAGCAATACATCCCTTTGCGGATGTTGATCGGTGTTTTCATCCAATCGGTTTTCGGCGGGCGATGTTTGATCTGGATGAGTTCCTCAGGTTTGGGAATTTCTTCGGCCATAGCTTACTCCTTCTCTTCCTCTTGCGCTGGCTTTTCGTCTTCTTCAGGCGGTTCTTCTCTAACCGGCTTTGCTGCCGGCATTTTCTCGACCGGTATTCCAGCCTCGATCATTTTTTCTCTAAATTCATCTTCGTATTCTTCATAGGTGTGAACCGGAACCGGATAATTCCACGGGTTAATGTGTCTTCTTGCGCGGGTGTCCGTGGTCAGGTTTCGTGTCGGGCTAAGGAAAATTCCACCTAGATGCATCAACTTGCTGAAAGGAAAATAGGCTAAAAGAATGCTGACAAAAAAGACATGGATATAAAAGATGGTTCCGACGCCTGCAGGTATGGTGGGTTGAAAGGTTACCAACCCCATGGTCAGTTCTTTTACGGCCGTCACATCAATTTTGGTGACATAACGCATGAGTATGCCCGTCAGCGCTATGCCGAAAATTAGAAACAACGGAAAATAATCTGAAGCAAGTGAGATATATCTTACCTGGGGAGTAAAAATTCGTCTTAAAAACAGATAAGCTACCGCAAGCAAGAGCACAACGCCGGATAGGAAAACGCCCGGCAAGCCGAATTGAAACACCGGGTGCAAGAACTCGAAACGGAAAAAACTGTCAATATTTTCTACGAGTTGAACGAAAAAAGGTACCGGTTCCGTGAAAAACCGCAGATGTCTGATGACAACCGTCAAAAAGGCGTAATGAAAGGCTAACGCCCCCACCCATAAAAAGATTTCCAACTGGTAAGAAAGCTTTGATACCTCCTTCAGGCTCATCCGGGTGTTTCGAAACAAGGATCTGAAGGTCAGTATTTCCAGAGCCATCCGCACGATCACCTGCAACTTGTTTGTCGGGCAATCGATTTGAGCGTGTTTGATCCAGGGCAGTGATTTTTGCTGACCGGCGGTGGTGGGTATGCGGAAGGGCACCGCCGAACGCGACCAGTTCAGCACTTTGTAAATAAATCCGGCAATAAATATGACGATAGCCAAATAAGGTAGGATGATGCCAAAGACTACCTGCAGTCCGACTGCCGTGCCCGCCCAGGCAAGCAATAACAGGACGATAACTGCGATGAGTGAAAACATGTACCTTGCATTCATTGAACAGCACCTCACACTCAGGTCCCTCATCCGCCATGGGCGGGTGTACAGGGGCCTTTATCATTGTTAATTAATCGTTTTCTTGATCTTGGGACAATCCTCCCTTTTTTCAGATAGCAGACCTGCCCTCTCAAATGCTCTGAATGTGCGATTGCGAGTCTCATTTGCGCTGATTTGATATATTTTTTCCTTACAGCCCACAAAAATGTCAAAGGCCATCAGGCAGAGCCGATCGATTTTAGATTCGAAATCCATGAATGCTTTGGCCATCTGGGGATCTTGGAGCTTTATTCCCAGCATTTCTCTGAGAACCTGTTTCAAGGAGAGAATAAATACGGTGGCCTGAGAGGGGGTAAAGGCCTGAACGGCTCTGATACGAACAATCGGATCTAGATACGAATGGACCGCTTTAGGGTCTAAATCTTTAGTGAGTTGATCCAACAGTCCACCCAATCCTTTCAGGGTGTTGCTTCCCACAGGATTGGCAAACGGATCTTTTTGATTGATTAAAAATTTGGCGGTGTCGGGCTCATAGGATTGGATCGCTATATCAAACCACTTTTTTAAGATAGTGGTTTTTTTGCGCGATATGAATTTTCCCAAATCGGTTCCCACGAAAGCCCCTAAAATTGTTAATTTTATTTGCATAAACCGGTGCATTTATATTGGCAGCGGTTTGCCATCAGGAAATTTGTTTAAGGAATTGCCTATAAACGACTTGCTAAATTCTGTCAAGGATAAAACAAAAGGGCTTGCAGAAACGATTCAAGGTTGGAGTATTCGTCTGGCTGACTGCGCTCAAAGATCCACCTTAGCCATCCAAACATCGGCTTTCAGGGGGCGAGCCTAAGAAATCGCGTTTCCTGATTGTATCATTCGGTTATTGGATATACAAATTTTACATGTTTGCAAAGCATGCGAATCCAAGATGGGCATCATTTCCGTCAGTTCTCAAATTTAGGAAAGAAGCTTAACACCTGATTCAACGGAATCTTCGATGGGTATGAGAGATTCGAATCCACTTACCTCAAAAATTTCTTTCACAAATTCCGTGAGGGAACAGAGAACAATTTTGCCATCTCTGCGCTTTATTTCTTTTGCGGCGCTCAAAAGAACGCGCAGCCCCGCACTGCTGAGATAATCGAGAGCACCCAAATCAAAAAGCATCCGATCAACATTCCCGTCCAGAGCATTCTCTACTGTTTTTTCTGCTTCCAGAGCAGAATCCGCATCCAACCGGCCTTTGATCGTAACAAAAACAATCCCGTTCTCCTCTTTCTGAATAATTTCCATTTTTTCAATCCTCTATTGTCGCAAATTAGAGCAAATCATTCTCTTTTCGTAAACAAAAAGTATAGATTTGCTTCACTAACCTATTTTTTTTCTAAAATCAATAATAAGTCTAAACTATAATATTCCAAATTTAAAATTTTATCAAATAATAACAGCAGATACCAGGGTAACGTTAAAGTGAGCTCTAACTTATTCAGATAGGAGCGATTGGCTTTCCCTGATACTCCAATAAAGCCCAAATCACAATACTCAAATTCCAAACCATATCAAAATTCAAAATTCCAATAACCAAAACATTTCGGTCGCTTATTCGATGTCTCGCGGTCATTCAGCCTGTTTTGAATTTTGAATTTCGGTCATTGAGATTTGTTTGAGATTTGTATTTTGGTGCTTGAAATTTTCATGACCATCATTAAGCGAGCTACTTTTTTTATTCCAGGCAATTATCTGTATAAATGACGCAGCCCTGAGCAGATGCCCGGCACCTATAACCCAATACCTATTCTTTGTTACCCACCATTTTCTTGACTGTAAATAAAATTTCTATAATATGGGGTCTATCTTTTCGTAAATCAACTGTTTTAATTTATGTTGTATATTATTTGGGAGGTAAATATGTATTTCAATAAACCCGGCAGAGACAATACGGAACAAACGCTCAAGCTTGCTTTTCAAAGAGGAAAAGAATTAGGATTAAATGAAGTGGTCGTGGCCTCTTCAAAGGGGGATACAGCCTACAAAGCGCTGGAAATATTCAATGGTTTCCAAATTACTGTGGTTACTTACCACAGCGGCTTTAAGGAACCATTTAAATCGGTAATGTCTGATGATGTTCGCAAAGATTTAGATAGCAAAATATCAAAGATAGTTGCCGCCAGCCACGCGCTTTCCGGCATCGAACGCTCTGTGGCTCAAAAACATTCCGGGATTTATCCGGTTCTTTTAATTGCTGATACCCTTAGACTCCTGGGCCAAGGCACCAAGGTTGCGGTGGAGGTCGCGGTTATGGCGGCCGATGCCGGTGCCCTTTCCGGAACAGATATCATTTCTATCGGAGGCACCGGCAGAGGCGCAGACACCGCCCTGGTCGTAAAACCGGCCCATCAAAATAATTTTTTTGATTTGAGGATAAGGGAAGTTATTTGTAAGCCCAGGATCTTTTAATTTGGAACAATGCAATGATGGAATAGTGATTTTATCATAAAAATGGTGGGCATTTTTATATGATTTTCATCGCTGGTGTATCACCAAAAACAAAAGCCTTGGATCAAAATCCCAGACGATGTCCGGTTTGTGGGCTTAACCAGGCTTACTATAAACGAATAGATCACTATCTGAGCCTCTTTTTTATACCTGTTTTAAGAGTAAAAAAGGGCGAACCTTTTATCGCGTGTGAGCGCTGTGAACGAACGATTCATGAATTTGGTCCTGAATATGCTCATCGAACGGAAGCAGATACGCTTAAATGCAGATATTGCGCCAAATCGGTGGGCAAAAATTACAAATTTTGTCCACACTGCGGGAGCCGAATTTGATTCGTTAAATAATTGACGATTTCCGATTGACGATTGTCAATATTTAATTTCATTTTGACCCCGAATTGCATAGATCAGGTTAAAGTGAGTCCAGATCACGATACTAACAATAACCAACAACTCGAGCGACATGTCGTTCTATTTGCGCCAGAAATACACTGGAACACCGGTAATATTGGGCGCACCTGTTTGGCCACCGGTGCCTTTCTTCACCTGATAAAGCCACTTGGATTTTCTTTGGAAAGCCGTGAACTAAAAAGGGCGGGATTGGATTACTGGGAAAAAGTCAAATTTGCCGTCTGGAATGATTTTGACATATTTCTATCAAAGATGGCGCCCAAAGAAGGTGAGGTGGTTGTATTTTCTAAAACCGGTCCCAAGCCTTTTTGGTCGATGCCCTCGTCCCCACGGCTTATTCTTATTTTCGGATCGGAAACCCGAGGCCTTCCTAAAACAATCTTTCGTAGATATCCTGATGCCATCTATCATATCCCGGTTACCGCCGATACGAGATCACTAAATCTGTCCACCGCTGCCGGAATTGGCCTGTATGAAAGTCTACGCTCCGCAAAACCTTTTCATGCCTGGTCTGCCAGTTAAACACAGAATTTGCTAAGATTATAATTTTTTCAAAATATTTTCGAATTTTATATTGTAATCTGGTTGCACTCATCGTAATATGCCCGGTTATTAATAGGGGATTCCTATTATGGCACGCTCGGCTTCAGAAAAATTACGCAAATTTTACGATCAATTTTCGGGCAATCATCATGTTTTAATTGTGATTAACGCAGATCCGGATGCCATCGCCAGTGCCATGGCAGTCAGCCGATTGCTGTGGCGCAAAGTGCTGAATGTCACAATTACGAATATAAATACGATCAATCGTCCGGATAATCTGGCAATGACACGGCTTCTGGAGGTAACACTGACGCCTTTCTCTGAAATTACTCCCGATCAGTTCAGCCGAATGGTCATGGTAGATTCCCAGCCGGATCACAACGAATTAATGGCTTCATTAAAGCCCGATGTCATTATCGACCATCATCCTGATTCCAATATTGCAGCACCCTTTTTGGATATCCGCCCCCACTATGGTGCGACCGCAACCATCATGACGGAGTACTTGCGGGCCGCCAGGATAAAGCCTTCGGTAAAGCTGGCCACCGGTTTATTTCACGCCATTAAAACGGACACGAATGACTTCAAAGGGTCAACATTAATCGAAGATGTCCGGGCATTCCAGTATCTGTTCCGACACGCGAATATTCATCTTGCCCGCAAGATTGAACAGGCCGATCTCAGACTTGATTTTTTAAAATATTTCCAAATCGCCATTCAAAGCATGCGCCTGCGAAAAGGTAAGGTTTTTGTCCATCTGGGTGCGGTGGTCAATCCGGATGTATGTGTGATTTTAGCGGATTTTTTTATGCGCGTCAGTTCAGTGACCTGGAGCATCGTTTCCGGTACCTTCGACAAAAAATTAATTATCATCTTCCGTAATGACGGCATTCGTAAAAATGCCGGCAATGTGGCGAAAGAGAGTTTTGGCCACTTTGGATCCGCCGGCGGCCACAAAAACATGGCCCGCGCAGAAATAGCATTATCCGAATTGAAGGATCCCATCGACCCTAAAGATGAAAAAAAACTTTTGCGCTGGATTATTAAAAGTACAGAAAAGAGAGCGGGAAAAAAATAAAATTTAAATCGAATGTCTTCTAATGAATCTGGAATAAAGGTCACTATCTTGGGGTCCGGTACCTGCGTACCATCGCTGAAGCGCAGTTCATGTTCGGTTTTGGCTGAGATCGCCAAGGCTAAGCTTCTGTTCGATTCGGGACCCGGCACCATGCGGCGATTGCTCGAGGCCGATACAACCATTTTTGAAATATCTCATATTTTTTACAGTCATTTCCATCCGGACCATACCGCCGAATTCGTCCCGTTTCTTTTCTCAACCAAATACCCGAATGGCCAACAACGAAAAGACCCCCTGATGGTAACAGCCGGCCGGGGTTTTCTAGACTTTTACAGCGGACTTAAAGCCGTCTACGGCCATTGGATAGAAATCGAGCCGGGCTTGCTCAACATGATAGAGCTCGATAATAACAAACGCGATGCGCACCAGTTTAACGACTTTTCGATACAATCCGCTCCGATGGTTCACAATGAAGAAAGCATTGCGTATCGGATCACCAGTGCAGACGGAAAATCCATCGTCTACTCGGGTGATACGGATTATAATGAAAATCTTATCGATCTTGCAGAAAATGCAGATCTTCTCATTTGTGAATCGGCCTTGCCGGACAAACTTCGGGTTAAAGGGCATCTGACACCTTCATGGGCCGGCAAAATTGCGAGTCGGGCAGGTGTGAAGAAATTGGTATTAACCCATTTCTATCCGGAATGCGACCAGACAGATATTGAACAGGAATGCCGAAAAACCTATTCGGGACCGCTGCTGTTAGCTGAAGATTTGATGCAAATTGAAGTGAATTGAAACTATTAATCATTTGAATCCGTTTAGCAAGTAAGTAAAAAAGTTCAAATTTTGCTCGAGGGCAAGTCGCAATATTCGGCTTACTGGTTTGTCCCGCTAAAAGCGGGATTGAGCCCGTTCAAAAATGAATGCCATCAAATTTTAATGTAAAACCGGCCAACGGGTAAAACCTTGTATCACGTGAGCATTCTGAAGCGGATTGCAACACGGCCATCGGGGAAAATAATATGGACTTTTCTGTTAAAAAACATGCGATATTATCCTATACATCTCGATATCAAGAATCGAAATTGCTTAGTTGTAGGAGGCGGGGCCGTCGGCACGCGCAAGGCCGTTACCCTTTTAAACTGCGGAGCGAATGTGACGGTTGTCAGCCCGGAAACAACAGCACAGCTGCTTGAATTAGAAAAGACCGACTCCATTACACTGAAAAAACGAGCATACCGCAGCCCTGACCTTGATGGCATGTTTCTGGTAATCGGAGCAACCAATAATGATACATTAAACCGGCAAATCAGCAACGATGCCGAAAGACAAAACACCCTATGCAATATCGCTGATCGGCCCGAAGTATGTAATTTTATCCTTCCTTCGATTGTCCACAGAGGAGATCTTGTCATCACTGTTTCGACTTCAGGAACAAGCCCGGCTTTGGCTAAAAAATTGCGTAAATCGCTGGAGAATCAATTCGGCGAAGAATATGATCATTTCCTGAAGTTAATGGGCGCAATCCGCAAAAAACTGTTGAGTCAATCCCATCAGCCGGAAACTCACAAACATCTCTTCAATCATTTGATCGACAATGGACTCCTTGAAATGATCCGGGCCGGGCGCAAAAAAGATATCGACCGGCTTCTGCGTGATACGCTAGGAGAGGGATTTGTGTATGACTCATTGGTGAATCTTGATTCTTAATTTCCGGATGGAAACGAATTCACCATTCAACAGTAAGCAAACATCCCAAAAGATTTAGAAAAATGAACAGCATAAACACCGTTACTCTCTTTTTATACATGCTTAGCACGGCAGGATACATTACATATCTTTTTCTTCAAAAAACTTATCTGCAGCGGATTGGATATGCTTTACTGTTTGTCGGTTTTTTGTTCCATACGGTATATATTTTTTACGGATTTGCAGAATCCGGCCATATTCCGGTGGCCAACTTGCGTGAAACCCTATGCATGGCCGCATGGGCTGTCGCGGGCGTATTCTTATTTATCCAATATCGTTATAATATCAAAATACTGGGAATATATGCGGCTCCATTTATGGCGTTCATTATGGTTATTGTTGCGCAACTACCCGATGAACCCACTCAGGCCAAGACCATCTTTAAAAGCTTTTGGCTTATCTCTCATGTTATCGTTATATTTATTGGGGAGGCCGCCTTCGCATTGGCCTGTGGCATAGGTTTGCTTTATCTTCTTCAGGAAAACGCCATAAAAACCAAAAGGCATCGGTTTTTCTTCAGGCGGCTACCTTCATTGGATTTACTGGATAAGGCGGGTTATGCCTGTATTGTTGTCGGCTTTAGTATGCTTACCTTGGGGTTAATCAGCGGATTTGTGTATGCCAAATCCATATGGGGTCGGTTCTGGAGCTGGGATCCCAAAGAAGTTTGGTCCGGTATCACATGGTTGTTTTATGCTGCCCTTCTGCATGAGAGACTTGCGGTCGGATGGCGGGGGCGCCGATCCGCCATAATGGCAATCATTGGTTTTGGAGTGCTTTTATTCACGTTTCTGGGCGTCAACCTTTTATTGGAAGGGCATCACAAGGATTTTACAAAAGTATGATAATTGAGGAATTAGGGAATTGAGGAATTTAGAAATTAAATTATAGAATGAATTCATCCTCCAATTCCTGAATTCTATGTATTATGCCCAAAATCGTATTACTGGGAATAAATCACGAAACCGCTCCCGTGGAGATAAGAGAATGTATTGCCTTTTCGCAGGATGAATCCGCACTGGCATTGCAAACTCTCCACCGGAGGCCGTTTATAGATGAAGTCATACTATTTTCAACCTGCAACCGGGTTGAAGTGTTATTTGTTACTCAAAATACATCAGCGGCCATCGCAGAAACCAAAAAGTTCATTTCCGATTTCAACAAAATTCCAGTTGAACAATTTGAAAATGCGCTTTACATCCATGTCGATGATGAAGCCGTTCGTCATATCTTTCGAGTAGCATCCAGTCTGGATTCAATGGTTATGGGTGAGCCTCAAATTCTCGGACAAGTAAAAGATGCCTATCGAACAGCCACATCCCTGAAGACTGCCGGTGTTATTTTAAATCGTTTGTTACATCGAACATTTTTTGTGGCCAAACGAATTCGAAGTGAAACCGGAATTGGGGACCGGGCGGTATCCATCAGCTATGCGGCCGTTGAACTGGGAAAGAAAATTTTCGGAACGCTTAGGGAAAAAAAAGTGCTTCTCATTGGTGCCGGCGAAATGGCCGAACTTGCCGTCGAGCACCTTATTCGCCACAAAGTCGGAGATATATTTGTTGCCAATCGAACCTTTGAGACCGGCGTGGAACTGGCCAAAGAATTTAATGGTAAAGCCATCCGATTCGAAGAGATACGGGACTGTTTAAAATTTGTAGATATTATCATCAGCTCGACCGGGGCTCCCGATTTCATCATTACAAGAGATCAGGTGAAGAGGGTTATCCGAACCCGCCGCAATCGGCCGATTTTCTTTATCGATATAGCCGTTCCCCGTGATATCGATCCTGCGGTCAATTGGCTCACCAACTCCTACGTTTATGATATTGATGATTTAAAAGGGGTGATTGATGAAAATATCGAAGATCGCCAAAGGGAAGCGGTCAAAGGTGAACGCATTGTCGATGAAGCCGTCATTCGCTTTCGTGAGTGGTATAATGGTTTGGATGTTGTGCCAACCATAATTGCTTTGCGAAACAAGCTGGAATCCATTGCGGAAACCGAAATTAAAAAAACGCTTCATAGCAACAAAATGTCAGGACAAGGAGCCGAGGCTATTCGAAAGATGACCCATTCCATCATTAATAAAATACTACATGATCCAACCGTTTTTTTGAAAAAGGATGGAATGCACGATAATAAGTCGCTTTTTATTGATATCGTCAGAAAACTTTTTAAATTAGATACTTAGTTCCTGGCTTCCGGACGCTGGTTTCTTGTCCTTGGATATCCAAAATCAGAGATTGGAGGTTTATTTTGAAAAAAACAGCTTTTCTTTTTCCCGGCCAAGGTTCCCAAAGTATTGGAATGGGGCTTGATCTTCATCAAGAGTATGACTTCGTCCGTGAAATTTTTGACATGGCCGAAGAAATCACGCACATCAATCTAGCGAAGCTCTGTTTCAAGGGTCCGATGGAAGACCTAACCATGACGGTTAATCTTCAACCGGCCGTCACGGCTGTAAATCTAGCCTGTTTAGCGGCAATCGAAAAAGAGAATTTAAAAGCGGATTTTTGTGCCGGGCACAGTCTGGGAGAATACAGCGCACTTTGTTCAGGAGACGCAATATCAAAGGAAGATACCGTCAAACTGGTTTTCAAACGCGGCGACCTGATGCATCGGGAATCGACCAAATATGAGGGCGCCATGCATGCTATCGTCGGGCTTTCTATTGAAGACGTTGAAGCGCTCGTTGGCGAGGCTCAAAAGGAAGGGGTGGTCTCGATAGCCAATCACAATGCCGAAAAGCAAATTGTCATAACCGGCGCGCCTGACTCCGTTAGCCGTGTCTCATCTTCAGCCACTGAAAAAGGTGCAAAATCAATTCCTTTGAAGGTAAGCGGAGCTTGGCATAGCGAGCTGATTCGAGGTGCACAAGATGAGTTTAGAAATTTTTTGGATGAATTTTCGTTTAATTCTCCGCAAAGCGCTATTATCTTCAATGTTACGGCGGATACTGAAAGCGATCCCAACGAAATAAAATCCATCATGGCCCGGCAATTGTGTAGCCCGGTAAAATGGTACGCTTCTATGAACAAGTTAATTGAAGAAAATGTAGAGGTTTTTGCAGAGATCGGACCGGGACGTGTCCTTACTGGATTATTAAAAAAAATCTTACCGGAAGGTTATCAGGGAAATGTTTATAACGTTGGCAATATGAGGCAACTCGAGAAATTTCTCAATGAAAATACCTAACCGGATAAAAAGCAACTAAACATGTCTCGCACAAAGGCGCCAAGATTAGATAAAAGATATATTTATCATCATTGCCCTTTGCGAGCTTTGCGCATTAGTCCTCAGGTTCTGCCCATACGATATGATTCTTATTGACAAACAGTATCTTGCCGGCTCCATTTTTGGTTACGACATCGACCATTATCAAAAATGGCGAACCTTCCTCAGTAAAAAAATCAGAAACGCGTTGTTGGGAGGTAAGATTAACCTTCCCGTTGATGGTCGATCCATCTGTGGTTTTTATTGTAATAGACCTGTAATCCGTTGCATAGCCATTCTGATTATTTCCCATTTTGTTCACCTAAAATTTTATTATTTATCAAATCGATTAATGGTTCACAAATCCCTTGATTATCAATTTTATTAAGGTTCTGCTAAAGTTCCTTCGCCTCCTGACCGATATCAACTAAGATAAAGACACATAAAACAGGGAACGATTGAAAAGTATATAACACACTGAAATTATAACTTTATAAAAAAGTTTTGTCAATTTTGCCCGCAACAGGTTGGATTAGATTTAATGTAAACACCTCTTGAAGTTAGATAATAATCACTTAAATTTATTTATTGATTCCGGAGATAAGTAGTGTAAAATAAATCTTTATAAAACCAACAATAGAAACAATTAATTCTTTACAGAGTTAGTTTCTTGTGCTAAACGAATTTTTTTTATGAGCAACAATTTTTGATACGAATAAAAGGTCTAACCATGAAAAAAAAAGATAAAGAAGACTTCAAAGAGCTACTGACAAACTGGCTTGAAGAATTATTGAGCCAGGCAGACAACACCGTCTCTGGCATGACTGCCCCGAAGGAAAATTTTCCTGATCCTACAGACAGAGCTGCTTTGGAGGCTGACCGTAATTTTATGCTCAGAATAAGAGACAGAGAAAGCAAGCTCATTAAAAAGATAAAACAAGCCCTCGAACGGATTGAAAATGATACTTACGGAATCTGTGAATCATGCGGGGAGGAAATCTCAGTAAAGCGTTTAAAAGCCAGGCCCGTTACTTCCCAATGTATCGATTGTAAGTCCAAAGAGGAGGCTTTAGAGAAAGCCCTTGGATTATAAACATCATCTGGGGATAGACCTTCATATTCATTCAACCGCCTCAGATGGATCATTAACACCATCTGAAATCCTCCAACAGGCCCAAAAACTAAATCTTGCTGCAATCGCCATAACCGATCACGATTCGCTTGAAGGATCTAAAGCGGCTATTGGCATCGGTATCCCCTCTTCTATTCATTTCTTGACCGGCGTTGAAATCAGCGCTGCATATCCATCATTTTTTCCCGGTTCAGGAAGTCTTCACATTTTAGGCTATTCCATTCGACTGAATGATACTGTCTTAAATCAAACCCTGGATAAATTACAACGGGCACGAAAAAACCGAAATCCCGAAATACTCAAGCGATTGAATAAATTGGGACTCCCACTTTCTTTAGAAGAGGTTCGAGAGGAGGTTGGGCAAGGACAATTGGGCCGGCCGCATATTGCCCGCGCCATGGTAAACAAAGGATATGTTCAATCAATCGATGAGGCGTTTGACTCCTTCCTGGGCACCGATAAGCCGGCCTATGTAGATAAATATCGCATCCAATGTGCCGAAGCTATTGCATTAATACGCGGCGCAGGCGGAATACCTGTGCTGGCCCATCCGGGTCTTCTGAATGCAGCAGGTGAACAAGATCTTAACCATCTCATTGTTAACTTAATAAAAATTGGTATACAGGGAATAGAAGTCTATTATCCGGAACATACACATCAGCAAATAAACTATTATACCGATCTTGCTGAGCGTCACAACTTGCTGATAACAGGCGGAACGGATTTTCACGGAACGATCATGCCGAAGATCAAAATGGGCTCAGGAAAAGGAAACCTATTTATCCCATATGAATTATACGAGAAACTCATCGATTTCTGAAATTTTTTCCAAGCTCTAAACCTACCCGATCGATTCTAATTTTTGAATATATCTTCTCGCAGACAGTAAAATGGATTTAAAAGATCACACTGAAATCGAACAAAAACTTCAATATCGATTTAATTCAAATAATTTTCTGGAGGAAGCACTCCGGCACAGTTCGTTTGTCAACGAACAGGCGGACTACGATTTAAGGGATAATGAACGGCTCGAATTTCTCGGTGACGCGGTGTTGAACCTCATTGTCGGCCATATCCTCATGCAGCGCTATCCGGATTTAACGGAAGGCGACTTGTCCCGTATGCGTGCCAATCTTGTTAATGAATCTCAATTGGCACAAATCGCACGTACGATCGATCTCGGTTATTATATTCGACTGGGTAAGGGAGAAATTCAAACCAACGGTCGAGAAAAAAATTCCATATTGGCCGATACATTTGAAGCGCTAATTGCAGCCATTTATCTTGATGGGGGTTATGATACGGTATTTAAAATCATCGAGGCAAATTTCCTGCCATTGATAAAAGGGATGCACCCCACGGCCAATCATCACGACTATAAAAGTAAGCTTCAAGAACTCGTGCAAGAGGAACAGGGGACGATGCCAAATTACAGCGTCATCCGTGAAGAGGGACCGGATCATGATAAAACCTTTTGGATCACCCTGAACGTTTTCGATATTGAAACCCAAGGCTGCGGCAAAAGTAAAAAAATGGCCGAACAGGACGCTGCCAGAAAAGCGCTTGAGATTCTGAAAAAAGAATCTTGATGCTCCATCTTCGATACCAGTAGGGCGATCCCTAATTAAAGTTTTTTGAAACCATTTATGTAAAAAGAATCTACGCGTTTAGAGCAAGCGCATATGCATAAAATGAGCGCCATCCGAAAACCAATAACCAGTAGCCAGAGGCCGGAAACCGGCCACCAGAAAACAGAGGCCAGAAACCGGCCGTTTATTATCCCTATCTTCTTACCCCACGCCGGCTGCCCTCACCAATGTGTATTCTGCAATCAGATCTCGATTACGGGCATAAAAAAACGAGCCTATCCCATGGCGAAAGTTCGTTCCCAAATAAAGGAGTTTTTGAAATATAAGGCAAAACACCGAAAGCCGGTTCAAATTGCCTTTTTCGGCGGCAATTTTCTCGGAATGAATGCAGATAAAATAAGGTCTTTGCTGGCTGAAGCCGCTGGATTTGTGGAGCAGGGACTAGTGGATAGCATCCGATTTTCGACGCGTCCGGATACGATAAATCGCAAAAGCCTGGATATGATCAAAGATTTTCCGGTATCTACAGTGGAGCTCGGCGTTCAATCGATGAACAACGAAGTGCTCACCCTTGTGAAACGGGGACACACACGTGCGGATACACAAAAAGCGGTTTATCTGCTAAAGGATCAAAACTATGAAATCGGCTTACAGATCATGATAGGACTTCCGGGAGACAACCCGGCAAAGGCATTGAATACCGGCTATCGGATCCTAGCGCTTGAACCTGATTTTGTTCGGATTTATCCAACGGTGGTGTTAGCCGGTAGTCCGCTTGCCCGATGGTATCAAACAGGCAAATATGTGCCCTTGTCTCTCCAAGAATGCGTACACCAGGTAAAGCATCTTTACGTGCTTTTTAAACAAAACGCCATCCAGGTCATCCGAATGGGGCTTCAGGCTTCACAAGATTTGGCAGAAGGTTCAACTGTCCTGGCGGGACCCTATCATCCTGCTTTCGGGCATCTTGTGCATTGCGAGCTATTTCTGGAGAAAGCCGTCTCGGCTCTGAAATCAACCGCGATACAGGAAAACCATATTATTATACGCGTCCATCCCAACGATATTTCCAAGATGAGAGGCTTAAAAAATGGGAATATCAACAAACTGAAACTGCAATTTCACCTCAAATCCGTTGACATCATCCCGGATAGCGCTTTAGGCGAAAATGAATTGTGCGTTATGGCTCCGGCTTAATTTTTCCGATACGAATATTTACACCATAATTTACACTTTTTCCTCTAATGCCCGGATAAAAAATCGTATTAGAAGTGTCCCACCTGGCAGCAGCGACGATTCCATAGACTCTGATGACCCGCTTGAAACCTCCATCAAGTTAAAGAAACCATCCCTGGTTGTTGACATGAGCTGAGTCGAAAATTGATGAAATATTAATGAGTTATAGGTTTGCGATGCTAAAAATTAGGGTTGACACCACGTGCGGCTGTGATCTATAAGCTAAGATAGTTTTCGGGAAATACGTGATTCCACATCCGGTTACAACTCTGAATTCGATCAGCAAAACGCATTTTCATATTCGCCAGCTCATAAAACGCGCGTTGTTCTCAAATCAATATTTCCCGTTTTGTCAGTTCATAAAATGCGAGTCTGATCAATTATGGTAGACAAAGCAACCCAAGAACTTAAACAGCCGCTCGATCAAGAGCGCAAAGGACCCAAACTGTGTCAGGCACACCGGGTAGCCGGTTTTGCCGCCGCCGGGAATGTGGTCATGGCAAAAGCAGCAGCAGATGCGGTAAAACCGAAAAAAATCGATATCGATTCGCCGGATGCGCTCATCAACCGTGAGTTAAGTTGGCTTAGCTTTGCACGCCGCGTGCTCGCGCTCGCAGAGGACCCTGATTTGCCCCTGCTTGAGCGTGTCAAGTTCGCCGGCATCATGGGCATGCTGTATGATGAGTTTGCGATGAAACGTATCGGTGGGATCAAGCGCAAAATTGAGAAAGGCAAAAAGAAAAAGAAATTGTCCCACGGCGGGCTCACCCCGGACGAGGAACTGCAAGCCTGTAGGAAGGAATTGCATAAACAGACCCACCTTGTTTCCCGGCTGGTGCGCGATGAGCTTCGTCCTGCTTTGGCGGCAGCCGGGATCCCCATCTTGCAATACACGCAGTTGAATGATCAACAGCAGGTGGAGATCCAGCGCTATTTCCTTGAATCGGTGGAACCCATCCTGACGCCGCTTGCCGTGGATGCTTCACATCCTTTTCCCTTCATCAGTAACCTCGGGCTGAATCTCGCGGTGGTCGTGACGGAAACCAACAAGAAACGCAACCGCTTTGTGCGAATCAAAGTACCGACAAACCGCCCGCGCTGGGTGCCACTGCTCGGCGGCGCTGGTTATGTACCTTTGGAACAGGTAATCATGTCCAATCTCAGGCTGCTGTTTCCCAGGGCGGCCGGCTTAAATTGTTATTTATTCCGCGTAACCCGCGGCGCCAAGGACGACCCGTGGGAACGTGTATGCCTGGAGGAAGATGAAGCCGAGCTCGCACCAGGCTGTATCATCGGCATGGTGACGGCAGAGCTGACTTTCCGCAAGTTCGCCGGCGTGACACGACTTCAGATTAGCGCCGACATGCCGAAAAAACTGCAACGCTGGTTAGCCGAGCAACTCAACGCGGATCCGGAGGACATTTTATCAATAGAAGGCCTGCTGGGTCTGGCGGACTTGATGAACTTCCAGGTGGAGGGTTACCCGGAACTGCGCGATCCACCCCATGAACCCGTAACCCATCCCCGCCTGCGCCTGATGGACCCCGGCGACCCTGCAGAGATATTTGCCGAGATCCGCCGCGGCGACATCCTGCTTCATCATCCTTACCACAGCTTTGACAGCTCCATCTTGCGTTTCTTGCAATCTGCCGCGGT